>Ga0105047_10010649_pt1 | contig 15008 bp, 11 predicted proteins | sample MAT04_FD_78384 | JGI IMG/M metagenome (GOLD analysis project Ga0105047, IMG submission 78384) | Freshwater microbial communities from Lake Fryxell liftoff mats and glacier meltwater in Antarctica - MAT-04 (megahit assembly) | ecosystem: Environmental > Aquatic > Freshwater > Ice > Liftoff... | reverse complement strand
GAAGCCGGTTTGGGGCGGACTACCCGCCGCTCCTTCCCGAGGTGCACCAGGCGGTCTTGAAGCTCGCCGTGAGCTTCAACGAGAAGGAGACAGCGTCGAGGCTCTTGTTCCCGAGTGAGACAGGGGGACTGCGGGCGAGGAGTGGGCTCGTCAGGCCCTTTCGCGACATCTGCGCCGAGGCGGACATCAAAAAGCGGTTCACGCCACATGGGACGAGGCGGACGGGAGCCAAACTCTACGGGCGCACGGCGGGGACGCGCATCGCAATGGAGATCGCGGGGCACGTCACCGAGAAGATGCACGCGCACTACGCGCCGATCGATGCGGTGGAGAAACAGGCGGCCGCGCGCGCAGTGTTCGGAGGGCTGAAGGCGATTGAAGGCGGTCGAGAGAAAGGGACCCAGACCGTGAACCGAGGCCTGGGGCTCAAACCGGGACCTTGGACCGGGACCCCAGGCTTAGATTTGAGCTAAGTATAGAGCGGGAGAAGGGATTTGAACCCTCGACTTCAACCTTGGCAAGGTTAGGCGGGGTCCGATAGAGACTGGTAAGTAACCGACATTATTCGGCTCGAACGTAGCGTGCTGTCGCGTCCGGAGCCGTTTCGTACCATAAAAAGGTACACCCGCTGGTACTCCCGTCGGACCCGCCAAGAGCTCGCGCGACCGGGCCGGATCGAGCGCCCCCCACCTGTTACCGTCGCCACGCAGTGCGTCGATGCATTTGCGGCCGATCCCATCCGGCCCGAGGGCTGCCGTAGGTCCTCATTTTCTTGCCGAAGTAGGCTATTCGCGGCCTTCGCGCGCGCTAGGATGCCAGAATTTCACGGATATAGGGGTCAATCGACGGCGGAGTGAGCTGACTCGAGAGGGCCATCAGCGGGCCAAGATTGGAGATCTCGGTCATCGTCGACGACCGCGCACGGTATCAAGCGCTCGTCGGCCCAGCGCGCGGCCTGCACGAAGCCAAGCTTGAATACCTGAGCGAGAAGGAGCTCCCGATCGGCGGGCGAGGGATCGAGCAACGAGGCGTCGCTGAGATCGACGTCGAGCTCGTCGGCCAGAAGCGCTAGATGACCGAGCTCGAAGTGAGGGATCGCGGCGCGAAGGCGCGTTCCGATCTCGCGCAACACGACGAAGTATGTCAGATGCCGATGATCGTCCTCCAGGATGATGCTGAGGCGCTGACGTCGCTCGTGCGTCGGTCCCCGGTTGCGCAATCGCCCGGAACCTAACTCGCCCGTCGGCCGTTTTAGAACGAATTGATCGAACCTCGGATGGACACGATCGCGCGCATCGCTCGCTTCCGCGCAACGTCGTACTCGTGCCTCGCAAAGCCCAACTTGATGAGCACGCGAATGGGCGGAGCTCAGCGATCGTCGGCCCAGCGCGCGGTTTGCACGAAGCGAAGCTCGAGTACCCGCGCCAGTAGGAGGTCGCGATCTGCGGTCGAGGGATCGAGCAGTGACGCGTCGTTGAGCTTGTGCTTCCACTTCCACCGTTCGGAGGCGGGTTCGCCCCATATCGTGGCGGCGATCAACCCGATCCCCTCCGTCGTCGGCTCCAGGTCGTGGGGCCGGATCTGGTAGTCCAGAAGATCGACGTCGAGCTCATCGGCAAGGAGCGCAAGGTGACCGACATCGAACTGAGGCATCGCGGCACGAACACGCACACCGATCTCGAGCAGCACGAGATAGTACATCCGGTGCGGCTGGTCGTGGTTCAGGAGAATACTGATTGCGCTCTCGTCGCTCATAAGTCCTTCCCCGATGAAATGAAGTAGTCGGACGCGCGTCCTTTTCCCTGCAGCGCGTTCTCGATCTTGCGAACCGCGCTCGCGTTGGGCACCACGATCCGTGCTTCGATGCGGAGCCGAATCGCAGCGCTCATCGATCGGCCATCTCCATAGGTCACGAATGACATACCTCGGCTCTGGGCAGTGCCAAGCAATATGTGGTCGCTCCGATGAGTATCTCCTGGGCGCTCCAGCTCCTTGGCGACCGCACGGCCCGCAGCGCCTCTCGATCGCACGAAGGCGACGTCTTGCTGCGCCATGAACGCCTCGACCTCGCGCCGAGGAACAGCACCCTTCATGACCTCGCCGACGGATCGACCAGTGATGCCTGTTCTACCTGCGTATTTCCGCAGAAACGCCAACGCGGCGGCATCGCCTTTCATTGCGTGCGCGATGACATCCGAGTCCACAAGAATGTCCGCGGGGCGACGCGGCGGGCGTAGCGCGGGTGCTGCCCTGTTGACGGCGGCACCAGCCTCGGCCTGCGATTGCGCACCGGCCGATGCTCCCGGCTTTCCGGCGCTCGCCGCAGCTCCCTGGTCAACTGCCTTGATGGGCGCCGCCACGCTCTCCGCGGCGGCCGGTGCCTCCGCGGCCGCGCCCCCCACCGAAGAGGCCTCCGCTGACTTGGCCGCCGTAGCCTTGGCCTCGCCGACCGTCGCCACATCATCGAGAGCGCCTGCCGTGCGCGACGAAGCGGCGGAGGCGGCCGTCTCGGCCTCGGCCGATTGCTCGACCGTGCGCACCTCCTTGGCTGCGTTCACCGCGCGCGCGCTCTCCATCCCGCCGAGCGCGCCTGTGGCGCTTGCCGCGGTCGACTGGACCAGCTGCGACCCAGCGGCGGCCATCGCGAAGGTGGCTCCGGAGGCCATCGTAATCGTCGCCGCTGCGTTCACGGTCAGCACGAAGTTACGGTTGTTCGTCTCGTTGACCGTGCGTCGCGCGTCCGAGGGCGTCTCGCCCGCGGCCATTTGCGCCACTATGTCGCGGTTCACGGATACCGCTGATGAGTGGAGCAGATCCGCTACACCTTCTCTGCCGCCAGCGCGCTTCAACCACCACTCGCGATCCTCGCGCAGGATCCGCACCTCCGACGTGTCGAGGGTGCGGTCCTCATTGGCTCGGACCCAGCCGTGGTACTGGTAGAGGCCATCGGGCTCTTCGATCGGGAAGAGGTACGTGTTGCCTGGCTTTGCCTGCTCCCCTTCTGGGATGCGATCGAGCCGATGAAAGATCGGTGGCCGCGCTGCAACCGCGCTCGGCCCCGCATCCTCCGGCATGCATGCGGGCACGGCCTCGTCCTCGGGCGTGCACTGCACAGCTTCGGTCCGCTTCCCCGAAACGGTCTGGAGCCCGTCCGGATCGATGTTGCCGATCGGATCGTCGCCCGCGAACGCGTACGCGTTGGGTCCGTCGGCCGGTGCGGTGGGATCGGGGCTCATCCACCGACACAGCCAGGAGCAGTAGTACCGCCGACCGAAGTCCGAGAGCCCAGTGAGGGCGTCGCGATCGCGACCGGCGAAAGTGCGATCGCGGGTCGCGTTCTCGCGAGGGCTCGACGCGGCTGCGAACGCAGTCCCGCCGTACGGGAGGTACTCCTCGTACGACGCCACTTCGCCCGCCTCGGTGACCTGGATGGCGATCGAGCGCGCCTCGCCGCGCACGTGATAGCGGAGACGGATGTCGCTCACCGTCGCCGTCTCGCGCGCGTTCTCGTCGACGGTCCAATGATGGAGAACGCCGATCCGCTCGGCGCCGTCGGCGAGGTGTGACGTCCACCGATCGAGCTGGAGCACGGCTCCGAGCCAAACCCGCTTGCGCTCGGCAGCGCCCAGATACACGCGCTCCGTGACCTCGAGCTGACCCGAGACGAGGCGCTGGGAGCGGGTTCGCGTCCGCTGCCCGACGGCATCGTAGGCGTAGGTCTCTTCGTCGTTGGGCGCGGCGCCCGCACGATCGATCACCACCGCGCGCGCCAGCGTGCCGGCCCAGCTCCACTCGATGCGCCGGAGGTGGTCGAGCACGAGCATGTGGCCCGCGTCGTCGAAGCGAGCCTCTGGATTGGTCAGCGGCGTGCCGTCGAGCGCCTCGGCGAGCGTGCTTCGATTGCTCAACGGCGAGACCCAGTAGTCGAGCGACCAGGTCCCGGAATCGGCGCTGTGGACCATCGAGGTGAGGTTGCCCGCGGCGTCGTACGCGTAGGACCGGGCGTAGCGCTCCACCGCCGCCGCGTTGTCGAGGCTCAGGTGCGCGGTCCCTCGCCACGAGATCGGGCGCGTGAGCGCCTGGTGGGCTCGCCCGCTCGCACCCACCAGGCGATAGTGGGCGTCGTAGGTGAGATCGCGCTGCGTGGTGACCGAGACGCCGGTGAGCACTGGATGAGTGACACCCGGCTCCTGCGCGCGATCGACCATGCGCACGATGTTGCCCACCGCGTCGTAGGTGTAGCGCGCGTCGTAGATGCCACGTGCGGCGCTGCCGGCCACTGCGGTACGCGTGCCGGTTACCGAGCGGACGCGGCCGCTCCAGCGATCGTAAATGGTGGCGAGCGCGAGTCGCGTGCCGAGCCGTATCTGCGTGCGGCGCCCGCGCTCATCGTGCACGACCTCGCTGGCGACGGTGCGCTCGGCGAACAGCGCGGTGGCCGAGCCTACCGTGGCGTGCATCAAACGGCCGGCGCGGCCGTACCACCACCGGTGGATGGTGCCATCGGGCGGTCGACGCTCCACCGCACGATCGATCGCGTCGACGACCTCTAGTGTCTCGAGTCCCACGTCATCGAGCGCGACCGGACCGCCCCAGTTCGGCGAGCCGGCGGACGCGTCCGCGAGCCGCCGCGTCCAGCGGTGCGTCGCGCCCCGCGGATATCGGTCGAGTGCGCGCCACTCTCCGGCGCCGTCGTGCATCATCGCCAGCCGGCCGCGCAGACCGCGTCGCGCGGCGTCCGGCTCGGCCTCGCCCCAGATGTGCTCCTCGACGCGGAGAGACGGCTGTCCGGCTTCGATGACGTCGACGAAGCGGATCCGATCGAGAGTGTCGTAGGTTATCGCTCGCGTCACTCCGCGCGCGTCGGTGATCCGCACCGCGCGGCCGGCCGCGTCGTACGTGCTGCGTGTCGCGCCCGCGTCGTTCCCGTCGCGGAGCACGACCCGCCCCGACAGATCGCGCCGCGCTCGGTGATCGCTGAGCCCTCGTGGGTCGATCAGCCCGACGGGCTCGCCGTCGTCGCCCCACAACGTCTCGGTGCGCCGAGCGGTGGCGGTGGTGCCGCCTTGCTCGAGATCCATCACCACGCGCCCCGCGGCGTCGAGGTGACGGACCCGCGGGGTGTTGGCGTGGCTCTCGGCATGAGCGCGCGCGCGGCCTTCGTCGCTCGTGACGGGAAGCGCTTGGCGGGCGATCTGCCAGGCCGAGCCGCTTACGGCGTCGTTCGGGTCGCTCACGACCTGCGACCACGCGTGATACGCGTTGAGCGCGCGCGCGCCGTCTGGCGTCATTACCTCCACGACCCGGCCGACCGCGTCGAACAAGGTCAGCGTGGAGACGCCGAGCCGCGCCAGCACTTCGTCGCCCTCGAACAGCGGGGACGGCGTGAAGTACGGCTCGTACTCGCGACCGGTCTGCTGACGCGCATCGCGCACGACCCGGTCATGAGCTACGTGTTGGGTGCAGGGCCCGCAAAGGTACACCCGGCTGGTACACCCGAGGCAGAAACACAAACGCGGGGCCGGAGCGCATCTCCGAACCCGGCGTCATGACTGGCGTTGTGAGAGCGGGAGAAGGGATTTGAACCCTCGACTTCAACCTTGGCAAGGTGATTTAGGGGCTGGGAAATAGGCCGGTTTCGAGTGTTTTGGCGGGCGTACCTGACACGGAGCGTCGCGCGATGATGCCTGCTGACACTCGAAACCGGGACCTAACCGGGACTTGCGGTGGGTCCGCCGTCGGCTTTGGCAGGGACGCCGCACGCGGGGCGATGTCCCGCTCCGTGTTGGTATGGGTCCCGCGATCCCGCGGCTCGAGGACTTCGAGCCCACCGACGAGGATCATGCTCAGGATTCGAGCGACTTGCGGTAAAAACTTAGCTTCTCTGCCCTCTTGGTCGGTCCGAAGAGATCACGGATGGATCTATATCTTCAGATCATCCATCGTTAGTCACATTAAACACCCCGAAGTATTCGCGCTATGGGGCGGCGTTCGTCACGATCAGGGTACGATCAGTCCGCTTACGACGGGATAGTAGCTGTCGGGCAGACCGAGACGGAAGGGCGCGCGCGCGAAATCGACGTCGCCCGACGTGACCGCGGAAACGACTATGCGGTGCGACGCGCCTATAGACAAAAGGCCGGGCGGAAGACGGACCTGCGTGTCGGTGGTTAGAACTTTTCCGACGAACGTCTCTTCTGTCTTTCTCTGCACGACCTTATAGCGATGAATTTGCACAGAGTATACGCCGGGTCTTCCGCCTGCGGGCACACTCCAGCTGACAGTCGGAGACAACCCAACGCCCGCGTGGTCGTCGAACGCGCTCAAGCCGTTGATTAACAAAGTTTGCACCGGCCCGGTGGCCACTACGATCTCCGTTGAGGAGCCCGAGCCCGCCAGCGCCACCGATCGGGCAACAAAGGTAGAAAAGAAATGCTCAGATGTACCAGGCAACGCATCGGGGATTTCGATGCTGAAGCTGGTCGTCATGAATCGCTCAACGCGGGCAGGAAACGGATTGCGATACTCGAAGGCGCCGCTCAGGTCGGAGGAATCAGAGGGATTGGATAATAGCTCGACCAGATCCGCCGCCGAATCGTAGAAGCCACGAGACACCTCCGGAAGCGCCTCAACTGCAAGAAAGCCGGAGGTCATCGCGCTCGACGGATTCACTTGCGCGGCGGCCGAACTGAATTGCGAGCGGCGCCAAGTAAACGAGGTGTTCTCGATCGTCCCATCGGCCGTTACGGTGGCGGTTATAGCAACTGACTGTGCATCACTCATAGTGATACCATCCAGGCGAGCGGACCGCTCAACACTCTGGTATGTCAGCCCACCGCTCCGACGTGTCATGAGGTGAAGGATGAAGATTTTGTCACCGCGCGTCGAGTCGATCAAGAATGGCTCAGAAAAGTGTGCAGCAGTGTACCCGATCGAGGCTTGCAAGAAAGTGTCACCGACGTTCGGGGACGAGGGCAGGCCGAAAGGAAGGCCGAACGCGAACGATCGCGCTCCGAACGAGACGACCTCCATGTCGTCGTCGATCTGCCAGGGCGTTAGACCGCTTACTCTTAGGTCTACGCTCGTATTGGGCGCCGCCCTCACAAGATCTCGCCGGCCCGAGACCGCGGACCCCAACTCGATCTCGGACAACTCGGTTACCAGATACGTCGGAGCCTCGTCGAGCGCGATGCGAAGGTAAACTGGCCCGGGCGGGAGTTGGCGGATCGAAAAGCTGCCCGTAGCCGTTCCGGTGCCCGGATAGCTTGCGAAGCACCCTGCAGGCGTAAGCACGAGTCCGTTCACCAGTGCCGCGGTCAGATCCACCGGCGCGGGTTCGGCGGCCGTTTCACCGATGTGATCGTCGACCGCCGTACCACGCAGCGTTCGCGTACCTATCGCGCCTATGCAAGTCATCGGCGCGCCCGCATCGTGCGACGCAGGTCTCTCTCCATCCACGCCGACCTCCGCGTCGACGGAGACACCCCCATCGAGCACGACCGGACCAACATCGGCGTGCTTCTGTGCGTCGAGCCCCGCCGGCGATTGCGCATCCACTTTCCCGCTAAGAGGTCCGCCCGCGTCGACGCTACACGAGCAGAAAAGTACAACAGCGATAGCAATCAAACTTTTCACGTCGACACACCCCCACGATGACCCTGATTGTTTGCGGCTAGTGCTAGTTCGGTTCCTCGCAACAACTTCAGGGTATGATACTCCCGTCATCGGTTACGACTGGCATCATCTCCTGCGAGACCGAACACGGCTCCTGCGCTTCGAGCGGCGGTATCAGATCGGCTCCTTCAACTTTTCTCCACATTACGACGTCGTTGTCCCAGCATTCTTCGATCCTGAAATCATTGACTTGATTCCGATAGAACTGGCGACCCCACGCTTCAATTCTCGCGGAACCGCGCGTATAGACGGCCCTTGATGAATACTCCAAAGTCTCGCTGTCTGCGCGCAACGATGTTGGAGCGCGGGCAACGTATAGCGTCTTACGTAGCGAGACCCGCAAGGTATTCTCGGTTAGTCGTGCTTCCAAACGTGAAGGGTTGAGGTTCGCTTCCGCGGCAAGATGTTCGGCGATCATATAGTGTCCGCCCGACGGGATCGCGCCAAAACAAAACAGCACGGGACCCGCAGACGTACTTTCCAAAGCCTCCTCGGCAGCGCGGTTGCCCGGCATGACAATGAAGATGTTTTTAGCCGCATTGTTCCCGATTCTGGCAATGGTGCTGTAGCGCGCTACCGCGGTCGTCGGCAGGTCCATCCGCTGACCATCCTCGAATGAAGCTGGGCAATCGGGCAAAGAATCGCGATCGATGCTGGCATCCACCGACACTGAAGAGGAATCGAGCGACCAGTCGACATTTGGAACATCGTACGTGAGCGTACCGAAATCAAGGAGGTTACGAATGAACGGCCCAACCCGAGAAACAGGCGCCAGGTGAGCACGCCAAACACTTGAATCGACACTTGCTATCGTCGGACCCAAAAATGGCAACGTAGGAAACTCAAACAATTCCGCATTTTCCTCAAGTAACTCAGCCGTCAGAACCGCGGATTCGCGCACTAGTGACGCGTCCGCTCCCGAACACCCCGACAAGACGAACAAACATAGGGCGCGAGTCAACATCGTTCACTCCTCTAGTAGCAGCGACTAGTCCTTCGGGTGCCCGACCTAACCCCGTCGGAGTCGAGAGAGTAAAGCTCGGTCTCCTGACATACTGAACTTGCGCACAAAAGCTGATCAGGTTCGTCCACAATTGTGACACCGGTAACTCCAAAACATGACTCCCGAGTGAGACTCGTTTCACCGGGGCGACGACAGTAAGTGTGCCGGCCAGCCAACCGCCGAAGATTATCGCACCCACAAACCTCACAATAAGGAACGCCTCCGGAACAACCACCCTCAATCCGCCCCGTTGCTCCCGAACGAGCGAAGGCGTTGCTGCAATACGGACTTGGTCCGCGAATGTCGGAAATCAAGGAGCAGGTTGTGGGCGGCGGCCCCGCGAGGTCCATGATCGCCGACGCTGCCACCCGAATGCAGCCTGGTCGTGCACCATCCACCTGTTGCACACCTTGCACCGGCGTGCCTGGTGGCGTGCGCCGAGCTGGCCTCGTTGACGGACAGCCTGGAGCTCCGGGGTTGTCTTGGCAGTACGTTCGCGACTGGATCAAGCCAGAAGGATCGCTCCAGCGGAGCGGGTTCGAGTTCACGTACGCCGAGTAGCCCGGCTCCCCGCCCGCGAGACCGATCGGGTCCGGGCTCACGTACCTTCCATCCTCAGCGCGATACCACCTCTGATAGTTATAACTGTGGCGAGCTTCGTCCTCCCAGACCTGCCCAGGCATCCGCAGATGCATGACGAACTTGCCGTTCGTCGCGGTCGTGTATTCGAGCTTATCGACGACGAAACCAGGGGCGGCGTCGGCGACGTTGTCCGCGTAGAGCCGTAGTTTCGCCTTACTATCACCGGTCCAAGGGCCCCAGAAGTCGCCCAGCGTACCGGTCAGCGTCGCGATCGTCTGATCGGCGTTGTTCTGAATGACGAGATAGTCCTTCGCGGTTCGCGTCGCGCCCGCCTTTACGTCGAAGGTCGAAAAATGAACCCGCACATTTGTGGCGCTCGCCGGCGTATAGTCCTTGCTCCAGACGAGCCCGTTGGCGTCGCCGCCGTCGCAGCAATTCGACGCACACGTGGTGGTCGCGTTGCCGTCGCACCCCGAGACCCCACAGGTGCCGCAGCAGCACGTACGCTCGGCGCCCGCCTTCAGCGAAGTGTCGTCCGGATTCACGTCGGCGCTCGAAACGGTGTACTCCACAGGGCTCTGCCTTCCGAAAGGATCATTCTCCCAGCGCCATCGCTCCACACGCGAGGAGTTAGTCACCAAGACGGGAGAGCCCAGAACGTCCGAGTGGAGCCAAAACGTTCCGGTATCGGCGTGGGTGCCCAGATTGCTCAGCTGAGACTGCACAGTCGCGATGGCGCGGCCCTCCAGATAGATGAACGTCCGAAACTCTCGCGGATACTCCGAGGCACACGTGCCGTACGCGTCGATCAAAACTGGGCGTGATGAAGCCCCGGTCGCTTCGGGGTGATAGTAGTATCTCGTCATCATCGCGCTGCACGGCGATTTTTTCGCGTATCGATCACCAAAATAAGTGTTGAAATGGACCGCAGAGCCAAGGGTGGCGTCGTTGGTGTCGGTCACTCGACCCTCATAGTCGAAGGTGAACTGAATGAAGGCGGGCTGGTTGACCGCGGTGATATCACCCTTGAAGTCATTGCTCATCGACTTCGACGCCCCGCCGGACGTCACCAGGTCGATGACGTCTGTCGGTCCGCTCACGTAGGTGTAGGCGTCATCGTCGCTCGTGTTGAACGCGCCATAGCGGCGATTGGTGCGGTTACCCGAGAGGTCGTAATCGAACGATTCGTCGAACTTGCTCTCCCACGGCTCCGTGCCGGCGCAGCTCGAGATGGTGGCGCGGGAAAGGCAACGCAACCGATCCAGCTTATCCATTGCCGCATAGTATTTTTGGTGTCGATATCCGGCGGAATCGTCGTAGAGAGTTACGTTCCCGTTGAAGTCGTAGGTGAGATTGATGTCGGTGTACACGCTTGCGCTGTACGAAGTCTTACGGCGCGTAGTGCGGTCAGCGAAATCGCGCGCGTTTGTTTCGGTGACTCCGTTGGCGTAGACCAGCGTCTTCATCCCGCCATACGCGAAGTAAGTCGGCGCCGTGCTGTTGCTGGTGACGAGCACCCAAGAGCCGCCGTCGAGCTTGTGTTGAACATACTGGACTCGATCGGGCATTGTCGTGTCGTAGACATACGCGACGGCCCGCCCGAGCGATCGCCCCCCTGACCCGACGTAGATGTGCTCTTCCAGCAAATTGCCATTCGCGTCGAAGATCGTCTGCGTTCCGCGCCCCAAATAAATCGAGTAGGGGCTGCTCGATTGGTTGTAGCTTCCGTAGACAAGACCCGTCGGGTGATAGCAGAGCACCCGCGAAAATGACGGCCCGACCATCATGTCGAGGCGCCCTCTTTGGTTCGATGCCGTTGGACATGCGCTCGTCGGCGTGCCATCGCCGTCGTAGGTGAACGTCCAGTCGTTGACGGCGTTACAGGTGTAGTCCACCGCCGTCTGTCGACCCAGCCAATCCGTCGTAGAGCAGGTGTCTTCGGGGCTCGTCAGGACCTTGTAAGCGGTTCGTCGGCGTTTGGTCTGCGTCCCGCCGCTGTCATAGTCGAACCGAATGTCACCGCGTGTCTTGCTGCGCTCGAGCACCAACTGGCCGAAGTCGTCGTACTCGGTGAAGGTCACTACGCCAGCGGGAGCGGTGACGCTCGAGGTTCGGCCGTGCAAATCGTAGGCGTAACCGGTCTGGACATACAGCCCGGCGGTGTCCGCGGTGCGAATCGACACGCGTCCTTGCGTGTCATAAGTGAGCGCCGAGACCGTGCCGCGATAGTCCGTCACCTGCGTGAGCTGGTTCGTGGTGTACGAATAGGACTGCGTCGCGTCCGGCGGGCTCGTTTGATCCGCGGCGTGGAGATAGGCTTCCACCACCTGGCGATTCGCGTTGAACTTACGCCGCGGAGACAAGCGCTGAGCCCGCCCATCCCCGCCAACCCCTGAGACGCTTGTTCATGAGTCTTCTTCCCATGGGGGGGGGGGAGACCGCAAGAGCAGATCACCGGAAATTTTGGTTGCGCCGTCGAAAGATTTTCCACTTCTGGTGGGGTGCGCGGTCTCCCACCTGAATGCCCGCGCTGACGGGCCTCCTCCTCCTCTCCGCCTGCGGAAGCGCGAATCGATCCGATGGTCATGACGCCCGGCGTCACTGCATCATCTCCACGGCGCCGAGCACGGCACCATGACCGGCTCCTCCTCCCTCGCGCTCCTAGCGACCCGCCTCCGTGTCACCGCGTCGGGCACCCCGCTCGCCCTCGTCGACGGCGCGCTCCACGAGGTCATCGCCGAGACCGCCGGCCGCCGCTCGCTCTACGCAGCCGCTGGCGATATGCCGCGCTGCAGCGGCGGGCTGATCGGCGCCGAATCCGAGCGCCTCACCGACTACGCGATCTCGAGGGCTCGATCCGCCGAGGAAAACCGCAGGGAACGGAGATATCGCCATGAACGAGTGGAATCCTCGCGACCCTGGTCGTGCTTCCGGCGGGCATGGCGCACGCACAAGACGCGTGCGAGGCGGCGGCTCCAATGGAGGGCCAGCGCCTGCTGCGGCGGCTCTCGCTCGATCTGCGCGGGCGCGTACCGGGCCGCGAGGACATCGCCGCGCAAGCAGGCAAGACCGCGGTCGACGCAAGGACGATCGATGGCTGGCTACGATCGCCGGAGATCGTGTCCGTGATGCGCCGACGTCGGCGACGATGCGGAGGTGCGTTGAGGCCCAGCGCCAAGCTCGATAGCGACCGCGCCGGGGCTCGGAAAGCGGAAAGCAGCGATGCTCGGCATGGAGCTGGAGCTGGCCCTTGCGTCGAAGCAGATAGAGGCTGCTGTCTGACCACGCGCGAAGATCGCCAGAGCCGCGCAGCGCCTGCCCAGGTTGATCGGCGGCGGACTTTCGTACGTGGTGAGCGAGAACGACTGCGAGAGCCTAGCGGCGCTGGGGTTGCCGGAGATAGTCGAGGAGCTGCGCGACTTCGGCCTCCTCGAAGAGTACTGAGCGCTTCTCGGGCGTCGAGCTGAGCGGCCTCGACACGCTGCCCTCCGCCCAGCTCGGCGAGACCTTGGTCGTGACGTTCGAGCTCGGCGCGCTCAGCGCGATCGCCCACGAGCCGACGCGCGATGACGTCATCCTCGGGTTGGTGCCCGCGGTCGGCATCTCCCGCGTCGAGCGCGTCGACTTCGATCTCGAGGACGCGCGCACCGAGTTCCGCATGCAGCCCGCCTCGGGTGGCTCGGTCTACACGGTGGAGCGCGTGGGCGCCGACGACACGCGCACCGGCGGCAGGACCGACTTCGTGCCGCTGTCGAAGAAGCGCGAGCCCAGCGGCCAGCCGAGCCGCCCGCGCTTCGAGGTCCGCCGCCGCCGCGCCGGCATCCGCGCGAGCGAGGTGGTCGTCGCGATCGCCGACGCCGAGGCCCGCGCGCAGTCCCCGGAGAGCGAGCGCCTCTCGGTCTGGGTGACCACCACGCACCCGGATCTCGCCAGCAAGCTTCGTGAAGGCTTGGTGGCGCGGAGCATCCGCAAGCGGATCTAACTTCGAGCATTCGAGCACGCTCCGCACTCCTCGGTGCGCGCACACGTTCGCCTCGCAAAGGTTGCTCAAGCTTACTTACCTCACGGCACCTGAGGCGCCGGGTCGACCAGCACAAGCAGAGCGGCAGCCGCGTTCGATCGCGGCACTCCTCGACGAGGCTGCGCGTGGACGAGTTTCGCCGAGCGACCTCGACAACTTCCGCGCTGCGTTGGGGGCCAAGCGCCCATCCGACGGGGAAGGCGGCCAACAGTTGGGAGGTGGCCCACGGTCCCAACGGCCCCAACCTTCCGGGCCTAATACTAGAGCTGGACCCTCCACCCGCCCCGTCCGTTCTCCGTGGTTCATACCTGAGGTCAAGTTGGGGACAGAACGAGCAATCGACGACGATTGCTGACCAAAACCGTGGCCTCAACCGCGCTTCATGGTTGGGGACAAGCTGGCCCGTCGAGGCCCCCGTCTCCCTAGAGCCGATCCGGTGTGGCAGTCCTCTAACCACTCCGCCGAAGCGCTCGGCCGAGTGGAGGATCGATGTTGACCCAAGCCGCCCTACAAACCGCCCCGCCGCCGCCCGACACGCTGCCCGTCCCGGCAACACCGTCCGCCACCGTTGTGCTGCTTTCGAAGGTCGCGATCGATCCTGCCCTCAATCCCCGCAGTGAGGCGGACCCGGCGATCCGTGAGTCCATCGAAGCGTCGATGCGCGATCGGTTGACCCGCGGTCTTCACCCGCAGGAGAGCCCGGTCTGGGCAGTGGCCGCCGGTCCCGATCGCTGGGAGCTGCGCGCCGGCTGGACTCGCGCCGCCGCCGTCGCTGCGATCGTGGCGAGCCCTCCGGCAGATCTGCCGGCGCCGAGCGCCGCGTGGGTGAAGGCCCCCACGCTGTGGGTGTCCACGCACGCGGTCGATGCCCACGGCGCGGCGCTGCTGTCGCTTCGCGAGAACCTCCAGCGTGCGGCGCTCCCGTTGCATGACGTGGTGGTGGCGTGCGCGAAGATCAAAGCGGCGAGCCCGAAGCTCTCGACGGCGAAGCTCGCGACGGAGATCGGTCTCTCCGACCGCGTTCTTCAGAACATGCTGCGCGTCCACGACACGCTGACGCCCGAGCAGTGGCAGGCCTATGTCAGGCGAGCGATCACGCAAGAGCACGCGATCCGTCTCGCTGCTGTCCGCGACGCGGACGCGCGAAAGGCCGCGTTTCTCGAGCTGCTGGAGGGGCGTCCAGCGAGGGCGAAAGCGTCGCGACCCAAGCCCACCGACGAACGCGATGAGCACCACGACGCCGACCACAGCGAAGGCTTGAGGCGACCGACGTTCACTCGCGTTCGAGCGGAAGGCATCGCTCGACGCGCGATGAAGCTGTCCGACGTGACCCGCACGGTCAAAGCGGATCAGGGCCCCTCCGCTGCGATGCTCCACGCCGTCGTCGATCTCGTGCTCGATGACTCGCCCGTCGCACACGAAGCCGCGCGCGATCGCGTGGGGAAGCTGCTCGCCGAGGAGCGCACCTCGCCAAAGACGTCGAGGCCGGCGAGCCCGCCCAGGCCTGCGGCCAAGCCGCTCGTCGCAGCGGACAAGCCGGTGAAGATCGCCGCCAAGAGGACGCCCACGAAAACCGCGAAGCGGATGAAGACGAGGAGGAAGTAGCGATGGTCCGACCGATCACTCCGCGACGCGACTACTACGCAGAGATCCGGACGATCACGACGATGCGCAACGTCGTCATCGCCGACCGCGCGCACGACCCCGAGTGGAGGCGGGAGACGACCG
>Ga0105047_10010648_pt1 | contig 15008 bp, 6 predicted proteins | sample MAT04_FD_78384 | JGI IMG/M metagenome (GOLD analysis project Ga0105047, IMG submission 78384) | Freshwater microbial communities from Lake Fryxell liftoff mats and glacier meltwater in Antarctica - MAT-04 (megahit assembly) | ecosystem: Environmental > Aquatic > Freshwater > Ice > Liftoff... | reverse complement strand
GGTGGCCTTGGGTTGGCTGAAGAACACCGAATTGAGTGAGGCCGCTACTCGTAGCGCTCCGGTGGAACCAAAAGCCGCCAGCCGCCCGCTGTTTTCCCAGCGCTTCATCGAACGGACGGCCTGGGGAATTGAGCACGGTGAATTGTCGGTGCGCCGCTTGCTTAAATTGCTGGATCTCGGGCTGGATGAGTTTCGCGCCTGCTGCCAGGCCCACGGAATGAAGGTCGAAATCGGACTTTGAATTTCTCAGGATGCCTCCGCCCGCCCGCCAAATTGTCTATGTGGATACGAATGTGATCATTGAGGCCATTGCCACTGACTGCTGGGCGGCGTTGCTGAATCACTTCGACATCCGCACAGTGGCCGAAGTCCGGAGGGAGACGCTGGCTGGCAACCGACAGATCAAAAGCTACATTGTGGTGGATCAGGAATTATTCACCGCGAAAGTGAAAGTGGCCGAAGTGACCAAACTACAGATCGTAGCCGCGCAGTTGCGCACCGGACTGATGACAAAAATCGATGACGGCGAGTGTCACCTTTTGGCGTATGTGATCACGCAGGATAAGAAGGCATTACTCCTCACCACCGGCGACCGCGCCGCAGTCTGGGCGGCCTGTGCACTTGGGTTGGAGGATCGCTTGCGCTCACTGGAGGAGCTCTCGCGTGCTTGCGGACGGAAGCCTGCCGTCCAGGAGTGGTTTACAAGCAAGTGGCTGAGTAAGGCCAAAACAGATTATCTCCTGGATTCCATCTGACATGAAACGGATCCACGACAGCCTCCAACGGGTTTTCCAGAAGCATCGCCTGGTCTTCTGGTATGATTCCAACCGGGAATGGGCGGAGACGTATCACGCCTTCCCGGATGAAGGGGTGACGAAGCTGACCGTGATGGGGAATGAGTTTGGCACCAAGGTGCAGGTGGTGCGGGATCCGAACCCGGAGACGCGCTTCCTCATTTACCTCCCCATCGCCCGTCCGGCAGATGCAGATAACTGGCTGCTCGATCTGCTGCTCCAAGGCTACGAATACAAGGCGGACAAGGCGTCCCTCGCGTTGCAGGATGTCGGCTTACCCCATGATTTCCTTCATCTGGCGGAAGACCACGCGCACTATTTCACCAACGCCAAGCGAGTGGATGCATTGCGGGAGTTGATCGGCAAGGAAGACCAGACTCGGGAACTGCGGCTCAAGATGATGGCGGTGCTCGCGGGCACTTCGGTCGAGGTGGATGCCTTGTTGCTGCGTTTCCTAAACAGTAAGGTGGAGGCGGAGTTGATCAGCATGGATCCGGTGACCGAGTGTTTTGGATCGGCAGCCTTGGTGGAGCCTTTCTGGCGGGAAGTGGAGCGTCTCTTTGGTTACGCCGCATCCACACCTTCACTGCGGGATTTCGTGGTGTCGCTCTTTCGCGGGGCCAATCCGCTGGACGATCAGGTGGCGCTCCATCTTCACGCGAGGGTATTCCTGCAACGATGGAAGGACAGTCAGACGCACAGCGTTTCATTTCGCCAATGGTCGCACCAGATGGAGAAGGAACTGCAAATCGCCACAGCCCTGGGCGCACTGGAGGCGCGGGTGACGGTCGGTGATTGGGATACGTTTGAGCTTTTTGAAAAGTTCACCCTCCACCGGCTCTGTGAGTCATTCACGAAAGGTGCCGCCGCCAGTGATCTGCTGGCGGTCGCGCAACAGCGGCGGGCTTCCTTTTGGCGACCGGAGCACGAGCACGGCTACGCGGCTCTGGAACAGGCGGTGGAGTTGCGCGAATTACTGGCCTCGGTCGATCTCACGGTGGATTCCGTAGCCGAAGGCGTGAGCCGTTACGTGGCCAGTTGGTGGCGGATCGACCTGGCCTACCGACTTTGCACCTGGAATCTACGCCGCTACGGACAGGTGCAGGTGATGGAGCAAATCACGCAATGGGTAGAGAAAGCCTACGTGAATAATTTTCTCCTCCCGCTGGCCGATCGCTGGAGTGATCAGGTGCGTGGGATGGAAACGTGGAAGTGCCCAGGGCTGGTCGCTCAGCGGCAGTTTTACAGCCATTATGTGCAGCCGTTTCTGGGCAAGGGGCAGAAGGTGTTCGTCATTATCTCCGATGCCCTGCGCTACGAAGCGGCAGCGGATTTCGCCCAAAGGCTGCGCTCCTCCAACCGCTGGTCTGCGGAGGTGGAGGCTCTCTTTGGCGTACTCCCGTCCTATACCCAGCTCGGAATGGCGGCGCTGCTCCCCGGCCAGCAATGGACTGTCGATCCTGAAGACGCCACGGTAACCGTGGATGGGCGCAGTGCCACCGGGACGGCCAACCGGGCGGAGATTCTGCGCCTCGCTTGTAATGGCAAGGCGACGGGGATTCAGGCCGAGGTCTTCTTGGAGCTGAACACGAAGACCGATGGCCGCACCCTGATGCGCGATCACGACGTCATTTATATTTTCCACAACGTCATCGATAAAACCGGCGACGCGCCGGGCACGGAAGCAAAAACTTTTGATGCGGTGGAACAGGCTTTTGCGGAGCTGGATCTGATCATCAAAAAGGTTGCGAACATCAATGGGAGCAACATGCTCCTCACCGCCGATCACGGATTTCTTTTTCAGCAGGATGACGTGGCCTTGGACGACACCATCGCACTGCCCGCCGCGAGCGAATGGACTTGCCGCAATCGACGCTACGCCTTTGGGAAAGACATTGCATCGGACTCAAGGGTGAAGATTTTCAGCAGTAGCGCCCTGGGCTTGGGCGACGAATGGTCAGCGGTGTTCCCCCTGTCGCTCGGACGATTTCCGCTGCAAGGCTCCGGGAAGCGCTATGTTCACGGCGGGATCAGCCTCCAGGAGGTAGTGGTGCCCGTGGTCAAAATCCATAAGGCTCGCACTGATGATACCGGGCGGATCGAGGTGGATCTACTGCGAGTGCCCGCAAAAATCACCACAGGCCAGCTTTCCATTTCGCTCTTCCAGGATCAGCCCGCCCTCGGCAAGGTCCTGCCGCGCACGCTCCGGGTCGGGATCTTTGCCAAAGACGGGACGGTCCTCTCCGAGATCAAGACGCAAACGTTTGACTCCAAAGAGCCAGAGGCCCGCCAGCGTGAGACGACCATGATCCTGGTGCTCTCGCACGCCGCCGATGCCTTCAACAACCGCGAGGTGGACCTCCGCCTGGAGGAAACCGTGTCGGGCACAATCCAGATCGTCATATACAAGAGCCAAAGCCTCAAATTGCAGAAACCATTCACCAGCGACTTCGATGAACACTGAACCCGCACCAATCGCACCAACCGAATCAGCGGAGCCGTTTGTGGCCGCACCCCGCGATCTCACACCATTGGATCGAAAGATCCTGCAGCATTTCCCTGGGCTGGTCGTGCGCAAGGACCTGACCAACGGACTGAAGCAAAACGCGGTCGTCCCCACGTACGTGTTGGAATACCTGCTCGGACAGCACTGTGCGACGGATGACAACGACGTGATCAAAGCGGGCCTCGAATCAGTTCACAAAATTCTTTCCAAGCACTACGTGCATCGCAGTCAGGCGCAGTTGGTAAAGTCCACGATCAAGGAGAAAGGGCGGCACAAGGTCATCGACAAACTGACGGTTGAGCTAAACGACAAAGGCGGTTTTTACGAAGCGGAGTTCACCAACCTTGGCCTGAAAAAAGTTCCGGTTTCCGACGACTTTGTCCGCCGCTTTCCCAAGCTTTTGGTAGGCGGCATCTGGTGCATTAGCGATGTCACCTACGCGGTCTCCGAAGATCAAAATATCAGTCCGTGGCAGATCGACGTGCTCAAACCAATCCAGGTGGCTGGCGTGGACTATGAAGAATTTCTGAAGGCCCGGGCGCAATTCACCACTGAGGAGTGGATGGATGTCCTGATGCAGAGCCTTGGCTTCAATCCCGAGATGTTCGGACGGCGGGCAAAGTTGCTGACCTTGATACGCCTCATCCCGTTTTGTGAGCGCAATTACAACCTCCTGGAACTCGGCCCGAAGGGCACCGGCAAGTCTCATGTCTATGCGGAATTTTCACCGCACGGGATGTTGATTTCCGGTTCGGAGGTGACTGCGCCAAAGCTCTTCGTCAGTAATTCGAGCGGCAAGATCGGGCTCGTGGGCTACTGGGATTGTGTCTGCTTCGATGAGTTCGCCGGGAAGGACAAGAAAGTGGACAAGGCGCTGGTGGACATCATGAAAAACTACATGGCCAACCGCACGTTCTCACGCGGGATCGAGCAGCTTACCGCTGAAGCCTCGATGGTCTTCATGGGCAATACGCAAAAGTCGGTGGCCTACATGCTGAAGCATTCCCACTTTTTCGAACCGCTACCGGACAAATATATCGACTCCGCATTTCTGGATCGCATCCACACCTTCAATCCCGGCTGGGAAGTCGCCCCCATTCGACATGAGCTTTTCACCAGCGGGTATGGCTTTGTCGTGGATTATATCTCCGAAGTGCTTAAGCACCTACGGGGCGAAGACTTCACCGGCACCTACAAAAAGCACTTTGAAATCACGTCCGAGGTCTCCACCCGCGACCAGACCGGCTTTGAAAAAACTTTCTCCGGACTGATGAAGATCCTGTTTCCAGATGGAAATGCGACTGCGGCGGAAGTCGAGGAGCTACTCGCCTTTGCCATGGAAGGAAGACGGCGAGTGCGGGAGCACATCCTGCGGATCGACGACACGTTTGCGCCTCATGACTTCACCTATCAGCCGATTGGCGGTGGCGCATCCGTGACCGTGCTCACCCCCGAGGAAATCCAGTATCCGGCGTTCTGCGGTCCGAGAGCCAAAACCGACGACGAGGTAGAGAAAGTGGTCGAGCCTGCAGGCGGCAAAATCGACCACGCCGCCCCGACTGCGACGACGACGTCACCAGTCTCACCGGCTGGCCTACAGCCAGGACATCTCGTCGTGCCAGAAAACACCAAAGGCTGGAGCTACCGCCGCCTTTTTGCACAACACCTCAGTGGTGCCCGCAAGATCGCCATTAGTGACCCCTACGTACGCCACTTTTTCCAGGCACGAAACCTCATGGAACTCCTCCAGACGATCCATGATCTCGTGACGGAGGGGGACGAGGCCGAGGTGCATCTCATCACACAGTCCGACTTGGAAACCTGCGTCCGCCAGGAAGAAAACCTGAACCAGATCGTCCAAACCTTTACCGGATCTCGAGTCGCCTTTTCCTGGGAACTCAACCACAGCCCCAGCTTCCACGCCCGGAGCATCACCACCGACACCGGCTGGAAAATCACCATCGACCGAGGCCTGGACATTTTTCAGAAATTCGAAGGTGGCCCCCTCTCCGTGGAGCAAGCCATCCAGGAAACCCGCCTGACGAGAGGGGCGGAAATTAATTACGTGAAGATCTGATGGCTATCCCCTCTCTGGCCGTTGTAGCAACACCTGATCGCCGTCCATTGTCGCGGAAGGTGTTGGAAACTGGGTTTATCGAACTGGGGTCGAGGTTATCCCCTCTTCGACGTTCCACGTCTTCATGCAAAGGCATTTAAGAATCCGAATGGATACGCAACGGTAGGCAGTCAGAACCTCACAAACGGAGGCACTTGGAACCGGGAGGCGACTATTGTCATTCACGATCCCACAGCGCACGTTCAGCTGAAAAACAGCTGGATCGCTTTGGAAATGATAGCGGAGGCCGAGGTTTTGATCGTCGATCAACAAAAGGCCTTCAAATTACTAAAACGGGCATGCGAAAAAATCGGACTCATTACTCTCGCTGCGCAGGTGAAACGCGATGAGGGGATCATTCCGTATTGGTCTTAGATAGCTGATAAATACACCGGCAGGTGTGACAACGGTTGTCCCATGGGTCGACATACTTTGATTTAATGAAAAAGCTCTTCGGAATGAATTCTAATGGATCCCTTGTCTGCGAACGTGCCAGTAGCTAGATTCGGCACTCGCTCCCCATCGTATGCCCATACTCTTCTACCGTGAGGCTTTCCACGCGGCCTGCCATGATGCTCCCCCAGCAGAAATCAACAAACTTACTGATGCGCACTTTGAGACCACGGTAGATTGCTTGGAAGAAGCGCTAGCGTGGCTGACGCCCGAACAATTATGCGATGCCCTCTATGGGGACTGGTTGCTCCACCTTCATAATCCCGGCGGTGAAATACATCTCCAAGTGCGCAATCTCCTCATCCAGAGTGGAGCTCTCGCCGCGACTTATCTCGCTGAACTGGCGCAAAACGCTGATGATGCCTACGACGGCAAGGGTGATGCTGAAGTCCGACTGCTCGTGGATGGGGATTGGCTATTGGTTGCAAACAATGGACGGAGAGTGACGCCAGGTAATCTGCGCGGTTTAAGCCGATTTTTCGTTCACCGAGGAGGGAAGGTCCGCGAACTGGACGCGGAGACGATTGGGCGCTTTGGAATAGGTTTCAAATCGTGCTACCGGATTGCCTCGGAAGTGCTCGTTCGAAGCTGGGATGCTCATGGGGAAACCGTCTTTCGACTGCCGATCTCAAAAGAGGACGAGCCGCATTCGTTGCCAGAGGAAACACGACTGCACCGCGTTGCCAAGCGGCTGACGGAGGCAGGAGCACCGGTTAGCGCGGAAATGCTCACGGCTGATAAACTGGGCTACTGCACGCCAGAATTCCTACCACTGTTGCCCGCTGACGTGCCAGCAAGCGCGGCGGCTTTGCAGAAATCGGTAAGGGGGACATTTTTCGCCTTTCGCCTCCATTCCGCAGGGGCGGCCGAAGTGCGCTCGCGCATCTCCGGACAGGAACACGAACTTTATGAATTGTGTCCATTGTTTTTGCCAAAGGTGCGCACGGTACAACTTGGAGGAAGTGAGTTGACGATGCGCGTTGGTCGGGAAGATGCATCCGACGGTCTACCCGGTAGTATTTCGGCGGCACGAGTGACGCTGGAGACCAAGCGGGGCAGTGAAGCAACGCGAGATCGTTTCTGGAAGCTGACCGGCATTGCAGCGGGCGACCATTGGCAAATTGCGCTCCACGCGGACTCCAAGTGGCTGCTCAATTTTAAGAACGACGACGATGCAGTCTTCTCACTGCAACAAGGCGGCGCATATGCCTTCTTCCCGCTTAACGACGCGAACCGCGATTTTCTATTCCGATTTCATCTGCATCTCGATCTCCCAACGGACCTAAAACGCGGTGACTGGAACGATCAGGAACACGAAAATGTCCGCACTCAGATCGGTCGTGCCATCGAGGCGCTTGCTGAATGGCTCGAGACCCATTCAGCAAAGCGGCACGCCGACTGGCAGATTGAAGGGCTTTTCCGGGAGGAGCCCCGCGAAGGTGCGGTATGGTCTCACGAAATTTTTAAACGGCTGAAGCTGGCACTGCAAGAGCGCCCACTGCTTCGCACGCTTTGGGGCGGTTGGTGTCGCTCTCCGGACGCACTGGCGGTGCGGCTCTCCTCCTCAAGCACAGTGCGTCGTTCATGGCGTGAGCTCTGCACCGCGGCCGGACATGTTGGAGATCACTTTCCGTTCGTCGAAACTGGGGGAAAAATCGATCTAGGAATACCGGCTGCCAACTCGGATCAATTGCGTGCGTTTTTCGCAGCGGCCGCAGAACATCCCAATCCCACGCCTGATTTCTGGCGGAACATGTTGCACTCAATTCTCGGAGCGGAAGATTTAGCGCCGAAACAGATTGAAGAGGCACTCGGACGTGTTCCGGTCGAACTGGATTCCGGCGGCCTTGCAACCGTCGCGCAACTTATGCAACGAAGCGATGGAGCAGAGCTTGTGGATGCGTGGCATGCTGCTTTTCGCTCCGCCGCACAATGGCTCCGGGAAGACTCGCGAAAGACCATGTCGATTTTTGGGGAATCTTTGGTTGCGAAGCTGAATCGGCTGGGGACTGCGCGTTTTTCGGTGGAATGGCACGAACTTCCGGAGAAATTCACCACGCTGGACGACTGGGTTGAGCATGGCGAGCGCTTTTGGACCATGCGCCGTCAATTTTGTCCCACCGAGTTTCGTGAAGAGGCGGTAGCAACAATTCGAGTAAAGCATGGTGCCGATCAATGGCAGGCGCTCTCACAGGTATGGCTTGCTGATACTTCCAGCGTTCGCTGTTTTGCGAGTGTTGTAAGGAGTTGGGACAAAGGCGGAGCGCTAAACTTCGATGCGCAGACTCGAATTCGCGAAAAACTGAAGGAGTGGGGATTGTGGGAAACCTATCTTTCCACTGTCGAGGAACGATTGGAAGAAGATCTCGCGTCGCGTTTTGTAGAGACGTTCGAGAAAAACGCCGAACAACCATTAGCCTTCTTGTGCGAACCTGCGCACCGCAATTCACGGAACAATCTTCAACCTCGCTGGCAGCGGCTTGTATCGGCGGCTGAACGTGAAGCGCTACAAACCTTTTTAAGACGGAACCGTGCGCCCGGCGCCGTGTATCTTTCCCGCAGGAACGCCGACATTCCCTTTGAACTTCGATGTGTCCTTACGACGGTATTGCCTGGATACAGCGAGTCTCCGGTTTGGCTCAACACAGAGACGTGGGCACTAATCTTACAACATAGCCTCCAGGAAGACGCTGGCTTTCAGTTCCTTTCCGAGATTACTGCTGAGCGTCGATCAGAATTGGCTCAGGAAATTCTGCGCCGCTTTTGGCGCTGGAAAGATAAACCACAGCTAGGAATTGGCGGCGAGCGTATGTTGGTTGCACTCGATGGCCTATTTGCCGATGTCCGGGGAACGTGGACTATCGGATTGGCGTCCAATAGAACTGCGATCCTTAATCAGCTATTCGTTCACACGAGAATGGACATCGGCAGCCCCGCTGATCAAGCTTGGCAATATACTATTACACATGCGGGCAAAGTGGAGTGGCACATAGACTTTCTTCCGGAACTCCTCACAAACCTGCCCCGAGTTGCCTCCGTTTGCCTCAGTCCAAGTTCGCTGCGACTTGAACCCCCGGGCGCAAGTAGGGCGATCCCGGTTGATCGTGTCTCCCCCGAAATCCGTTCTCTGCCTGGGATGACGGCGCTGCTGGCAACGCGAGCGTGGCGGATCGAATCAATTTCCCAACTGAACTTGCATTGGAAGGCTCCGGGTGTGCCAGTTTGCGAAATCCGCAACGCGACTTTCGCGTTTCACGGTGATTGTTTTCTCGTAGCTCGCGAAGCAAGCGCACCGGACGAAGATCAATATATTCGCTTGCTCACCACTTACGAGCTGCACGCTCCAGAGGACCGAGAATTTAAAAAGGCAACAAAAGAGGGGAAAACGGCGGAACAGGTTTACAATGTGTTTCGCGATCGCATTGTTGGTGTTTTACGCGATCGGCTTGTGATTGATGAGGGATACGAAGAGCGGCATGTCTTACGCGAACTGCTCCAGAACGCAGAAAGCGCTTATGCTAGCCGCGCAGGCGAGCCGTTAAGTGTATGCCCTTTTCATGTCCGTACCGAACCGGCAGGTAACAATATACACGTTGTAGCGAGTCACTGTGGCCGCGCATTTAACGAACCAGACGCGCAAGGCGAGGCACGTTATGATATTGCCCGCATCGTGAGTTTGCGGGCGGACAAGCGCAATACAGCGGAGGAGATCGGGCGATTTAACCGAGGCTTTAAGTCAGTTTTCACTGTCACAAACATCGTGCAGGTACGATCCGGCGCATATGACTTCGGTATAGAAGACTTGCTACTCTTGCACCCCCCTGAGCCGGAGCCGCAGGCCGAATTAGTTCCGGAAACGCGATTTCTCTTCAAGTGCAACCGGACAGATGCACAGAAGCTTTTCGGTAATGCGGGCGCACGAAACTTCAGCATTTTTCACGTGGCGAGCTTCGTGTTTTTGAAATACGTAAACGAGATTACTCTCGAACATGGAGGAGAACGTCGGCAGTGGGCAATCCAGCGAAGTTCAGTAGGGGATGGTTGGAGCGAAGTTGTGATAGAAGAGTCCTCTACCGGGGAGCGTGAGCAATTCCTCGTTTTCGCGGGGATCTCAACCCGCGCAGAAGGGAGGCGTTTTGGGGTTGCAATACGGCTAGGGATCGACAAATCCCCAATTGAGTTAGACCCCGCTTGGAACCGGCTTTCCCTGACATTCCCTACGGAGACCTCGGGGCCGTGCGGCGTCCTTATCAATGCGGATTTCGACATCGATACGGGACGTGTGGAAATGCGTCGCAGTAAGGTCAACGAAAGCCTCATTAAGGATGCTTTTGACATAGTTTTGGACCGATTGAGGGATAGGGTTCGTGCGGGAATGCCTCGTGCAGAATGGCTCGGCTGGGCGCGGGTGATCTCGGTTTCTAACGCTCAGAAATGGGTGGCGGGAAATTTCCCGGGAAATCCTTTCAAGATCCGCGAACAACTGGAGGCTTGTGGTCAGGAGTTACTACAATGTCTGCCGCACGATGGCGACCTAGACGCACCGAGCAGACTGATGCGCGAATTGGCAGGGAACCCGTATGCAGCGGATTGGGGCATTAAAGGGGATTCATGGCTCGATTCGGAACTTGAAGCGGAGCTGATGAAGATCGATCCCGAGGCACGTGTGCGATTTTCGCTGCGCGATTTCGCGTGGACGTTGCAAGAAGACACTGCCCGCGGCGTACGCGTGCTCGCTGATTTGCAATCACCGCAGTTCACCCAGATGTTCAAGCTGAACGCCGTAGACACAAATGAGTGGCGCGAGGCTGTGAATTTACTGACAAAATTTCAAGAGGCAGCACGGATGCCAATTCTGCCGCCCGTCCAGACCAGGTTCGACTTTGAGCGTATAGATCCATCCGATGTAATCGCATGGTGGCGCGAGAACGACGATCCCGAGGACTACACACTGGATAGCGAAGTGCTTTGGCCTCTCTTCGGTCCCGCAGGTCTCGGAACAAATGAACGGAGGGCACTCCTTGTTAACGGCCTTTCTTCTCCTGCGACGATCCAAGGGCAGCGACTCTGGTATCAAGTTCTCGGTTTCGCCTGCTTGATGAGCGCTGGCTGGCCCGTGGAACGGGTGCGACGTTTTTGGATTGAGAAACTCGCGCCTATGAATTTTTGGGAACAGACCGAAAACGGGTTCCGTGAAGCGGACTCAATCTTTGATAAAGTGATCCACGAAGAAGCTCGGGGCTCGAATGCTGCAAGTGAAGACGCCACCTTTTGGCGGCGGATTTTTTATGATGTGCGGAAGTTACAACATTTGGTTTACGTCAACCAATTTGCGGAAGAAGTGATGGGCATCGCCACCGACCCACACAACGCGACGCACCTTTTGCGATTTTTAAAAACTGGGAAGCTTCCCGGTGAGAGGGCTTGGCGTGGCGTCCTCGGTCAAAGCGCTGGCTCACCACTCTTCTTTGTTGTGCGCGAGCTGCGGCGGCTGGGCGTGATCACTCCTCCGGAAGTGGATGGAAGCGCGTTCTTCGTCTGCACCCCCGTTCGACGGCTTGCAGCTCGGCTGGGCTGGATCGAATCCAAGCTGGCCGAGAGCTATGATTTTGAGTCTCTCGGAGAAGCAAGCCAGCGTATCCATGCAGCTGCGATGGAGCTAGACCAAGACGATGCAGCAGTCTTCCGCGAATGGTTCGACATTCCCTTACTCCACTACGCTCTCAATCACCCATGAACTCTGAATCCACACTTATCGAGCCTGGCACGCGCGTCTTCTCAAAAACTCATCCGGAGTATGGCTTCGGTGTGGTCAAATTACGTGATGAAAACGCCTTGGGTGAAATTGTCTTCCACGCTTCCTTTGACCATTCTGATCGTCCATTACTGTTGTCGCCCGAGGATATACAGCCAGTCCCCGATGCGGCAGATGATCTACACGCGGCACAACTGGGTTCAGTAGATGTGTTCCGTCGCAAACTCGCGGCAGGCTTGGTGCTCACGGAAAACAACCGCAATGGCGCATTCCTCAAAAGCTCGACCCAGCCGCTGCCACATCAAGCGTTCGTTTTAGACAAGATTCTTTCTTCCAATCGCTTTGGTCACATACTCGCGGATGATGTTGGGATGGGTAAGACAATCGAAGCCGGGTTACTCATATCCAGCGTGCTTCGGGAGCATCGTGACGGGCGTATACTAATCGTCTGCCCAAAAGGCTTGGCGGTGCAGTGGAAGGATGAGTTGGAAGAGCACTTCGGACTTTACTTCGCCGTGATGGGTGAAGAGTTCAAAGGCAAGCTCGCCAGCGCTTGGTTTCATCAGCCACTTGTAATTGCCTCGATTGACCGTCTCAAACGAGACGACTACACGGAGACCCTGCGGCAGTCTGGCGAATTTGATCTCGTGGTCTGTGATGAAGCCCACAAGCTTTCCGCAGCCCGCAGCCTCTTTACACAAAAACTGGAGAAGACGGCGAACTACAGGCTCTTTGAACGGCTCGTCGCGGAAAGATGCATCCAATTTGTTACTGGTAATGACGGCGCGCCGCGTTCGCCCCGACTCCTGCTCCTTTCCGCCACGCCCCACCAGGGAGACGACGAACGTTTCCTCTACCTCCTTAATCTCACACGCCCCGATCTTTTCCCAATGGAGCGAGAAGCGACAGAGACTCTGCTGACCCCGGCAGCATTAGCCGAAACAATCACACGTACCCCGAAGTCACGAGCGGTGCATTGGGACGGAAAGCCCATCTTCAAGGGCCACGAAACGTACACACTCGAAGTCGCGTGGAAGGAGTCCGAGCATGCTGCCGCTCTCGCTCTCACACATTACATTCAAAGCTCGCTTGCCCAGGTGAGTCCAGCAGCGGCACTTATCGTGCAGCTAGTAATGCATACTTTCCACAAGATCGCTGCGAGTTCTTGGACAGCGCTGGAGCAGACACTCGAACGTCGACTCGCTGCGCTACAAGGTCAGGCTGTGCAGTTGCTCGCCGAGGCCGACGAAGATGACGCTGAAGAACTGCTTCCCGCACTCCAGGGAGATGGCACTAAAGCACTCCCGTTTTTCAAATCTGAAGCGGCGGCGCTCTTACACCTGATCAGTCAAGTGAACGCGTTAGAAACCGATTCTAAATGGGAGAGCTGCGCGAAATTGTTGCGCGAAATTGAGGATCAGGAGCCAGGAGCGAAGATACTCTTTTTCACCCAATATCGCGCTACACAGGAGATGCTCGTGACTCGACTCAATGCGCTTTTTCCAGGCGCGGATGCCGTAATTATCCACGGCGACATCCAGACAGAAGGCCGCAAGGCGGCGCGGCTGGCTTTCGAGACACACGCTCGGTTTCTCGTATCCACTGAGGCTGGCGGCGAAGGAATCAACTTACAAAAAGCCTGCCATCTGATGGTCAACTATGACCTACCTTGGAATCCTATGCGTCTTCAGCAGCGTATAGGGCGGCTTGATCGTTATGGGCAGCGCCAGAAGGTGCGTGTCTTTAACCTGCGCGTTCCCGCCTCGTGGGATCAACACGTCTCCACTCGCATCTTAGAACGGCTGGCTAGCATTCAGGCGTCAATGGGCGTCATCACTGCCGACGCCGAAGACTATAAGCAGATGCTGCTCGGCGTGGTCGCTGATCAGATCAATCCGGCCGAACTTTTTGCCCGCTCAATGAGTAACGGGGAGACGGTGTCCGATGCGCGAATCGACGGTTGGGTCCAAAATGCTTTCACTTCAATGAATCGCTGGAAGAAGGTCTTCGCGCACGACCTCGGCATGCCCGCAAACGAACTCCATCTGGCCCCGCAACTTGGCCCCAAAGATTTTTGTGCCGCCTTTGAACTAGCTGCAGAAGCACACGGGATCAAGCTGATGGAAACTCGGACGAGCGAGAACCGATTTGTGGAGGGAGTGTATCACTTCAGTCGCCCGGCGGCGTTTCGCGGGCGCACGCGCAGAACTGAAGAGGTGTATATCGCCTTCGATCGCGACCGCTACGCTGAGGTACGGGGAGAGGTCTTAGGCAAGGCACGCGGACAAGAAATCCGCCCGACTCTAGCGGGCTTTGGAGATGAGCTTACAGATTGGATGTTTGAGACTGTCTTTCCGGCGAGAGCAGGCGAGAGCGCATTTGCAGTAAGGGCGAGCGACAGCTGGCCACACGGAAGCGGCGTGCTCTGGGTTTGGGCATTGCGCTGGATGGGTGCATCGCGCCGCATGAAGACTCCCGACACTATTGTCGTCTGTTTCCAGCGACCCGGTGCCGAGCCCATTCTCATCCCACCTCAAGAAGCTATGGAGCTTGCAATCAAATGTGAAGAAACAACACCTGGCAGTCTGATCGACACTCTCGACGCTGAGCCCGCTCGCAAATTTGCTCAAGCTGAACTTCGCGCGCTGCTCACCACAAAAGATACTGCAACCCGCGGTGCCGCTGCGCTTTCTCTGCTACTTGCTGCTACGGTCGTTTGAAGTGCCAGCCTGAGCCATTAGTCACATCATGTGGAGCACAAAGCCGCCGGGTTCGCCGGTGTCGCGTGACTTGCAGATGGGGCACATGGGGCGGAGATCATCGCGGAGCGGGATCTTGCAATCTTCGCAAAAATGTGTGGGCTTGGGCTTTTGTTTGCGTCTAGATCGCATCACGAAAGGTTCGCTGAACAAGCCTTCATCCGGATCAAACACCCGTGGCACAATGTGCCGCTTGTCACACTGCTCGCACCTCCACTCCTCGCCGCCAGGGCTTCCTCCAGTTATCCCTCGAAATTGGTGCTCACAGTTCTTGCAGGTGAAAGTTCCTCGGGTGGACATAATGTGGAAAATTTTTGGGGATGGATGTTGGGAAGGTAAAATCGGTTGGTCTGCGAGAGGATTTATTCCTCTTGGTTAGTTGCCGCCAGGCGCTGCATTTCCATCATTTCGCTCCCAGCCTCAATGAAGCGGGCGTCACGGAAAGCCGTGCGGAACGGTGCGGCCATTTGGATGAGTGTATCAGGAGGGACTGGCTTCCCGGTTTCCATGTCCAGGACTTCAACGCCGGCTTTCACATAGCGTTCCCAACTGTAAACGCCCGATTCTATCACAGCGTGAAGGCGGAGGTGTTCGTCCTTGGTGGCCATGCAGGCTTCGCAAAGCG
>Ga0105047_10010646_pt1 | contig 15009 bp, 10 predicted proteins | sample MAT04_FD_78384 | JGI IMG/M metagenome (GOLD analysis project Ga0105047, IMG submission 78384) | Freshwater microbial communities from Lake Fryxell liftoff mats and glacier meltwater in Antarctica - MAT-04 (megahit assembly) | ecosystem: Environmental > Aquatic > Freshwater > Ice > Liftoff... | reverse complement strand
GAGTTGTAGATCGCCTCGACCGTCGCATCCACCGTCGGCTCGAAGAGCGAGCCGGCAAGCTCGTTGCCCAGCTCCACGGAGCGGATCGAATCGGGCGGCGTGCCAGGTGAACCGCTCACGCCGACGCGTCGCACACCGGCGTGCGTGGAGAAAGCGATGGCATAGTCGCCAGAGCCATTCGATGCGTAACCGCCCGTGCGGCTGATGCCGAGCAGCGAGCGCGCGGCGAGACGGCGCAGGCTGCGATCGGAGAGCGGGGCGTTGGTCGCGATCACCACCACGATCGATCCGCTTGCACCCTTGCCCTGGTTCTTCGTCACGCCGCCTCGTCCCAGCTCACGACCGACCGGAACGCCCTGCACCGTCAGGTCGCCCCAGTCGCCGAAATTCGACTGCACGAGCACGCCGACGGTCCAGCCACCATGCGGCACCACGCGCGAACTGGTGCCGATGCCGCCCTTCCATTCGAACGCCACCGTGCCGGTGCCCGCGCCGACCGACCCCTCGGCCACCGGACCGGTGGTCGCCGTGGTCAGTGCCTGCACCACATCGGCGTCGGTGACCGGCATGGTCCGGATCGCGTTCAGCGCCCACCCGTCGTTCGTTTCGCCGACGACCGGATTGATGGACCGCACCCGCTCCATGCGAGGCTGTGCCAGCATCCACTTCGCGGTGCTTTCGGCCACCCGCCAGACGCAGAGCGTGCAGGTGAGCGTGATCGGCGTCTCCAGCTCGCCCAATTCCGCCAGCTGCGTCGACCCGACGAACTTGCCGAATCCATTCCCGACCACGGCTGCCGCCGGCACGCGGCTCTCGAAAGGGTTGCCCGCATGCGGGAAGATTGCCGTGACGCCGGTCCGCACCGAGTCGCCACGGATGACCGTCGCATGACCGACGCGCACACCGGGCACGTCCGTGATTGCGTTCATCGGACCCGGTGCAAATGTGCCGACGACGATACCCAGGTCACGTGCCCGTGGACGCTCCTGTGCACCGAGGCTTGCGACGCCGACCAATGCGCCAAGCATCGCGACCAGCACACCGCCGACGCGCCAAACCGGACTCGACAGTCCGCCCATGTCGGCGAAACGCACGAACGACGAGCGGCGCGTCACGTGACCGCTCCGACCACCATGTCGCACTCCGGCAGCGTCTCGAGGAAGCCCGACCCGAATGCGCTCGATGGCGTGTGATAGCCCGGCGGCGGCGGGCTGGTCAGCACGCGGTGCGCACTCTCGACCGAGGCGATCGCGGTCAGCCGGTATCCCTCCGGAGTCTCGGCGGTGCCCTCGACCTTTCGACCGTCGGCAGCTGTCACCCGTCCCCAGACCTGCATGCGAGCCGAGTTGCGGACTCGCTCGCTCGGGCCGCTGACGCGCGCGTCGATCAGCTTCTCGATCAGTTGCTGGACCATCGGGACGCCCATGAGCGGGTCGAGGTGGCGCATCAGCTTCATGATCGTGACGGCGTTCTTCGGCAGCACGAGATAAGTGTGGATGTTGGGAATCTTCGTGGACCAGAACGCGGTGGACACGTCGCCCCACGGAATCGTGGTTGCGAGTCGTGCGCGATCGCGGAACGGGACGGTCTGCTGCTTCCAGCCGGCGGGCACCCGCGTGATGCGTCCGTCCTTCCGGATGGCGCCCCCCTCCGGGGAGCCCAGCACCATGGTCTTGAGCGTGCCGCGACTCACGCCGCCGCCGCCGCAGAACGCCAGTTCGAGCAGCTGGGCGTTGGGCAGCATGTCGTTCAGTCGGGCGGCGAGGCAGTCGGTCGGGACGACATCGAAGCCGACACCGGGCAAGAGGATGACGCCTGCCGCCTTGGCGTCGGCGTGTCGCGCGCGGCACGCCTCGAAAACGACGATCTCGCCAGTGATGTCCAGGTAGTGGACACCATTGGCGATGCATGCTGCCACCATCGGTGCACTTGTCCGGAAGAATGGGCCCGCTGCGTGGAGGACCACCGTCACGCCAGCCAGTGTGCGGGCCAGTGCCGCAGGATCATCCAGCGGCACGATGCGGGTCTCGAGACCGTGTGCGGCCGCGAGCGGCGCAATCGACTCGGCGCGACGAGCGGCCAGGATCGGACGCATCCCCCGTCGCACGCACTCCGCCACGATCAGCTGTCCAGTGTATCCGTTTGCGCCGTAGATCAGCAGCATGCAGTCTCGTGAAGTGAGGAGAGTTCTGGCACCAGTGGCAGTGCCTGCCTTGCCGGGCTGACGCTATCATTCCGTCTCGGTCCAATGGAGCAGCGCGCTGGCCGCGGCGTGCGGCAGTGGGCAGTAAAGACGTCGGGCGATTTGCGAAGATAGTGCCAGCGGCGTGAATCACATGTTTCCGGGCGGCAGGAATGGACGAGCGTGTCGACCATCTCATGGACGAACCATTGATGCATGTCGAAGCGCTGGCCGCGCAGCCACCTGATGAGTCTCTGCCGGCCGACGCGGCGCGGGACCCGGCGTTCACCGCTCTCGAGTCGCGATTCTTCGAGCTCTCCATCGACCTGCTCTGCTGCCTGGATTTCAGTGGCCACTTCCGTTGCCTGAGCCCGTCCTGGGAGCACGCGCTGGGCTTCACGCATGAAGAGCTGATTTCGCGGCCGTTCATCGAATTCGTGCACCCGGACGACCGAGACCGGACGCTGAACCAGAATCGGCGCGTTCGCGGCGGCGAGATGGCGCTGGTCTTCGAGAACCGCTACGTGTGCAAGGACGGCTCGTTCCGGTGGCTTCGCTGGAACGCGGCGCCGGATACGGAGCAGGGCCTGATCTACGCTGTCGCCCGCGACGTCACCGAGTCGAGGCGCATGGAGCTGGAGCGGGAACTCCTGGTCCACGAACTCCAGAGCGCGCTGGATGAGGTCAAGGCGCTGCGCGGGATTCTCCCGATCTGCTCGTACTGCCGGAAGATCCGCGACGACGAGAACTACTGGCACAGCGTCGAGACGTTTGTCGCGCGCTACACCACGACCCGCTTCAGTCACGGCATCTGCCCCTGCTGCATGACCACGGAAGTGGAGCCGCAGTTGCGCCAGCTCGAAGCCGAGTGATGCGTCGCGAGTGACAGTGCCGCGTGATTCCGGCGGCACTGCGCAGGCCGGACGGGTTAGTATGCCGTCATGACACCATGGGTCACCCGGCTGCTGTTCGCCAACGTCATCGTCTTCCTGCTGCAGATGACCTTCCCGTTCATCACGGGATGGCTGGCGCTGGTTCCGGTTGCGCTGCCCGTGCATCCGTGGACGATCATCACCTACATGTTCACGCACAGCACGGCCAGGCTGACGCACATCCTGTTCAACATGCTGGCGCTCTACATCTTCGGGCCGCGCGTGGAGCTGCGGCTTGGCGGCACGCGCTTCATCCGGATGTACCTGATCGCCGGCATCACGGGCGGGCTGCTGTCGCTGGTCTTCACCCCATACGCCTCGATCGTCGGCGCGTCGGGCGCGGTATTCGGCGTGCAACTCGCGTTCGCGAAGTTCTTTCCGCGCGACAAGATCTACATCTGGGGCGTGGTGCCGATCGAGGCACGCGTGCTGGTGGTGATCATGACCGTGATCACGCTCTACGGCGGCCTGTCGGGCGGTGGCGGCGTGGCCCACTTCGCCCACCTGGGCGGCTACATCGGCGCCTGGCTCTACCTGTGGCGCGTGGACAAGACCCTCCCGGCCGCCAAGTGGCAGGAGAAGCTCGCCGGGCCGACAGCGAGTTCGGTCGCCATTGGCGACTGGCGGAACGTGAACATGAGCGCCGTGCACGAGCTCAACCGCGACGAGGTGCAGCGCATCGTTGCGAAGATCGAACGAGAGGGAGAGCGCAGCCTCACGGCGCAGGAGCGCGTCTTCCTGGGCCACTTCACCCCGAAGCAGGCCTGACTCACGGCGGAGCGCAGGACTGCGGGTGAAGTGCTGCAGCAGCCGAACACAGTGCTCGGTTCGGTCAGTCCCCGGATGTCGCCTGCTCGGCCGCGCGCTCGCTCGAGCTCTTCGGCTCCACGCCGACGCGTGCATACGGAATGATGTCGAGACGTTCGAACGGAATCGGCTCGCCGGTCTGCTCGTCGTCACCGAACGTGTCGGGCGACTCGATCAGGCGCGCCAGCGCCGCATCGATCTCGGCCAGTTCCTGTGATACCCGCGAACCGATCGAGAGCTCGAGCTCCTCGTTGATCACATCGGTGCCCAGGTCGGCTGGGTGCGTCGGGTACTTGGACAGATCGCCTGCGCTGTCCTGCAGGCTCTCCGGTGACGGGGTCTCCTCGAACGACTTCAGCTCAGCAACCAGCCGGGCTCGCTCTTCATGCAGGCGCCGCTCGAGATGCTCGAGCTGTTCGGGTGTCAGTGCCATAATCTTCTCCTTGCCGTGTCAGCGATCCGTCCGCAGCAGAATGTCGCGGTGGCGGTCTGCCGCCAAGGACTGATGCACGGACTGTTCCGTGACGGGACAGCACCCGCACAGCGAGAACGACCTGCCGGCCAGGCCGATGCAACGAGGCCATGGTCAGGAATCGGAGCGTGACGCGGCCTGGCGAGCAGGACAGGCACAGCGGCGATGGTGTGAGCCGTTGCACGGCTGGACATCGCGGAAGTCTACGCCCGCCGGCTCAGCTCGTCGTCGAGGCCGGCTTCAGGCGGGCGGCGGCGCGCAAGCCGAGGTAGAGCAGAAGGCCGACGGGGCCGAACATGAAGGTCAGGACGAGGCACGGCACCACGGCAAAGTGGGCGATGCGCCGGTCGACGGCATCCAGCACCATCCAGCAGCCAACGAAGAAGTCGAACGCCAGGTAGTGCACCCATCCCGCCAGCACCGCACGATCCTGCGTGAAGAGCGCCTTCACCTGCGCCAGCGATCCGAAGCCGCCGTCGGGATTGGCCGGTGCCGACGCGAGCGCCCAGATGTAGAGCACGGCCATCAGCCCTGGCACGATGAAGCGCGCCAACGGTGCGACGCGACGCGGCTGGACCACGAGCGCGATCCAGCAGACGAGCGCGGTCGTGTTGGCGAGCTGAAAGAGTTGAGCGTCGGACATGGCGGGAGTCGGGGCGGCGGGAGTCAGGATGGTGGGAACGACGGCTGGCCGGCGACGGCCTGTCGCAATGCCACGACGAACAGGGCCACACATGCCCCGGCGGCCAGCGTGAGCAGACGGCGCTCAGTCGCATCGTCGCGCCGACGCCGCGCGGCGCGAATCAGCACGACGATCAGCGGGAGCAGTTGCAGCGCGTGCAGCCCGATGAAGTGCGGAATGCGCAGGTCTCCGTTGGTGCGGCTCCAGTTCGTGAGTGGCATCCCACGACTGCCGTCACTGGCACCAACGGTGTGGGCGCCGACGCGGAATGGATGCGTGCCCTGCGTGATGGCGGTGAGCTGCCCGGGCTGCGGCTGCACCATCATCCAGCCCACGGCCGACCCGATGATGTTGAGGGCAAGTCCGATCCGGAACGCCATGGCCATCGCCCTGTCCCGCGCTGGGCTCCGGAGGTGCTGGATCAGCAGCACCATCGACAGCAGCCAGACGATCGAGATGCCCATGCCCATCGCCGCGAAGATGGCGCTGTCGAGCGGCGTATCGATATTGAAGTGGCTCTGCATTCCGCGCGCCGCCTGCATGCACACCAGCAGTGTTTCGCCGACGAGGAGCCAGCCGATCATCGCCGTCGCGATGCGCGTGACGCGCGAGGCGGGAAGGTCGCGGACCATCCACGCGAGCGCGCCGAGGTAGACGGCACCCGAGAGCCCGAACTTCGCCGGTTTGAGCCAGAGCGGTGCGCCGAGCAGTTCTCGCTGATCGACGAGCAGTCCGATCGCGGCCGCGCCGAACAGCGCGAGCGAAAGGATCGCGGTCAGGACCAGCACCGGCGCACGGCCGTGCAGGTCGCGGACTTCCGCTCGGAGTGTGGGCATGTCGTGCGGTCAGCGTCTGGTGCGTGCGGCCGCAGGAATCGCGTGCTGCCATCGCTGCAGTCTCGCGCCGCCAAATGGGGAACGCCAGCCCACAGGCCGTCCGAGTCAGTCGCCGGGGCGGCGGCGGAAACGGACCCGGTGCCCTGACGGGCACCGGGTCCGACACCTTAGAATCGCGTGCCGATGGAGAAGAACAGCAGGCGCCGCGCGCCAGCCAGCATGGTCTGCGTGTCGCCGCGCAGCGTCATGCCGTTCGTGCCAAGCGTGCCGATGAAATTTGCATCGCCGAGGTTCAGCGCGTTGGCACGGAACGTCAGCTCGCGGAGTCCGGGAACAGCGCGCAGCGTGTACTCGACGTTCGCATCCAGCGTGGTGTAGCTCGGCACCTTCCCGTCTGAAGTGTTGAGAATCGAGAAGTAGCGTTCGGCGACGTGTCGCCCACTGAGTTGCGCCGTGAAGCCGCTGCGGGAGTAACGCAGCTGCGCATTCCCGAGCAGTCGTGGCGTATCGACGACACGCTTGCCCTTGGACTGCACCGTGTCCGACGCGCCGCTGATGTAGTTGTCGTTGATCGTGGCGTCGGTGAACGCGGCGCTCGTGGTGAACGCCCAGCCCTTCGCCAGCGCGACGGACAGCAGGCCTTCCGCACCGCGCGACGTCACGCCACCCACGTTCGCGAACGAGCTGACGCAGGTCGCCGTCAGCGGGCAGACCGACACGCCGATCAGGCGATTGCGGTACGCCACGTTGAACAGCGTGAGCGATGCCTCGACCGGTCCGCGGCGGGTGCGGTAGCCACCCTCGACGGTGGTCGCGCGTTCCGGCTTCGTGTTGTCCCTGAAGAATTGAAACGCCGTCGCATTGGTGTTGTACACGCCCGTCTGCGGGCTGTACGGCAGCGCGTTCACATTCTCGGAGACGTTTGCGAAGAACTCGTCCTGCGTCGACGCGCTGAACACCAGCCCAGCCTGCGGCAGGAACCCGGCCTTGGTCGGAATCGAGAAGTCGGGGCGCGCCGAGTCAGGCAGGGTCCTCGCGCTGGCGATCGTCCGGCCATTGTTGTTGAACTCCGCACCGATGTTCATCGCCTTGAAGCCGTAAGACAGCTTCAGGCGACCGTCCAGCAGCCGGTTCGTATTCTGCACATAGCCGAGCGTCGTGTTGTACGTCCCCGTGCGATCGAAGAACAGGCGCAGCACGTTGTCGAAGTCCACCGCGGGACCCGACGCGAAGTTTGTCAGGCGCCAGCCGACGCGACGAATGTTCGATTCATTTCGCTCGTACCAGCCACCGATCTCGAGTTCATTGCCCGGCAGCTCGAAGGTCAGCTTCGCATTGCTGCCATACCGCTGACTGGAATACTGCGTCTGGCGGAAGTAGATCGGGTCCGGGCTCCAGCTGGACCCGTAGCTCGGTGCCGTCCAATCGCCGGCACCACGGTTGGTGTGCAGATAGGGCTGCACCTCCAGCTTTGCTCCCTCCGCGATGCGGAACATGCCCTTCAGGTAGCCGAGGTGATCGCGCCGCGCGCCCTGTGCAGTGTTGTAGTACGCTTCGTCAGGCGTGGAACTCTGTGATGCGGTGACCGCCGTCGACCAGTTCGAATACTGGTCCCAGTCACGACCACTCGAGCGCCAGCGCGCGAGCGACAGGTCGGCGTAGTCGTTCTCCTTCCGATCCGACATGCCGTAGTAGCCGACGATCTGGTTGGCCCCGGCAAAGTACTGCACCTTCGCATTGACTTGGTCCTGCCAGGTCTGTCCGACACCGAACAGGCCACCACGCGATCCGATCAGCACGTCGGCAGCCGGCGAGGCGCTCGTCCCGGTGCCCTTCCACTTGTCATTGTCCATGCGCGACAGGCTGATGAAGGCCTTCAGCCCGCTGCTGGCGCCAAACTGCAGCAGCCCGGTGTCGAAGCGGCCGGCGGTGCGCCGCGTATTTGCTTCGCCGACCATCTGCGACAGCGACACCGTGCGCTTGGCAAACGGATCCGCTGACGTGTACTGCACGACCCCACCGAGATTGTTGCTCGACGACGTGCCGAGTGCGCCGCTGCCCTGCAGCACCGTGGCGCCGCCCAGGTTGTCCGCGTCGATCGCACGACCGATTCCCAGACCGTTGAAATTGCCGTACGACATGTCGCCCAGCGTGATCCCGTCGAACGTCTGACCGATCTGCTGCGTCTGGAAGCCACGCATCGTGATGCGATTGGACCACTCGTACGTGCCGAAGGGATCAGCACTCTGCATGTTCACGCCAGGCAGGCGCTCGATGACTTTCAGGGCACTGGTCCCGATCGGTGCGAGCTGCAGGTCAATTGCATCGACGGCGCTGCCGGCGCGGGCCTTGCCGCGACCGACGCGTGACGCGACGACTTCGACCGTTCGCAGCCGCTGAATGGAATCGCGCACGGCGGCTGCACGACGACCGCTGTCCTGGGCACTCACCGTGCTCGTGCATACGACACTCATTACAACGGCAGCCAGCATGACCCGCGCCGCCTCTGTCGACGGACGTGAAAACGACATGAAACCAACCTCCGGAATGAATTGACGCTGGCAGTTCGTGTCCAGCGGAGGAGAGTTTGTCGGGTTCCCGCAACGATCCGGCGTCTGTCCGGGATACAGACATGTCACGATCGCATGCATGATCTGGTGATGACGCGACGGCACCTGCGCGGCGGCACGGTGTGGGCGGATCACCTCGGGCGTTTCCTCTTCTGCCACAGGCACGCATCACCCAGTCGGCTCGGGCAAGGTGGTCGCGCGGCGTCTCCCGCTGGCTCGTCGCCCGCAGGCCGCACCGGCGGCGCCCGGCGCGGCAACTGGCGAGCTGCAGGATGAGCGTGGTAGCGTTACTCAGGGGAAGCCCTTCAGCGTGCGTCGTATCGACGGACCGTCACTTCGATGAACGCGTGGAAACCACTTGCGCCCTTCCATGGAAAGCTCCGGTTCTGCCAACGAGCGCGAGCAACTGACGGAGCTCGTCGCACCTGCGATCGCGTGCTCGACGCCTGATCCGGAGTTTGTCAGCTTCGCATCGCTGGTGGCTCACGTCACTGCGGCCCCGATTGCGAGCCTGGTGTTCGTGGACAGCGAGAAGCAGTGGTTTTGCGCTGCGGTTGGCGCCGATGATGGGTCACCATCATCGCGGATCGGGTTCGACGAACAGGTCCTGGGCCGGAGCGATCCGTTGCTGGTGCCTGATGCGACGACCGACCCGCGCTTCGCCGAACATCCGGGGGTCGCGAGCGCGCCCTTCATTCGCTTCTTCGCCGGTTGCCCCGTTCACTCGAGCTCCGGCCAGACCGTTGGCGCACTCTCGATCATGGACCGTGCGCCGCGCACGGTGACGCCGACGGATCAGGCGACGCTCGATCTGCTGGTCCTTCAGTTACGCGCACTCTTCGACGCTCGCGAACAGGCCTGCGCGTTCGAGACGATGCGCGCGTCGCTCGCCGAGGCGCAGCACATCGCCCGAGCCGGCACCTTCGAGGTGCACATCATGTCGGGATTGCTGAAGTGCTCCGACGAGGTGTACCGGATGCTCGGCGTCACGCCGTCCGGCGCCATGCCGACGTTCGAATCGTGCCTCGCCATCGTGCATCCCGACGACCAGCCGAACCTGTTGGCCGGATACACGGCAACAATCTCCGATCAGGCACCACTCGACGTCGAGTTTCGTGTCATTCTCGACGGTGATGACATCAGGTTCATCCGCGCGTACGGCCGGCTGATCACACGGCGCGGGGAAGCGGGACCCGTGCTCGCTGGCACCGCGCAGGACATCACCGCGCGCCGGCGCAGCGAGCAGATTCTCCGGCAGCGCGAGGAACAGTATCGCCTCCTGTTCGAGTCCCATCCGGAGCCAGCGTGGGTCTATGATGTCGACACGATCCGCTTTCTCGCGGTGAACGACGCCGCAGTGCGGAAGTATGGATGGACGCGAGAGGAGTTCCTGATGATGACACTTCTGCAGATTCGTCCTGCGGAAGAGGCACCGCTGTTACTGGATTCGGTGCGCGATAATCCGGCGGGATTCAGCGAGACGCGTGACTGGCGTCATCTGCTCCGGGACGGCTCACTGATCGATGTCGAGATTGCATCGGCGCCGCTCGTCTTCGCCAGCCGCGAGGCACGGCTGGTGGTGGCGCGCGACGTCACGCTGCAGCGCGAGGCGGAGCGCTCGCTGCAGCTGACCGAGACGCTGCGCCGCGTGGCCTCCACCACGGCGCGCCTCGGCGGCTGGGTCGTGGAATTGCCGGGGCATCGCGTCATCTGGAGTGACGAGATCGCCGAACTGTTCGACCTGCCCCGCGGCAGCGGTGAATCCACGGTTGCAACGCTGCGTGTGCAGTGGCAGCAGTCCATCCGCCACCTGCTCGATCGCTGTGAACGGCATGGCACACCGTTCGACACCGAGTTGCAGTTCACCTCGGCGACCGAACGCACGTTCTGGGGACGCGCCATCGGTGAGGCCGAGCATGACGCGGACGGTCGGATCGTCCGTCTGCGCGGCGCCTTTCAGGACATCACCGAGCGCCGTCGACTCGAGCAGCAATTTCTGCGCTCGCAGCGGATGGAGAGCATCGGCACCCTGGCAGGTGGGATTGCCCACGACCTGAACAATACCCTGACACCGATTCTGCTCAGCATCGACCTGATGCGACTCGACCTGTCGGAGGCTGAGCGGCAGAGCACCCTCGATGCCATCGAGGCGAGCGCGCAACGTGGCGCGGACATGGTGCGACAGGTGCTCACCTTTGCACGTGGCGTGGAAGGTCGCCGCACGAAGGTCGAGCCGGCGCTGCTGCTGGGCGACATCGCGCGCATGATCACCGACACGTTCCCGCGCGGCATCGTGCTCGCGACACGTGTGGCCGATGCGCTGCCATCGATGCAGGGCGATCCGACGCAACTGCATCAGGTGCTGCTCAACCTTGCGGTCAACGCGCGCGACGCGATGCCGGCCGGCGGACGGCTCACGCTGAGCGCCGAATCAGTCTCGATCGACGAGGCGTCGGCGCACATCAGCGGCGACACACGTCCTGGGCCTTATGTGGTGTTCGGTATCGAGGACTCCGGAACGGGGATTCCGCGCGACGTGATCGAGCAGATCTTCGACCCGTTCTTCACGACGAAGGAAACCGGACACGGGACTGGGCTTGGCCTGTCCACCTCGCTCGCGATCGTGAAGAGTCACGGCGGGTTCCTGCGCGTCTACAGTGAGCCGGGCAATGGCACGACGTTCAGGGTCTACATCCCCGTCGCCGGCCTCGAGACGTCGGAGCCGTACCCGGAATCGACACAGCCGCCGCCACGTGGCAACGACGAGTTGATCCTCGTGGTCGATGACGAGGCCTCGATCCGGCAGATGGCGCGACAGACGCTGGAGGCGTTCGGCTATCGTGCACTGCTGGCGTCGGACGGAGCCGACGCGGTGGCCCAGTACGCGGCACGGCCGCAGGAAATTGCCTGTGTCCTGACCGACATGATGATGCCGGTGATGGATGGTGTGACGACCATTCGGGTGCTGCGAAGGATGAATCCGCAGTTGCGGATCGTCGCGGCGAGCGGCCTGGCCGCCAACGGCTCGGTGGCCAAGACGTCGGAAGCGGGCGTGCGGCACTTTCTGCCCAAACCCTACACGGCGTACGCGCTCCTCGTGACACTCCGATCGGCGCTCGACGAGGCGTAGCGTGTGCGGCTGCACCGGGCTGCGCGATGTCAGTGCCGTTGCCACACCCGTCTGTCTGTGAACGCCTGACAGCGAATCGTCGCGCACTGCTGCACTCTGGGGTACCGGTGGTGCCTCTCGTACCCCTGCTCATCCTCCCGGCAGATCCTCGTCGCAAAGGACGCTCCATGATGTGGAAAGGACAGATTCGCCTGTGTGCGCTCGTGTCGGTCCTGTTGCTGAGCGGCTGCGCAGGTATCAGCAGCGGCGCGGACTACCTCGCTGGGATGCGGCTCGATCAATACCAGACGTTCGACTGGGGTGGTGGCGACTCACTGCCGGTCGGCGATCCTCGACTCGATGCGAACCCGTTTTTTGACGCCCGGGTGCGCGCGGCGGTCGAGCTCGAACTGGCGGCGAAGGGACTGCGTCGGGTCACCGCGTCGCCGGATTTACTGGTGCACTACCACGCCAGCATTCGACAGCGAGTCGATGTCGTCCGGACCGACGAAGCCCGCGGTTACTCCTCCCCGGCGATGATGCTCGGCTCCGAGCAGGTCGTCGAGTTCGACGAAGGCACGTTGATCGTCGACGTGGTGGAGCCGAAAGGAAAAGTCGTCGTCTGGCGCGGATGGTCGCAGACCGATGTTGGAGCGCTGCTCGACGATCCGCGGGCGATGGAAAAGCGGATCAACGCGTCGGTCCAGTTGATGATGAAGCGTTTCCCGCGAACGCCGTAGTACGAGCGCAGGGCGTACGGCCTGTGAGGCGCTGATCGAGTTCTGTGCATGCGGTCATGAATCGGCCGAAACGATATCACGAGAGGCGGCAGCGATTCTGCTCACCGGAGCCCGGGCGGTGGCCGAACGGGTCGACTGACAGTAGGCAAGTTCAAGGAGGCAGATGTCGGCGTGGATGTGCTGACCTCTGCCGCTCCGGAGCGACGGACATCACACCGGCGACCGTCTCCGACCTGTTGGATCAGCGTGATCGCCAAGAGACACTTTCTCCATCGTCAACGAAAGACGTTCTGCTTTGAACAGGCTGTTCGAGACATCTCCTTCTCGCCGCCGATCAGTCACTTCGACAGCAGCAACTGGCCTCGGGAACCCGTCGACCGCCGCCCCCTGCCTCGGCCGGCTTCCGGTACGAAACAGCATTCGCTGCCCGTGCGGCCGAATCGCAGGATGACGGAATCGCGAAAGCCTGCTCGCACCGCGATGGAATCCCGCGTCGAGAAATAGTTGAAGAACCACGCGCGCAGGACCGTCGACGAGCGCTGAGAGGTCCGCCGTGCCGTCCGCCGTCGTGCGCGCCTACGGGTGAGTATGCGGAAAGCAAAACAGCAGGCGCTGGAGACCCACGGGTGGCGGGTCGGGTCGACCGTGGACTTTCTCGAGCTCACCCCGGCAGAGGCGGCCGTGGTGGAGCTCAAGCTCCGCCTCAGCGATGCACTTCGGGCATGGCGGACGAAACTGCGGCTCTCGCAAGAAGCGGTGGCCGATCGCCTGGGCTCCAGTCAGTCGCGCGTCGCGAAGATGGAAGCCGGCGATGCGTCGGTGTCATTGGATCGGCCGATGCGCGCGCTCGTGGGGTTGGGCGCGACGCTGAACGATGTGGCAAAAGCGTTCCAAACACCCAAGCGACGTGCCGCCGCATAACGTCTGGCGTCAGCGGCGAGCGCAGCGAGTCCGCTGCATGCCAGACGTCAGGCGACCCGGGGTAGGGCGGCGCCTCTGGTTGCGTATTGAGCACCCCATTTGTGCCTGGCTTGAAACAGACGAAAACGCTTGGCCCGAAAATGAGAAGGAAGGGCTTCGGCCCGCTATAGCTTTCCGGCCCGCCAGGCCCACGCGGCGAACAAAAGGATATTGATGACGACCAACGGCCAAAGGGTCACGAAACGTCCTGCGCCGACGACCCCGCTTCGTGTAGGTGTAAGGACGAGGATCAAGGCCGGGACGAGACATGCGACGAAAATGAGGCCGCGCCGGGTGAGTGTCGCGAGGGCGACTGACCAGGAAGGCCCGGTGAGGAGACCGAAGAGGAGCACGGCGGCGCAGGCAGCGAGGACAAACGTGCCGTAAAGGTCGTACGGAGTCGGATCGGAAGTTCCAAGAATCATAGGCCGTGGCGCTGGGTGAGTCGACGCATGATGGTCCTAGCGTTGCTAACGAGGCTGTAGAAACAGGCCAACACCGCGTCCGATTCTTGCACGGTGTAGTTGCAGCGCCGTGCCTCGAATCTGTGCCGTGGACCTCTCGCCGTCGAGCCCTGCTTACCTCGTTACAAATATATCGGCACCAATCCCAAGTGCCTGCCCGTGGTGGACCTGGTTCGGGAACTCCTCGCGGGGACGTTTGAGCACGCGCTGAACTATTTGCTCGACCACGAGCTCGACCACGAGCTCGACCTGACCCGGTTTGACGCGCGGTTCATGAACGACGCGACAGGCGCCCCGGCCTACCCGCCCGCGGTGCTGCTCAAGGTCGTCCTGTTTGCATACGCGCGCGGGATCGTCAGCAGTCAGGCCATCGCCCGCGCGCGCGCCGAGCACTCGAAGTTCATTGCGCTGTGCGGCGATCAGGCCCCGCACTTCACTACGATCGCCGACTTCGTCAGCACGGCCGGCAACGAGATCGCCCACGTGTTCGCGGCGGTCGTCGCGATCTGTGATCGCCAGGGCCCGATCGGCCGCGAGATGTTTTGGATTGACGCCGGGAAGCCGCTGAGCACTGCGAGCGAGCAGAGCAGTGTGAGCCGGGCGGAGTTCGAGCAGCAGGCGACGAAACTCGAAGCGGCAGCACAGACGATGCTCGTTCGCCACCGCGCGACGGATGCGCGGCCGGTCGAACCGGATCTGGAGGCGCAGGGCGTCGCGCGCGTCACACCATTGCAGAGCGATGCAGCGGAGCTGCGCACCTGGCTCGCGGCGCCTCCGGACGAGCAACGTTGCCCCATCGGCGGCGTGCGGCAGCGCAACCGCACGGACGCTGACGGTGCGACTATGGTCACCAGCTTGGCCGTTATCCAAGGCGACACGCGGATGGCCGCCGTCGATGCACACGCGCAGATCATCGTGTTGGCGCAAGCCCATGGCACTGGGTCAGAACATGAGTTGTTGGTGCCGATCGTGGACGTGCTGGCGTCGGTACTCGCGCCGCATTCGCTTGTGACGGCGGACGCTGGCTATCACAGCGAGGCGGCGTGCCAGGTGATTGAGGAACACGGGCTTGATGCGCTCTTGGCAGACAACACGATGCAGCAGCGTGATGAACGCTTCGCGATGCAGGGTCGGCAACAGCAGGCGCCGGCACCGTGGCATGACACGTCCCGGCGCGTCAGCGCGACCAAAGCCACGACGTTTCATCCGCAGCATTTCGGCTACGATCCTGTGGCACGCACGTGTGTCTGTCCGG
>Ga0105047_10010645_pt1 | contig 15009 bp, 14 predicted proteins | sample MAT04_FD_78384 | JGI IMG/M metagenome (GOLD analysis project Ga0105047, IMG submission 78384) | Freshwater microbial communities from Lake Fryxell liftoff mats and glacier meltwater in Antarctica - MAT-04 (megahit assembly) | ecosystem: Environmental > Aquatic > Freshwater > Ice > Liftoff... | reverse complement strand
GGGTTCGGTGGCCATCCACCAGGACGCCCTCATGTATGCCGGCCTGTTCGATGGCGACGAAAGCGCACAGTTGGGCATCGCGTCAGGCCGACTGGCGTACGTGCACGTCGCGCGCGGCTCGGCATTGGTGAACGGACATCGGCTGTCCGCCGGGGATGCGTTGCTCTACGCCGACGAAACCGAAATAGTGATTGAAAATGGCGACGGCGCCGAGCTGCTGGTGTTCGACCTGCCAAGCCTCTAGTCGCAGGCTCTTCGCGACACAAGTCGCTCAGGCACTGATCCGCCCGGCAGTGTGGGAGCGACGCAGGTCGCGATGCCAGCCATCAACCCGACCGTGCCCACACTTGCGTCTGGGACGCTATCAGTCGTCGGCGTTACGGTCGCTCTGGCGTTGCCGAAGGGCGGGCAGTCGGACTTTCGACGGGCGTCGGCAGGCCATTTTCGGCCTCCTGCAGCAACGACACACCGGGCGCTCGATATTCGCAGCCCAGCAGCACCATTCCTTCCAGCCCAGGCTGCTCGGCATCCATGACGACCAGCGCGTGCGCGTCATCCAGTGCGCCGCCGAGTGGAGACTCGGTGGACTGCAATGCACTTTCCAGGACTGCGGATACCGCATCCATGGAACCTTCCACGGCCATCATGATCCGGGTGTCGGAGATCAGCACCGAATCGCTGTCTTGCCCCCAGGCGGTTACCGGTACACGCAGCCGGTAGAGGTCCATCGGTGGCGCGCTGTACTGGCGATAGGTCTGTCCAAAATCATCCGGTCGTTGCAAGCGCAATTGCTGCACAAACATCGGCAGTTCGGCGTGACCGAGGCGGCAGGTGAGCGCATCCATCAGGATGTCGTTGCGCGGCAGCGGCGCGCTGTCAGCCACAGGTGCGACCAGCAGCTGCGCGCTGGCTGGCATCAACACAATGAAGCTCAGCGACACGCAGCCGAGCGCCAGCAGCAAGACCTTATTCGATCTGTGATCGTGCATGGGTTGCGTCCAGCATTTCCATCGCATCCCGCGGCTTGAGCTCGGCCGCCTTCTCGAACGCGTTCGCCGCCGCATCTTCCTTCTTGTCGCCATACAGCAGCAACAGCACGTTGCCATGTTCGAGATGGGCGATAGGCGAATCGGGCGTCAGCTTCAGTGCGGTCTTGATGTGCGATTCGGCCTCGGCCGTCTTGGCGCCATAGGTCAATCCGCCGATCATCGCGCCGATCTTGCCGATGATCTCGGCGTGGTACAGCGCCAGCGCGGTGTGCGCCTCGGCGTGCTTGGGCGCCAGCACCAATGCTGCGTCCAGCGAAACCCGCACCTTGCCGGCGATACCCTGCTTGAGCGCCTTGGTGATGCTCAGACCCTGGCTGTAGCGACCCAGTGCGAAGGCGTGTCGATAGTGGCTGTTGGCTTCGTCGGGCAAGACCTTGATCGCGGCTTCAGCCAGTTTGGCTGCCTGCTCATAGCGCCTCAGCCGCTCCGACTCGTCGTCCACCAGATAGGTGGCATGGATACCAAGGGCTTTGACAGCGACCGACGCGCCTAGGGGCCCCAAGGCTTCACCGGCAGCGTAAGCGGCCTTGAAATCACCGTGGTGGAACGCGCGCCATGAGTCCTGAAGGGCGCTTGCCAGCCCGGCGGCATCCAGGCCCTTGGCAGACTTGCCCGCAGCATCCAGCAACGCCTGCGCGCGTTTCGCGTCGGGGTAGGGTTCGTTGTCGCCCGCATGCAGCACTGCCCATGCTTTCTTGAGCGCATCCCCGGGATACGTATAGGCCTTGGCATCGTGTGGAAACGCAGCCCACGTTGTCGATTGTCCTGCCATGCGCAACTCCCTCGAAGGAATGCTGCGGAGCATGGCGGCGCGCACCTGCGCTGGCAAGCCCTGCGCGGGGCGGAGTGTTAGGCACATGGCATGAGCGTTCGATCGCACCGCTGCCTCGCGGTTGCGCCGGCCAATAGTGTGTTTGCTCCATGGCCGCTGGTCAGTATTCGGGCCCACAAGCCGGCCATCGGGCGCGGCATTTCGGAGCCCCGATGGCGGTCAGGAAGAAAACCACTCTTAAGATCCAGGACACCACCCTGCGTCTCGTCTGGCTGGCGTGCCTCGGCGTGGCGGTATCCGCCCGGCGTGAAGTCGGCAAGGCTACCGGCGACGCGTCCATCCGCATCGTCTCGCTGAAGCAGCGCGCAAGCGAGTTCGCAGGGCAAGCCCAGACCAATCTGCGAGGCGGCATCGCCAGCATGCGCGAGCAGGGCGAAAGCCGCGCCCATCAGTTCAGTGCGGAAGTCGAAACACGGCTGGCACCGGTGCTGGCCAAGCTGGGCATCAAGCCGCAGCCGGTGAAAGCCTCACGCACGCGTAAGACCACGAAGAAAGTGCCGGCCAAGCGAGTGCTGGTTCGGAAGGCGGCAGCGAAACGCACCGCTCGCAAAGGCCGCGCCTGAATCAGGCAGCGTCCCGACCAGAAAAACCCCGCAATGCGGGGTTTTTTACTGCGGACCCACTGGAAACTGCCATACGTTGGATCAATCCAGGTACGCCTGGGTCAGCGTGTTCAAGTGCACGCGTTCGGCATCGCGCAGGAACGGTGCCAGCAGCATCATCACTTGTACGATGCCATCGCGAATGGCGGCCTGTTCGTCCTTGTCGCCACGCGCCGAGGCATAGTTCAACCAGAAAGTGGAGATGACCAGTACATTGGTGGCGGTGCCGGCCAGTTCGGCGGCCGAGGCGCGCATGACGCCGGCCTGCGACAGGCCGCGCATCACCTGGTGTGCACTGTCGTCGGCGCGCCGCAGGATACGTGCAAAACGCAGGCGGATGCGGCGGTTGCGGCTGAGGATTTCCACCAGGTCGCGATACAGGAAGCGATAGTCCCAGATGCATTCGAACACCAGGTGCAACTGCAGCCAGATGTCTTCCAGCCCTGGCAATCGGTCGGCGGGCGCAGTCAGTGCGGTGTCCATCCGCTCCTCGTAGCGGGCGAACAACTGCTCGATGATGTCGTCCTTGTTACGGAAGTGGTAATACAGGTTGCCCGGGCTGATCTCCAGCTCGTCGGCGATGTGATTGGTGGTCACATGCGGCTCGCCCTGCGCGTTGAACATTGCAAGCGAGGCATCGAGGATGCGTTGGCGTGTGTCTCTGGCCACCTTCAGCGTGATCGGGGCGTCAGGCGGTCAGTTTCTTCACCAGGTCGACGTACTTCTTCTGCGCCTCTTCCTGGGAAGTGCCCTTGAGTTTCGCCCAGGCCTCGTATTTGGCAGTGCCGACGAAATCGAAGAAGCCTGGCTTGTCGCCGCTGACATCACCCTCCGAACCTTGCTTGTAAAGCGCATAAAGACGCAACAGGGTGTCGTTGTCGGGACGTTCGGGCAGGCCCTTGATGCTTTCGGATGCCTGCTCGAAGCTGCTTTGCAGATCTGCCATGCGTGATCCCTCCCAGTAATCGCTGGCATCACACCATGGGTGACTGGACCGGTCAATGGTCGATAGCCCATGCGCCATTGTCGAATGGGCCTATCTCTGGCAACGTAGGCCGCAGGGGCATGGCGGAGGGGCCGCGTCCATCACAAGGGATCCATCAATGAGCTACTTCGTTACCGGCGCGACGGGTTTCATCGGCCGCTACCTGGTCAGCAACCTGCTCAAGCGCAGCGGCACCGCGGCTTCAAGCCAGGTTTACGTGCTGGTGCGCAAGGACTCGCAGAAGAAGTTCGACACCATTGCAGAAAAGGCGGGGTGGGACCCGAAGCGCATCAAGGTGGTGCACGGCGACATGACCATGCCGCGTTGCGGACTTACACCGGCACAAGTGCGCGCGCTATCGGGCAAGTTCAAGCACTTCTTCCACCTCGCCGCGATCTATGACCTTGCCGCAAGCGCCGAGTCGCAACGCGCAGCCAACATCGATGGCACCCAGCATGCGCTGGACCTCGCCGCAGCGATCAAGGCCGGCGTGTTCCACCACACCAGTTCGATCGCAGCGGCAGGCCTGTACCCGGGAATCTTTCGTGAAGACATGTTCGCGGAAGCCGAAGGGCTGGATGATCCCTACCTGCGTACCAAGCATGATTCCGAAGCCCTGGTCCGCAACGAGACACGGCTCAAATGGCGTATCTATCGCCCGGGCATGGTGGTGGGCCATTCGCAGACCGGCGAAATCGACAAGATCGACGGGCCTTACTACTTCTTTACCCTGATCAAGAAGCTCCGCGAAATTCTGCCGCCATGGATGCCGGTGCTGGGGATCGAAGGCGGACGCATCAACATCGTGCCGGTGGATTTCGTCGCCGATGCGATGGACCACATCGCGCACATGCCCAAGCTCGACGGCCACACCTTCCACCTGACCGATCCCGAACCGATGCGCGTGGGCGAGGTGCTGAACACGTTCTGTCGCGCTGGTCATGCCCCGGAAATGACCATGCGCGTGGACGCACGCATGTTCGCCTTCGTGCCCAGCAGCATCCGTGGCGCGGTCGGCAACCTGCCGCCGATCAAGCGCTTCATCGGCATGCTGCTGCGTGATTTCAAGATCCCCAAGGAAGTGCTGAAGTTCATCACCTATCCCACGCGTTTCGACAGTCGCGAAACGGAACGCGCGCTCAAGGGCAGCGGGATTAAGGTCCCGCCGTTGGAAAGTTATGCCTGGCGGTTGTGGGATTACTGGGAACGCCACCTCGACCCGGACCTGTTCGTGGATCGCACGCTCAAGGGCAGGGTGCGCAACAAGGTCGTGGTGATTACCGGTGGTTCTTCAGGAATAGGACTGTCCACCGCGCAGCGCGTCGCCGAAGCCGGCGCCACCACGATCATCGTGGCGCGCGGCGAGGAAGAGCTGTTCAAGGCACGCGACGAGATGAAGAAGACCGGTGGCAAGGTGTTCGCCTACACCGCCGATCTGGCCGACATGGCCGATTGCGACCGGCTGGTGAAGAAGGTGCTGGAAGAACACGGGCAGGTCGACATCCTGATCAACAATGCCGGTCGGTCGATCCGCCGTTCGATCGAGGCAAGCTACGAGCGTTTCCACGATTTCGAGCGCACCATGCAGCTGAACTACTTCGGCAGCATCCGCCTGATCATGGGCTTCATGCCGTCGATGACCCAGCGCCGCAAGGGCCACATCATCAACATCAGCTCGATCGGCGTGCTGGCCAACTCGCCACGCTTTTCCGCCTATGTGGCGTCGAAAGCGGCGCTGGATGCGTTCAGTCGGTGCGCGCAGGGCGAGTTGTCCGGCAAGGGCATCTCCTTCACCACCATCAACATGCCGCTGGTGAAGACTCCGATGATCGCGCCTACCAAGATGTACGACAGCGTGCCCACCTTGACCCCGGAAGAAGCCGCGGACCTGCTGGTCAAGGCGATCATTGAAAAGCCCAGCCGCATAGCCACACGTCTGGGAATATTCTCGGCGCTGGTGAATGCCCTCGCGCCCAAGGCCTACGAAGTGGTGATGAATACTGCGTTCGAGTTGTTCCCCGATTCGGCCGCCGCCAAGGGAGATCGTGATGCACTGAAACAGCAAGCGCCCAGCCAGGAGCAGATCGCGTTTGCAGCGGTCATGCGCGGCGTGCATTGGTGAGGGCGGTGAGTAGCCAACGGTAGAAAGCGAAGGGTAAAGACGATGAGGCCGACACTCTTCCGTTCACCGTCCGCTATTCACTCTCGACGGTTTACTGCTGTCGCACCGCTTCGCACTGGCGCCAGCGCACGGGCTCGTCGCTGCCAATCGGTGGGTTCATCTGTACCCGGGTCAACGCCAGATCTGGATAAGCCAGCAGTTCGGCGCACACCAGCTCCCATGCGGGCTGTTCTGCGATTTCGCGATCCACCGAAAGTGTCGAACGTGAAATCCAGACGCCGCGGCTGATGCCGACGGTGTTGGCAAGGGTGCGTGAGATCGCGGCGCGGTCCTGTTCCAGTTGCGCCTCGCTGCGCGGAGCCACTGGCATCGTCAGTACAGGCGCGTCCAGCTGCGCGGCGGTTGCAGAGCCTGCCGTTGCTGCGGGTGTGACACTGGTGTCCAGTGAGGTGGGTGGGGTCGCGCGACCGATGACGTTGGGAAATACCAGCGTCGACGCCAACCCGAGCGTCAGCGCCCCCAGCCACGCGATGCCAATGTGGCGCTTGGCCCGCGCCGTTGCATTGCTGACGATGCGCTGCCGCAGGTTGCCATCGACCAGCGGTTTCACCTCGGGCCACAGGCGCCTGCCGTCCAGCACCTCGATGTTGTGTTTCTGCGCCTTGTCCAGGCCGCCCTTGTCCAAGGTGCCCTCGGTGACCAGGATTCCGCCCTGTGCGCCATGCAGCCGCGCTTCAGAGGCGAGTTCCTCCATCGTGGCCGAACCGATCCGATAGGCGGAACCATGCTTGCATGAGAGCAGCCAACGCTTGCCTTGGCCGGTAAGCATGAAACTGGCGCTGTGTTCCTGCGGTTGCTCTACGAGGGCCGAAGCGCGCTCCAGACCGCGGGTGCCCATCGCTTCCAGCACAAGCCGCGAAAAATCACGCCAGCGCATGCCGGCCAAGGCCAGCAGCCCGGCGGCGGTCTCGTCATCGCGACGGCGGATGAGCCACAAATAAGCGGTGGATGCCGAGCCAACCAGCAGGGCGATGGCCACTCCGAATAACCAGGCGGGCATGAGGCGGAGTGATCCGGAAGCAGAAGGAAGCCTGCAATTTTACGTCAGCAGCTCATCGAGCGGGCACAAAAAAAGCCCGCCAGTCCGAAGTCGTAAGGGGAGGGGAGCATACGTACTTCGGGTGGACTGGCGGGCCGTCACGATTGTCACTGCAATCAATGCTGCCTTGCAACAATTCCTGGGCTACGCAGTGTTCCGCTGCTGAGCCGTTAAGCAAACTATTTGGCGGTCGCCGCGCGCTTCTTCTTTGCGACTTTGGTCTTCTTTGCGACTTTGGTCTTCTTTGCGGCGGGTGCTTTTGCCGGTTTGGCAGGCGTCTGGCGCGCTGTGGGGGTGCGAACCGGTGCGCCGCCCATCTTGCGCAGCTGGGCGTTGAGCGCATCCACACGATCGATCAATGCGCCAAGATCCTCGCGGCTGGGCACTTCCAGGCGACGCAGGGCGCGCTGCACGCGTTCTTCGAAAACCTTCTCCAGGCGATCCCAGGTGTCGGAGGCGCGCTCCCGCGCCTGGCCCACGGTGCTTTCCACCGCATCGCGCACCGCATCGACCTTGCCGGTGGCGACCTTGCGCGTGGTTTGCTCGACCGAGAGCCCCTCCTTGACCAGGGTTTCGAACAGCTTGGTGCCCTCGGCCTGCGCGCGCCCGAATGCGCCGACGCCGGCAAGCCACACCTGCTGGGCAGATTCGCCCAGGTTCTTCGACAGTTGCTCGGCCTGCTGCTGCAGGTTGGGATTGCTCGCAGCGCCGGTCTTGCGCGCGCTTTTCTTCAGCTTGGCCATGGCTTCCGTCGACGAATCGAATGATTGAGGGAATAGCAGAGTCCGCCCCCTGTCTAGAGCATTCACACCAGCTCGGAGGCAGAGTCCAACCGCTTCAGCGGCTGGCGTGATGTCGGGATTGCGAATGCCGGGTCACGACCTGGTCCACGTCGTCCAGTGCACGGCGCAGGCGCGCGGTTGCATCGGTAATGCGCGGCATGACGTCGAGCCCATCCAGGATCGAACGATTGCGGTCGTTGATGACCTCGTCGCGCAGGCCGATGCCATGCGCGGCCAGCAGCGGTCGCAACACTTCGGCGCGCCGGCGTAGATCGCCCAGCGTGTTGCGATAACCCAGCTGGCACACGCGGTGTCGCGCTGAAAAACTGAACAGGTTGGTGAAGAACAACTCACCATCCTGCGCATTGGGTTCGAACACCAGCTGGTCGATGTTGGGGAACTGGTGCGGATATTTCTCCATGCCGATCTGCATGCGTGACTGCAGCAGCGTACGCAGTGTCTGCGACAGCACCGCGGGCAACCCGCGAGCGGCCAGGCCCAGCAGCTCCTGCTGATTGGCTTGCGGGCGTGCATGGCTGGCGTCGAACGGCACCAGCGGATTGATGCCGATCATCAGGTCGATATCCCGTTCGAGCACGGTCGAGGCATGCATGGTGCGACGCAGGGCGCCATCGAGGAAATGGCGGCCGTTGATCTGCACCGGTGAGTAAAGTCCGGGCAGGGCGGAGCTGGCCTGGACGGCCTGCGAGATGGGCACGCCATCCCAGCCGGGTTCACCAAAGCGCACGGCTTCACCGGTATCCAGGTCCACCGCGACCACGAACAGGTCGGCATCGAGCTTGCGGAAGTCATTGCTGCGCCCGCGCCGGGTGAACACATCGCGCAGGAAACTTTCGATCCCCTGGCTGTCGAACATGCCGGTCGGCACCAGTCCGCCGAAGCGGCGGACCAGTTCCGACCAACGCATGGCCTTGCGTGGATTGGCGAGCATGCGTCGTGCCCAGTCGGCGTAGATCCCGGGCAGGCGCGCTGCGCGCTGCAGGTATTCGTCGACGTTGGGACGCAGGAAGATCTCGGGTTTGAACAATGCATCGTCGCTGGTGCCGCTGATGAAGATGCGGCAGATCTCGGCGGTGCTCATGCGGTTGGCCAGTCCGGCAGCCAAAAACGCGCCGGAGCTCACGCCGACGTAGCAATCCATGCGGGTCGGGTCAAGACCGTCCATGGCTTCATCCATGGCGCGCAAGGCACCCAGTTCGTACATGCCGCCGATGGGGCCACCGCCGGCGATGGCCAGGCCGATGCGACCGCCCGAACCGCGTTGCCGTGCGCTGTGTAAGGAAAGCATGGGCGATCCAGATCCGATGGGTTTGCGAGTGTAGCCGACGCGCCCATAGGCTTGCGTCGACACGCAACGCCCCGGATCATCGGTGCATGGCACGCTTGAATCCCCTCGTCCAACGTCTCGGCAAGCGCCTGCAGTGGCACCAGGCGCTGCACGATTTCAGCTTGGAGCCGCGCAACACCCTGCGCTGGTTACCGATATTGCGGCAGTGGCAAGCGCGGCGGCTCGAGGACAGTTTCGAACACTTCCTGCAGGACCCGCAGCGCCGCGCCGCCGCGCTGTTTTTCCTCACCGATGTCTATGGCGATCACGACTTCTCCAGGCGCGATGCCAATGTGGCCAAGGTCCTGCCGATGATGCAGCGGCTGCTGCCGGCCGCAGTGCTGGGCACCGTCTCCGACGGCATCGAGCTGGGCGCGCTGACCCACGCCCTTGACCTGCGCATGGCCGAAGCCCTGGAGCGAATCGCGCCTACACGCAAGACCCTTGACGCGGCGCTGTATGGGAAGGCCTATCGTGAAGTGGGCCATGCGCGGCTGCGCAACCGCCAGATCGACCTGATTGCCAGCGTAGGGGTGGGCCTTTCGCGGGCAGTGCGCACGCCCGGCGTGGCGATGCTGTTGCGGCTGTCGCGCGGACCCGCCAAGGCCAGCGGGTTGGGCGAGTTACAGGGTTTCCTGGAGCGCGGTTTCGGTGCGTTTTCCGCACTCGGCGATGGCAAGGCATTCGTGGCCGATATCGAGGCTTGCGAACGGGAGATTGCCGATCGTCTGATTGACGGGGATCCCGATCCATTCCGATGAACAGGCCTGTTGGTTCAGGCCGTGGCAAAAACGGATTCAGTGCAGAGCAGATTTGATGGAAGGGGACGAAGCTTTCCAGGCTGTCTTGCCCTGTCGCTGCTGCCTCTATGGGAATCGCCTCGATCGGCGTGGATCCGTTTCGGACGGTCCTAGCTTCGGAGCGCACCTGCTGGAGCTGCCGTGCGAGAGAAGTGATCAGTCGAACTTCTCGCTCAAGACCCGCTTGATCTCCGATTCGATTGGACCTTTCAACGCCGACAGCAGGAACCCGAGCTGCGCGGTCACGTGCAACTGGTTCGGCGACATGTCGATCCTGCCGTCAACACCGGAACGCGTGAAGTTCAAGGAGTCACCGTCCCAGCCGAATTGCATGTCAAAACGTTCGGCCAGTTTTTTGGCGACGCTCTCCAGCGCCTTGCGGGCTTGTGCGGGCGTCTTGGTATGGGCGTGCTGGATATCGATGCTGGGCATGGGGGAGGCCTTCGTGGCAGGTATGCATTGTGCGCAAGCGAACGTCCGCCGCCAAGCCCCAGCGCGGCATGCTAGGCTCGCGCCGCGTGGAAAACCTAAGACTTCATTTCGGCAAACGCCAGCAGGCGGACCGGCCCCTGGCCACTGGCGTGCACCGTGTGGTGCGCGAACCCAGCGGGGTTCTGGGCTTCGGTGATTCGGTGCAGGGCGCGTTGCTGTCGCAGTTCTGCGTGGACCGCCGCGGGCTCTGGCTGCAGGTGGCCAGCGGCGTGCGCGGCATCCACGTGAACGGACGGCCGGTGCAGCGCATGGCACAGCTGCGGCCGGGCGATTGCGTTTACATCGATGGCGTGGAAATCCTGATCCGGGCCTCGCACCAGAACACCGATGCACTGCCTGCGGCTGCGCAAGAGGATGCTGGCGATCCGCGCATCGTGATGCGCGGTGTGGGTGGGAAGCATCACGGCCGCAGCTATCCACTGACGCACGTGTGCGTGGTAGGCCGCGCCATGGACGCGGATATTCGCCTGGACGCGCCAGCTTTCGCCGATCGTCATGCCCAGCTCGAACGCCGTGGCGACCGGGTGTGGTTGCATGTGCTGGGTGCGGCGTCGGACATTTTGGTGAACGGTTCGCCGACGCGCGACGCCTTGCTGGTCGCCGGTGACCAGGTCGTGTTCGATGCGCAGCACCGGTTCGTCGTGGAAGTGCCCTGGGTGGGGGCGACCAGCCGCGTTGGCGAAACCGGCGAGCCTTCCGAACCAGACCTACCGACACCGCCGGCGCGCACGCGGGGCCTGCAAGTGAAGCGCTGGCCGTGGCTGTTGCTGGCAGCATTGTTGCTTGCGGCTTTGCTCAGCGCTCTGTTGCTGTTCGGCGCCGGCTGAACACCCCTGGTTTGCCGGCGCCCTCGCGCAAAAAAGCATCTATACGAATAGCCGATCTTCTGGCACGCGGCAGCAGAACGGCCTTGGCCTGGGGCTCGATGCAATCGATCGAGGGCAGCCCTGCAGCGATCCTTGGATGCTGGGTGGCGGAGGCGCGGTTCTGGCCAATGGCTTCTCGCCAGGACTTGCCACCAGCAATCGGCCAGCGCGAACAGCAGCCTGCTGCGCTGCGGCATACTAGGGTTCCAACCCCGAGGTGCCCATGACACGCGTCTTCAATTTCAGCGCCGGTCCCGCAACCTTGCCCGAATCGGTGCTGCGCCAGGCACAAGTGGAGATGCTGGACTGGAACGGTATCGGCGCCTCGATCGTGGAGATCAGCCACCGCAGCGCTGAATTCATCGAGGTGGCGGCCGCCGCGGAGGCCGACCTGCGCAAGTTGCTGGGAATTCCCGAAGAATATGTCGTGCTGTTCCTCGGCGGCGGTGCCACTACCCAGCAGGCACTACTGGCGTTGAACTTCGCCGCGCCGGGGCAGACCGTCGATTACGTGGTTACGGGCCACTGGGGCAGAACCGCGATCCGCCAAGTCTCGCCTTACGCCCACGTGCATGTGGCCGCAGACGGCGAGAGCGGCGGGTATCGCAATATCCCGCCGCGCGCGAGTTGGCAATTGTCGCGCGATGCGGCATATGTCCACATCACCGCCAACGAAACCATCCACGGCGTCGAGTTTCGCGATACCCCGGACGTGGGCGACGTACCGCTGTTTGCGGACTTCAGCTCCAGCATCGCGTCGGAACCGATCGACGTTTCGCGCTACGGCGTGATTTATGCGGGCGCGCAGAAGAACCTGGGGCCGGTGGGCGTAGCCGTGGTGATTATTCGCCGCGAGCTGCTGGAGCGCAGCGGCCAGCCTCGCGCGGATATCTTCGACTACCGTTCGCATGCCGCGCGCGAATCCATGCTCAACACACCGCCTACCTGGAACTGGTACCTGGCCGGGCTGGTGTTCCGTTGGATGCTGGCCGAAGGCGGAGTCGCCGAATTCGCGCGCCGCAACGCAGAAAAAGCGCGACTGGTCTATGACGCGATCGACGGCTCCGATGGTTTCTACAGCAACCATGTCGATCCCGCGGCACGTTCGCGAATGAACGTGCCGTTCTTCCTGCATGATGAGGCGCTGACCGCGCGTTTCGTCAGCGAATCAAAAGCCGCAGGCCTGCTGGCGCTGAAAGGCCACAAAGTCGTCGGCGGCATCCGCGCATCGCTGTACAACGCGATGCCCGTGAACGGTGCACAAGCGCTGGTCGACTTCATGCGGGACTTCCAGCAACGCAACGGATGAGTGCAATGCCCAAGAAAGTAGAACCAGCGATGCCGCTCAAGCCAGGCAAGCAACGTGCAAAGAAAAATGCCGGAAAAGCGTCGACCAAGGCAACTTCCCCGAAGCCGGTCAAGCCATCGCCACAACTGTCCGACGTGCGCGCGCATATCGACGGAATCGACCGCCAGATCCAGTCGCTGATCGCCGACCGCGCCGCCTTCGCGCTGCAGGTGGGCAAGGCCAAGGGCAAGCTTGCCGCTGCGGTGGACTACTACCGGCCCGAACGCGAAGCCCAGGTGCTGCGCATGGTGGTGGACCGCAACCAAGGACCGCTGACCGACGAGCTATTGGTGCACGTGTTTCGCGAGATCATGTCTGCGTGCCTCGCGCAGCAGGAGCCGCTCAAAGTGGGCTTCCTCGGCCCCGAAGGTACCTTCAGCCAGCAAGCGGTAATGAAGCATTTCGGTCGTTCGGCGCACGGCCTGCCGCTGGCGAGTATCGAGGAAGTATTCCAGGAAGTGGAAAGCGGCAACGCCGATTTCGGCGTGGTTCCGGTGGAGAATTCGGGCCAGGGCACCATCCAGGTCACGCTGGACATGTTTCTTACTTCAAACCTGAAAATCTGCGGTGAGGTGGAGTTGCGGGTGCACCAGTTCCTGTTGTCGCGCAGCGGACGCATCGAGGATATCGAGCGCATCTACTCGCATCCGCAATCCTTTGCGCAGACCTCGTCGTGGTTGCGTTCCAACCTGCCCAGAGCCGAGAAGATTCCGGTATCCAGCAACGCCGAAGGCGCGCGCCGGGCACGCAATTCCGACGATGCTGCGGCGATCGCGGGCGAAAGCGCGGGCCACGTCTACGGGCTGAAGAAAGTGATCATGGCCTCGATCGAGGACGACGCCGACAACACCACGCGTTTCCTGGTGATCGGACGCCAGATTTTTCCCTCATCGGGCCACGATCGTACCTCGGTACTGGTGTTCATCCGCGACCAGCCCGGCGCACTGTTCAACGTGCTGAGCCCGTTCGCCCGCCACGGCATCAGCATGAACCGCATCGAGTCGCGTCCGTCGCACCATGCGAAATGGGAATACGGATTTTTCATCGACCTGGCGGGGCACGTGGAAGACGAATCAATGAAGGAAGCGCTGGCCGAACTGGAAGCGCACTCGGCGCAGATCAAGGTGCTGGGGTCGTATCCGGTGGCGGTGCCGTGATTTTCCCGCCGACCCCTCGCAGTGCGTCATCAGCAGGACATCCTGCAGGCCTGGATGAGGGTTGTTTTGCGAGCTGTTGCTCAGGAAGCAGCCATCACCTGTGAATCGCGTTTGATCGGTTCCTGGCGTTCAGTCCGGTGGGCGCGCAGGCATGACGGGCAACCCGCAGGGCAGCGCAAAGGGTCTGAGTTGTTTTCAGAGGCACAGGATGTGCCCTGCGGAAATTCAAGACGCGCTTGCGGGCCGCCCGGCTTCATCGTGGGCCGCGACGTTGTGGGGCCTTCTCCTGGTATTTTTTGGCAGAACAAGGACGTGACTCCCGAAGCGGGAAACCGTCCGCTCTTGTGGGAATGACGAGCAAGACCGAAATGGATCCCGGCCCGCGCTGGGATGACAAGACTGAAAGGTGAATGTCGCGCATGACCAACAAACAACACTGGACCGTCTCCTCCGGCACCGCCATGCGGGGTGAGATCGATATTCCCGGCGACAAATCGGTCTCGCATCGTTCAGTGATGCTGGCGGCGCTGGCTGATGGTGTTTCGCACATCGATGGCTTCCTCGAAGGCGAAGACACCCGTGCCACTGCGGCGATTTTTTCGCAGATGGGTGTGCGCATCGAGACGCCGTCAGCATCGCGCCGCGTCGTCCATGGCGTCGGCATCGACGGTCTGCATGCACCGACCACATCGCTGGATTGCGGCAACGCGGGCACGGGAATGCGGCTGTTGACCGGGCTGCTGGCAGGGCAGGGCTTCGACACCACGTTGATCGGCGACGAGTCCCTGTCGAGGCGGCCGATGCGTCGCGTGGTCGACCCACTATCACGCATGGGCGCGCGTATCGAATCAGGGTCAGGTGGGCTGCCACCGCTGCGCATCGGCGGGGGTCGGAGGCTGCAGGGGATCGACACGACCCTTCAAGTGGCCAGTGCCCAGGTGAAGTCCGCGCTGCTGCTGGCCGGGCTGTATGCGCGGGGCGAAACGGTGGTGCGCGAACCGCACCCCACGCGCGATTACACCGAAAGCATGTTGCGCGCGTTCGGCGTGGAGATTGATTACTCGCCCGGTATCGCGCGCTTGCGAGGTGGCCAGCGCTTGTGCGCGACCGACATCACCGTGCCGGCGGATTTTTCTTCGGCAGCGTTTTTCATCGTTGCGGCCACAGTGGTGCCCGGATCAGAACTGTTGCTGCGCGCGGTGGGCCTTAATCCGCGTCGGACTGGCCTGTTGGTGGCGCTGCGCGCGATGGGGGCGGATATCCTCGAGGAAAATCGCAGCGCGCAAGGTGGCGAACCCGTGGCGGACCTGCGCGTACGCCACGCCGCGTTGCGTGGAATAGAGGTGCCGGTGGACATCGTGCCGGACATGATCGATGAGTTTCCGGCCCTGCTGGTTGCGGCTGCATGCGCGCAGGGCGCCACTGTGGTGCGTGGCGCCGGCGAGCTCCGGGTCAAGGAGTCGGACCGGCTGGCCGCCATGGCAGTGGGGTTGCGCGCGCTGGGTATTGAGGTTGAAGAAACGCCGG
>Ga0105047_10010644_pt1 | contig 15011 bp, 11 predicted proteins | sample MAT04_FD_78384 | JGI IMG/M metagenome (GOLD analysis project Ga0105047, IMG submission 78384) | Freshwater microbial communities from Lake Fryxell liftoff mats and glacier meltwater in Antarctica - MAT-04 (megahit assembly) | ecosystem: Environmental > Aquatic > Freshwater > Ice > Liftoff... | reverse complement strand
TGTCTTTCTCTTTCTCCTCTCCTTCCTCCTATAAACTTATATTTAAAGTTTGCTCTTCATTAACAACTGGTATGGCAGGGCTGGGTCTTCTCCAAGACTGAGGGCAATGTGATGGAAACGGTCACTGCCAAAGAACATTTCCTTGCAGCCATCTGACTTTGTTAGAATCAGAGTTGGGGCCCCAAATGCTCCTTCTTCGATCGCTTCATCAGTCAAGGCAACAAGTTGGTCCGCACAGGTCTGAGCACCAGCTAAAACGTCATTGGCCTGTTCATCACTCAAACCGATTTGAAGAAGCAACGGCTTTAGTTCGATCAACGACCCGCTTTGGAACAAGTCGCCATTCCCTTTGCCAAAGAATTGATCCCACACTTGAAGAGCAAATTCGTGATCCAAACCCTCATGGGATTGCTGCAATGCGAGTGTGATGAGCTCTGCAGACTTCATTGAAATGGACAGAAAGTTTTTAGGCAAATTCAATGGAATGTTATAGGCCGAAGCTGTCCGTTTCAGGTCCTTGCCAAGGAACACCGCTCGGGCAGGAACACTGGCAGGAGGGCTATTCTTCGTTGCCTTTATTACGTGAGGCAATCTCACCGGACAGAGCACTGTCTCAATTGGCCAGTGCTCTCGCAATCTCGTCAGTACATGATAGCCCAGGTAAGAGTAGGGACTCACATAGTCAAAGTAGTATCTGATTGTAGCTTTCCCCATTGCTTAATAAACAAAATGATTCATCTGATGAAAACACTCGATATTATTTGGCCAAATGAAATAATTGAGGAAGCTTGGTCGAATAGCTGACAACTTTGGCGAACTTTTGGAGATCTACTCAGGAATGAGAGTCAAGAGAAGCCCAATTACCAAAATCATCACCCCAGTTCTCAAAGGTGGCCTCTTGCAGGTTCTTCGAATCATCAATGGTTCCAGAAATGCATACATATCTCGATTCATACGGTAATGATCCCTAACTTCAGAAATATCAAGATTGAGATACATCGGGGCGCTGTACTTCCACCATTGTCCCATCAACTGCCTCAATCTGTGCCCTTCGATGGTCCGAAGTAATCTAAAGCATCACAATAATATTTCAACGAACCCTACTCTGACAAACTTCCCGACAAGACGCACTGTTTTGTTCACACAGCTCGGAACGTCGCCTCCCTCAATGTAAATAGTTGGCGCCGCTGCTGTCATTTAAAGAAATAAGTATTTTTGTTTAAAATAATGTTCCGTCCGATTCAATCTGAATAGGAGGCTCTCCTGAAGGTCTCTTGCTCTTGGCAACCTCGCGCCCCGCCTTCCACGTACCAGCTTCGAGCAGTTTGCCAAGCGGGAGCTGTTCAGCACTTACTCCGAGCCGCTTTCTCATCTTTACGCTCAGCAAATCGATCAAGGCAACGGTCATGGCCCGCCATTCGACTATTACACAATCAGATACGGAATACTTTTGACCAGAGGTCAAAGTAAGGGGAACAATCACGCCCATATCAATGAACAGCCCACCATTGCGATATTCTGCTAGTCCTGTCAACAGTTCCTTATTGGTAAATTTCAGGCCCGCCAACCCTTCCAAGGGCTCAAGTAGAGAGTAGATGAGCCACTGGGACAGCTTGTGAAATGGTACATGTATCCCGCCAAGACTTGATAAGGGCCAAACATCTCCTAGAAACTTGCCATTGATTGCTGTTCTAGACTTTGGCCAAATATCATTCAGTCCTTCAATGATGACATCCACGAGATGCTGAAGATCAACAACATTAGACTCCTCACACTCCAACAAGTAATTGAGCAGATTCGACGGCCGTTTCTCAGTTCCTGGAAAGTATTTTGATCCACTTTGAAGAACTTTGCCCAGCTGATTGAGCAAGCGAGTTCTACCAGCCAAGCCCACCATTGGATTGGAGCTACTAATCTGCATGCCTTTTATAAGATCGTCTTCTGTCAATTGTAGTAACTTTTCCGCATCCACCCGCAGAGCGTTGGTAGATTCTTGGGAGAATAGTCCCTGTTCAAACATGCGTAGGGCTGCTACACCCAGCCCTTCTGATCTCGAATAAATCTTGTCTTGGTCCTGATGATCGCAATAAGTCCACTTGTCGCCGGCGCCAGCATCAAGCAAAACAGCCACCATCACTAGATCCAGAATGGCTTTAGCTTTGTCGCCTTCAAGTTTACTCAGAAGCTTGTCTACATTTGCTTGTCCAAAGTGGCGTAGTCTGCCATGTGAGGGAATTTTTTTAATGGTTTCCTCAATTTGCTCCCTGGAACATGATCCATAATCACGGACAATTAGACTGACTATGAATTCTGTCACATCATCAAGTTTATCAAGATCAACGCGGAAATTATGAAGATTTCCTGCAACGGCCGCTTCGAGAACCTCATTGCAGCGGAGGCGGACTGTAGCCAAGCTTCTTAGATTGCTTGTACCAATCATCGAAAAAATAACAATTGGTTTAATTAAATTCGAGGCCTACTGGCCAAATTGGACAAGGCGCCAGACTACGAATCTGGAGATTGCAGGTTCGACCCCTGCGTAGGTCAATCTCATTTTTTCTCACTTTTGAGACAAAATTACAAAAGATGATAGCTTGCGGTGACCGGCCATTAGTATCCAAACACATGGTGTAAAACCATTATTAAAAATATATATAAAGAATCTAGCGGATTAGTGCATCGCAAAGAGTCGCCGTCTGGCAAGGACCCTCAGAAGTCATAAGAGGCACGCCGCGATACTGGGCAACTCCTGTGGAAGACACGCGAAGTTCAGCCAAGATGGCAGCAAAAACGGCATCGTCCTTTTTCTTTTTGGGATCAAATACAGTATCAGGGGTACCCTCTAAACCAGCCACGCGCACAGCCTCGCCAAGGACCGAATCGGCTGCAGGTTCGACCAATTCTATCTTGAGACTACCGTCCGCTTGCTTGACTTCGGCACAGAGAATCATGCCATGGGAGGTGATACCACGCATATTTGCCGGTTTGAGATTAGTCACAACCAAGACAAGCTTGCCAAGCAGCTGGGCCTCAGTCATGTAAGGAACGAGACCGCTTAGAATGGTCCTTGGTCCTGTTGGCTCGCCAAGATCAATTTTCTCAACATAGAGTTTATCGGCATCTGGATGACGTGACACTTCCAAGATGCGCCCAACGCGGACTTCGAGACGTGAAAAGTTGTCGCGAGCCGTGTCGAGGGAGAGCCCGGCCATTTGCTTGGCAGCAGCCTCCGCGGGATATGCATCAGCGATCAGCTTCTGCAGCTCAGGGCTTTCACTAAACTTGCGACGGATAGGGTCCAGCAGATCGTTGATGTAGCGGGCAACGGCGTTCTTCAGATCTAACGGAAAGATTTCCTTTGCAGCAAATGCAGCCTCAAGGGCTTCAAACGAGGGATAGCTCACGTTTCCGCCAAATTTTTCGGGGCGACGAACTTCAAAGACAAACTGTGTGCCATTCTGGCTGGCCTTGAGAGAGAAGACCGGGAAGAGCACAAAGCGCACAAAGGGCAGTACTCCGTTTTGTTCAATATTTCCTTCTTCACAGAACGCCTTGCGGATCTTTTCCTCGACGGCCGTAGCCTCATCAAGCAAGTCAATCTTGGAGTTGGCTTCAGAGCTGCTCATTTTGCTGCCAGAGAGTCCCGGGACCATGGGATTCATCAGGTGGATGCGCTTGCGGTAGCCCAGTGCGGGCATAAACTTTTCAGCAAAAGTAAAGATTTTGCGCTGATCAACGCCACCAAACTGGGCATCTACATCAAGAAACTCTTCGTCCAAGGCCTGCATCCCAGGGTAAATCAGTCCACTCAGCATGGGATGCTCTACCTGTTTGACCACCTCGGCACCGGCCTTCTTTGCGTCGCGCTCGCTGACTACCGATGACATGCGGAAGATTTCCAGCACATATTCGCGACTAAGCTGAAATTCTGTGCCGCGAATGAACCGCAGCTTATCGAGAGGCACACCGATTGATTCCAGCATGCCTTTGATCACGGCCTCGTAATAGCTGGCGCGTAGCTGCAGCAGCTCCAAGGGCGCCTTCATGTTGTCCAAATAGGCGTGCAGATCAGCAAACAGGATGGTTACGTGGCAGCCAGCTGTCAAGAAATCGGCCAACTTTGTCATCGGCACAAAATATGCAATATGAGGACGCCCCGTAGTAGCAGTGCCCCAGTATACCTTGAGGTCACGCTCCTTCAAGATACTGAGCATGCGTTCCTCGCCCAAGACCTCGTCCAGATTCTTCTTAATAAGGGCTAGCTTATCCTCTGGTGTCATCACTCCGTTCATGTGATATGATCCGTGTGACCTGCCGATGACTAATGAATCAATAAATGCACCCTGGCAGGTGGTGGAAATAACGCCCATTGGTCGATTTCGGTAATATTCAACAAAATGCAAAAGAGTTTATCTGATGAACGAGAGCTCTTCTGCAGATCGAAGTTTATTTGATGAATCTCCCAAGGCAATAGCCATTGATTCTCGTTGGCAGTGGCTAAAGTCGGAACTACGAAAAAGAAAGAAGCAATTTACAGTTACGGCTCGTTACACGATCTTTACCGGTACCTGGAACGTAAATGGTCAGGATATTGGGGCCAGTCTGATTCCATGGCTGAGTATCAACGGATACATTGAAAGGGACTTTCCTCCAGATTTTGTATTTATTGCCCTCCAGGAAATTGACCGGCGTCCTGAGGCTTATGTTCTCCCAGCAAATTTGAGTAAAGAAGAGACATGGACTGCGACTCTGCTGCACAATCTCCAGCGAGCATTCCCAACAGTGCGCTACAAGCGCATCATATCTCGATCATTAGTAGGGATATATGCATCTTTCTTCGCTCGCATGGATCGTGCCGAAATGGTGCAGGCAGTTAGCACCAGTAGCGCAACCTGCGGGGCGGTAATGGGCATGATGGCCAATAAGGGCGCCGTAGCCATTAGAGCCAAGATCGGGGATGATCACATTTGCTTTGTTAGTTCCCACCTTGCGCCCCATATTGAAAATGTCGCTCGTCGCAACCAAGATTATAGCGATCTTTCGCGCCGATTGCGCTTTGGATCCGCTTCTGCCTCGCGTCTAGACCAATGGCACGATTCAGCCGTTGAAGAGCTGCGGGTAACTTGGAGTGATGCCCTGGGCGATTTGATATGGGATTCGGACATTCTAATTTGGGCCGGTGATTTGAATTATCGTTTAAAGGTGCCCATCCCCGAAGCAAGAGCCATGGCTGCTCGACAAGAATACCCGCTGATGCTTCAAGCCGATCAACTATCAAATGAACGAGAACATGGACGAGCGTTCGCAGAGTTTGAAGAGGCTCTCATTAGTTTTCCTCCAACATTCAAGTACACTGTAGGCTCAGACTGCCTCGACGGCGGAGAAAAGGGAAGAGCTCCTGCATGGACTGATCGAATCCTGTTCCGCAGGGCCGACGATACACACCCAGTCAATTATCAAGCAACCATGTCCATCTTATCTAGCGACCACAAGCCGGTGGCTTGCTTGTTCGACACGGCAATTGGCTCTGTTGTTCGAGAAAAGTTTGACTCCATGTATTCACAGCTGCTCAAGGAGCTCGACGATTTGGAGAATGCACGGGTGCCCGTCACCGTGCTTACTCGTAATACAGTGGACTTTGGGCGACTGATATTTCGCAAAAGTGAAATGTGGACTGTGGAATTGCTGAATACAGGGTTAGTCCCAGCCCGGTGGTCCTTTATCCTCAAACCAGGTAGTCAGTCATTCTTTCCTTCCTGGCTTCGAGTGAAACCTTTTGAGGGCATGCTACTTCCCGGTCAGGCGCAGGAGATTCGTCTGCTGGCCTGTCCTGATTCCGAGTCCGCTGCTGCTTTGAACGAAGGAAGACAGGAGCCATCTGATATCCTCATTGTCCATGTGTATGAAGGAAGGGATCACTTTATCAGCATTGAAGGGACGTGGCAGCCGACTATATTTTGTCGCTCCCTCGCAGACCTAGCCGATTTTAATTACTCTGCTGTAAGCTATTTTCGCATCAATGCTGACTTGATAGACAATTCAAGTTCAAGGCCAAATGGTCCGCTCCTTTCCAGGCATTCCAAAGCCCCTAAAACGCCTCGTTGATTTTCTGAGTGACGAAGCCTGTCTTGCCAAGGTACGAATTCCCATGTCCCGATTTATCTGTCTAGCCCAATTTGTTCCTCGAAGCGGCGGATGCAGAGATGCAGGCATTGGTTCAAGAGTCACTTGACACAGACGAGCCCTTTCCTTTGATTGACGAAATCGCAAGTGCTGTTGCACAGACGTTGCTATGCTTTTTAGATTCTTTAGTTCAACCAGTAATTCCGTATGGCTTCTTTCCCCTCTGTATTGATGCTGCTGGCCATGATCAAAACTCAGAATTGGCCGTTTCAAGGTTACCGCCCGTCCACATGGTTGTCTTTGAATACATATGCCAGTTCTTACGATTAATCGTGTTACCGTCAAACAGTTCGATTCATGATACAGACCTGGCCGTCGTCTTTGGGAATGTAATAATCAAGCCTCCGCCTTATGGCAATCCAACATACGATCCAAAGTGGTTCGAGCCCACCGTGGATGTAAAGCGTAGCCGGTTTATACTCTACTTTTTGAAAGTAACAATAGATTAGCTTATTGTAAGTGCACGAGAGGAAGATTGGTACCATTGACTAAGTATGATAAAAATGAAAGAACAAAGAGTGATTCATCCAGAAGAGTCTAGAAACCTTTGGGAACATCAGACGCCGAAAATTATTGAGATCAGCGAGATTATCGGAGTCGTAACGGCCGTTGAGCACTCCCGAGTTGAATGCTTGAAGCAGCTCAAAAGCTAGCTAGTCGGGCTTCCCAAGGGAAATAAAGCGTAAAACCAAAGCCAAATCGGAAAAAGCAGAACGCATCGGACGTTTTATTAAAAATTTACGTCTACCGGAACAAAAACCAAATTACTTAGGATACGGGAGGGAGCGGATACACAGCAAAGCGAACTGCCCAAACGTTGATTTTTTAAAAAAGAAGGCACTAGTCAGACTGTGTATCACCCCTGCCCAAAGCAGGAAAAACTAAGGGCACGGTCATCAAGCAAGAAACCACCTACTGGAATAGGTAGTTTCAAGCAGCTTCGCTCTCAGGGCAACACACTATCAATCCTCATCCTAGTTGTTATGGGACTCTTTGGTTGTGAACTCAAAGAGAAATATGTACTGTACACATGATCCTGTAAAGTACAGTCGATACTGGACCCAGGGCACCAACCCCGGTTATATACTTGCCGTCCATCCAAGAATAGTTAATTTTTTGTGGGATAGTTTAATTGAACATTCTGATTGGCCCATTTTGATATATTATTCTGTGGGAACACGAATGACGGAGCTCCGGGCCGTTGTTGAAGCTGCTGGTAAAATCTTCTTTAAGCATTTTGATGCATCAAATGCAGAAGAGAGAATTTATGTTGGGCTTGGAACTGGTAAGACTGTCAGCCGATTTCTGGAAGACATTAGCAAAAGTGAAACGTTGAAAGGACAAGAAATGCGGATATTTCCCACGTCATCTGATACATTGCTCTTAATTTTGAATTTAAAATTGAATGCTGTTGTGGAAAACTTGCTATCCTTAGGGCAAAGCCGCTTAGGTTTTCATATTGATGGCTATGATACTGTCATTACAAGAGGAGAAGACAAATACGTTGCATTGATTAAAGGGGGCGGTGGAGCTCTGACTTTGGAAAAACTTGTCTTATCGCATTGTGAAGCTGGAAAGGCCTGTTTTATTGGCGTGTCTTCCAAGAAGCGCTCTGCTGGAGACGGAAAGGGAGTAGTTTCTATTCCATTGGAGATCCTGCCCGAGGCAATGGCCGGAGTTCAAAGATCACTCGAACTTCGTAAAATGCAGGTTACTTTGAGAGCAAGCTCTGGCGGTAAGGCGGGGCCGGTGGTAACCGACAATGGTCTCTGGTTACTTGATGCTCAAATGAGCTTTGACGAAAGCACCGACTGGATTACTATAGAGCAGGATCTTCAGGCTATTCCTGGAGTACTCTGCTGTGGCATCTTTGCAGAGAGCTGCCGAGAGAGGGAAGCTGTGGTGTTGGTCGGGGAGGAAGATGGCTCTGTCAGCAGACTGTGCAGCCATAATATATAGATAATATCTAAGGGCACAATAATTGTATAAAGGTAACATTAGAATCTGTGGAAAGGGCGACCAAGCTACGGCCATCTGGAGAAAACTCGCTCGCCAAATATCGTCGCTCAATGGTGCCGGTTTCAAATGATCTGATAGGATTTGAGAGGCGACGGATATCCCAGAGGAGAACGGCCGACCTGCGATTCGTTGGGGTGACAGTTCCCAAAGCAAAGAGACTGCCATCCGGCGACCAAGCTGGCCTTAGGTATCGGGAGGTCACTTGAGTTTCGGTACTTCCAAAGCATGTGCCCTGTGTGTGATCAAATGGAAGACGAAAATCAAAAAGACGGAGCTGATCATTAGAAGAGCAGAACGATGCAAGCATCTGCCATGGATGATGCTCATTGACGAGCAAGTGTGAAATGCGGTGGTCCATGCGCTTGTTGAAGATGGGACGGACTTGGCCCTGGTCCCAGCCGACGAGGCGACAATCGGCTCCACCGCTCCAGATGATTTCAGGCTGGGAAGCAGTCTGGGCTAGGCCCTGCACGACACTTGTATGCAGGCGATGCAGCTCGGAGACAGCCAGGGTGGCCCCATTGTCTGCAGCAAAGCTCCAAAGGGCCACGTTCTTGTCCTCGCCTCCGGTGAGCACCTGGAAACCTTGCGTGTCCAAGTTCGACGATCGATATGGCCGCACGACGCTAATATCCTTTTGATGAGGAGAAGCAGAGGTGTTCAAGACCTGGAGGGAAGGCTGCATTCAATTGCTCCCCGGGACCCAAGGAAGGCGAATTAGAGAAGGAGCCTGCCCATTAACCAACTGATTTTCCGGAAGAGAACTCGATTCGCTCGTGGCAAACACCAGATTCCCTCCTATTCCGCCCTTTGAAGGGACGTAGCACGCATCCTCAACGAAACAGACTCGCTCAAGCAGGGCCGGAATTAGCAGAGACTTTGTCAGGGCTTGATGTTCGAGGGAACTGAATTGTATGGCGCCATCAAGCGAGCTCGTTACCATAGCCGAATCAGGCAAGAACAAAAGACAGCGAGCCTTTCTTTGAAAGAACTTTTTTACAGTCACCGAAGGGTATGTCTTTGGTGAAGGAGAACTTGGCACTGACGAAGAAGGAGAGAAGGAGGTGTTTGGAGAAACACTGGATCTCGCCGAAGAATATTTACTTGAACTTGTTTCCTCTTTTCTGGAGGAAAGGAGCACCTCGATTTCGGAAAGAATATCATCTATCGACTGAGCGCATACCTGGGCGGCAGCGACATGTCGTTGATACGCTGCTCGTTTTTCCCTCAATGAGGAATGCAACTCCACTAGCCTGCTCAAAGGGTCTTCTCTCGGCCGCTTCAAAAAATTATCTTCATGGCCCTGTTGTAGCGATGGCAGTATTGTACTTGTACTCCGTTCGTAGGCTTCGTTCACCAGAGACGGCGACTCTATTGTTTTGGCCGTGGGAAGCAAAGGCTGGTTACGTCCACCCACATTTGATGGCCCCAGTGAAGAATGATTCGACAGAAGAGGCTGAGTGTTGGTTGCGGATCGAGTTGAGCCCTTTGGAACCAGAAAGCTGGACTTTAGAAGCTCCTCCGTCACGTCCATCTTAACGAGAGGCCTTGAGAGGTGACCGGGGCCTGTCAGAAGCAAGTCTACTGGTGTTAATATCTTTCATCGGCTGTCAAGCATATAATGTTGTTGGCTTGAGAATTGGATCAATTGGGGATCAGCGCCAAAGGCGAATTATCTAACTATGAAGTGCAGTTGCTGAAACTACTAGGTTCTAAAGGATAAAAAAATTGGGAGAGATCTTTGATCAAACCCACAAAAGAAATAGCATTTTCTCGCATTAAAATGGTGACTCGACCAGGGGTCAAGTCAGATTTGTTAAGACCTTCACATGGTTTTATATGGTCAATGATTAGAAGTTGGTTTTATTTAACGACGTGCGGTCTGACCTGTGTTCTTGGCCTTATTGAGGCTTTGAGAACGCCGCTGGTGATGCCATCCTTCTGAGACCTCCATCCATAAATCTTTTATTCCTAATAAAATCATCCCTAGCTCAGTAACCTTTACGGCATCTGCCATCAAAAGATGCAGAATCTCGGCACGACCGTTGAGCGTGAACACAGTGAGGAATCCTTGTGGTGTCTATACTGGTAAATCAGGCACATTGAAGCAGAAGGACTCCTTGAATTAATTTTGTTTCTTTTTGATGATTTCTCAAAGAAGTGAGATTCCCCTGGGATCTCCTTATGGAGGCGGGCAAAGAGAGTATTACGAGACACATGGCTTGAACAATGCTGCGAGGGCACAAGCTGCGCTCTCAGGATTCGCAACTTCGGCTGCAATATATGCCGAGGATGGTGACGATTTCTCGCTGCTGCGCAATGCCGCCCGATTGATTACAGAGAAGCAAAGACAAGATGCCCAGAGCATGCCTGATCCATGGGAGCTCTTTGAGCACTCCTCATATTCAAGGGATTACACTGGAGGCACCTTGTGCTCAGAGGGACTCTTGCGAATCAAGCAGCACTGGGTCCTGCCGGATATCCTTCTGGCCCAGTTTCACAGTGAAGGCGAAAACTTGTTGAGGACACACTCTTTCATGGGACTGTTATCTCGCATTGAACGGGCATGGCTTAGCGTGGAGGGACGGCTGTTTGTGTGGGCGTGGGGTGCGGGCGGGGGCCGTGACTTTGTCCGCTTTGATGAGCTGCCTGAAGGAGCTGTGATCGTGGATGTGGCCCTCGCACGACCCAGGTCAGGGGTGTTTGTGGAAGAGATTGAGGAAGTGTTGCTGGTCGCCACCGCTAATGAGATTGTGCTGCTTGGTGTACGCTTTGGAGAAAGCGGTGGAGAGAAAAAGATGGAGCTAGTTTCGACAGGGCTTGTGTTTCCAACGGACGGAGTCAAAGTGCTGGCCGTGGCGGGCACCTTGCAAGGGAGGATATTTGTAGGGGCCCAGGATGGAAATGTATATGAATTGGAGTATGAGGCGGAGGAGGGCTGGTTCACTCGCCGATGTCGCAAGGTGAACCGAACAAGCGGCCTGCTTCGACGATTGCTAGTTCCAACCTTTCTGCAGCGACTGAGTCAAGGGAGTGGTCCGATTTCCCAGCTGTTGGTCGATGACAGCAGGCAGTTGCTGTGGACACTGCAAGACTCGTCGGTGCATGTGTTTAGCCTGGCAAATGGCTCCTTTAATAAAATTGCTCTGCTCGACGACCTGATTGAGCAGGCAGTGCGGCTGTGTCCCGCGGGGTTGGTTGGAGAGCAGATGCGGGTTGCTTCTTTGGCAATAGTCCCCGTAGAAGACTCGACGCACATTCATGCGATTGCCCTTTGTTCAAACGGAGTGCGTCTCTTTTTGACGACACTGAGTAGGGAACAGCGCCAAAAGAGCCGCACTCAATTGCTGTCGCTTCCTGTCACTGAGGGTCCCTCTGGGGCTGAGCTGATCCATGTTAGGTTGGCTCCACCTGTGTCGGACGGGGGAAATGTTCTGTCTGAATGGGGCAAGGTGACGCCCAAGGCTGAGCAACTATTCTGCTCTCATGGCTGCACAATCAGTGTCAGCACTTGCGACGGCGAAGATCAGCTCATGATCACTTCCATTAACCAAGCGCTAGCCTTAAACCGAACTGCTAGTTTGCATGGTGGAAGAGGCAGCCACCAGTTACTTGCCAGCGAACAGAATGTTTCAGAGCCGCTGCAGTTTGTGCATGGCAAGGTGTGGTCCATCTCGGCTGTATCTGCCATCAATTCAGTCGTTGCTCCCTTTCAGTCCATGTGCTTTGAGGCTGCTTGGTCCACCAAAAGGACCTCTCAGTCGATCGTCTTGCTTGCCAATACGGGCATTTTTCTGTTAGAGCGAATGGGCCCCCTGGAGGAGCTGCAGCGACTATTGCTGCACGAGAATGGCAGTAACAGTGAGGGTTTGAAGGCATTTTGTTTTGCCTATGGCTCGGCCCAAGCATGCTTTTTTGCTCTGTCTCTGGCCATTAGTTCCGCACGTGCAGAGTCCTCCTTGGAGCAGCTGGCCATCTCCGCCCTTCTCCGGTGGGCTTCTTTTCCAATAGCTGTTAGTCCGTCGGAGCTGTCACCATTGCTCCATGGATTTTTTGCCTATGCAGCTCGTCTCCTTCATGGCATTTGGCATCTCTCATTGACCGACCTGTTGAATAAAGGCAAGATATTTGATGATCCGTCACTGGAACTGCATGGCCTAAGGGAGCTGATGCGTCGCCATCCACTTCTGTCTGCTTTAAGAGAGACCCTGGAAGCCCTCTCGAACCTCTTGGCCCTGTCGAGCGAGCTATTAGCGTTGCTGGCTATTTGTCGTGACTATGGTATCAGTGAAGACTCTCATTTGACATTTGAGGATTTGCTCGCTTCTTCAGTTGGAAGACAAGCAGTAGCCGAGCTGGGCACAAAGCTGGTTCAGCGACAACTAAAGCTGTGCTCTTCAGTAGACTCGCTCTGCCAGGTCCTGCAACAGAGGGCCCCCTCCTTCTTTGGTGCTCAGCAGGCCATTCTCTTTCAAGGCACGGAATCCCTCGATCGTGCTTTGCATGCCCGTGATCCTGTTGAAAGGACCGCTTTGCTTGATGAATCTCTTGCTCTCTTTCTGCAAACCCATTCGATCCCTTCCTTGCCGATGCTGCAAGAGATCGCCAACAAATATCAACGCCTTGCTTTTTTCCCCGGCACCGTTCGTCTTGCTTTGGCCACTGAGCTAGGCGAAGACCTTGTCTTTGATGCTTTACGTGTCGTCCATGGCCTGGTTCCAGCCCAGTTGGATCCATCCGTGGCTTCCTCCATGAGTGGCGATCATGCCATCGATCGTCTCCAAAGAGCCACCATGACTGTGGCACTGACTTGTCAGAAGGAAGACTTTCACGAGCGACTCTACCAATGGCTCGTCCAAGAAGGATTTGTCTCGGTCCTGCTCGACATTAAGAGTTCCTTTGTCCTTCCCTTTTTAAAGAAGCGCTTCGCTGAGAGGGATCCGCTCTTCTTGGATCTTCTTTGGAAGTACCAGGCCCGTAATGGCTTGGCCCTCGATGCTGCCCGCACCCTTTATGAGCTGGCCCTCTCGTCCTATTCGTTTTCCTTACCTGAACGTATAGAGCGTCTCTCCCTTGCTCTGGGTCAGTTACGCTGCGCCTCCTCTTCCCTTGACGCCATGACCTTTGTCCAAGAAGTTGAAGAGAGGCTCGATGTCGCCCATTTGCAGCTTCAGCTCCTCGACCAGCTCACCGCTCGCTACGGCCACGTTGCTGAGGAAGCTGCCCTCCATGATTCCCTCTTCTCTCTCTCAGATCTCTTTAATCGCTTTGCCAAACCTCTCCGTCTCACCACCGTTGCTCTAGCTATCCTTCACGCCTCTAACCATCACGATACTCTCCTCGTCCACGAACTATGGAACGAACTAGCTCGCCAGGAGGAAAGATCTGCCGTTAATGCACCCCACCTTCCTTTTCTGGCACAGCGCATTGCGGAACTCGCTCGTCGCTTTTACCCCGCTCCCTCAGTCTTTCCCCTTACCTTTGTCCTCGATCTGCTCCTCCAAAAGACTGGATCGGCAAAGGAGGCCTCGGCATGGGACCTAGTCCAATGCGCCTTTCTTTTTGAAGGCTCCCCCATTGACAAGAGGGCTCTGCTGGCGTCCGTCAATGAACTGCTTTCTCTGACTGCTACCTTTTGGCAGCAGATAGAACATCGACGCATTCTCGTCGATCTCAAAGAACATCTTGAACGATGCTAATCTAATCTAATCTAATCTAATAATTATTCTAAAAGCTTGCCTTGCAGAATCTCATAGGAGATGCGGTCGCGCCAGTAGATCATGTCCCCTTGGCTAAAATCTAAGGGCCTCCTTTTTACATGATACAGGGCAAATACTAACGAAAAGACTCCGCAATCATAGCCATTGTGTTGCACAGGCACATCCTTGGGTATCCTTTCCTCCCAGTCCTCAAAGTTAAAGTCTCCCTGGCGGCGTTCATGACTTTCGCCGTCCATCCAGGTGCACATATGCCTTAGATGGCCTCGATCCCCGCCATGCAAGGAGTCATAGTAGACAAGGCGCTTTTCCTTGAAATCAACTACAATCATACACCAATGCATGCCCAAATGGACCGGCACCAGCAGCAACTCCCTGTCCAAGGCCTTGGGCTGCAATTTCCTTGTACTCGTCCTTACTGCCTCATAGCCACCTTTGGCCAGCTTTGGCAAAAAAAAGGTACTAAAGGCATGGACCCTATCTACTCCCGCAGATTCTGCCAACAGCTGTAAATAAAAATTGATGGCCTCGTCGTTGAGCCATTGGGGAGGCCTTAGCCTTTCCAGGTCCCTTCGTGCAAACTCAATATTGAATTTGGTGCTCACCACGGACTCGGGAACCATGGCACTTAGTGCTTTGTTTATCACGGCTTGGCAGTCCTTTGGAAGTGGCATAAGGCGGGGCTTTGGTGCTGCTCTCCTTTGCTTCAGCTCCAGATCAAGTTTTTTCTCTCTTTTGATGTTCTCCTCATACGGACTCTTCTTCTCTCTATTCTCTATTTTTTCAGCTTCAGCTAACACTCTGCTTCTCAAGCGATCGAGCCAGAGAGAGCTGGAAACAATGGGCTTCTTCAACGATCCATCTTGTTGGCGAACATCGAACATTGTACGTATGCGGGGCGACCCCTTTAAAATAGGACTGACTTGAAAGTATTTTATGCGCGAGGGTGAGATAGCAAACCCAGGGGAACTCTTTTTGACAACAATCTGGTCGGCCTCTACCTTTTTTATGTATTCATGCAACTCTAAGAAAATAGAAGTCACTGCATGAAAGGAGCTACCAATGAATTCAGAGAGTGTTCCAGTGTAACCA
>Ga0105047_10010643_pt1 | contig 15011 bp, 15 predicted proteins | sample MAT04_FD_78384 | JGI IMG/M metagenome (GOLD analysis project Ga0105047, IMG submission 78384) | Freshwater microbial communities from Lake Fryxell liftoff mats and glacier meltwater in Antarctica - MAT-04 (megahit assembly) | ecosystem: Environmental > Aquatic > Freshwater > Ice > Liftoff... | reverse complement strand
CCCGGATTTCGACGGGCAGCTGACGCCGGACGAAACGTTGGCACTGCAAGGCTTCGACATGAATTGGGACGCGGGTTTCGCCGGCGATACCTATGCCTTGCAGTCCGGGCAGCCCCTGGCGCTGCTGGGGCCGGCCGACTGGACCGCCGCCTATACCGATGGCCGGTTGCAATCGACCCACGTCCGGCGCTTTGCCGAGCCGGTGGCGGCCAAAGCAGACCCGCTGGTGGTGCAGGCCTATGATCCGGGGTTCTATACGGCCTATGCGATGGACGTCGTGCCGGTGCTGACCGGCAATCCGGCCTGCACTGCGCAGGTGTTCGAGCCGGACCGCGCGGCCGCCGACGCGATTTTGCTGGCGGCAATCGACGAACAGGCGGGATCGACCGATATCGAGGGCGAATTTCCCGCGATCGGTGCGGCCTATGCCGAAGAGGTGCGGATCACATGCGCGCCGCCGTTCTGAGGCCGTCACCCCTCCGGGTGGTGCTGATCGTCGGGCTGGCACTCGCCTTGGTGCTGGCCGCGCTGTGGCTGACAGGGGCGCTGGAGGCGCTGCGGCCCTGGCTGCTGGATCAGCAGCGCGCGGTGCAGGGGCAATTGGCCGGGGCGGTGCGGCAGGTGCGGGCGGGCGCGCCCGGGGCCTGGGCCGCGCTGATGGCGGTGTGCTTTGGCTATGGCGTGGCGCATGCGGCCGGACCGGGACATGGCAAGCTGGTGATCAGCGGCTATGGCGTGGCGCGCCGGGTGCCTCTGGGGCGGCTGGCCGGTCTGGCGATGCTGGCGGCGCTGGCGCAATCGGCGGTCGCGGTGGCGCTGGTGGGGGCGGGTGTGCTGCTGCTGGGCTGGTCGCGCGCCCGTCTGGAAATGGTGAACGAAACCTGGATGGTCCCGCTGGGCAGTCTGGCGATTGCCGGGGTGGGGGTGTGGCTGATGCTGCGCGGGCTGCGCAGTCTGTGGCGCGGTCAGACGCCCCTCCACGACCACCACCATCACCACGATGCCACCTGCTCGCATGACCACGCCCCGACGCTGAGCCAGGTCGAGGCGCTTGGCGGCTGGCGCGATGCGGCGCTGCTGGTCGGCGGCATCGCCTTGCGGCCCTGCACGGGTGCGCTGTTCCTGCTGGTGCTGGCGTTCGCGATGGGAATCGGCGGCGCGGGCATTGCCGGCACCTTCGCCATGGGGCTGGGCACTGGTGCGGTGACGGTGGCCGCAGCCGCGCTGTCGGTCTGGGCGCGCGAAGGCCTTTGGGCCAGCGTGCAAACCCGACACTGGAGCCGCGCGCTGCCTGTGGTCGAGGTGCTGGCGGGCGGGGTGATCGTCGCGATGGCGCTGGCTCTGGTCTGGCAGGCACCCTGATCGGCGGCCCGAAGGTGCCGGGGTGATCTTGCCCCGGCAGTGCGGCGCGGGTATGCACCGCCTGATGACCCAGAGCCTGCCCTTTTCCGGCCACGTGCGCGCAACGCTCGTCCTTGGCCTGCCGCTGATCGGTTCGCATCTGGCGCAGATGGCGCTGCATGTGGCCGATACCGTGATGCTGGGCTGGTATGGCGTCGCGGAACTGGCGGCGGTGGTGCTGGGCGCATCGTCGTTCTTCATCATCTTCATCCTCGGTGCCGGGATCGCGCAGGCGGTGATGCCGATGGTGGCGCAGGCCGTGGGGCGTGGCGACGAGGTGCAGGTCCGCCGCGATGTCCGGATGGGCATGTGGCTGTCGATCGGCTTTGGTGCCGTGTGCTATCCGGTGTTCTGGGAATCGGAGGCGATTTTTCTGGGCCTCGGCCAGAACGCCGAGGTGGCCCGACTGGGGCAGGATTTCCTGCGCATCGCCGGGGTGGGGATGATTCCGGCGCTGCTGATCATGGTGCTGAAAAGCTATCTCGCCGCCCTCGGGCGGACCCAGATGGTGCTGTGGACGACGGTGGCCGCGGTGCCGGTCAACGTCGCCATCGGCTGGCCGCTGATCTTTGGCCAGTGGGGGCTGCCGGAACTGGGCGTGCAGGGGGCGGCGATAACTTCGGTCCTGGTGCAGATCCTCAGTTGTGCGGTGCTGGCGGTCTATGCCGGCTGGTTGCCGGAACTGCGGCGGTTTCACCTGTTCCAGCGGTTCTGGCGTCCCGACGGGCAGGCGATGCGGCAGGTGTTCCGGCTGGGCTGGCCGATCGGGGTCACCAGCGTCATGGAGGGCGGGCTGTTTCAGGCGGCGTCGATCATGATGGGCTGGATCGGGACGGTGCAGTTGGCTGCGCATGGCATCGCGATGCAGGTGGCCGCGCTGGCCTTCATGGTGCATGTCGGGTTGTCGAACGCGGCGACGGTGCGGGCGGGCCGGGCGATTGGCGCGGGCGATGCGCAGGGGCTGCGCGACGGTGCGCGGGCGGCCATCGCGCTGTCGTTCGTGTTCGGCATCACCATGGTGATCCTGTTCGTGGCGCTGCCGCAACCGATCATCGCGCTGTTTCTGGATGCGGCAAAGCCCGAAACCGCCGCGATCATCGCCTTTGGCACCACGCTGATGGCGATGGCCGCGCTGTTCCAGATGGCCGATGCGATGCAGGTTATGGCGCTTGGTCTCTTGCGCGGAATTCGCGACACGCGGGTGCCGATGCTGGCGGCCGCGGTCAGCTACTGGCTGATCGGCGTGCCGGCCAGCTATGTCCTGGCCTTTCCGATGGGCTATGGCGGGGCGGGGCTGTGGTTCGGGCTGGTGATCGGTCTGACCTGTGCGGCGCTGAGCTTGATGGCGCGGTTCTGGCTGCGCGCGCCGCGGCCCACGGTCGCCTGAGCTACTGTGCCGCCGCGTCCTTGCCCAGCCGGTCGGCCTTGCGCCGGACCAGCACCGAGCGCAGATCATGCATCGCCAGCAGCAGCTTTTCCGTCACCGCATCCAGCTGCGCCTCGGTCGCCTTGGTCTGCACCCATTGCGTCGTCAGGTTCAGATGATCGACCGCGCGCAGGATGTCGTCAACATCCCGCGCCGTCAGCACGGCCACCCGCTCGGCCAGCCAGTCGTTGATCCGCGCCAGATCTGCCGGGGTCAGCACCCGGTCGCCATGCGGCTTGACCGATCCGTTGCGCACGTTGACCGACGCGATCTCTTCCATGTCGATGCGGCGCTGGCGGTTTTCGGTGTCGACCCGAAACACCACCGCGCCATTGTCGCGGATACGAAAGTAATAGTCCGGCAGATCGCCCGCCATGTCAGCCTCCGTTGTCCAGAACGCGCGGCAGCGACCCGTCAGGATCGGCCAATGCGAACATCTGTGGCGCATCCGGCAGTTGGAAAATGTTCGTCAGCCGCGGTGTTGCGGTGCTGTTCGACGGCAACCCCACCGTTTTCCACGCCGCAAGCCATCCGTCCAGATCATCGACCCGCACGCAGGCCGAAAAACAGCTCGACCGCGGATCGACGGTCGGGTGCGGAAAGAACTCCAGTTCCCGCGGCCCCCGTTGCAGGTTCAGCCAATCGTCATTCTGAAACTCGACGTCAAAGCCAAGCGCACCATGGAAATCCACCGTCACCGCAACATTGCGGCTGGGCAGATTTGCGGTGATCCGGTCGTCCATCGGGTGGTTGCTCCTTATACCAGAGCCGTGCAGAAGGTCTGGATGCGCCTGCAGGCCTCGGTCAGCACCGTGTCGGATGCAGCGTAGCTGACGCGAAAGTTGGGCGATAGGCCAAAGGCCGCGCCGAACACCACCGCCACGCCGGTTTCCTCGAGAAGGGCGGTCGCGAACACCTCGTCACTGATGATCGCGGTTCCGGCGGGGCTGGTCTTGCCGATGCACCCCGAGATGTCGGGATAGACGTAGAACGCGCCTTCGGGCTTTGGGCAGATCACGCCCGGCGCCGCGTTCAGCATCGACACCACCAGATCGCGGCGGCCCTGGAACAGCGCGCGGTTGGGGGCGAGAAAGTCTTGCGGGCCGGTCAGCGCCTCCAGCGCCGCATACTGGCTGACCGACGACGGGTTCGAGGTCGACTGCGACTGGATCGTGCCCATCGCCTTGATCAGCGCCACCGGACCGGCCGCATAGCCGATACGCCAGCCGGTCATCGCATAGGCCTTGGAGACGCCGTTGCAGGTCAGCGTGCGGTCATGAAGCGCGGGTTCGACTTCGGCCGGGGTGGTGAACACGAAATCGTCGAACACCAGATGTTCATACATGTCGTCCGACATGATCCAGACCTGCGGGTGACGCAGCAGCACGTCGCACAGCGCGCGAAGCTCGTCGCGGGTATACCCTGCGCCGGTCGGGTTCGACGGCGAGTTGAAGATGAACCATTTGGTTTTCGGCGTTATCGCCGCCTCAAGCTGTGCCGGGGTCAGTTTGAAATCCGTCTCGATCCCCGCGACCACCGGCACCGGGGTGCCCCCCGCCAGCAGCACCATGTCGGGATAGGACACCCAATAGGGCGCGGGGATGATCACCTCATCCCCCGGATTGCAGGTGGCCATCAGCGCGTTGTAGAGAATCTGCTTGCCCCCGGTGCCGACCGAGACCTGCGCGGGCGTGTAGGTCAGGCCGTTTTCGCGCAGGAATTTCTCGCAGATCGCCTGTTTCAGCTCCGCGATGCCATCGACGGCGGTGTATTTGGTGCGACCCGCGTCAATCGCCCGTTTCGCCGCGTCCTTGATGTTTTGCGGGGTGTCAAAGTCCGGCTCGCCCGCGCCAAGGCCGATCACATCGCGCCCCGCCGCTTTCAGTTCCGCCGCCTTTGTGGTGACGGCGATGGTCGGCGACGGTTTGACCCGGGCAAGCGTGTCGGACAGAAAGGCCATCGGTTCCTCACAGGTCTGGATTGTGGACGCCGCCTGTCATAGGCTTGGGAACCCGGGGGATCAAGCAGGATGCAGATGACCGAAACCATTGAGTCCATGCGCAAACGCCTGTCGATGCGCAGCTGGAGGCGCGGCACCAAGGAAATGGATCTGGTTCTGGGTCCCTATGCCGATGCCCATCTGGCAGCGATGACCCCGGCGCAGCTGGCAATGTATGACCAACTGCTGGATGAGAACGACACCGACCTGTGGCCGATGGTCCTCGGCCAGCAACCGGCACCGCCGGTGCTGGCCGCGCTGATGGCCGAAATCGCAGGATTTGCCCGGATTCGGCTGGCGCGGGCCTGATACCGCTTAAAATTGACGCGAATCTGAGGCGTGTTTACGTTATGTTTGGCATTTGTGCCGAGTCTGCCCCGAACGTCTGGTTCGTGGAGAGAGTAGATGACGGTGCATGCCCCCCTTGTTGACGGTTCCCACCGCGCCTTCATGGCCGGTTATCTTGAAAGCCTGGCCCTGGTCGAACGGCTGCACCGGCTGCTGCTGGATGTCGTCAAGGACGAGTTCGAACGGCTGGGCATCCTCGAGATCAACTCGGTCCAGGCGTTGCTGCTGTTCAATGTCGGTGACAACGAGGTGACGGCGGGCGAGCTGAAATCGCGTGGCTATTATCAGGGGTCGAACGTCAGCTACAATCTCAAGAAACTGGTCGAACTCGGCTACATGCACCATCAGCGATCGGAAATCGACCGCCGCTCGGTGCGGGTGCGGCTGACCGAAAAGGGGCGCCGGGTGCGGGGGCAACTGACAGAGCTGTTCGCCCGCCACGCCGACGGCCTGAGCAAGCGCGGCGTGATCGACCCCGAAGGCATGGACTCCATCAACCAGTCGCTCAAGCGGATGGAGCGGTATTGGACCGAGCAGATCCGGTATATCTACTAGCGCCAAAGATCGGCGCGGCTGGCAAGCGCCCCCTGCAGTTTGGCCAGCAGTCGCAGCGCCGGGCTGGGGCGGGGCAGAACGCCGGTGGTCAGCCGGTCCAGCGCCACTTCGGGGGGGCAGGGGCGGCGGCTGACGGGGTCGTAGTAGCGCGGATAGGCAATCAGCGCCGCATGGGCCAGATGCAGCAGCGTCGGCCGGGGCAGGGGGTGGCCATCGGCCGCGCGCAGGCGGCGCTCGGGCACCGGACCCAGATCGCGGGTCAGACCCCACCCGGCATAGAACGGCACGCCGAGGCAGGTGACCGGCGTGTCGCGCAGCAGCGCCTCGAACCCCAGGGTCGAGGTCATGGTCCACACCGTGTCACAGGCGTCGATCAATGCCACCGGATCTGCCCGCCGTGCCACCACATCCGCCAGCCCCGCCAGATCGGCCTCGTCAACCGCGCCGGGCCGCAGCCCCGCCTCGACATCCGGGTGCGGTTTGTAGACGATCACCGCATCGGGATGGGCCGCCCGGACCGCCTGCAAAAGGGCCAGATTGGTGCGCACCGCGCCCGCGCCAAGCCGGATCGACGCGTCATCCTCCACCTGCCCCGGCACCAGCACCCGCAGGCCCGCAGGCAGCGGCGGCAGGGGCGCCCCGGCCAGATTGTATTTCGTCACCCGCGCCGTGCGCAGACGCGCGATCAGCGCCTCGGCGCGCCGCGCGCCACCGGGCGGCAGCGGAGACAGCAGCAACTGTTCCAGCCGGCTGGGGCGCGAGGGGTCATAGTAGATGCCCAGATCGTCGGTCACGAGGCTGAGCGGCGGCACAAGGTCTGCCCCGAGCCCGCGTGAGCGCACAAAGCCGTCCTCAACCCGCAACACCGCACGGTCCGGGGCAAAATCGCCCGGGCGCAGCTTGCCCGCCCAGACCAGAACCGACCGGCCGGTCGTGGCCGCGCGGGCGGGGTCATCGCGGAACACCAGCCGCTTTTGACGTCCGAACACCGCCTGAAGCCGCCCGCGCTTCCACAGCCGCATGCCCACGGCGACATGGCCGTCGCGGTCTTGCCGGAAGGCGCGCACCTCGGCCTCAAGCTGATCCACCGCCTCTTCAAAACTGCACAGCCGATCGCGACACGGGTCATACCATTGCGGGGCGAGGATCATCGCGGCGGCAAAAACCTGTGCCGCCGTCAGCCGCCGGGTGCGCCGGGGCACGGGGTTGTGGTCCTGCGTCAGCCCCCACCCGGCATAGAAGGGCTGGCCAAAGACCTGCGGCCGGTGCCCCGCCAGCACCGCCTCGAACCCCAGTTGCGACGAGACGGTATAGACCGCAACCGCCCCCTCCAGCAGCCGCCACGGCGACACCGGGGATGTCAGCAGCGTTACGCGCCCCGTGGCGTCGCCGGGTCCGAAATGGCCGGCGCGCAGGCCCTCCACCGTCTCGGGATGCGCCTTGATCACGATGGGCAGATGCGGATGATCGGCCAGCGCCGCCGTCAGCATCTGCCCGAAGGTCGCCGCCGAGGCGCCGGAATGGGCAATCGACGCATCGCCCCGCGATTGATCGACGACCAGCACATACCCAGCGGGTGGCGGCGGGGCGCCCGAGCGGTGGATGTTGTATTTTGACAAATCCAGCACGCGAAGACGGCCGATTCCGTCCTTCGCACGACTCAGCAGGTTCGAATCGTCCAAACTGTGGCCAGCCAGCAGCCGCTCGACCATCGACGCACAGCCGCTGTCGAAATGGACGCCGGCCCCGTCGATCAGCAGTCCCAACGGCGCATCCCCCATGCGCCCCGGGCGGATCGAGCGCAGGAAGGCGTCCTCGATGCGGATCAGCGGCACCCCGCGCCGCGCCGCGACAGCCTCGCCCCGCACGGCATAGGGCGAGCGGCCCCAGACCATCACGCCATCTTGCGCCCCCGGCAGACCGAGGCGCAGGTCATGCCCGGCAAGGGTCAGGATGCGCCGCAGCCGTGGCTGGCGCAGGACGCCCGCGTTATAAAAAAACAACCGCCGGGGAAGGCCCCCGGCGGTTCTGGTATCGCTGGTGCCCGACACGCCAGCCTATTCGGCTGTGCTGGCGAGCGTGCTGGCAGCGCCTGCCGTGCCGGTGATGGCCGACAGCACCTTGTTCCACTGCACGAACGGCGCTTCGGTGACGTAGACCGTGTCGCCATCGCGCACCAGGAAATCGCGGGCCTCGAACATGCCGGTCGGTTGCGTCAGGTCCAGCACATAGACCATCCGCTGGTCGCCCTGCAGATCGGTGCGGCCAAGAACGGCGTTGGCGATTTCGGCAGGCTCGTTGCGGAACACGAACACCCCGGTCGGATCGGCCGAGGCGGTGTTCAGCCCGCCCACGGTCGCGATGGCCTCGATGGCCGACAGGGTCTGCGTCTCGAACGGCACGCGGTTCTGCGCGCCGGTGGCACCAAGCGCCACGAAGGCCCGGGTGTCGCGTTCGATCACGATCTGGTCGCCGGGGCGCAGGGCGATGTCGAGCGATGGGTTGGCGTAAAGGTCCTGCAGCCAGACCTTGCCGGTCTGGTTGCCCCGCGAGACACGGACGATGGCCACGGCCGGTTCGATCGCCACGCCGCCGGCGCGGGCGATCATCGCCGAAAGGGTGCGCGTCGGACGCTCGATCGGGTAGACGCCCTGCGCGCCGGCCGCACCGGACACGGTGACGGTCGCGCCGTCGCCCGCCAACCGCTGCACGGAGATCTGCGGATCGGGCGTCTGGGTGTCAAGCTTGCGGGTGATGGCCTGGCGCAACCCGTCGGGCGTCTGGCCTGCGGCCTTGATCCGGCCCGCATAGGGCACAAAGATAAACCCTTGGCCGTCCACCTGAATCTCTGTCAGCGCCGAGACGCGCTGCCCGGTGTTGCCCAGCAGCGGATCGTCCTTGACGTTCTCGAAGATGGTCAGCCCCAGAACATCGCCGGGCGAGATCAGGTCGGACCCAAGCACCCCGGCATTGCGGAAGTTGGAGCCAAACCCAAAGGCGGGCACCACCGAGGTGGCACGCGTCACGCGCGAATTGACCGAGACGATATAGGCGTCGCCCTCTTTGAGAACCGACCCCCTGAAGATTTCGGCCTTGTTGGGGCCGGACCTTGGCAGACCACAACTGCCAAGTGCGACAACTGCAACCGCAAGGGTCAGGGCGGTTGCCCCCCTTGATCTGAACACGTTCACTGCCCGGGCTCCTTTAACTGGATTTGCCTCAAGTTTTGCCGACAACCCTACAGAAAGGCGTCAGAAATTGCCAGTGTGCAGTTTCGATGTCATTTGACAAGCCGCAACTGTTGCCGTGGTGCCGCTGTTCCGGCGGTCAGCGCGTCATACGGGTCCTCGGGCGTCAGCATCATGTCGACGACCTGCCGCAGCAATTCGCGCCGCCCCCGCGCCGAATAGAAGCCGCCCGGCACCTGGCTGGTTTCCAAGAGGTAATGCCGGTAATCGCGGTAGGCGCGGCTGTCGGGGCGGGTGGGCAGGGCGAAAAATTCGGGCAGGCTCTGGGTCGAGACGAATTCGGGCTTGGCATAGACGGCCGCCCCGAAGGTCTTGAGCGGCAGTCCGCGCCACAGCACCTGCTGGGCTGCGGTGGAGTTCACGGTGACGGCGCTGCGGGCATGGTTCAACAGCGCCGCCAGCTTGCCGCCGCGCACGAAATGCAGCCGCTTGTCGACACCGTGCAGCCGCGCCAGACGGCGCAGTTCGCGCGCCACCGGGACGCGGCCATCTTCCAGCGGGTGCGCCTTGAACACGATGTGGTGATGCGGCGCAGCCCCCTTGGCAAAACCCTCGATCACCACGGCCAGAAACTCGGTCATCGTGGTGAACGGCGAATGTTTCTGGAACGAGGCATCATGTTCCAGTTGCAACAGCACCAGATGATAGGGAAATCCGCCGTGCTTGATCCGCAGGGTGGCCAGGATCCGTTCCCACCGGTGAAACGGCATCAGGACCAGCCGTTGACAATACAGCAGAAACTCCTGCCCTACGGTCAGCGAGCGGTGGGGCCGGAAATTGCGATAGTCCCAGAACCCGGTCATCACGAACCAGTGATACAGCGCGCCCCAGACGATATGCTGACGCATGTCGCCCCAGCGGGCGGGCGCGTCGGGCAGGTCCATGTCCAGTTGCGCCAGCGCCGCCTGCATCTGTGGCACCGTCATCTGCATCAGCCGCGAATGGCCGTTCACGCCGCCGCGTTCGTAGGTGACCCAGTAGGGGCGCAGATAACCCTCTTCGAACACATGCACGGTCAGCCCGGCCCGGGTGGCGATGCTGATCGCTTGCGCATGGATCGGGCGGGTGTCGCCATATAGCACGATATCGGTGACCAGATGCGCGGTGATCAGGCTGGCAAAGGTGGCCGGCCAATCCTCGGCGGTGCCGCGATAGGGAATGTAGCTGCCGTTCGACGGCCAGAACGCCCGGTCGCCCCGGTTGAACCCCACGCGCCAGACCTGCGCCCCCGCCGCCAAAAGCATCCGGCCAAGCCGGTGGAAATAGGGGCCGTGCGGACCCTGCAGGAATAGAAAGCGGCGCTCGTTGCCATTGACGTGCATCTTGATCCTGCTGTTCTCCCCTTGTGGCGGCTCATGGCGCGAAAGCAACAGGGGAATTCGGTGCAATCCCCGACCAATGGCGGCCAAGCGCGGCAATTTTGCGGCATCGGCGTGGACTTGCAGCGGCGGGGCGAGGCCGCTACCTGTGGGGCATCACAACAGGAGACCGCCGATGTTCACCGGGATCGTGACCGATATGGGTGAGGTGCTGGCGCTTGACCAGCAGGGCGACCTGCGGGCCCGCATCGGCACGCGCTATGACACTGCCGGAATTGACATCGGCGCGTCGATTTCGTGCGAGGGGGTCTGTCTGACCGTCGTAGCGCTGGGCGATCACTGGTTCGATGTGCAGATCAGCGCCGAGACGGTCAGCAAGACCAACATCTGCACATGGCGCACCGGCGCCAAGGTCAATCTGGAACGCGCGCTGAAGGTCGGCGACGAATTGGGCGGGCATATCGTGTCGGGTCATGTCGACGGCGTGGCAGAGGTGATTGCCCTGCGCCCCGAAGGCGACAGCCTGCGCGTGACGTTCCGCGCCCCCGATCCGCTGGCGCGGTTCATCGCGTCGAAAGGTTCGGTCGCGTTGAACGGCACCTCGGTGACGGTCAACGAGGTGGATGGCGCCACCTTTGGCGTCAACTTCATCCCGCACACCCGCAAGGTCACGACCTGGGGCGGGGTTGCGGTGGGCGACCCGGTCAATCTCGAGGTCGACACGATGGCACGCTATGTGGCGCGGCTGCGCGAATGGCAGTGATCGGGCACAACGGCGGGCCGACGCTGGCGGCGGGCCACAGCTGGCGGCGGCAGTGCTGGACTGCAGCGCGCGCGCAACTGTTGCCTGTGCTGCCGGTCGAGGTGGTGCGGCTGCGGGTGAACCGGGCGCGGCAGCTGGGGCTGGACTACAAGACCTATGCCGGGGTCCGGGCAGCGACCGGGCATGATCTGGTGGCATTTCTGTTTTCGTCCAATGCTTTGCAGGTTGACGCCAACGGCGTGGTGCTGTCCGCCGACCGCGCGGCCAAGCTGGAAAACCTGGCAGACTGCGGGCGGATCGGGCTGGCGGTGGCCCCGCTGGACGCCGACGCGTTGATGCGGGCCGCGCCGGCGCTGGATCGGGCGGATCCGGCACCCTGGGCGCTTGCCAGCTTTCGCGACACCGGCATTGCCCTGCGCCGCGCCTTGGGCGCCCTGCCGGGGGACAGGGTGCTGCTGATCGGCGATCACATGCTGGAACGCGACTGGTGCGCGGCGGGGCGGCTGGCGGGATATCTGCCGTCAGAGCGGTTTTTCGCGATGGGCCGCCCCTGAGATCACCGCGACACCGGCGCACAGCGGTTGCGCTTGCCGCCGCTCTGGCCTTTGCGCGTGCCGCCGTTCTGGCCTTTGCGCGTGCCGCCGCTCTGGCCTTTGCTGGCCGGGCGGAGTAAGGGCAGGGAAACGGAGTCCGGAACCAAAGTCATGACCGACATGAAATCAGATTACCGCGATGCGATCTCAAGCGTCGAAGAGATCATCGACGACGCGCGCAACGGCCGCATGTTCATTCTGGTGGACCACGAGGACCGCGAGAACGAGGGCGATCTGGTCATTCCAGCGCAGATGGCGACGCCCGAGGCCGTGAATTTCATGGCGACGCATGGCCGGGGGCTGATCTGCCTGACCCTGACCGGCGAGCGGATCGACCAACTGGGTCTGCCGCTGATGGCGTCGAAGAATTCCAGTCGCCACGAGACCGCGTTTACCGTGTCGATCGAGGCGCGCGAGGGGGTGGGTACCGGCATCTCCGCCCAGGACCGCGCGCTGACCGTGGCCGTAGCGATTGACCCGACCAAATCCGGGGCTGACATTGCGACGCCGGGCCATATCTTTCCGCTGCGCGCGCGCGATGGCGGGGTGCTGGTGCGCGCGGGCCATACCGAGGCTGCGACCGACATCAGCCGTCTGGCAGGGCTGAACCCGTCGGGCGTGATCTGCGAGATCATGAACGACGACGGCACCATGGCCCGGCTGCCCGATCTGGTGGCCTTTGCGCAAAGGCACAACCTCAAGATCGGCACGATTTCCGATCTGATCGCCTATCGCCGCCGGCACGACAATCTGGTGCGCGAACGGTCGGTCAAGCGGGTGCATTCGGCACATGGCGGCGAGTGGCTGATGCGGATTTACGCCGACGAAACCCAGGGTGCCGAACATGTCGTGCTGACCAAGGGCGATCTGGCGGGGGATGCGCCGGTGCTGGTGCGGATGCACACGCTGAACCCGCTGGAAGATGTGCTGGGCATCGGCGACGGCCATGTCGGCGACTTGCAGGGGGCGATGCAGGTCATCGCGGCCGAGGGGCGCGGCGTGGTGGTGCTGTTGCGCGATACCACGATGAAGCTGGTGCAGGAGGGCGAGGTGTCGCCCCAGACCCTGCGCCAATACGGCCTGGGCGCGCAGATTCTGTCGGCGCTTGGCCTGACACAGATCACGCTGGTGACCAATTCCAAGGCGCCGCGCGTCGTGGGACTTGATGCCTACGGGCTGACCATCGCGGGCACCCGCGCGATTGTGGACTAGATCATGGCCGGTTCGGAAACCCACTATACCTTGCCGCTGCCCGCCTTTTCAAAGCCGGTCAAACTGCTGATCGTGGTCGCCCCCTATTACCGCGACATCGCCGATGATCTGGTGACAGGCGCGCGGGCGGTGGCCGCCTTGTGCGGTGCCGGGGTCGAGCTGATCGAGGTGCCCGGCGCGCTGGAAGTGCCAACGGCGATTGCGATGGCCGAACGGATGGCCAAGTTCGACGGCTATGTGGCGTTAGGCTGCGTCATCCGCGGCGAGACGACGCATTACGACACGGTCTGCAATGACAGTTCGCGCGCGCTCAGCCTGCTGGGGCTGCAGGGGGCGTGCATCGGCAACGGCATTCTGACCGTGGAAAACCTGGCTCAGGCCGTGACACGGTCCGATCCTTCGGGCCAGAACAAGGGCGGCGGGGCGGCGGCAGCAGCGCTGCATCTGATCGCGTTGGGCCGGACATGGGCCGGCCAGACCAAAGGCATCGGATTTCGCCCATGACCAAACCCGACAAGCGCCAGATGAAATCCGCGGCCCGGCTCTATGCGGTTCAGGCGCTGTTCCAGATGGAATCGAGCGGTCAGACCGTCGAGTCGGTGGTGCGCGAATTCGAGACGCACCGCTTTGGCGCGATCTACGACGAGGTCGAGATGGCCGAAGGCGATGTCGATCACTTTCGCGCCGTAGTCGGGTCTGCGGTCAACTATCAGGCCCGGATCGACCAGATGACAGACCGGGCGCTGGTTGCGAAATGGCCGATTGGCCGGATCGACCCGGTGCTGCGGGCGCTGTTTCGCGCGGCGGGGGCCGAGATTGTCGACATGGCGACCCCGCCCAAGGTGGTGATCACCGAGTTCGTCGACGTGGCCAAGGCGTTCTTTCCCGAGGGGAAGGAGTCCAAATTCGTGAATGCGGTGCTTGACCACATGGCGCACGAGGCGCACCCCGACGCTTTCTGACGGCGCGCCCAAGGATCGCGCAGGCTGCTGCATGTTGTGGCTGCGTGGCACCGGAGCCTTGGATGCCCCGCCAAGCCCTGCTGACCGACGCCGCCCCGATCTGCCCCCCCGATTTCGCCGAAGGCACCCCGCCGCCCCGGCCTTTGGTTCTGGTGGCCGTTGACGGTCGGCCCGCCGCCTTAGCCGCAACCCTGATCGTCAGACCCGATGGGCTAGCCGCGACCCCTGCAACCGCCGCTTGGCCGAGCGGCAGGGCATCCTGCCCGACGTCTGTCTTGCCACCCTTGGCGCCACCCGGATAGCCTGTGCAAAACTCGGGTTTCAGCAGGCCTGCATGGCAGTTCTGCACGCGTTGAAACGGCACATCCGACAGACTGAATTCGAGGTCTGAAAGGCTCAGAACCTCAACTTGAATTCCGGCTTTTCTTCAACTGATCCCGGTATATTTTTGTTCCCGTTCAATTCGAGAAAAACGCTAACCTCACGCCGCAATTGGCAAATGTTGCAGACTTCGGCATGATCCCGCTCTAGTTGCAAGCGCTTTTCGGCGGGTTCGTGCAGGCGCTTGGTCGTGATTGCCATGGTGCCTTGCAGTCCTGCCTGCCCCGCCCACCTGTCTGACAGGCCGCTTCCCCGTTGGCTGCGGTTTTTGTGTGCATGTGAGAAGGACGAGAGAATGAGCAAGACCCTGAATGTGGCGGGTATCGCCGCCGTGGCACTGGTTTTGGCCGGCGCGCCGGTCTGGGCCCAGACCGGAATCACCGGCACCGATCGCGTCGATGACCGGATCGACGATATCAACGAGAACGTCGCTGATGATATGGAGCGGTCCGAAGACGCCAGCCGCTTTGGCAACCCCGAATTTCGCCCAGGCCTGTCGGGTTCGGCCTCGTTGGGTTACTCGGGCAAAACTGGCAACAACGACTCGCAGGAACTCTCGGCCGGGGCGCGGTTGCGCTTTGCGCAGGGGCAATTCGTGCAGACCATTTCGGCAGCGCTCGACTATGCCGAAGCTGACGGCGTGTCGACCAAGGAAGATGTGTTCGGGGTCTATGACGCCAACTATTATCTGAGCGATTCCTTCTATGTGTTCGGCCTTGGCCGGGTCGAATCTGACGGTCTGGCGACTCTCGCCGACGAAACCGCGATCGACGCTTTCGTAGGCTTTGGTCCTGGTTACCGGAT
>Ga0105047_10010642_pt1 | contig 15012 bp, 14 predicted proteins | sample MAT04_FD_78384 | JGI IMG/M metagenome (GOLD analysis project Ga0105047, IMG submission 78384) | Freshwater microbial communities from Lake Fryxell liftoff mats and glacier meltwater in Antarctica - MAT-04 (megahit assembly) | ecosystem: Environmental > Aquatic > Freshwater > Ice > Liftoff... | reverse complement strand
TTATATGTCACCGGCATAAGCCGTGCGAAGTCGGGCGTGCAGCCATCCCGGACAATCGGGCGATGAAACGCAGTCGTCCCGAAATTTTTGGCCGAACGCCCCGCCGGTTGGGGTGTCTGCTGTCTCTGGCGATGCTGGCGGGATGCCAGACCGCGCCACCTTCCCGGCCGGGGGTACCGCCGACTGCACCGCCGGTAGTGACGCCGGCAGTGACGCCGCTAGTGACGCCCGAACCGCCGAAGTCACCGGCGGTCGTACTGCCGCCGCCGCGGCCACCGCGCATCGGCCTGGCGCTGGGCGGCGGCGCGGCACGCGGTTTTGCCCATATTGGTGTCATCCAGGTGCTCGAGGAGGCCGGCATCCGCCCGGCGCTGGTGGCCGGCACGTCGGCCGGCAGCCTGGTGGCCGCGATGTACGCTGCCGGCAAGACCGGGCTCGAGCTGGGCCAGTTGGCGCTGACCATGGACGAGGGCGCCATCACCGACTGGTCGTATCCCACGCGCGGGCTGATCCGTGGCGAGGCGCTGGCGCGTTACGTGCGTGAGCAGACCGGCGGGCGCACCATCGAGCAGATGAAGCTGCCGCTGGGCATCGTCGCCACCGACCTCGACAGTGGCGCGCCCATCCTCTTCCAGCGTGGCGACACCGGGGCGGCGGTGCGTGCCAGCAGCGCGGTGCCGGCGGTGTTCCAGCCGGTGCGCATCGGCAGCCGCGAGTATGTCGACGGCGGGCTGGTGTCGCCGGTGCCGGTGCGTTTTGCGCGCCAGATGGGCGCCGAACTGGTGATCGCGGTGGACATCTCGTCGCCGCCCGAGGGCAATGCCACCGGCGACGTGATGAAGATGCTGCTGCAGACCTTTGCCATCATGGGCCGCAGCATCAACCAGTTCGAGCTGCGCGACGCCGAAGTTGTGCTGCGGCCACTGCTGGTGGGGGTGGCCAGCGCCGATTTCTCGGCACGGGCGAAGGCCGTGCAGGCCGGTCGCGAGGCGGCGCTGCGCGCGTTGCCCGACCTGAAGGCGCGCATCGCGGCCTTCATGGCACGCCAGGCGCGGCCCGACTGAGGACCGCCACACGCCCAAAACGAGGCGGGCCCGGCGTTGCCACCGGGCCCAAAAAAAAGAACGGGCCCGGCGTTGCCACCGGGCCCAAAAACAACCTTCCACACGAGAGACCCGGGGTTGAAGTCCCCCAGGCCCTGGATAGAGCAGCGGGCGGCGCAGAAAGTTCCGCGCCTGCCGATCAGAGCGTTGGCGCGGGCTGGCCGCGCCGCGCGATCAGGCCACCTTCTTCGACTTCGTGGCGGTCTGGCTGGCCTTGACGGCCTGGTTCGTCATCGTCGTGAAGTTGGCTTCGGCCACTTCGGTGGCTTGCTTGGCAGCCTTCTGCACGCTTTCGAAGGCGTTGTTGGCAGCGGCGACGGCCGACTTCATCATCGCGACGGCGCTTTCCGAGCCGGCGGGTGCGTTCTTGACGGCGGTGTCGACCAGGGCCAGCACCTTCTTCTGGCTGTCGGCCATCGTGGCTTCGGCGGCCTTGGTGACTTCGGCGTTGGTGCCGGCCAGGATTTCGTAGACGTGACGGCTGTAGGCAGCGGCCTTCTCGGCGCTGGGCTGCAACATGCTGGCCTGCAGGTTCAGCAGTTCCTGCGCGTCCTTGACGGACAGGGCAGCCTGGGTCGACTCGGCCACTTCGGCCAGCGTCGTCTTGGCGACCTGCATGTTCAGCTCGACCAGCTTCTCGACGCCTTCGAAGGCCTTAGAGGTCAGGCCGAACAGGGTTTCGAGGTTGGCCTTCTGGGCGGCAGCGAATTGCTCGGGCGTGAAGTTCGTGATCATGGTGTGTCTCCGTTCAGGTGAGGTCAGGGAACCGGTGCTGCGCCTTGCTCAAACAACTTTGCTGCGCCGCAACATGGACTGAAGTATAAGCAGCCGAGCGATCCTTGCAAGCCTTTTTTGATGCAGTGCAGCAATCTAGGGGTCGCTTCCTAGAATCCATCCCCGTGCTGGCCTTCCATTCCGATCAGTTCGTGCTGCCGCTGCCGCCCGGACACAGCTTCCCGATGTCCAAGTACCGGCTGCTGCGCGAGGCCGCCGAGGCCACGCTGCCCGCCGTGCGTGTGACCGAGGCCCCGCCGGCCAGCGACGGCGAACTGGCGCTGGCCCACGAGCCGGCCTGGATCAGCGCCGTGGCCGAAGGCACGCTGAGCGCGGCGCAGCAGCGCGAGATCGGCTTCCCCTGGAGCGAGCGCATGGTCTAGCGCTCTCGTCGCTCGGTGGGCGCCACCATCGCCGCGGCCCGCGCCGCGCTGTTCGACGGCGAAGGCGTGGCCGTCAACCTGGCCGGCGGCACCCACCACGCCTACGCCCACAAGGGTTCGGGCTACTGCGTCTTCAACGACGTGGCCGTGGCGGCGCGGCTGATGCAGGCGGAGTGGCATCGGCGGCGCCAGCGCCGGCCGGGCCTGCAGCGGCTGTTGCGCGTGATCGTCATCGACCTCGACGTGCACCAGGGCAACGGCACGGCGTCGATCTTCCACGACGACTCGAGCGTGTTCACGCTCAGCCTGCACGGCGCGCGCAACTTCCCCTTCCGCAAGGAAGCCAGCGATCTCGACGTCGACCTGCCCGACGGCTGCGGCGACGCGGACTACCTGGCCGCCCTCGATGCTGCCCTGGACGCAGCCTGGGCGCGCCATGGCGACGGCCTGCCCGGGCTCGCCTTTTTACTGGCCGGCGCCGACCCGCACGAAGACGACCGTCTGGGCCGGCTGAAGATCACGGCTGCCGGCCTGGCCGAGCGCGACCGGCGTATGCTGGCGTCGCTGCGCGAGCGGGGCATCCCGGTGGCGCTGTCGATGGCCGGGGGCTACGGGCGCGACATCCACACCACCGTGGCGGTGCAGCGGCGCACGCTGCAGGAGGCGCTGGCCGCCTGGCAGGCGTGGCCGAAGCGGGTGCCGCAGCCCGCGGTGGAAGAATCGGGCGCATGAGCGACCGCGCCCACCCGCTACCCCGAGCGGATTTCCCGCACTTCCAGTCCATCACCACACGCTGGATGGACAACGACGTCTACGGGCACGTCAACAACGTCGTGCACTACAGCTACTTCGACACCGCGGTGAACCGCTACCTGATCGAGGCCGGCGCGCTGGACATCCATGCCGGCGAGGTGATCGGCCTCGTCGTGCAGACGCAATGCCACTACTTCGAGAGCCTGGCCTTCCCGCAGACAGTGCACGCCGGCGTGCGCGTGGCGCGGCTCGGCCGTTCCAGCGTCAGCTACGAGCTGGGCCTGTTCGCCGACGACGCGCCGCTGGCCGCCGCGGTCGGGCGCTTCGTGCATGTCTACGTCGACCGCAGCACGCGCCGCCCGGTGCCGGTGCCCGAGAAACTCCGCGTCGCGCTGGCGCCCCTGCTCGTGAACCCCCAGGAAACTGCATGACGACTCGTCAAGACACGCACCCGGCGGCCCACGTCGTCATCAACCCCGAGATCACGCCGGCCAGCACCGCGGCGGTGGACGCGGCCATCACCTCGCGGCGCTCACTGCGCGCCTTCCTGCCCACGCCTGTTCCGCGCGAAGTCATCGAGCAGATCCTGACCGTGGCCGCACGCGCGCCCTCGGGCACCAACACCCAGCCTTGGCAGGTACACGTGCTGACCGGGGCCGCGCTGCAGGCGCTGTCGCGCGACATCCTCGCGGCCCACGACGACCCGGCGCTGCGCGCCGCCCAGACCAAGGAATACGACTACTACCCCACCGAGTGGCAGAGCCCCTACATCGACCGCCGGCGCAAGGTGGGCTGGGATCTCTACACGCTGCTGGGCATCGGCAAGACCGACAAGGCGCGCATGCATGCGCAGCACGGGCGCAACTACGCCTTCTTCGGCGCGCCGGTCGGCCTGATGTTCACTATCGACCGCGTCATGCGCCAGGGCAGCTGGCTGGACTACGGCATGTTCCTGCAGAACGTCATGGTCGCAGCGCGTGCGCGCGGCCTCGACACTTGCCCGCAGGCCGCCTTCACCGACTTCCACCGCATCATCGGGCAGCACCTGGGCCTGCGCGAAGACCAGATGGTGGTCTGCGGCATGTCGCTGGGCCACGCCGACCCGGCGGCGGTGGAGAACTCGCTGGTCACCGAGCGCGAGCCGGTGGCCGGTTTCACGCGTTTTCTGGATTGAGAAGGCAAGGCCCCCGATGAGCACCCACCCGACCCGCCCCGCCGTGCTGGTGGCGCGCGCCGTGTTCCCCGAAGTCGTGGCGCGCTTGCGCCAGCACTTCGATGTCGAGGACAACCCCGACGACACGGTCTACTGCAAGGCCGAGCTGACGCGCCGCCTGCAGGGCAAGGCCGGTGCCTTCACGACCGGCAGCGACCGTGTCGACGCCGAGGTGCTGGCCGCGAACCCGCAACTGCGCATCGTCGCCAACATGGCGGTGGGCTACAACAACTTCGACATTCCTGCCTTCAACGCCGCCGGCGTGCTGGCCACCAACACGCCCGACGTGCTGACCGAGACCACCGCCGACTTCGGCTTCGCGCTGATGATGGCCGCGGCGCGCCGCATGGCCGAGAGCGAACGTTTCCTGCGCGCTGGCCGCTGGGACCGCTGGGCCTATGACATGTTCGCCGGCAGCGACGTGCACGGGGCCACGCTGGGCATCCTGGGCATGGGGCGTATCGGGCAGGGCATCGCGCGCCGCGGCGCCTTGGGGTTCGGCATGCAGGTGATCTATCACAACCGCAGCCGCCTGCCCGAGGCCACCGAGGCGGCGGTGAACGCACGCTGGGTCGACAAGGCCACGCTGCTGAAGGAGGCCGACCATCTGGTGCTGGTGCTGCCTTATTCGCCCGCGAACCACCACTGCATCGGCGCGGCCGAGCTGGCGCTGATGAAGCCCACTGCGACGCTGACCAACATCGCGCGCGGCGGCGTCGTCGACGACGCGGCGCTGGCGGCCGCGCTGCGCGAGCGCCGCATCGCCGCCGCCGGGCTCGATGTCTTCGAGAGTGAACCCGCCGTGCACCCGGGGCTGCTGGACCTGTCGAATGTCGTGCTGACGCCGCACATCGCCAGTTCCAGCGTGGCGACGCGGCTGGCCATGGCCAACCTGGCGGCCGACAACCTGATCGCGGTGCTGACGGGCGGCACCGCGCTGACGCCGATCAACGCCGGCCAGCTGCAGCCGCGCGTCTGACGCGTGTCTGAAGCGCAGGGCGGCTGCCGACGCCGGCCTGCCGCAACGGTGACAATCGAGGGCTTATGCCCGACTGGACGATGATTGCTGCGCTGGCCCTGCTGGCGCTCAACCTGCTGCTGTTGCTGTACTTGGCGTTGCGCCGGGTGGACAGCAGCAGCGCCGCCGACGCCGAAGCGCTGCAGCGCCTGGAACGTGAGCTGCGCGACGAGCTCGGCCGCCAGGGTCAGACAACACGCGGCGATCTCGCCACCTTCCAGCAGATGCTGCTGGCGCAGAGCGGCGACGTGGCGCGCACGCAGAACGAGCAGATCGACAGCTTTCGCACTCAGCTGGCCACCACGCAACAGAGCGTGAGCGCCGCCCTGGCCCAGGCCACGCAGGCCCTGGCGCAGCAGTCCACCGGCGCGCGCGAGGCGCAGGACGCCGCGCTGCGCCGCTTCGGCGACACGCTGGCCGAGCAGCTGCGCGGGCTGTCCGAAGCCAACGACCGCCGCCTGGCCGAGGTGCGCGCCGCCGTCGAGCAACGCCTGGGCGCGCTGCAGGAGGGCAACGAGAAAAAGCTCGACCAGATGCGCGCCACCGTCGACGAGAAACTGCACGCGACGCTCGAGCAGCGCCTGGGCGAGAGCTTCAAGCAGGTGGCCGACCGGCTGGAGCAGGTGCACAAGGGCCTGGGCGAAATGCAGACGCTGGCGCGCGACGTGGGTTCGCTCAACCGTGTGCTGACAAACGTGAAAACACGGGGCATCTTCGGCGAGATGCAGTTGGCAGGGCTGCTGGAACAGGTCTTCACGCCGGAGCAGTACGCCACCAACGTGATCACCATTCCGGGCAGCAGCGACCGTGTCGAGTTCGCCATCCGTCTGCCCGGCCAGCGCATCGACGGCGAGCCGCTGTGGCTGCCGATCGACGCCAAGTTCCCGCGCGAGGACTATGAACGCCTGCTCGACGCGCAGGAGCGTGCCGACCCCGCCGCGGTGGAGGCTGCCGGCAAGGCCATCGAGACGCGCCTGCGTCTGGAAGCGAAGAGCATCCGTGACAAGTACGTCTCGCCCCCGCACACCACCGACTTCGGCATCCTCTTTGTGCCCACCGAGGGTCTGTATGCCGAAGCGCTGCGCCGCCCGGGGCTGCTGGAAGCGCTGCAGCGCGAGTTCAAGGTGATGCTGGCCGGCCCGACCACGTTGCTGGCCACGCTGACCAGCCTGCAGATGGGTTTCCGTACGTTGGCGCTGGAAAAACGTTCTGCCGAGGTGTGGGAAGTGCTCGGCGCCGTGAAAACCGAGTTCGGCAAGTTCGGCGAAGTGCTGGCCAAGACCAAGAAAAAGCTGGACGAGGCCAGCTCCACCATCGACGCCGCGACGACACGCACGCGGGCCATGGAACGTCGCCTGAAGACGGTGGAGGCACTGCCTGAAGCACAGGTGACGCGGCTGCTTCCCGGGCTGGCCACGCCCGTTGCGGACGACGATGCCGACACCTGAGACGCCTCCGTCTGATCCCTCACTGCAGGCGCCGAGCGCCGGTTCCGCCCCAGTGCTGGCGGCACTGATCGCCGGCCAGCTGGGCATGCATTCCGCCATGGCCGGCCTGCGCCTGGCCGCGCCGCTGCAGACGCTGGGCGAAGGCTACAGCGCCTGGTCGGTGGGCCTGCTGCTGGCGCTGTTCGCCGCCGCGCCGGTATTCACCGCACTGCAGGCCGGCCGCCTGGCCGACCGCCTGGGTTACCACCGTCCGGTGCACCTGGCCGTAGCGATCAGCGTGCTGGGCTGCGGGCTGGCCCTGCTGTCGACCTTCGTCACCGGTGCCTGGCACTTCGCGCTCCTGTGCGGCGCCGCGCTGGCCGCCGGCGGCGGCACCAATCTCGGCATGCTGACCATCCAGCGCACCGCGGGCGTCGCGGCGCGCGACAGCGCCGAGCGGGTGCGTGTGTTCAGCTGGCTGGGTGTGGCGCCGTCGTTCTCGAACGTGATCGGCCCCGTGGCCACCGGCTTCATGATCGACGCCTACGGTTTTCGCGCCGCCTACGGCCTGCTGCTGCTGATGCCGCTGGCCAGCCTGGTCACGGCACGCTGGGTGCCGCGGCTGGCGCCGGCCGGCGCCGCCGCCGCCGTGGCCGGCAGGCGTGCCTGGGACCTGCTGAAGGCACCCGGCTTCCGGCGCCTGCTGGTCGTGAACTGGCTGCTTTCCACCTGCTGGGACGTGCACACCTTCGCCGTGCCGGTGCTGGGCCACGAGCGCGGCTTTTCGGCCAGCACCATCGGGTTGATCCTCGGCACCTTCACACTCGCCGTCACCGGCGTGCGCATGCTGATTCCGCTGCTGGCGCACCGCGTCGACGAGATCCGCGTGCTGCGCGGCGCGATGCTCGGAACAGGCTTCGTGTTTGCGCTCTATCCGCTGGCGCCCAGCCCACTGGCCATGGGCGCACTGGCGGTGCTGCTGGGCGTCACACTTGGCAGCGTGCAGCCGATGGTGATGTCGATGCTGCACCACCTGACACCCGACCACCGCCACGGCGAAGCGCTGGCGCTGCGCTCGATGGCCATCAACGGGTCGAGCACGGTGATGCCCCTGCTGTTTGGCGCCGTCGGTGCGCTGGTGGGCGCGGGTGTGCTGTTCTGGGTGGTGGGCGCCGCCGTGGGCAGCGGATCGTGGGTGGCGCGGCGGCTGCCAACAAACGGCTGAGAGCCGGCGGCACGCGGCGCCGCGCGCTCCAGGTGACGCTCAGAACCTGATCGTTCCCGGCTGCGGTGCCTCAGGCGGGGGCGGCGTGGGCGCTGGAGGTGCAGGCCGGGCCTCGGGCGCGGCGGCCACGGCGCGCTGCACCAGCGGCGTGGCCACGGCCGCGGGCCAGTTGCGCGGCAGCTTCGATTCCTTCGGATAGCCGGCGGCATCGAGGTAGCTCGCCCAATCGGTATCCGAGAAACCACGCAGCGGTTGCGCGCCGACGGTGAGCGCCGGCACGGTGCGGCTGCCGATCAGGCGCTCGAGCGCCTGCGCGTCCTCTTCGCTGCCGATCGTGCGCTCGGTGTAGGGCACACCGCGCTGCTGCAGCAGCTTGCGGCCGTTGTCGCAGGGCGCACAGTCGGCCGTGGTGTAGAGCGTGACCGGGTAACGCGACGTGGCCTGGCGCAGGTCGATCGGCAGGCCGACTTCGGCGCTGGCGGCCGGCGCGTTGCGTCCGATGGGCGTGACACGAAGGTTGCTCTCGTAGGGGGGCCGGTCGGTGTAGGTCACGCTGCCGTCGGGTGCCACCACCTTGTACTGGGCGCATGCCGGCAGCGCGGCCAGGGCCAGCAGCGCAAAGGCGGCAGGGGCGAGGGGCATGCGCGCAGTCTTCAGGTTCATGGGGTGGGCAGGGCGCCGGGAGAAGCCTGGAATCTAGCCGACCCGCGGCCCGATCTCAAGCCAGGCCTTGGTGGCGCAGCAACGCGTCCAGGCGCGGCTCGCGGCCGCGAAAGGCCCGGAAGCTTTCCAGCGCCGGGCGGCTGCCGCCGACCTCGAGCACGTGCTCGCGGAAGCGGCGGCCGGTGGCGGCGTCGAACACGCCGGCCTCCTCGAAGGCGCCATAGGCGTCGGCCGACAGCACCTCGGCCCAGGCGTAACCGTAGTAACCGGCCGCATAACCGCCGTCGAAGATGTGGCCGAAGCTGTGCGGGTAGCGCAGGAACTCGGGCGCGCGCATGGGCTGGATCTCGGCGTTGACCTCGTCGCGGATGTCACCAACCCGGCCCGCTGCCGCGTCCTCGCTGTGCAGCCGCATGTCGAAGAGCGAAAACTCGCACTGGCGCAGCAGACGCAGGCCGCCGCCGAAGTGGCGTGCCGCCAGCATGCGGTCGAAGAGCCCGCGTGGCAGCGTCTGGCCGGTCTGCAGGTGGCGGGTCAGGCGCTGCAGCACCTCCCATTCCCAGCAGAAGTTCTCCATGAACTGGCTGGGCAGCTCGACGGCATCCCACTCGACGCCCGAGATACCCGAGACGCCCAGCTCGTCCACCTGCGTCAGCATGTGGTGCAAGCCGTGGCCGAACTCGTGGAACAGCGTGATGACGTCGTCGTGGGTCAGCAGCGCCGGCTGGCCGCCCACCGGTGGCGCGTAGTTGCAGATGAGGTGTGCCACCGGCAACTGCAGGTGGCCCTCGGGGCGGCGCCAGCGCGCGCGGCTGTCGTCCATCCATGCGCCCGACTGCTTGCCGGCGCGTGCGTACGGGTCGAGGTAGAAGGCCGCCACCGGCGTGCCGCCGCGCCAGACGCGGAAGAAGCGCACGCTGTCGTGCCAGACCGGTGCTTGCTCGGGCCGGATCGCAACTTCAAAGAGCGTCTCGACGAGCCCGAACAGACCCTGCAGCACAGCCGGTTCGGTGAAGTACTGCTTCACCTCCTGGCTGCTGAAGTCGTAGCGCGCGTGCTTGAGCTTTTCGGCGACGTAATGGCGGTCCCAGGCCTGCATGTCGGTCAGGCCGAGTTCACGCGCCGCGCAGTCGCGCAGTTCGGCCAGTTCACGTTCGGCCGCCGGGCGGGCCCGCTGCGCCAGGTCGCGCACGAAGGCCAGCACCTCGTCGGCTGTGCGCGCCATCTTGGGCACCAGCGCCAGCTCGGCGTAGCTGGGGTGGCCCAGCAGCGCGGCTTCTTCGGCGCGCAGGTCCAGCAGTTCCTGCATGACCGCGGTGTTGTCGAGTTCGGCCGGGCCCAGTTCGCTGGCGCGTGTGTTGTAGGCGCGGAAGAGCTGCTCGCGCAGCGGCCGGTGGCTGGCGTACTGCAGCAGCGGGATGTAGCAGGGCGCCTGCAGCGTGAGCCGGCAACCCGCCACGCCGGCCGTGGCGGCGGCTTCGCGTGCGGCCTGGCGCACGTCGTCGGGCACGCCGTCGAGCAGGGCTTCTTCGACGTCGAGCGTGAAGGCGTCGGTGGCGTCCAGCACGTGGTCGCCGAAGGCCTTGGACAGCGCGCTGCAGCGCTCCTGGATGGCGGCGTAGCGTGCACGCTGCGCGCCCTGCAGTTCGGCGCCGCCGAGCACGAAGTCGCGCAGCGTGTCGGCCAGCGCCTTGCGCTGCGACGCCGTCATCGCCGCCGCGGCGGGGCTGGCCGCCACGGCCTTGTACTTGGCGTAGAGGCGCGCGTCGGCGCCCAGCCGGGTGGTGAAGTCGGTGATGCGCGGCAGCGCCTCGGCGTGCGCCGCGCGCAGCGCCGGCGTGTCGGCCACCGCCTGCAGGTGGTTGACGTGCGACCAGGTGCGCCGCAGCCGCTCCACCGGCACATCGAGCACCAGCGCCAGCGCATGGTGGTCGGCAGGCACCTCGGGGCCTACGGCGCGTTCGAGCGCCACCTCCGCCTCGGCCAGCAACAGGTCGATGGCCGGCTTGACGTGTTCGGGGCGGATGGCCGCGAAGTCGGGCATCTCGCCGCCGTGCAGCAGGGGGTTGTCGGTAAGGGTCATGCGTGGGCCTCCGCAGCCTGCAGGGTGTTGACGAGCAGCATGGTGATGGTCATCGGGCCGACGCCGCCCGGGACGGGGGTGATGTAACCGGCCGGACCGAGCGCGGCGCGCACGGCCGCGTAGTCGACGTCGCCGCAGAGCTTGCCTTCGTCGTTGCGGTTCATGCCGACGTCGATGACGACGGCACCGGGCTTGACCATGCCGGCCGTCAGCGTGTTGCGCCGCCCGACGGCGACGACGACGACGTCGGCCTGGCGCGTGTGCAGGCCCAGGTCGGGCGTGCCGCTGTGGCAGACGGTGACCGTGGCGTGGGCCTGCAGCAGCAGCAGCGCCATCGGCTTGCCGACGGTGTTGCTGCGGCCGATGACGACGGCGTGTTTGCCCTTGAGGTTCAAGCCCGTGCTCTCGATCAGCTTCATGCAGCCGAAGGGCGTGGCCGGGCGCAGGCCGGGCAGGCCGGTCATCAACGCGCCGGCGCTGTGCACCGAGAAGCCGTCGACGTCCTTGGCGGTGGCGATGGTCTCGATGACCTTGTGCGGGTCGATGTGTTTCGGCACCGGCATCTGCACCAGGATGCCGTGGATGGCCGGGTCGGCGTTCAGCGCCGCGATGCGTGCCAGCAGCGTGGCTTCGTCCAGCGTGGCCCCGTAACGTTCCAGCACCGAGTGGAAGCCGCATTCCTCGCAGGCCTTGACCTTGTTGCGCACGTAGACGGCGCTGGCCGCGTCGTCGCCAACCAGGATCACGGCCAGCCCTGGCTTGCGCCCGCTGGCCGTGAGCACCGCCGCACGTGCCGCGACCTTGCTGCGGATGTGCCGGGACAGGGCGACGCCGTCGATAGGCTGGGCGGTCATGGAGCGTGCCTCAAACAAGCGAGGCCGCGTGTTGCGGCCTCGGTCGGGGTGACGAGGGGAATCAGACTTTCGTCTGCGCGCCGAGGGCGATCTTCAGCAGGTCGGCCACGGTGTTGGCATTCAGCTTTTCCATGATGTTGGCGCGGTGCGCCTCCACCGTCTTGATGCTGATGCCCAGGTCGTCGGCGATCTGCTTGTTCAGGCGGCCGGCAACGATGCGTTCAAGCACCTGCGCTTCGCGCGTGGTCAGACGGCTGAGCAGGGCATCGCGGCTGGCCTGCTCCTGGTGCTGGCTGAAGGCGCTGCGCGCCTGGTCGAGCATGCGCTCGACCAGGCCCAGCAATTCCTCTTCCTTGAAGGGTTTCTCGATGAAGTCCATCGCGCCCTTCTTCATCGTCGTCACCGCCATCGGCACGTCACCGTGGCCGGTGATGAAGACCACCGGCAGCGGGCTGTTGCGCTCGAGCAGGCGGTCCTGCAGTTCGAGGCCGCTCATGCCGTCCATGCGGATGTCGGCGATGAGGCAGGCCACTTCACGCGGGTCGAAGCGAGACAGGAAGGACTCCGACGAATCGAAGCACTTGACGCGGTAGTCCTTGCCCTCGAGCAGCCACTGCAGCGAATCACGCACGGCCTCGTCGTCGTCGACGACGTAGACGGTACCTTTCTTGGGGATCAGGCTCATGGGCAGAAGGCGGCGTGCAAACGCGCGGCGTTGATCAGGAATTCGTGGAGGTCTCGCCCTCGGCATGGGCGGCTGCAGCGTCGGAGCGGCCCACGATGTCCACCGGCAAGGTGAACGAAAAGCGGCAGCCGACGGCCTGGGGCCCATTGTAGAGGTTCTGCGCCCGCATCCGACCCCGGTGCGACTCGATGATCGAGCGGCACAGGCTCAGGCCGATGCCCAGCCCTTCGGCCTTGGTCGAGAAGAAGGCCTCGTAGAGGCGGCCGATGACCTCGTCCTTGATGCCCGGGCCCATGTCGGTGACGCTGAACTCGATCACGCCGCCTTCTTCCGGCGTGTGTCGCGGCACCACGCGCAGCTCGATGTGGCGACGCTGCGGCGGCAGCTCTGCGCCGTCGATGGCCTCGGCCGCGTTCTTCAGCAGGTTCAGCAGCACCTGCTCGACGAGGATGGGGTCGGCCATGATGGTGGGCAGGCGCTGCGCCACGTAGGTGTGGATGGACACGTTGCGCCGGCGCAGCTCGATGCCGGCCAGTTCGACCGCGTCCTCGACGATCTCGCGCGCCTCCGCAGGCTGGCGTTGCGGCTCGCTGCGTTTCACGAAGGCGCGGATGCGGTGGATGATCTGCCCGGCCCGCTCGGCCTGGCGAGCCGTCTTCTGCAGGGCCGCGATCAGGTCCTCGGGCTTGATCGAGTCGGCCTTGACGCGCGAGACCATGCCGTTGCAGTAGTTGGTGATGGCGGTCAGCGGCTGGTTCAACTCGTGCGCTACCGAAGACGCCATCTCGCCCATCGTGACCAGGCGGCTCGTGACCTGGGCCTTCTCGGCCTGCGCGGCGCTCTGTTCCTCGGCACGCAGACGGGCCGTGATGTCGGTGGCGATCAGCATCTGCGCCAGGCGGCCGTCGGTCCACTGCAGGTAGCGCGCGCGCACGTCGAACCACTTTTGCAGCGACTCGACAAAAACCTCGCTCGGGCTGCCGCCGGTCTCGGTCAGTTCCTCGGTCGGCAGGCCCGACATGCCGTCTACCTCGTCGTGGCCGTCGCCGCCGAAGGCGTCGACGCCGACGGCGCCGCCGGCCATCTGCTGGTGGCCGGTCGGTTCGTTGCCGAACCACAGCCGGTAGCTGCGGTTGGCGAACAGCAGTTCTCCTTGCTGCACCGACAGCACCGATACGGAAGCATCCAGCGCCTCGAGCACGGTGGTGAAACGTTCGTGCGACGCCGAGAGCTGGTCGCGGATGCGCTTGGCCTCGGTGATGTTGGTGATGCTGGTCATCCAGCCCGTCTGCTGGCCCCTCGGGTCGATCAGCGGACTGATGTACATGCGGGCGTCGAAGATGCCGCCGCCCTTGCGCATCACCTTGACCTCGATGCCGCCGGCGGGGCTGCGGCCCTGCAGTTCCTGCTGCAGCAGGCGCGCGTTTTCCTCCAGCCGGTCAGGCGGCCAGTAGGGGTAGGGCGGCAGACGGCCGACGAGCTCGCCCTGACCGAAACCCGTCATCTGGCAGAAGGCGGCGTTGACGTAGGTGACGCGGCCTTCGAGATCCATCGCGCGCATGCCGGTGGGCATGCTGTTCTCCATCGCGCGGCGGAAGTTGGTCTCCTGCACCAGAGCGCCCTGGATCTGGCTGCGCCGGCGCATGTGGCGCCAGGTGCCCAGCAGCATCCACACCGTCAGCACGCTCAGCGCCACGACCATCCAGAACAGCGTGTTGTTGACAAGGCCGATGCTGGTGCGCCAGCCCTGGCCGCGCAGCAGCAGGCCGTTGAGCGCCGGCGTCAGCGGCGCGTCGCTGACGATGGCCGCACGCTGGCTGCCGCCGCCGGGCATGGGTGTGACGGTGGCGGCCAGCAGCTTCTGGTTTTCGTCGACGACCGAGATCATGTGGCGCTGCGACACGTCGGCGGGCACGAAGTGGCGTACCAGCGATTCGACCGAGTACTCGACGATGAGCACGCCGGCGAAGGCGTTGCGCTCGACCAGCGGCAGGTGCAACTGGAAGACCGCGGCGCCGGTGTTGTCGGCAAAGCCGCGTGAATAGGTAGGTGAACGGGTGTCGCGCGCGGCGCGGAAGGTGGTCTCGGGCTCGCTCTGCTGGCCTTCCGCCGGCAGCGCGGGCTCAGGCGTGTCGCCGGCGGCGTTGAAGTTGTAGAGCAGCGCGCCGTAACTGGCGCGTGTCCGGCGGCGGGCGTCGAGCCAGCTCAGGTGCGTGACTTCGGGCCTCTCGCGGGCGAAGGCGGCGGCCTGCTCGATGAACTCGTCAGTGCGCGTCTCGCGCACCACGAGGTCGCGCGCCATGCGGATCAGCGTTTCCTGGTTCTGGATCAGGCGCAGGCCGATCTGCTGCTGCGTCAGTTCCGTATCACGTTTGACCGACTCCGTCTCACGCTCGATTTCCTCGTTGCGCAGGTACCAGAAGGCGGAAATGATGGCCGCCAGGAAGAGCAGCACCGACAGCAGCGGCCCCAGCGTGGCGAAGCGATCCTGCCGCGCCGGCGACTGGCGCCGCCACCAGCGGCTGAACAGACGCTTGGCGGTGGGCAAGTGCGCGGGCAGGGTGGGATTGCCCGCGCCGGTGGGCGCTGAGGGAAGCGTCATGCGGCGGATTATCCAGGGGACTTTGACCAGGGAGCGATAATTCCACATAGTGAAAATACTGCGCACTATTTGAAATTCAATCCACTTGTGCCAAACTTGAGCCGGGCGCAAAAACACCGCTTCGAGGAGACAAACCATGTCCGCATTGCCCGAGTCACTTCGCGGCGTCGATGCCACCGACGCCGATCCCCAGGAAACCCGCGAGTGGCTGGACGCGCTGTCGGCCGTC
>Ga0105047_10010641_pt1 | contig 15013 bp, 7 predicted proteins | sample MAT04_FD_78384 | JGI IMG/M metagenome (GOLD analysis project Ga0105047, IMG submission 78384) | Freshwater microbial communities from Lake Fryxell liftoff mats and glacier meltwater in Antarctica - MAT-04 (megahit assembly) | ecosystem: Environmental > Aquatic > Freshwater > Ice > Liftoff... | reverse complement strand
TCTCGCAACGGGGGGCGAGTTTCTCCACATCCTATCGAAGAACGGACAAGCACATGCTCAGGCGCTCATTGGTTCGCCGAGGTTTCACTCTCATCGAACTCCTCGTGGTCATCGCGATTATTGCAGTTCTCATTGCCCTTTTACTGCCCGCTGTACAACAGGCCCGCGAGGCGGCACGACGCAGCCAGTGCAAGAACAACCTGAAGCAAATGGGGTTGGCCATGCACAATTACCACGATGTGTACAACATGTTCCCTCTGGGAGCTTGTGCTAGACCCAGCGGATCAGGTGGTCCTCCCGGTTTTGGGATTGATATTTCGATTGGTGCCTTTGCGTCGATCCTGCCCTATCTGGATCAGGCGAACCTCAAGAACCTGTACGTCGACACCAGGAACTGGGAACAACAGACACCAGCCGTGGCCGTATCGATCGTCCCGGTCTACTTGTGCCCCTCCAGCACAGGCCCTGAAGTCGACTCGAATCCAATTCTGGCCTCTTACCCGATTGGGGCGAACGTCGCTACGACGAACTATCTGTTGTGCAAAGGAGCCACCAAGGAGTGGTGCTTTTCTCCTTCGGGAGGCACAATTGGCATGTTCGGCATCAACTTGAAGACCGGTTTTCGCGACATGACCGATGGTTCCAGCAACACCTTGTGTGTGGGTGAAGGAGCCACGGGCGGACGATGGCGGGTCGCGAGAGGGACAGCCCCAACAGTGGCGGTCGCAGCGGGCGGACGGGTTCAAGCCGGTTGGATCGTACCGCAACCGCTGCCATCCGGATTGGGTGGTGCTGGTGGCGTATCGACTTCGTACTGGGGCACAACGATCTACCGGATCAATCAGAATCCGATCATTGAGACTCTGTACAACGATGCGGACTTGAACAGCTGTGCCCCGAACGCAAGTGACCAGACGAGCAACTTCCGCAGCGAGCACGTGGGTGGTGCTCAGTTCCTGCTGGGGGACGGTTCCGTTCGGTTGATCTCCGAAAACATCGACGGGACCACCTTCAACAATATCGGTGGGAAAGCGGACGGTAACGTGATCGGGGAGTTCTAGAACATCCTGATCGGCGCGTGAATCCAAGGCACGGCTAACCTCACGACGAGGTTAGCCGTTTTGATTTCACGAGCCTATAATCCCCCTCATTAATCGAGCTCTGTCGCTCTGTTGCAGGCTACCTCATGCCCTCCGCTCCAACTGTAGAAGCAGTGAACGCTGCCGTGAACGTGCTGGCGGCGGGTACGGCAATGGCGACTCTCGGCCAGCGAATCGAGCTGTGCCACCAGTGCGTTGACTGTGTTATCGCGGCGGCGGATGAATGGGCCGACGTGTCGGTGATCGGTAAAGGGTTACCCCGCATGTCCGCGGCGCGGGCCGAGGAGCTGCTCAGTGGCCCCTTGGTTGTGGCTCGACAACTGCAATTGACCATTCAGACACTGAGTTCGATCGAGCAGCGTGGCCAGCCGTCCCTGCCAGGCCGCCCTGTTCGACTTCCCAGCGGGCAGATCAGCGTCCCAGTGCTCCCCACTTCGGGGCTCTACGACAGTCTGGCGTTCTTCGGCATTCATGGTGCGGTTCGCCTGTCAGAGAACGCCCGAGAATCGAACCTGCATGGACAGCTGCCGGACAGCGCTGCGAACGAAACATTGCGAGGCATCACAGCTGTGCTGGGGGCCGGGAATGTTTCTTCCATTCCGGCGACGGACAGTCTGCACTCGATCATGTTTGCGGGGAGTCGCGTCCTTCTCAAACTGAACCCGGTGAATCAGTACTTGTACCCTGTCTTTCAGCAAGCGTTTGCGCCGCTGATCGAGTCGAATCTGCTTCAGATTTTGACGGGGGGAGCGGATGTCGGGGAGGCGTTGATCCATCACCCCGCCGTGGATGCGGTCCACATCACGGGTTCCGCTGCGACCCACGATGCAATCGTGTGGGGCAGCAGTCCCGAGGCACGGACTCTTCGAAAGCGGGCGAACGATCCGCTGCTGAAGAAGATCATCACCAGCGAATTGGGGAATGTGTCTCCCTGGATCCTGCTACCGGGAGAATACTCCAGTCGTCAACTCGAATCGCAGGCTCAGCACATCGCGGCGTCGATCACCAACAACGCCTCCTTTAACTGCCTCGCCACCAAGATGATCGTGACGTGGAAGAACTGGCCCCAGCGCGAGCTGTTTCTTCAGCGGGTTCAATACCACCTGAAGCAAACGCCACTTCGCCCCGCCTACTACCCTGGAGCGGTCGAGCGGTTCCAGCGGTTCACTCGCAGTCAAACACAGGCCGACGCCAACGGGTGCCTGCCTTGGACGCTCCTCACAGGGCAGTCGATTGAAGAGCGGCCCGAACTGTTCCGGGAGGAGTCTTTCGTGTGCGTCTGTGGCGAAACCGCACTGGAGGGCGAGACTCCCGAGCAGTTTCTCTCCGTCGCCACGGATTTCGTGAACCAGCGTATGACTGGCACGTTGTGTGCCTCCGTGACGGTGACCCCCCTTTTTCGGCGGCAGCATACGCTGGCGTTTGACCGCTGTTTGGCGGACTTGCGTTACGGGACCGTGTGCGTGAACCAGTGGTCCGGTATCGCCTACGGAATGGTGAGCCCGCCTTGGGGGGCGTACCCTGGGGCCGAGATCCGCGATGTCCAAAGTGGCATCGGCAACGTCCACAATACTTACCTGCTCGATCATGTCGAGAAAACCGTTCTGGAAGGACCTCTTGTGAATTTCCCCAACCCTGTCTGGTTCCCGTCGCATCGAAATGCGGGCGGAGTTGCAGCTGCATTGATCAAGCTTTATCAACGCCCTTCGGTGTTCCGCCTGCCCGGTCTGGCGGCCGCAGCTGTGCGAGGCCTGTGCCTTGTGCTGGGGGTGCTGCTGTGTCAGGGTTCTGCGGTGTTTGCAGCTGAGAACGCCAGTGAAAAGTCGGCGGAGTATCAAGCCACGACACATGCGATCCGACCGACGGACAATGCTCAGTTTGAATTGCAGGCAGCACTCATCAATGCTGTGCCGGGCGATGTCGTTGAACTCGCAGCGGGGACTTACCACTTCACCACGGAACTCAACGTCGTGTGCGATAACGTGACCATTCGTGGAGCCGGGCGGGAGCAGACGATCCTGTCCTTCAAGAATCAGTCTGCTGGCAGCAGTGGATTGATGGCGACCGGCAACGCGTTCGTGATCGAGGGGCTGGCGATTGAGGACACCGTGGGGAACGGGATCAAGGTTCTCGGGGCCCAGGATGTCACCTTCCGGGATGTCCGAGTCGAATGGACCACCGGCGAGAAGTCGACGAACGGGGCCTACGGGATCTATCCCGTGGAGTGTCGGAATGTCCTGATCGAGAATTGTGTCTCGATCGGAGCCTCGGATTCCGGGATCTACGTCGGGCAGTCGCAGGATGTGATTGTCCGGGGCTGCCAGGCGATTCGAAATGTTGCGGGGATTGAGATCGAAAACACCCTGCGAGCCGACGTGTACGACAACACCGCCACGGACAATACCGGGGGCATCCTGGTGTTCGATTTGCCGGGATTGAACCTGACAAATGGGGGGCATGTGCGGGTCTTTAAGAATCGGATCATCGATAACAACCACGAGAACTTTGCCCCCCTCGGGACGATTGTCGCGGATGTCCCACCGGGGACCGGAGTGATGCTCCTCGCGACTGATAATGTGGAGGTCTTTGAGAACGAGATCACCGGTCATCACACCAGCAATGTGATGCTCATCAGCTACCTCTTGGTCGATCGAAAGATCAACGACAAAAAATACGACCCTTTCCCAGAGATGATCTCTATCCATCACAACAGAATTTCGGGCGGCGGACAAAAACCCTCGGGGACCATCAGTGCAGCCTTGCTGCCAGTCACTGGAGGACTGTTTCCGGACATCTTTTTCGATGGCATGGTGAATCCCCAGCCCTCCGCCGAGGTCCAGAAGTTCGGTCGATTGCCATTTCGAATTCGAGACAATGGTGAGGCCACGATGGCCAACCTGAACGTCGGGAATCTGTCGCCGGAGAATGTGGTCAATGGGACGTATAAGGTCGAACGCGATCTGGAACCCTATGGAGCGGACATTCCCTCGATCGCTGCGGTGACTCTGCATCCACACAGCCAGGCCTCACCTGGGGGGAACCCCGCTGTGGCGGTCTATCGCGCTGCGCCACCGCTGCTCTCGAAGTGGGGACTCTATGAAACCAAAGACAAGCAATGGGTGCCCGCAGCTGATCTGATCGAGTACGACCTGAATACGCCGTTGTTCTCGGACCACACGATCAAGCACCGCTATGTGCGCCTTCCGAAGGGCGAGCAGATGACCTGGCACGCGACGGAGTCGCTGGAGTTTCCGGTGGGCACCGTCATCGCCAAGACCTTTGCGTACCCCGATGACACCCAGGACCAGACTCCCGGCGAGCGCTTGGTGGAGACTCGGATCGAGTTCCGAGAGACCTCCGGCTGGTATGGGTACTCCTACATCTGGAACGCAGATCAGTCGGATGCCAAGCTCAATCTGGGAGGAGGGGCAGTCGATGTTTCATGGAAGAGCGAAGACGGTGTCGAGCACGCGAACCAGTACCAGATTCCGAACGCCAACCAGTGCCTCAGCTGTCATGCGAGTGACAACAAGTATGTCCCCCTGGGAACGACTGCTAGGAATCTGAACCGCACCGGCGTGGGGCCGGATGCTCAGAATCAACTCACGCACTGGGTGACCAGCGGAGTGCTGAAAGACTGTCCTTCTCCGGACCAGCGTCCGGTGCTGGCGAACTACATCGACCCACACAGCGGCTCATTGGACGAGAGGTCGCGAGCATGGCTCGAAGTCAACTGTGCCCATTGCCACAACCCGACCGGTTCCGCCCGAACGTCGGGTCTCGATCTGCGCACGGTCCAGACTGATCTCAGCAAAATCGGTGTCTTCAAATCCCCTGTTGCGGCGGGAAAAGGGTCCGGCGGGAGACGCTACGATATCGTTCCCGGTAAGCCCGACGAATCGATCCTGATGTACCGCTTGGAGACCCAGGAGCCGGGAGCGCGGATGCCGAGTCTGGCGAGGAACCTGATCCATGAGGAATCGAATCAGCTGATCCGTGAGTGGATTCTCTCGATGCCGGTTGACCCACAGACGCCTCCAAAATAGCTCGATGAGGGTTCGATTGGCCCGTGATGCGGCACGGCTCTGAGGCAACTTTATCCCCTTCGAGTGCCTACGGGATCTTTTTCCCGTGTGGGTCGGTGGCGGGGGCGTCGAGTTCGCTGTCGAGGGCTTTTTGGAGCGTGGGGTCGATGTAGTGCTCGATCCGGTGGGCGGTCTCGTGCAAGTGGTCGTCAGGGAGAGCGAAGTGTTTTTGCATGTAAGACTCCCAGAGCCGATGCCGCCTCACAACATCGCGGGCATGGCCCAAGCCAGCCGGGGTTAGCTGGTATTCCCCACTGGGCAAGGGGAGCGCGAGCCCGCGCCACTTGAGGCTCTTCAGCAGGAGAGGAGATAACCACCCGGCCCCTCCGACGTTCAGGGGAACTAACCCCGGCGGGCTTTCCGTTTCCTCTGTTCGGTAGAGAGTCCCCAGAACATCTTCCTCCGCAATCTGCCACTTGAGCTTGAGCTGGCCCCAGCCCTCAACCAGCAAACCTCGGGGTCCACAGACAGTTGCGATTAGAAATAAAAGTCCAGCAGCGACACAGATCATCCCGCTGGAAGAAGCATCCTCGACCTCGGGCCAACCCAGCGGCCCGCAGATCATGGCCGGGACTGTTTTCGCCAACACTTGGCCGAGGATCGCACTCACGCCCGCCAAGACCAGTGTCACGATCACGACCGTTCGCAATCGCCATGTCAGTTGGAGTGCTGTCACAGCGGGGACGACCAATAGGGCGATGACGAGAATACTTCCCACGCTCTGAAACGCGGCTGTGACTGTCGCGGCGGTCAGGGCCATGTGGGCGTAGTGCATGACGCGGGCGTTGACCCCCTGCGTTATGGCCAGCTCCGCGTCAAAGGCGGCCAATCGCAGCTCCTTAAAAAACACAATCGTCAGGACCATATTCACGATCAGCAGAATCGCGGTCAGGCAAGCGGCTTTGGGAATCTCTTGCCCCCAGATGGACCAGGTGTCATACAGAACGCCTTCCAACTGACCAAAGAAGACGCAGTCTGTATCGACGTGTGCATCGTTGGCAAAGACTCGGACCATGACCAGACCAGCCGCGAACAGCCCGGTGAAGATCACCCCGAGAGCCGTCCCGCCGTCAACGTGAGCCAAGTTCTGCAGCCATTCGGTGAGCACGGTCGTAACCATGCCCATGACGACCGCTCCCGAGATCAGGGCGACCTGAGTGCTGAGGTCGACTTGATCCGACGAGATCCATCCCATCGACCGAGCCCCGGTGATCGCCAGCATCGAAAGCAGTAATCCGGGCAATGCGGTGTGGCTGAGGGCGTCGCCCATCATGCTCTGTCGACGCAACACCAGCCACAACCCCGGCAGTGAACACGCCATCGCCGTGAGCGCTGCGGTGATCACGATCCACGTGTCGAGCGAACTCCACGCGGTCAGCAATTTCCAGAATTGAGCGAACATCAGGGGCATCGGACGATTCGAAAGGGCGGACCTGAGCGTTTCGTCAGGATCTCATGTCGACCGTTGGAGCCCCGCACAACCCGCGGCATCCGGACTGATTGGGTGGGGAGGATTTTGCTGCGTCTCGTGATGAGTCACGGGTTGCCGCCCCGTGCGACCAATGTGCTGGCTCGCCAGAGGTTAGCTCGCGGGCGACCTTTGATGCAAGAACCTCATTCGGCGAATGCCTCGATGGGATTCCCAGAGTGTGGTCACCGAATTGACACGCAGTCATGGACTGATGCCCTCGCGATGTATTCGTCTTCCCGATTCTCGGGCTGCCTAACGAAACCAATAGGTGCAGCCCCGCCACTCATTGTCACCTCGTGGATTCGAGAAAAATTGACCGCAGATTCTGCGGAGGAGCCAACAAAAAAACGTCCACTGAGGGAACAATTCCCTCGGTGGACGCGTAGCGTTTCAGCAGGAGCACTCCCGATTAACGAGCTGGCAGCAGCAGCGGCGCGGGTGTCGTCTGAGTTTGAGCAGGCACCCACAGCACCGGCTGCACAGCGGTCTGCTGTGTCCGAGAAACGGCTTGAGCGGGTGGGGTGTAGGGGATCGTCGTCTGGTTTTGAGTCTGGTGAGGTTGCCATTCCTGGTATTGAACAGGCTGCGTTTGGACCGGAGCCATGCGGAGTGGCTGCATTTGCTGTGGCTGTGGCTGTGGCTGTGGCACCATCTGCATCGGCACCATTTGCACCGGCTGCATCTGTTGCATTTGCATCGGCTGCATCATTCGAGCGGCTGTTGGCTCGGGAGCGTTCTGCATCGGATTCGCGGGAGTTGCAGGAGGAGCAGGCGGAATCGGGGCGATCGATTGTGATGGCGACGGAATCATTTGATTCTGCTGACACGTCGGACATGTGGTGCTGGATGGCATCGTCGAATAGGTCGATCCGTCGTAAACCGTTTGCCCTTGAGCACAGCTGGAACAACCACCGGATGCCATCCCCTCAAACACCATGTCGTTCGAGCAGCTGGAGCATCCATCGCCGTTCGAACCGCAGGCAGTTTCGCAAGACCCACAACCGAAGCCGCAGGAGTCACCACACGGAGAACAGTGAGAGCACCGACCGCGGGACGAATGTTTCTTAAAGAGACAGCCCTTGTGGGAATTCGAGCTGCAATCACCGCATCCGGAGACACAACTTCCATAACCATCCGACCAGGCCCGATGGGTTGAACAGCATCCAGACAGAGTCGCTCCGATCAAAGCCAGGAGGCACAGGGCACGCATGATTCCGCTCCAATTCCGTGGGAGGCGTTCACCTCACCCGAAGTGGAGAGAGGACGCATCCACTCTTTGGTATCGAACGGGATGGAAGTTGGACTTTAACGATTTTGCGGGTTTCGACGGTTCTTCGGGTCAGTGGGAGATCGCTCGCGGGGTGAATCTGGCAACATCGTAAGAGCCCGCGGGTGGGAGAAAAGTCTTGCTTCGTCCGCTAGTGTCCGTAGAATTGCCACGAGGGGCCAGTTCTGCTCTTGCAATCGCAACACAGCGGCTCCTCACTACAACCGCTAAGGTGCTTAGAACAATCACTTTGCAGCGATCACTCGGGGACCGGCCCTGTCGTGGTCGATGGACGACAAAGCGATTCTGCGGCACCAACAATCGAGCCTCTCCCACCGACACTCCTTGGACCATCGTTCCATGTCGCCAAAAAAATATCTGAGCCTCGACGAAGCAGCACAACAATTGGGCCTTCGCAATGAAGACCTCAATCGCCTGCGAGAAAAGGGCGACGTGCGAGGCTTCGCCGACCGCGGAACTTGGAAATTCAAAGTCGAAGACATCCAAGAGCTGGCCCGCAGTCGGCAGGCGGACTCCAGCCCCGAAGTTCCGATGTATATCGAGTCCGAACCAGACGGAGCTCCCGAGGGAGATGACCCCTTCGCATTCCTCGGCAATCCAGATAGTGCGTTCGCCATCGGTGGTGATTCGGCCATGGTTTTAGACGATGAGGGGGAAGTGGACGATCCCACCGTCATCCGCAAGTCCCGCGACCCGATGAGCAGTTCCGATAGCGATGTGCGTCTGGTCTTCGACGAACCCATGATTATTGGACCGTCGGAATCGGGTCCGATGAAGATGATGGAGTCCGACAGCGATGTCCGACTCGTCGGGAATCTAGTCCCCGAGCTCGATAGCGACAGCGATGTGAAACTGATCGGTGATCTGGATAGTGACAGCGATGTCAAATTGGTCGGCGAAGAAACGATCAGTGACATCTCGTTGTCCAGAAATGCGGGCTATCAGAAGGGGTCCGATAGCGACATCCGCTTGGTGCCTCCCGAGAGCGATAGCGACATCAAGATCATCAGCAGCGAGCTGGACAGTGACAGCGATGTCAAACTGGTCTCTCCAATGCCGGACAGTGACAGCGATGTGAAACTCTTCTCGCCAGAAACTGGCAGTGACAGCGATGTGAAGGTCATCCAGGGGCTCGATACCAGCGACAGTGATGTTCAGCTGCTCGGCGCTTCCGATTCCTCGATCGCCCTCGATTTCGAACCCGATGACAGTGAGTCGGCATCGGTACTGTCGGAAGAGAGCGGAATCGCACTCGGCGGCGATAGCGCCATGATGCTGGCCACCGAGAGTGGCTTCACGCTGGAAGGCCCGAGCGATAGCGGCATCGCTCTGACAGCTCAGTCAGACGAAGGAATCACCCTCGACACCGGGGCCAATGACAGCGGGATCTCACTCGTCAACGACAGTGGTATCTCCCTGGCTGGCAACGATAGTGGCATCTCCCTGAGCCTGGGCGACAGCGGCATCTCCCTGGAGTCTGTGGGAGACAGCGGGATTTCGCTCGACGACAGCCAGGATTTTGGCGGCACCATCCCGATGATGGATGTGGCCAAGGACCTCGATAACGTCCCCGAGACGAAGTTCGAAATCCCAGCGATGAAGGACGACAGTGCGTTCGAGCTGCGTATCGACGATGAAGGCAACAGCGGCGAGTCGACACAAGTTCTGAATCTTCAGGACTCCGGCGAGGCGACCCTCGACGACGCGGTCTTCGACGTGGACGACGGCGATGCCGACATGAACATGGGCGGCGACGACGACCTGGAAGTCTCCGACGATGCTTTCGCCGACGACGATGAAGACATGGAGGATATGGAAGTCTTCGGTGCCGATGACGATGCTTTCGCCGGCGACGACGCCGGAGCCGCCCGCCCGATGCGTGCGGGCGTGGGCGTGGCCTACGAACACGAATGGTCGACGGGAACAGTCGCATTGCTGGGCGTGTCGACCGTTGTCCTCAGCCTGTGCATGTTCCTGATGTTCGACCTCGTCAAAACGATGTGGGTCAGCCAGCCCGGCACTCCAGTCGCCAGTGCTCTCCTTGAGGCTCTCGGCGGCATGTTCAAGTGAGACCCTCTCCTCGCTGGAAATTCGGGTCGACGGGGAGCGATTTGATTCCCCGGGAGGGCTGCACCGGAGTGTTGTGAACATGATCGGGGCAGCGTCAATGTGGGGCACGTTTCCTGCGTGCCCGTATTTTTCCACCGTACAAAACGAACAGCTTTGGCATCGCTCGGGCATCGCTGTTCACGGAGACTTCCTGACAATCATCCCCACCAAATCCGCTCGTCCGGCGTGATGCTGGGGGCGGGCACGTCCGCAAGGTGCCCGGCGACAGCGCGTGCTCTCCGTGAAGATATTCACAGCAGTGGGTCGAAGCTCCCGCTGAGCCGCTGCTCGAGGATGACGCTCTCTGGCGGAAGCGGTTCAGAAGGAGCTTCGCCCTCCATGCGGAACCGAACCCGATGATTTCGACGAGACGGAGTACGAAAGCAGTTTCAGAATTCGTCTTCACTCGCTTCACGAACCCGCCGCGTGAGCCAGGGCTTAAGTGCCAGGACCCCCGCCGAGTGAGCCGACTTTCTGACTGGACTGAATGAGCGGGCGGTGGCAGGTGAGCGCCGCGCTCCCTTGGCGGTCTTTCCTTGCTGCTGTTCAATTTCTGAAGCCCCTGTGGAAGATCTGCCCCCTCTCCTACGATCCAAAAGAAGAATGGAAACAGTAGGCCGCCAGGGACGCAAAGGAAGAAGATGAGCTTTGATTGGCGATTTGAGTTGATTCTTCGCGTCTCCCGGCCCCGCTGCGGATCTCTTCCGGATCACTGATGTTTGAGACATACACGCCCGTCCGCAGGCGTGCGTCTAGAACTTCGGTGGAGTAAATTGCTTCAACGACGAAACGCACGATTTCAAGATTTCAAGCCCTTGCTGGAGGGCAGAGAAATCACGGCTCTCTCGTGTAGAACCTTCAGCGCAGCGGGCGTTACCCGCTCATTAGAGCGGTCTGATTCGGCGATCGTCCGCGAAGGATGTCCCCTGTCTCGGAACACGCCGGCTGCTTTTACCTCCCCTCTTCGAGCACGTTCTCATGCAGAGTTCCAAAGCGGCATCATGGGTTTTGGCCAGTCTGGCTCTCTGGACGGGTTCATTTGCCGGAGCTGAAGACTGGACCCGTTTCCGAGGCCCGAACGGGAGCGGGATCGCTCCGGCCGGTGAATCCGTTCCCACCGAGTGGGGAGACGATCAGAACCTCGCCTGGAAGCTGGCGCTGCCAGGGCCAGGGTCGAGCTCTCCGATCGTCATCGGCAACAAGGTGTTCCTCACTTGCTTTTCGGGGTATGGTGTCGATGGAAATAACCCCGGCAACCTGAGCGATCTGAAGCGCCACCTGGTCTGTATCGATGCGACCAATGGCACCCAGTTGTGGGAGAGGTCGGTCGCCGCCCTTCAGCCAGAAGATCCCTACTCCCGAATGCTCGGCGAGCATGGGTACTCGAGTGGTTCTCCGGTGAGCGATGGCGAACGAGTCTACGTCTTTTACGGCAAAGGCGGCGTCTTGGCCTATGACCTGGACGGTCAAGAGCTGTGGCGTGTGAGTGTCGGGACTGAGTCCGGGCCGATGCGCTGGGGGTCCGGCGCGAGTCCCATTCTGTACGAGAATCTTGTCATCGTGAACGCGAGCGAAGAGAACCAAGCTCTCGTAGCGCTCGATCAGACGACCGGCAAGGAAGTCTGGAAGGCCCAAGCCGAGGGGCTGGGCATGACTTGGGGGACGCCAATCCTCGTCGGCGACGGAGATGCCGCAGAACTAGCGATCGGTGTTCCCGGAGAAATCTGGGCCTTCAACCCCCAGACTGGCAAGCTGAAGTGGTATGCCGAGGGGATGGAGGAGAACTCGTTTTGTGCCAGCTTGGTCACTGATGGGCAAGTCGTGTATGGGATCGATGGTCGTGGCGGTGAAGGTGTGGCCATTCGAGTCGGCGGCAAAGATGATGTCACCAAAACACACACCGTCTGGAAGGGCAAAGCCCCAGGGCGAATCTGCACACCCATTGTGACTGAAGGACGGATCTATACCACGTCCGGCGGTTCGGTCCTGTGCCTGAACGCTGCCGACGGCGAGAAGATCTATCAAGAGCGTTTTCCCGGTGCTCCCGCAGCGCCGGCTGAGCCTCCCCCCGGTGCCGGTGGCGGTGGCGGTCGAGGGCGCGGGGGACGAGGTGGGCGTGGGGGCCAGGACTACGCTTCGCCGATTCTGGTGGGCGACAAACTGATCCTCGTCACTCGCTCCGGGCTGACCCATGTATGGCAGGCCGGTGCCGAGTTCAAGTCCCTGGCCGAGAACAAGTTCGCCTCGGACTCCAGCAAGTTCAATGGCACCCCTGCCGTCTCGGGCGGGCGACTTTATATCCGCTCCGACAAGGCGATCTACTGCGTGGCCGCCCAGTAACTGACATCGTCAGTTCAGTCGCATTCGCCATGAGTGAGGGAGAGAAACCTCTCTTTCGGCCCCAGCCCGGCCTCAGTTTCACCCTTCATTTTCCGGAGAAGCTCAAGTGTTGAAGTCTCAAATTCGTGTCGTGGCGGTTCTGGCGGGGCTGCTGCTCGCCGCTCCTGCGTGGTCGCTGGCTCAAGGTCCGGGCGGCGGCGGACGCCGCCGACCTCGCTCGTTGTGCTTGAGTCAACTCGTGTGATATCGAGGGGCTTGCCTCTGGGTGTCACGCGGTTTTCATGTTCCCATTTCTGTCGCAGTCCACTCGTCGGATGTCCCATGTTCAACTCCTCAACGTTCGCCAGCCGGCGTCAATTCCTGCAAGCCGGTGCGTTCGGCTCGATGCTGTTGGCCGTCCCCGGCCTCTTCGCGGAGGAGCTGACCAGGACTCCCTCGCAGACCGAGGGGCCGTTCTATCCCGACCAGCTGCCGCTCGACACCGACAATGATTTGCTGGTGCTGAACGACAGCCTGACGCCGGGGGTGGGTGAGGTGACTTACCTGAGTGGGAAGATTCTCGGAGCCCATGGCGAACCGATTCGGAACGCGGTCGTCGAAATCTGGCAGGCCGACAACAATGGGGCCTATCTGCACTCGGGAAGCGATAATGGAGAGAAGCGGGACCAGAACTTCCAGGGTTTCGGACGGTTCACCACCGGTTCGACCGGAGAATATCTGTTCCGCACGATCAAGCCGGTCCCTTATCCTGGACGGACTCCGCACATTCATTTTGGAGTCAAAGTTCCCGGTCGAGACAAGTTCACGACCCAATGCTACGTTCAAGGGCATTCCGGCAACGAACGCGATGGGATCTACAAGTCCATTCGCGATCCGAAAGCCCGCGAAGCGGTCTGCGCCGCGTACAAACCACTCGCTGGCTCCAAGATCGGCGAACTGACCGCGACGTTTGATGTCGTCCTCGGATTTACCCCCGAAAGTTGAGTCGTCGCACAGCGCCGCGAAGCCAGACATTGAGTCGAAAACGGAAGCCGGAAAACTTCTTCCCGAAATCAAAGGCACTGCACGACTTGACGCCGATTTCTGCCGATATTAAAAGAAGAGGACCGCGTTAGGGCTTTCAGAGTGGGGAGTTCCACTCAATCGACAGCCTGCATCACGCCAAAGAGGGAAGGACAACAATCGAAACGCACAGGGTGAACGAGCAGATCCGCATCCCACAGGTTCGGGTCGTTAATCATTTGGGAGAAATGGTGGGGGTTGTGCCGACCGCCGATGCCATGCGTCTGGCTTTGGACGCGGGCATGGATCTGGTCGAAGTCGCGCCGACGGAGCGCCCTCCGGTCTGTCGAATTATGGACTATGGCAAGTTCAAGTACGAACAGAAACGCAAGCTGCATAAGAACAACAAGGTGCATCAAGTCGAACTCAAAGAGATTCGTCTGCGGCCCAAAATCGGTGACCATGACATCGATTTCAAGACCAAGCATGCTCGCGAATTCCTGACGGAAAAGGACAAGGTCAAGCTGACCGTCGTCTTCCGGGGACGCGAAAACGCTCACCAGGATCTGGGGCGGGATGTGCTATTGGGCATGATTGCCAAGCTCGAAGACATCGCCAAGATCGAGAAGCCACCCTCGATGGAAGGCCGCGCCATCACCGCCGTCCTGGCTCCGAAATAGGCAGTCGCCTCGACGGCTGTCGAATTCTTGATGCGGGTCAGTGTCCGATGGGCCACTGGCCCGATTTCCATTGCGGAGTGAGTGCGGGCCGAGTGACGGTCGCTCCTGGTTCTCCTCGCCACTACGCCTCTTCCGGATGGTCTCGTGTCTGCTGAAGCTGCTCCCCCGACTGAGGAATGGACGGTTCGCCGTGTCCTGGAATGGACGATCGGCCACCTCAAAAAGCACGGGAGCGATTCCGCTCGGCTCGACGCCGAAGTCCTATTGGCTCACGCTCGAGGCTGTTCACGCATCCAGCTCTACACCGCGTATGACGATGTGCTGCCCGATGCCGTACGTCAGACAATGCGAGATCTGGTCAAGCGGCGGGCCAATGCCGAGCCGGTGGCCTATCTGGTCGGCATGAAGGAGTTCTATAGCCTCCCCTTCGAGGTGACGCGGGACGTGTTGATTCCCCGCCCGGACACCGAACTTCTGGTGATGGAGGCCCTCCAACTCATCAAGGAGATGCCCCACCCAAAAATTCTGGAATTGGGCGTCGGCTCCGGTTGCATCTCCACAGCCATCGCGGTCAATCACAAATCGGTCCACATCGTTGGAGTCGAGATATCTCCTCCGACGCTGTCCGTCGCCCAGCGAAACCTCGAACGGCACAAGGTCGCCGACCGGGTCGAATTGCGGCTCGGAGACCTGTTCGCACCGCTTCAAAAGGGCGAGCTGTTCGACGTATTAGTCAGTAACCCGCCGTATATCCCGACTGCTGAGATCGAGACGCTGGCCCCGACCGTTCGCCTGCATGAGCCGCACCGTGCACTGGACGGGGGCGGTGACGGGCTCGATTTAATCCGCCAGATCGCCCGCCAGGCTGCCGTCTTCGTCCGACCGGGCGGTGGCGTTCTGATCGAATTTACTCCCGAACAAGCCGATGCGATTCGAAC
>Ga0105047_10010640_pt1 | contig 15014 bp, 9 predicted proteins | sample MAT04_FD_78384 | JGI IMG/M metagenome (GOLD analysis project Ga0105047, IMG submission 78384) | Freshwater microbial communities from Lake Fryxell liftoff mats and glacier meltwater in Antarctica - MAT-04 (megahit assembly) | ecosystem: Environmental > Aquatic > Freshwater > Ice > Liftoff... | reverse complement strand
GCCCTGGCCGCCAAGGGTCGGGGTGAGAGCGACATCGCCCTGAGCTGCCTCGGCCGCGCGTACCTTCTCGAGCCGAGCGCGGGCCTGCTCCACAACATGGGCCGGCTGTTCGAGGATCTGGGTCGCTACCGGCAGGCCGCCGAGTCGTACCGCCGCTTGATCGCCGATCCCGCGGCCGATCAGGCGCTGAAGGACGCCGATCAGACCCGCCTCCACAACCTCGAGGTGCGGCTCGATCGCGCCTGGATCATGGCCGACTTCGCCGGTGGCTTGCGCGTGCTGTTCGGGAAGCGCTATCTGGTCTCGGGCCAGGAGCTCGACGCGCGGCCGGGGTCGGTGGTCCTCGAGATCGTCGACGGCGACACGCTGCACGTCCTGCGCTTCACCGCGCTCGTCGGGCAGCGCACCGACGTGAAGCTGCCGGTCCCACCGAGCGCCGAACGCGACGCTTGGATCGATCTCGGAATCGGCCCGCGCGCCGTCGCTGTAGACGGGCGCGAGGTCGATGGGCCGTTCGAGGCGATCGCCCGCCTCCGGCTGGAGAGCGGCGCGCACGATCTGGAGTGGACCGATCGCCAGGGGCATTCGCAGCGGGTCGCGATCGCGCTGGCCCCCGGCCAGACCTGGGTCCTCGGCGCGGGCGGACCGGTCGGAGCGTCGCCGTGGCCCTGGATCGCCGGCGGCACGACGCTGGCGCTCGGGGCCACCAGCGCGGTGTTTTTCGGCCTGGCGGAGGGCGATCGGGCCACCATCCGGAACGCCGCGCGCGACGGCAACGGGGTCGTCACCGGCATCACGTTCGCCGAGGCCGCGGTGCTCGACGAGCGCTCGGCCGATCGCACCGTGCTCGCGGCGGTGCTGATCGGCGGCGCCATCACCAGCCTCGGTCTCACTCTGCTCGCCGCCTGGATGACCGAGCCGTGAAGGCCGATCCGCGGGCCGCGCGGACACGGGTGGCGCTGCTCCTGGCCCTCACGGGGTGCGGTGGCGTCGATCTCGACGCGCTCCAGTTCTCCTGCACGACCGACGCTCAGTGCGCGCACGCGACGGTGTGCGATCTCGCAATCAAGATCTGCGTCCCACCCGATCGCGTCACCGACGGAGGCGTCGAGTCGCCCGCCGACGGCGGAGCGCCGAGAATGGACGCCAGCGCGATCCCGCAGAATTCGCGATGTTTTCCGCCGCGCGAGACGATCACCGCGGCCACCGAGGCCTGGTGGTGCACCGATCAGAGCACCGAAGCGATCGAGGATCTGCGCGCGCGCGGCGGCGACATGCTCGACATCCACGTCGAGTCGATCGCGGCAGGTGTCCCCGCGTTCGCGGTCCCGTTCGTCCACGCCGACGTCACCCCGTCCCCCTGGTTCCCGGCTCGGCTGCTGTCCGACAGCTATCCTCCGCTCTCGGGAGACGAACAGCCGTGGCGCACGGCCGGATACAGCGACGCGGCGGGCCAGACGCGCTTCGTGTGGCTCGTCGATCGCCGCTTCGATCGCGACATCTCCGCGGTCTGGTACTTCGGCCTCGACAACCAGAACATGACCCACGTCGCAGACAAGGTCGGAGATCGGCAGCTCCGCGATCTCAGCACCTATCACGACAGCGTGCGCACGCGGGTCTCGGTCATCATCGACCGGCCGATGATCCCGGAACGGCGCTGCGGTTTCGAGCTCGAATTGCCGGTCGAAGCGCTCGAGGCCTTCCTGACCGATCAACGCGCGCGGGCCGCTTCGATCGCGTGGGAGCACGACCCGGGGTCGCCGACGCTGTCGCTGTCCTGGACCGCGACGGCGCCGGGCGATCTGCGCACTTCGATCGTCACCGGCGTGGACGCCGAGGCGCTCGATCGCGAGGTGCGGGCGCGCGCCGCGACCGTCACCTTGCTCGCGCCTTACGATCAGGACGGCCGGCGGCTCTACGCGGCGATGCTGACGCGCACGCCCACCAGCACGGCCGATCGGGTCCGCGCGATCATGGTCGACATCACGAAGGGCACCCCCGCCTTCGTGGCGCAGACCGAGACCGCGACCCTGGCCGCGCGACTGGCGGACCTGCGCCACGATCCCGGCGCGGCGCTGATGCCGGTCCTCCTCCTGGAGGCGCTGGCGGAGATCGAACGAGGGCGGATCCAGCTCGACGATCCGGTCGCGCTGTTCGACGGCACCGCCTGCGCCACCGCGACATCCACCCTCACCGAGCCGGTCCGCGTCGTCCTCGACAAGCTGGTGGTGGACGCCGATCGCATGCGCGCCCGCGCGCTGATCGAGGTCCTCGATGCCCGCGCGCTCGCCGCCCGCGCCTTTGCGCTCGGGGTGACGGTGGGGAGCAGCGTGCGCTGTGGCCGGGTCGCGTCGCAGTGGTCGCTCGCCTCCGCGATGCGCATGTGGCGCGAGCTCGCGCGGGCACCCGGTGCGTTCGACCGCCTGCTCGGCGCCAGCGTCGATCCGCGCGGTCTCTCGCCGCTCGTCGCGGAGCTCGTGACCCGCGAGCTGGCCCGCACGAGGCTCTCGGGTGCCGCGCGCCAGGCGTTCTCGCAGCAGGTCGCGATCCGGTACACGTTCGGGCAGCGCACCTCCGATCCGCGCGGGGACCTGGTCACCGGCCTTCTGCGCTATCCCCGCTGCGCGCGAGGCGTCGCCACACTTGAAACCACGGTCTTCGGCACGTTCGTGGAGGCGCCCTCGACCGTCGGCCGGGGGGTCGCGGCGACCGAGCGCGGGACCATCGCGCTCATCCGGGACGTGCTCCGCCCCGCCGTCGAGGCCTGGTCCGGCTGCCCGTAATTTTGGCCCTTCCTCTTGCACATGGGCGCCTGCCGCACGACAACGAGCCGTGGCGACGCGCGCACGACCGACCGGCCGCACCCGCGAGCTCAACGCGCCGACCGAAGAGCTCCCCTCCGGCACGACCAAGGCCGGTGATCGGCCCCAGGTCCAGCTGACCTTGCTCCATCACCCCGACCCCGCCCGGGTCGGGGATCGCGCCATCGTTCCCCCGAACGGTGTCGCGCTGTCGCGAACGGGACCCGACTTCGAGCGCGCCGGCGGCGGTGAGCCTTGGCCGATCGCCGACTCGTTCGTCTCGCGCTCCCCGATCCACATCGCCGGCAACGTGATCCGCAGGCCCGCAGAGGCCGCCACCCTCACCGTCGACGGCACCCCGCTCGAAGGCGAGCGCGTGATCTCCGCCGAGGCGCTCTCGCGCGGCGTCGTCCTCGAGCTCGGCGGACGGGTCGTGCTCCTCCTGCATGTCGTCCCGGCGCACGAGCGCATCCGTGAGCACCACGGCCTGCTCGGCGAGAGCGCCGCCATCCACGCGCTCCGCCGCACCATCGCCCAGGTCGCGCCCACGCCCGTGCCCGTCTTGCTGCGCGGCGAGACCGGCAGCGGCAAGGAGCTGGTCGCGCAGGCGCTCCACAGCGCGTCGTCGCGCTCCGACGGCCCGTGCTTGTCGGTGAACCTGGCGGCCGTCGCCTCGACCGTCGCCGCATCCGAGCTGTTCGGGCACGCGAAGGGCGCCTTCACCGGCGCGACCGGCGATCACGCCGGCTTCTTCGCCCGCGCCGACGGCGGGACGCTGTTCCTCGACGAGATCGGCGAGGCCCCGATCGAGGTGCAGGTGATGCTGCTCCGCACGCTCGAGACCGGCGTCGTGCGCCCGGTCGGTGGCCGCGATGAGGTGAAGGTCGACGTTCGCCTGGTGACCGCCACCGACGCCGATCTGGCCCGCGCCGCCGACGAAGGCCGCTTCCGTCCTGCGCTGCTCCACCGCCTCGCCGGCTACGAGATCCATCTCCCGCCGCTCCGCGCGCGAAAGGACGATCTCGGCATCCTCCTCCTGGGTTTCTTGCGCGAAGAGCTGGCCCGCCTCGGTGTCCCCGACAAGCTCGGATCGGGCGACCCCAAGAACCCCTGGCTGCCCGCCGCGGTGGTCGGTCGCCTCGCCCGCTACGACTGGCCCGGCAACGTACGCCAGCTGAGGAACGTCGCCCGCCACATCGCCATCTCTGGCCGCGACGCCGACGTGGTCCCGCTGGACCAAGGCCTCGAGCGCCTGCTGACGATGGTGACCGCGCCCACGCCTTCGGGTCCCGGCGCCGCCACGCCCGCCGCCGCGCTTACGGAGAAGGAGTCGCGCCGCCGGCCCTCGGACGTCACCGAGGAAGAGCTCATGACGGCGCTCAAGAAGAACCGCTTCCGCCTCGAGCCGACCGCGGTCGATCTGCGAATCACCCGGCCTTCGCTGTACATGCTCATCGACAAGAGCACGCGTCTCCGGAAGGCAAAGGACATCCCGCGCGACGAGCTGCTGCGCCTCAACGACGAGCTCAACGGCGACGTCGATGCGATGGCGGAGAAGCTCGAAGTATCGAGCCGCGGCTTGTATCTGCGGCTGCGCGAGCTGCAGCGGACTGCTGAGTAGCAAAAGCGAAGGTCAGCCGCGTTGACCCCGCCCTGGCCGTCGATGCATCCCGCCCGGCGGCGTTGCGCGGCCTCCACAGACAAAGAGTATGCCTTCGGCCGCGCGCCTTGCCGGCCGGGCGCCTCGACACCCAGGACAGGGTCAACGCAACTGACCTCCGCTTTAAGTCCGCCCGCGCGGTTTGGCAGTACTTGTTGCGCACGTTCGAACGACGCGCGTAGACCGCGGACTCGATGGCGCTCGATCCCGGATTCACGGCCGACTGTCTGTACTATTCCGAAGGTCTGTTGCTCGACGAAGTCCTGCTCATCGATCGCGAGAACAGCTTCGTCCGCGTGCGCATGCCGACGCACGCCAACCTGCCGCTGACCAACACCCAGCGCGTCGATCCGATCGTCCATCCGCGCCACGTCTCGGGCGGCCTGATGGTGCACATGACCGGCGTCGCCGCGTTCGCGCACTTCTACTACGTGCTCGGCCTGCGCCACGCCGAGCGCTGGACCGGCTACGGCGTGCGCATCCAGGACGCGCGCTTCCACACGCTCGCGCGCATCGGCCCGCCGCTGATCCTCGAGTGCAAGGCGGTCCGCCAGCGCAAGCGCGGCCACCGCTTGCTCGTGCAGTACCAGTTCCACTTCTACCAGGACGAGAAGCTGGTCTACGAAGGCGAGCAGACCGCGCTGTGGATGAAGGTCCCGGAAGGCCAGACCGCCGAGACCTTGCTCGCGACCGTCGCGCCGGATTCGGCCGCCTGAACTATCCGCCGACCTTGGCGTGGTTCGACCAGAACTCGATCGCGTCGAGCAGCTGATCACGATTCGTCCGCTACGAGTGGAGCTTGATCATCTCGAGGGCCTTCGCGACCTCGGCCTTGCCGCCGATGATCAGCCCGCAGCGATCGTGCAGACCAGTGGGCTCGAGATCGAGGATGCGGCCGTTGCCATCGGCGTGCGCGGCGCCGCCCGCCGCTTCGGCGATGAATGCGAGCGGGTTGCACTCGTAGAGGACGCGCAGCTTGCCTTTGCCGCGCGCGTCGACCGGGTACATGTAGATGCCGCCGTAGATCATGTTGCGATGGAAGTCGGCGACCAGCGATCCGATGTGCCGCGCCGACACGCGCCGCTTCTCGTCGTCGTTCCGCTTCTTCACGTCGTCGAGGTACGGCTTCACCCACTTGGGCCAGTAAGGCTCGTTGCACTCGTTGATCGAGAGGACCTTGGTCTTGTCCGGCATCCGGATGTTCTCGCGCGTGAGGAAGTACTCACCGGACGCGGGATCGAGCGTGAACGCGTCGACGGTGGAGCCGTCGCTGATCACCAGGATCGTCGAGGACCCATAGAGCACGTAGCCCGCCGCGACCTGCTCGCGGCCCGGGCGCAGGACGTCGCCCTTCAGGACCTCGTCCTTCGACTTTCGCCGGTAGATCGAGAAGATCGTGCCGATCGAGACGTTGGCGTCGATGTTCGACGAGCCGTCGAGCGGATCGAAGGTCACGATGTAATCGCCCGCCATGCTCGGCGGCACCTCGATCACCTCGTGCTCCTCCTCGGACGCCATCGCGGCGACACAGCCCGAGCGGCGGAGCACGTCTACGAAGATGTTCTGCGCGATCGAGTCGAGCTTCTGCACCGTCTCGCCCTGCACGTTGGTCTCGCCGGTCGAGCCCCAGAGCTCGACGAGGCCCGCGCGACGGACCTGCGCGGAGATGAGCTTTCCAGCGACGCCGATCTGCGTGAGGAGCGCCGAGAACTGCCCGCGCGCCACCGGGTGCACGCCCTGCTTGCGCAGGATCGACTGAGTGAGTGTGATTCCGGGAATTGGGTTGCTGACCATGATTGGAATTATCCGAACGAAGCGGTGCGATAGAACTCGACCAGCGCCTCGGTGGTTTCGAAGTAAGGCGAGAGCTCGACCTTGGTGCGCACGTGCTCCTCGTAGAGCTGGAGCGTGATCGGCGTGAACATGTACTCGACGTCTTTTTCGGTCTTCACCCAGACCACCCCGCCGGGGCGAGCCTCGCTGGCCTCGGCGCGGCGCTGGCGGTCCTTGTTGGTGTCGTCCCAGTGCAGCCAACCCTCGTCGATGCCGACGCGGCGCGCCACGAGCGCGGTGGGGTCGATGGGGCTGGTGACGTAGTAGACCTGCTTCGGATCGAAGAGGCGGGGCTGCTTCTCCTGCGGCTTCGCGGCGGCGGGCTGCGAGGGGCGCGCGGCGGTCGGGGGCGGCGCACCGGGACGCGCGGGCGGGCGGGCCGGCTGGACCGAGGACGGCCGCGAGGGCGCGGCGGCGGCCGAGCGGAGGGGCGCGGGTGAGGCGCGCACCGCCGGTCTCACGGCGGAGGGCGCGGCGGGCCTGGCGACCGGTCTTGCCGGCGCCACGGGCGGCTTGGGCGGCGGCTTCGGATCGCTCATGTGGCCCGACCATTACTCGACCCCCGCCGGTGTGTCACTTGACTCGTGGTCCTGCAGCCTCATGTTCGAGGGAGATGAGCTCCAAGCCCCCGGTCGAAGTCGGTGTCTTCGGAGCCCTGTTCCTCGCGCTCGCGGTTGCGCTCGCCCTGCTGGTCCCGGCGATGGGCGCGTGGGTGACGTCCTCCATCGGCACGTACCTGAACGCCCCGTTCTGGGCGGCGGTGGTCGCTGCGGTGCTGCTGTTTCCGGTGCTGCCGCTGGCCTGGGACGCGTGGGCGAACGTCCGCCGTCGACGCCGCATCGGTGCCAAGGCGCCGATGAGCCCGATCCCGCGGATCATGCTGCGGGTGGTCTTTCTCAACGTGCTGGCGATCGGGCTCTTGCTCGCGTTCGCACCGAAGCTGGTGTTCACCGCGCTCTCGACGCGCGGCGACTGGATGCTCGAGGGGCGCAGCGGGCCGCTCGCGAACAAGGTGCGAGAGGACCTCTTCTGGGGAGCCGATCGGATCGAGTGGCTGTACGCGCTGGCGAGCAGCAACAAGTACGAGGCGGTGGCCGATGCGCCGGTGGTGGCGGAGACGAAGCCCGAAGTGGGGACGCTGACGTCGACCGCGGTGGTCGCGCCGCCGATCGTGGAGGCGATGCCTTCCGTGGAGGTGGCGCCTTCTGTGGAGCCCGCGCCGGTCGTGCTCGCGCGCCCGGTGTGGCCTCTTCCCTCCCGCCCGCATGCGCTGATCGGCGCTATCCCCGCCGCGAGCGACACCGACTATGCCTCGGTCGCCCGCTACATCGCCGAGCACGAACCGAACCCGTACCAGCGGATGCGCGCGATCCACGACTATGTCGCGACCCGGGTCGCGTACGACGTGGAAGGCCTGCAGCCGAACAAGTATCCCTCCTACGAGCCCAAGGACGTCTTCGATCGCCGCATGGGTGTCTGCGCGGGATACGCGAACCTGGTCCAGGCGATGGTCGAGACCATCGGCGGAAAATCGATCATCATCGCCGGCTTTTCGCGCGAGGCGAGCAGCACGCTCGGGAACGGCGACCACGTATGGAACGCCGTCGAGATCGAGGGCCAGTGGTATCTCATGGACGTGACCTGGGATGCCGGCTCGGTCGGCGAAGGGAAGTTCGAACCCCAGTATCGCGCCGACTATCTCTTCACGCCGCCCGAGATCTTCGTCCAGACCCACTTTCCGGCGCTCCCGCAGTGGCAACTGCTCGACGAGCCCGTCTCGCGCGGCGACTTCATGCGCCAGCCGCTCCTGAACCCGGGGTTCTATGCGAACGGCCTGAAGCTGATCTCACCGCTCCGCTCGCAGTTCACGGTGAACGAAGCGAAAGCCAAGGTCGTGCTGTCCAATACGCGCGGCACCTATCTCATCGTCCGCGCCGAGCCCGCGCGCACCGCCGAGCTGTCGGATCGCGTCGACGGCCCGAAGTGCGATCTCACCTACTCGAAGGACCAGGCCAACATCGAGTGTCCGCTCGGCCCACCGGGGAAGTATCGCCTGGTCCTCTTCGGCAGCGGAAAGGCGCTGGGGAGCCAGCCGTACCTCGGGCACTTCGAAGTGAACTATCAGTAATCGAAGAAGTGGGTCTCGACGCGCACGAACTCGGAGATGAGCCGGCCATTGTATTCGGTCATGCCCGCGTCTTTCATCTTCTGGACGAGAGTATTCTTCTCCGCCTCGGTGGGGCACACCACGAAGTCCGCTTAGGCCGGATCGTTGCCCACCGGGAACATCAGCTCGTTCGAGGAGCTGTAGCTGTTGTCGATCGTCTTCACCAACGACTCGCCGAAGTTCTCGGGCTTGAGGCCGGTGGACTTGCCGAAGTTATCGCCATTGAAGCCCCACCAGTCGGTGCGCGCGAGGATCGCCTTGTTGATGATCACCTTGTACGGCCGCGATCCGCCCCAGTCGTTGAACTTGCCGTCGTAAGAGTATGAGTATCCACCCGACGAGCCCTTCGTGGACTTCACGCCCTTTTCGACCGCGCTCTTCGTCACCAGCCGCGTGAACACCGCCGTCGCGCCGCCCGTGCCGAAGTCGGACGAGGTCGACTTGCCTTGCACCAGCAGCCCCTCGCCGAAGCGCGTGAGCGAGGCCTTCTGGCCGCCCGTGAGGAGCGACATCACGCGATCCGCGTCGTCGAACGTCGAGTACAAGTATCTCGCGCCGGCCTTGTGCAGCTGCTCGACCTGGGCCGGGTCCACCACCGTGAAGTATCCCGGGTAGACCTCCTCGTAGCGCAGCTGCTTCAGCCGCGCGGCGCTGAAGCCCTCGCCGATCGCCAGCTCCTTCAGGTCGTCGGACGAGATGCTCCCGGCGTCCTTCGCGAGGAGCGCGTGCGCCGCGGCCTTGTCGGTCTTGGCCAGCAGCCCGAAGAGCAGCACCTTGTTCGCGTCTTCGCGATCGGGCGCGGCGGAGCTCTTGGAGGAGGCCTTCTTGAACGCCGCGTTTCCGGGCTTGATCCCGGCCGTCTCCATCGGGCTCTCGATGTCGGAATAGTCATAGTTGGAGCTCGGAAGGATCCCGTGCTCGCCGTAATAGTTGCTGCTCGCCCATTCGATGAACGCGGCCGGATCCTTCTCGAGGAACAGCGCGGCCAGGTTGACCCGCTTCTTGATGCCCTCGTCCTTCAGATCTGCCTTCTTCACCGCCTTCACGTCGGCGGCGGCGTCCAGCGCGTCTTCGATGGCCGCCGGATCGACCTCGTCGAACGACTTCACCGTCAGCGGCTTCAGCGCGTCGCGCGCGTTCTGCCACATGAAGCGGGCGATCTTGAGCTTCTCCACCGAGTCCGGCGTGGACGGTGCGAGGATCTTCTGGAGGCCGATCTTCTTCACCACGTCCTGGAGCGCCTTCGAGGCGGTGGCGTCGGTCCCGTACACGCGGATGCGCATCGCGCCCTTCAGCGCCTCCGGATCACCGGCGTTGTACTCGACCTTCCACTTCCCTTCCTCGCTCAGCACCATGGTGTTGCTGCTGCTCGAGGGCGACCACGTCTCGGTGCCGCGGTGGAGCGCTGATTTGCCCTCCGGGTCGTCGTCGCTGACCTTGGCCGCGACGAACTCGTAAGTCCCTTTTTTGGCCTTCAGCGTCTCGAGGCGATCCTTGAACAGCTGGACCGCGTCGCCGTGCGCGAAGAAGAAGAGCTCGTATCCCTTCTTTCCGCCCTCGACGATGCGGCGCGCGGAGACCCACATGTTGCGCACCGAGCCGCCGTCGAGCCGGAAGCCGGTCGCCGATCGGCCATGGGTCTTGATCTCGCCGAGCGCGTCGATCGGGAGCTTCGAATGGATGCCGTCCGAAGCGGTCCCCGCGTCGCTGGGGGCCAGGCCACGCGCCTCGCGGATCGAGCCGATGTCGAGCGCATCGGCGCTCTTCGATACCTTCACGTACGCGTCGGAGCCGGAGGTCGCGACCTTCTTCTTCGCCGTGGTCTTGGGCGGCGGGCTCGAATGCGACGCATGGAGCTTCGGTTTGGCGGGGCTATGGGCGACGATCTTGGGCATGGGAATGTAGGCCGATGGACCCTATTACGGCCGCCCCAGCCACGCAATCGAATCCATCAGATCACGATGCGAACCCACTGCCCGCGGACGGTCACCCAGCCCTTCGCGATGACCTTGGCCAGCGTCGTCACGTTGATCGCCCACCAGACGCCGGCCGCGCCCCACCCGGCGTTGAACGCCAGGAAATACGCGAGCGGGACCCGCGCCACGTTGAAGGGCATCGACCCCCAGAACACCGCGCGCGTCGCCCCGGCGCCCGCCAGGACGCCCTCCTCGAGCGACTCCCACGAGACCAGGATCTGCGACCAGGCCAGCACCACCGCGTAGCGTGTGGCCTCCATGTGGACCAGCGGATCGCTGGTGAAGAGGCCGGTGAGGAACGATCCGCCGAGCCCGAAAGCGAGCGTCGCGATGATACCCAGCATCGTGGTCATCGGCAGCGCCTTGTAGACGACCGCGCGCGCGAGATCGGGCCGACCCGCGCCGAGGTAGCGGCCGACGTACGAGGCCGTCGCGAGCCCGACGCCGTGATAGCAGGGCCAGGTCACGCCCTCGAGCGCCGAGAAGCCCACGCCGAGCCCCGCGTTCACGCTCGGGCCGAGCGGCGAGATGGTGGTCTCGAGGAGCGCCCAGTACACCAGCGCGTAGGCCACGGTCCCCACCGCCATCGGCGCGCCGATGCGCAGGATGCGCGGCACGAGCAGCGGTTCGAGGCGCAGATCGCGCGGCTTCGAGTGGGTCGCTTCGAGGAGCCCGTAGAGGCCGATCGCGGTGGCGATGCCCCGCGTGGCGTTGGCGGCCAGGGCTGCGCCGGGCACGCCCCAGCCGAGATCGAAGATGAAGATCGGCGTGAGGATGATGTTCGAGACGAGCGAGATCGCGTGGAGGATGAGCGGCGTGCGCGCGTTGCCCATCGCCAGATACGCGTAGTCGAGGACCGGCGTGAGGTAGAGCGGCAAGAGCGTCCACGACAGCGCCGAGAGATAACGCGCGCACTCCCGCGCGGTCTCGCCCTCGAGCCCCAGCCAGCGGGCGATCGCTTCGGCGCCGAGCACGCCCGCCGCGCCGACGATCAGCGACGCGAACGCAGCGGCGATGATGCCGGTGCCGATCACCTTGCGTCGTAGGTCCTCGTCGCCCGCTCCGGTCGCGCGCGCCACCAGCGGGCCCACGCCGCAGGCGATCAGCTCGGCGCCGGCGAACGCCACCAGCAGCACGAAGATCGAAGATCCGACCGCGGCTTGCGCGGCCACCGAGACGCCCTGGACGAAGTACTGATCGACGACCCGGTAGCCGTTGGTGAGGAGCACGAACAGCGAGCTCGGCACCGCGAGCATCAGCAGCTCGCGCGCGGAGACCACCCGCTCGCTCGCCCCCACGGCAACGCTGGCGGACACGCTCCCTCGTCACACGAGCCCGCACCGACCGGCAACTCGCCAGATTCCATGGCACGCGCTGGCGTGATAGACGCCGCCCATGACCACGCTGCGCGGCAAGACCATGTTCATCACCGGAGGCAGCCGCGGAATCGGCCACGCCATCGCGATCCGTGCAGCGAAGGACGGCGCCAACGTGGTGATCGCGGCGAAGACCTCGACGCCCCACCCGCGCCTCCCCGGGACCATCCACTCCGCGGCCGAGGACATCGAGAAGGCCGGCGGCAAAGCCCTCGCGCTGATGGTGGACGTGCGCGACGAGAACCAGATCGCCGACGCGATGAAGCAGGCCGCCGAGCACTTCGGGGGCATCGACATCCTGGTGAACAACGCGAGCGCGATCTCGCTGACCGACACCCCGTCCACGCCGATGAAGCGCTTCGATCTGATGTTCGGCGTGAACGTGCGCGGGACCTTCGCGGCCTCGCAAGCGGCGATCCCGTACCTGAAGAAGGCCGCGAACCCGCACATCCTGAACATGGCTCCGCCGCTGTCGATGAACCCGAAGTGGTTCGAGAGCCACGTCGCGTACACGATGTCGAAGTACGGCATGAGCATGTGCGTGCTCGGCATGGCCGGCGAGCTGAAGGACGACGGGATCGGGGTGAACGCGCTGTGGCCGCGCACCACGATCGCCACCGCCGCGATCGAGTTCGCGATCAGCGCGGAGCTGATGGACAGCTCCCGCAAGCCCGAGATCATGGCCGACGCCGCCCACGCGATCCTGATCCGGCCGGCCAAGACCACCACCGGGAACTTCTTCATGGACGAAGATCTGCTGCGCGAGACCGGCGTGAAGGACTTCGACCACTACGCGATGAAGCCCGGCGTCCAGCTCACGCCCGACTTCTTCCTGCCGGATTGATGCGCGCGCTCGCGATCCTCGCCTTGCTCTCCGCGTGCGGAGCGCCGGTCACCGTGTTTCCACAGGACGTCGCCGCCGGTGACGCGATCGTCGTGGTACGCGAGATGAGCGCGGTCGAGGTCGTGCTGGCCACCGACGACGCGCTCGAGATCGACCTGCCCGAAGGCGCCTCGATCGCGATCGCCGTGATCCGCGCCGCCGATGTCCAGCGCATCGAGGGCGAGCCGATCGATCTGCGCGACCTCCGTGTCGATCTCGACGGCGACGTGGCCGGTAGCTGCGGCTGCCTGGTGGCCAGCATCGACAGCGCGCAGGTCGTCGCGCCCGGTGATCGCTGCGGCCTGCCGCCCGGCGTCGAGATCGGCTGGTTCGGGCCTGCGATCGAGGACGATGCGGACCTCCGCCACCGGCTCCGCCTGAGCTGGCCGGGCACGTGCGCGTGCCTGCCGCGGACCATCGACGCACAGGCCGAGGTCACGATCTGTCCGCTCGGCGAGAGCGCTCACCGCATGATCCCCGATCGCACCCTGGTCGGCCGCGACGGTACCGTGCACCTCATCAGCCGCGGGCTCTCGGTCGAGATCGCGCCCGATGGCCGGCGCTACGAGACGCGGATCGATCCGGCGATGGGCGAGATCGTCGCCGCGATCCCGCTCCCGCACGGCGGCGTGGTCCTCGCCGGACGTCTGTACACGGGCAACGATCGCACCGAGTACGTCCTCGTTCCAGAGCGGGGATCGGGGCCCGGGCGCCGGCTGACCTCGCTGCCGCGCGCGCTCGAGATCGACGGGGCGTACGTCGCACCGAGCACCGGCGAGGTCTGGCTGCACGGCAGCGAGGACGATCGCCCCGCGGTGCATCTCTGCAGCTTCGGCGACGACCCCGCGGCGTTCTCCTGCGCGCCGATCGCGCTGCCGAGCGACGCCGCCTGCCCGCAGCACACCTTCGGCCGGATCGTGATGATGACCGAGCTCGACGGCGGCGACCTCGTCGGCCTCAACCGCGACGGCGGGCTCGTGTTCGTGCGCGGCGCGCGCGCGGTGTGCATCCCGAACACGACGGATCGGCGGGTCCGAAAGCTCGACGGCTCGCGCATCGCGATCAGCTCCGCCGAAACGATCACCTCGGCTGGGCGCCGCCTGCTCGCCTGCGTCGCGGTGGACGACCCAGCAGGCCAGATCACCATCGCAGTGACCGCCACGATCGGCGCGCTCGATCGCGCTCCAAGGCTCCTCGAGTGGACCTCGGCCTACGAGTCGAGCCCGAAGCAAGGCGACTGCGACGTGGTGTTCGTCGACCCGCGCCGCCCCGGCCGCGCGGTCCTCGAGACCAGCAACCTCGGGATCGCCTCGTTCTTCACGATCACGAGCAGCTCGGCGGTCGTCGAGCGTTTCGACGACTCTCGCGAGCCGTACTACTTCCGCGAGACCAAAGACAGCTTCTTCCAGGCCAGCAACAGCACCACCGCGATCGTCGTGACGACCGAGCGCGGCGAGACGTGGATCGGGCGCAGAGATGATCCCGCGATGTACCCCGTCACGACGCTGGTCCACAGGAGGGACGAGAGCATCGCGGCGATCTTGCCGAGCGGCGACGGCTTCCGCGCCTACGCCGGCGGCGAAGCGTCGATCGTCGTGCGCGGCGGACCGAGCGACGGCTGCGATGACATCCGCGTCGCCGCGCCCGAGAACGCGTACACCGGGGTCGACGGCGACAGCGACTTCGCCGTCACGGAGTTCGGCGATCGGGTGATGGTGTTCGGGCGCCGCGACGGCCGGATCCAGGTGATGGTCCGCGACCAGGACGATCGTCCCATCACGACGGTGACGCTCGCCAACGACGCGCCCGTGCTCGACGCGATCGAGGTGGTGCCCGGCAGCTGGGTCGCGTTCCTGCGCGACGACGGCACGCTCTGGGAGACCGACGGCCGGCAGATCGAGCTGATCGAGCAGGGCCGCTGGCGAGAGCTCAGCGGCGTGCCCGGGGTCGCTTGGGTCTCGACCGAGGACGAGCTCGGGCGTGTCACCGGCGATCCCGGCGGCGGGCTGCGGCTCGAAAAGAACATCCTGGCGCGCATCGACTCGGCCGAGTTCTTCGGCATCACGCGCAGCGTGCGCGCGGACATCACCGAGCTGCACACGCTCTGCGACGGCCGCGTGATCATCGGCTACGCCGAGCACCTCCTGGCGTCCGAGCGCGGGACGAGCGCCTGGATCGTGGGCCCGGTCGATGGCCGCCTCACCATGACCCCGTACGCGGATTACAACGATTCGATGATCCGTCCTGCCGGCGGACAGTCGATCCAGGCGATCGCGGGTGACGACGCGATCCCGCTCATCGCATACACATTCTTGTCG
>Ga0105047_10010638_pt1 | contig 15014 bp, 20 predicted proteins | sample MAT04_FD_78384 | JGI IMG/M metagenome (GOLD analysis project Ga0105047, IMG submission 78384) | Freshwater microbial communities from Lake Fryxell liftoff mats and glacier meltwater in Antarctica - MAT-04 (megahit assembly) | ecosystem: Environmental > Aquatic > Freshwater > Ice > Liftoff... | reverse complement strand
TTCGTGGCGCCCCCGGCAGGAATCGAACCTGCGACCTGCGGTTTAGGAAACCGTTGCTCTATCCGACTGAGCTACGGGAGCGGAGCCGAACGAACTAGCGTGCGGCGGCCGACAGGCTACCGAAATGATGCGGCACAGAACTCAAGACCTCCTACAGACCTCGGGTGCTCAGTGAGGGAGATCAACCCGCACTGTGGCTATCGCCGCGCGCGAGCCCGGGCTCCATGGTGGCTTCCTCGCCATCCTCCTTTTCGACCTCGTAGGCGCTAATTCCGGCGGGGCGGCGGAGGCGTAGCTGTGACTTTGCATCAGTCGCGCTCTGGACGGCCGCGAGACGGGCGTGCTGCGGTCATGGGGGCTTGGAGCTTCAGGGTCACGACGCCGGGGACCACAAGACCAGCCATATTTTCGCCGAGTTGCAGGCCTGCGCCCCCGACGGCGTCCCATGATCCGAAGGCTGCGCCGACGTTGCCGATCGCCGGAATCGTGGTCACCGAGACGAGCACGCCGATCAGGGCTCCACTGCGTCCTTCCGTGAGCGAGAGCATGCCGACAATTCCGGCGAGTATTGCGACCACGGCCGCCAGCCGCATCTGGGCGCGCCATGAACGACGAGAGCTGTCGATCTCCGACGTCGTAGGCGTCGGGAGCGATCGCGGTAACACGGAACAGCAGCGTCGCTCCGAGCGCAGTGAGCGCAGTGAGCGCGCCAAGTAAGACTCCGGCGGCGAGTGTCCGCGCTGCGACAAAGGCCTGACGGCGACGATGACGGACGGTCGCCACGCAGAGCGCGGCGAGCGGCCCATAGTCCGGGCCGACCACCATGGCTCCAATGAGAAGTATCGGCGAGTCGAGCAGGATTCCTATGGCTGCGATGGTGGCGGCAACCGACATGAAGACGAGGAACGAGGCCGTCAGGGTGGCCCCGTCTCGGGTGCGCGCCTCGAGTTGCTCCCACACCAACGCGTCACCACCCTCACCGGGCGATCTCGCTTCCGCCTCTGCGGCTGCCCCAGAGACAACAAGTTCGACTGCCTCAACCACGATTGCGCCTCTGCGATGAACGCCATGGTCCTGGAGACGCTCGATGACCCCGTTCGCCGATTCACGCGCGACGTCACAGAGCACCACCTCCCCGTCGGGTCGCGCGGCCGAGCCGGCACCGCGAATGAGATGGACCACACCCGGCGACGCAGACAACTGCTTGACGACAACGTCGACTAAATCAGCAGGCACGATCAGGCGCAGGTGCAACATGTCGTCATCCTCGCGGACCGGCAGCTGGAGGATCTACGTCCGGCGTCGCGAGTTCCGTATCGTCGAATCCGTGTCCCGCCCGATGCGCCGTTCTTACTCTTCGTGGTCGGGACCCGGACGCTGGAGCTGTCTTGCGCTCGACCCTTGCATCGACCACCGACAACGCCGTCGAGATCCACGACCACTACACCCGACACCATCCTTTCGAACAGCGGTTGGCTCGCTCCGCCACCGCTTCTCTCGCCTGTGGTGGGTCACTCCGTTGCGAGTTTTGGCGTCATGCGGCAAAACTCACCGTCTCGACAATGCTGTCGATGTACTGACGCCACTTGATGTTGGCGGTGCCGGGCGGACGCATTCTGTGCAGCGCCGCAGCGGCTCCTGCAAGCCCGCTCTCGAGGTTGCCGCGGCGTGCGCACCACAGCTCGCGATGGCTGTGAGACAGCTCGACGATGGTACCCACGGGGTCGTCCAGGCGAATGAGGTCCGCCAGTTCGTAGACACACACGTTCCAATGGGCGCGTTTGTCGACTAGGCGTAGCGCCATTTCGACGGCGTCGTCCCAGCGGCGCTCGAATTCGAGCAGGGTCGACGAATCGTCGATCGACGCCAACGTACGCAATGTCTCGACGAAGACGAAGACGATGCCGATCTCGCCGTCGGGCAGTTCGCTGCGCACTGCCTGCAGCTCGTCGGCCAAGGCCTGCTCGATGCGATCAGGGAGATACAGCTCGCCTCCATCGCGGCGAAGGTCGATGAAGGTAGCTGCGCCAGTGCCTCCTTGACGGCCGGCCGTCGAGGTTGCCTCCATATCCACGACAAGTCCGGTTCGCGTGACGGCAGCCGAACGATCTCCAACGCCGGGCGGGTGGGGTTGTCGAGCACCGACAGCACGTGTTGCCGGGCCTCGCGCAACGAGCGCTCGAGGAGCAGCTTCGGGTCGAGCCGCAAGGCATTGGCAAGGCGGACCTTCGCTGGCACGAGGCCTTCAACAAAGTGGAGTGCGGCGGAGTACCGATCATCGCCGCGCTCAAGGGTGCCGCGGTCGGTGGCGGAACTGGAACTCGCCAGCGCCGCCCACATCCGGATCGCCGACGCCAGCACCTACTTCGCACTGCCAGAGGGCCAACGGGGTCTGTTCACCGGCAGCGGGGCAACGATCCGAGTCGCCGACCTGGTCGGCAAGGCGCGCATGATCGACATGATGCTGACCGGACGCGTGTACCAGGAGAAGGAGGCAATCGATGTCGGGTTGGCCCAATACCTGGTCGAGGGCTCAAGCTTCGGCCACGCCATAAAGTTGGCCCAGAGAGCAGCACAGAACCTCCCCCTCACGGACTTCGCGATCTGTTCAGCAATCAGCCACATGCAGAACATGTCAGCATTCGACGCCGCCTTTGCCGAGGCATGGGTTGCAGGGGTCGTGAACACACAACCGTTAGCACGTTCGTCAACAAGACGGCCCCACGAGTACGACCGGACGACTGACCATTGATCGACGCGCCCGCAATGAAGTACCCCGGCGCGGCGGGTTCAGCGTCTCGGTCACCCGCGTCCATCCGTCGGCGGGTTGACCGGCGGCGACGAACGGTTCCCACACCGACTCGACGAACAGCTTGACGAACACGCGACCGAGCTGTTCGCTCGCCGCTCGGATCTCGGCGGAGGCGTCGAGGATGGTGTGCAGTGGCGCGCCGGCTTCGACGAGCTCGGCGCCGACGTCGAGCAGCGATGGGAGCGGCGCGATGAAGCCGTCACCGTCGGCCGTGAGGATGCCGAGCTCTATGGAGCGGGCGAGGCCGGATCCGTCGTCGTCGGCGAACAGCCGCTGCAGCTGCTCCAACGTGAACCGTCGGGGACGCTCCGCCGCGAACGGCTTTTCGAGCGCTTCTTCGAAGCCCAGCACGTCACCGAGACTGCGGTTCGCCACCCAGGCGTCCACCAGCTCGCGAATCGCCGCCAACGGGTAGCCGCGTTTGATCAGCGCGAGCACGAGGCGAAGCCTGCGGAGGTGCTCGCGCGCAGGTGCGCAGGCTCGCCCCATGGATCATCCAAGCGCAGTTCGAAGGAATGCTCCACCCGGGCATCTACTCCTCCGTCGGCTTACCGGGCTGGCGGACCTGGAAGCAGGTGCACCGCAGCCCATCAGTCGTGGGCCTTCGCAACGAGGAGACCCGGCCGATCGTTCGGGAACCCATCTCCACCGGCGTCCTGCGTGCCGGCAGAGTCCCCGCGGCTGGCAGAAACTTGCCGGCCTCGACCGCTCACGTCAACCGCTCCAGCCGTGATCCGCGCCTCGCTTCGACAAGGCCGGTCTGTTGGACCTCGCGACGACGCAGCACTCGGGAAGCTCATCCGCCGTGGCCGCGTTGTGTAACCAAGCTGACGATTCGCACCGAGCGGTCGCGATAAGGTCTTCTCATCCGCGTTCGCGCAGAACCACCACTGTTCGGTTCGAAGGGGGCCTAATGACGACCATGTTGCTGACGCTGGAACAGCGAAATGCGTACATCCGCCAGATCGACGAGCATATTCACCGCGTCAAGCAGCGTCTGAATCAGTACACCACGATGAAGGAGAGGGCCTACACGCTCGGAATGGGCATCCCCGGAGACGACATCTGGCTCGGTCCGGCGGCGGCTCGCTTCCACCTCAGCATGCGGCACATCGGATCGACGCTTTTCGGCGTCCATGACGACCTCCTGTGGCTCCTGCAACAACTGAACCACCGGCGCGAGGCTCTCGAGAAGCTGTTCTAAGGATGCGGATCTACATGAATCGTCGTCGGCTCGTTGGGCTCGAGCGCGACCTCGCCGAACTCGTACACGATCTGCGGTTCTTGAGCCGAACGATCTCGGTGCGAGATGACCCGCTGGAGTGTCTCGGCACCGGCAGGATGGCGTACATCAAGAGGCTCGAAGCGATCCTGCACACATCGGAACGTGTCGCCCTCTCGCTCGAGAATCAGATCGTCAACGTCAAGCGTGTAGTGAAGGGCACCGAGGACGACGGAAGGACGATCAGGCCGAACGTTCCCGGCGTCAACCTCCATCCGATCGCACAGCCGAACTGGCCCCACGGCGTGATGGGCAGCGTCAAGTATCCGGGTCCGAAAGCGACGAAGCAGGAACTTGCATGTTGGCTGGCAGCCAATGCAAAGCGACGCGGGATTCCACCCGAACTGCCCATCATGGCCGCACTCGTCGAATCGGGCCTCGTCAACAATCCTCACCAACTGGATCACGACAGCACCGGGTTCTTCCAGATGCGCCACTCGATATGGGACGGTCGGTACCCGGGCTACCAGAAGCACCCTGACAAACAGGTCGATTGGTTCCTCGACGAGGCGGCCGCGGTCGCGAAGCGGTATCCAGGCTCGCAACACAACCTTGGGCGGTGGTGCGCGGACATCGAGCGACCTGCTGCGCAGTATCGGGGTCGCTACGCGACCAGGTACGAAGAAGCGAAGAAGCTGGTCGCAGGTTGCGCCGCCGGCGGTGGGATCAGTGGACCGAGCAACGGCGTGGGTGGTGGACACCACAACCCGCACCCGATTCAGCCACCCACACCCGGCGCAACGCCTGGTGCCGCAATCATCAATGTCGCGCACAACGAAGCAGAGCGGGGCCCCCATGGATCGACGTCGGCTCAGCACCAGTTCGACGCCACCGTGCACATCCCCGACGGATCCGCGTGGTGCAGCGCCTTCGTCGCGTGGACGATGAAGAAGTCTCTGGGTTCGTTCCCGCCAGGGGTCAACGGAATGGCGGTCTCGTGGCTGAACGTCGCGCAGCCGCCGACGACGTGGCCGCGCCCACACCCCAAGTATCGAATTCGGGTCGTCTCACCGCCAGGGCGGGCCGGCGACATCGTCTACTACGGAGGAACCGGGGGTCACGTCGGTCTGATGTCGTCGCCGATCGACGGCCGCGGCAACTTCGGGGTGATCGACGGAAACACAAGCAGGCCATCGACACAAGGTGGAGGATCGGGGATGTTGGTCGAAAAGTCGCGCCGCGTCGCAGGCAATGGGTACGTCGACGGCTACTTCCACAGCATGACCATCATCAGAATCGAGCCCATTTGATGACTGACCAAACCAACGTTCTCCCGGACGGCAGCGATCCAAAGGATGCGGAGCGAATGGTCGACGACGTCGACGACGACACCTCTGACGTTGCGGCGATCTCGCTCATCCTCACCTACGACGAGTGCGCTGCGCTCGCCGCCACGACCGGTGCCGACTTCTGGATCGCCGAGGACGTGCCGGCGGAAGCGATCTCTGCGCCGGCGGGCGAGCGCTCTCTGGCAGCGCGTATGCTCGCAATCATCGGCGCAGACGACACCGACCTTGCGCCGCCTCTCGACACAATGATCGATGCCATCTCGAGACCAGAGCGTGTTGTACTCATGGAGGACTGGGTCGGCCGACCGCAACCGGATCTGCTGCTCGCATCCGTTCAGGACGACCGCGTGGTGTCACAGGAGCTCGTCGAGGGCACCGGCCTGCTGGTCGTGCTCCGGTCGCTCAGCGGGTTTCTAGACCGGCAGGGGTTCTCGGGCCGACCGGGAGCATTCCAAGAGCGGTTCACGTGGCCGCCAGAGGAGTCATCGCACCTGCGAGTCGCCTTCGACTCACACCGACGCTCGCGACGCCTGACACTCGCGACCGGTGACGACGACCGCTCCCTGACGCTCCTCGATTGTGGCGAGCACGGACTGTTTCGTCAGATGGCGGTCAGCGATGACGGCAACTCACTCGAGGTCGTCGGCGTCAGGCCCGGCGAGGTCGAGGAGTGGTGGCGTTCCTGAAGGCGACGATGTCCGAGCTCTGCGGACGCCAACGCCACCTGCCACGTCAACCCTGATAGCCGAACACAGTGTCGTGCTGCGCCACGCGGTGCCACGAGATGTACTCCCCCTTCACCACGGCTGACTCGCCGATCACCTCGCCGCCCTGCTCGTCGATGCCGGCTGCTGCTCCCACGCCCTCCCACCGTTCGTACACAGCGGAGCCACCGACGACCTTCGGGATCAGGCGCTGCACCTCCTTCGCGTTCCCGTTCTTGACTGCGTCGAGCAACTTCCGCCCTGCGGGCGAACCGAGCTGGGCGCGGTTGAGCGTGAAGACGAGGTCGTGGCGCACCTGCGCCGTAGCGTGCGCAACTCCGGGGCCAGCAGCAACTGTCGAGAGCGTGGAGAATCTCATCTCCAGCGTCGTCGGAATTACCGAACCGGACCCGAACTCGGCAGACCCGGAGATCTCAACATCGCCACCCGATGCGACACCGGGCACGGACAGTTGCCTGTGCGCGCTGCCCGTGAAGCCGACGATGGTTGTCGCTCCGCCCGTGCGGTCGTGCCGCTGGCTCACCCCGAGCCGCAAGTCACCTCCGCCGCCGAAGCCGAGCCCGGCGGCTACCACATCGAGGTTCCTGTTTCCTTCGACGAAGCCGCCGATCTCGGTCCGCGTCGGTGGGGGGACGCGCAGGTCGGTGCCACCAGCCCACTTCGCGATGTGCGTGGCGAGATACCCCTGATCACCTCCGACAGGTGACAGGGCCTGAGAGGCGGCGAGCCGGGCAAGAAGCTTGTCAGCTTCGTCCCCGTTGGGACAGTCCCACACCATCGTCACGACTCCGCCCACACCGACCTGGGCAGTCAGCGCGGCGCCGTCTTCGCCCTCGACGCGACCGCCGATGCCCAGCATTGCCAGCACTGCCGCCTCGCCGACGACGGTGACGCGAACCGTCCCGTCGGCGAGGACCTCGCGACTCACCTCGATCTTCTCGCGTCCGCCGATGCCGACCACTACCTCGGCCTCGAAGGTGAAAACCTTTTGCGACACGACCTCGGAGTCGCTGTACTTCTTTTTGATCTTTGGTGGCTCGGCCAGGAGATCCTTGACGAACTTGGTCGCGACGAGGATCTTGTGGCCGGCGTCGTCCACCGCGTGATCGATCGGCTTCAGCACGTGCACCTTCGCCCAATCAGCGCCTGAGGCCGCGACGAATGCGGCGGTGGCGAGCTGCAGCTCCACAGCGTCGGTGCCTACGTCGACGCCGAGCTTGCCGATGAGCGCCGCCGCGCGGACGATGTCGTCTTGGATCACAAACCGGCGCACGATCAGTACCAGCGCCTCTGCAGCGAGAAGATCGGTGCTGGCCACTCTTGAACCTGTGCGTAAGCCGAGAGCCTCGCACGCTGCTGCTTCCTTCAGGGTGTGTGCGACCTGCCGTTCGGCACTCGTGATGTCCAGTGCGTGCCTCATCGTCCCGCCTCCAGCGCGCGGTTCGCCATTTCCCTGATGCCTAGCTCGGCATCAGCGCGACTGACGCGACGCAGTGTCACTGTCGACTCGCCTTCGTCGGCGTGCCACCACGCCTCATCGCGCCCGAACCACACGTCGACGTCCGTCGCCAGCCGGCCACTTTGGGTCGTGACCAGCTGAGCAGTCACAGCTCGTCCGCCATGCACGATGTACGACACGAGATCTGCCGCCATCTCAGCGGGAAGCCCCCACCGTTGGAGGTCGCTCGTCACCAGCTCGGTAGCGGATTCCGAACCGACCGTGATGCGTTGGGAGAGCCGCAAGAACTCGTCGAGGTCGAGGACGAACGAGGGTTGAACTGCTCCCACCGACTCGAGCGTTGACGCCGAGTCGCTCGCGCCGACGCTCGACGCGGCGATCTCGTCGAGTTGGTCGGAGTCGACGAGTCCGATGCGAGTGTTCGCCGGCGACGCGCCAGGTTCGGGCAGCGCTGCAAATGTCCGGTCCCCCACGAAGGAGAGAACGATCGCAGCGGTGGTGGGACCGTTGGCAACCGAGAGACCCAACCGCGCGGGGCCCGCGAACAGCACGGCCAAGAAGGTCCGCAGCGGCTCCGACACTTCATCGGGGCGCGGCTCATCGCCTTGCTCCGCGGGTGGAGCAACCAGGCCGCGCGTCACGAGCGAAGTGGCGCCCTTGTCGGCGTCGGCCCACGTGGCGATGAAGCCGTTGCCACCGTCGAGGCCGAGGATCCCGCGAAGGTGCGTGACGCGCTCGAGATGCGCCAGTTCGTCGGCATCGAACATGAAGTCTGCGTCGACGGGTGTTTGCGTTTCCTCCTGCAGGCTCATCGCGCCGGCACCGAGTAGTTGGCGCAGTACACCTCGCGGCTCCCGGACTGGCGGCGCGCGTCTGAGTCGGCATGGCGCCATCGCGGGTCACCTGTCGGGACCGACGAGTGCTTTTGCTCCAAGCCCGAGAGGACGTTCATTGCCTGATTGAACTGCGACTCGGCGGCGTGGAAGTCTCGCTTCGCCTCGTCGAGATCGCCGGTCACGACGTCCACGGCAACTTCGAGCGCCTTCTCTGCACCGTGCAGAGCGTGCTGCGCAGCGTTCAGCGCAGCGTGTGCAGCTCGCTGGGCGTCAGAGATGAACTGGCGGAACCGCCGCTCGATCTCGCGCAGATAGCGGAGCTCGCGTTCGACTTCCGCCTTCAAGCTCACGACCTGATCCGCGATGCGTAGCAGATCGGTGGCTCGCTTGTCGTAGGCCTCGGCCCGATGGCTGATCCTGCTGCGAAAGCGGTCAGCGCGGGCGCCGTCCCACGGAATGCTGTCGATCGACTTGCGCAGGTTCGTCTTCCTCTTGCGCAGCTCGTCGGCGTCGCGGCGGAGGCTCTTGACTATCGGATCAAGAGAGGTCGGATTGAACATGGTGCCCTAGTCGAATTCGTGTCCGCACCCGCATAGAAATCATTTGTCGAGCATGACGCACCGCCGCCGCGAGGTTTGTCAGATTGATGACAAACCACGTCAGCGCGGTCGATGTGTGATGCACAGGCGGAGAAGCGGAACCCCCGAGTACCTCGCTCATGCCGAAACCCCAAGTTCCAATCCTTCCCGACGAACTGCTCAGCGTCGTCGACCTCGGGCCGACCTCACAGCCGAGCATCGGCTCGGTTCAAGGCCTCTCGCGCGCTGGCGGTCAGACATCCGACCATTCAGCGCGCGGTGGCGTGCGCCGCGGGCTTCGGCCAGATTCGCTCCCATCGAGTTGAGCGTTGCGCACCCGTCGAGGCGCAGATTCTCGGTATGCGGGACCGGATGTCCGGCGGCGCACATCCCCGCGAACCGCGCCCAAATCGGGCGTTTCTTGCGCACCTGGTTCGATTGGAAGACGTCGAAGTCTCGAAAGTCGATGGCGTGCGCGTCGATGACGATCGCTCCAACGGCGACAGCGTCGCGATACAACCCCAATCCCCGGGCTGTCCGCACGATGATGCCGTTGAAACCTTCGTCGTCACCGGTCGGGCCGCCACCCGGCCAGACGTCCGATGCGATTGGCTAGGACGTCGACGCGCCGACGTGGAGGACAAACGAAACCCGTTCGCTGTCCAGCAGGAACTGGCCGAGCGCCGTCAGCACCCCGCCGGTGGATGCCCGGTAGCGGATCGAGAGCCAAAGCCGCTCGGCGATAGCGAGACGCTCGACATCGGCGCCCATGTCGTGCAGTGATTCGACACCCCGCACGTCCCCGCACGCCTGGGGGGCCGGCGTGCTCTACGACACCACGACCGAAACGTTGTTCTGCGGCGACCTCTTCACGTGGCACGGTTCCTACGCCGCAACGACCAACGACGACATTGTCGGACCAGCGGTGCAGGCCGAGGACGAGATGCCCGGATCGCTTTCACTGCACCCCTCGAGCGGTGCGACATGTCGACGCCTGGCCGAGCTCAACATTCACACGCTCGCCCCGCTGCACGCGCCCGCGTACGCCGGCGACTGCCGCGCCGCGCCGCGCTCCTCGATCTCGCCGCCGACTTCGACCGTCGCATCGCTGCACTCGTGTCCACAGCGTGAGGCACGGTCCCCTCACGCTCGTCGGTCATGAGTCGTTCGAGGAGCTGACCGGCTACGAGCCCGACGGGGGCAACGGGACGTTGGAGAGCGTGCCGCCCCTCGTACTACTCGCGATCGCAGCGACATCGTCCATCGCTGCCCGACGCGTGCACCGCCGCACACCGCTCATCGCCTGAGTCACGGCCCGACCTAGCGAGCGGAACCGCGACCCTTCGAGACGGTCCGGGCGAGGTAGTCGTCGTTGAACTCTTCCTCGGCGCGCATGGTGCGTTCGACGTCGGCGCCGACGTAGCAGGCAAGCTTGCCACCGACGAATGAGATGGAACACGACACCTCTCCCGTCATCTGGACGACGGTGCAACCCTTGGGGGCGGCAACGAGGTGCAGGGTGCCACCGACCGAGACCGGCACGCCCGACGCCGACACCTTCCACGTGCCGTGTCGCTCGCCCTTCGCGGTCGCCGGCTGCCACTGGTCGGTCTGCTCCACCGTGTTGAGCGGGTTCAGGAATCGCTTTGCGAAACCGGGCACCTCCATCGGAACCTTGCATTTCGACGTGACCCGAACCACGCACGCGAGTTCCGTCCGCTCCGTGATATTGACGTCCTGGTGACCGAGCGTCGTGTACTTCTCGATCAGCACATCCGGCGTCGTCGTGGCGCGAAGACGGCGGCGGGTGGAGCTGAGTAGGTGTGACGTGATGTGACCTTCATGCAGTCAGCGTGCGCCCGCGCGATGTGACGCCACAAGAGGCGGAGGCCCTCGATGTTTAGAGATGGCTTCGATCGGGGACCGAGATCACGTCAACCCCTGACAACTGAAAGGACCGACATATGTACATCGGCCTGGGCACTTTGCTCATCATCATCCTCCTCATTCTCGTTCTCACCTGATCGGCACAACTCATGGAAACCATGGATCCAAAAATTTCATTCTTCTTCTACCTTGCCGCAGTCGTGTGTTTCTTGGTTGCGGCCGCTGGCCCCGCATGGAAGCACGGCCTGCGCACGCGTCGAGGTGGCACACCCACCCTCGTCCTCATGCCGCTCGGCCTCGCGCTCGCGCTCTTCCCCCTCGTGTGGAACACCGCAGTCCTCGCGTGGCCGTAACACCGTCACACCAACACTTCAAACGAACGGAGCACACAATGACCATGCATGACGGTCCGTATGACGAACGTACAGAAGCAATCATCGAGTCACCGGTAGCACGAACCATCGTGCACCAGGGTGAGGTCGCCGGACTGCCCGTTGCTGCGGCCCAGGTCCGCACGGCGCGCACTTCGCGCTTCGAACCAGATGCGGTCATCGCCGTGGTCGCAGGACTCGTGCTGCTACTGGTCGGCCTCGTCGCCATCACCCGAGGCGGTTTCGACGGCGCGATGTCCGACCCGGTTGTCCAAGTCCTCGGCTTCACGCACACGACCACCTTGGGCCTCATCGAAATCGGCCTGGGTGCGTGTCTGCTGATCGCCGGCGTCACCCGCTCACGTTCGGGGGCACTGTTCTTCGGGGCCGCGCTCGGTATCGCCGGCTTCGTTGGCGCCGTGCAGACGAAGTCGTTCAAGACGTCGCTCGCACTCGAGTCGTCGATGGCTTTACTTACAGCAGTGGCTGGCGTGGTTGTCGTACTCAGCGCGTTGATGCTTCCCCGCTTCGCTCGTCACTCCACCGTGATCGAACAGGTCTGAGCGATGGCTGAGCATGACGAGGTCGAACAAAACCGGGGTGCCGTACACCGCCGGGACATCGCCGCCATCATCCGATTGGTCGTGGCAGTCGTGATCATTGGTGCCTTCATCGCGTTAGCTCTCGACAACCGCGATGACGTACCGGTGGGCTACGTCATTGACGAAGCGCTCGCACCCGGCTGGCTCGTCATCGTGCTTTCAGCTCTGGGCGGAATGGTGATCGGTTGGCTGCTGCGGCTGCGGTCACGAAGCCATCGTGGCTGACCCGACCCGCACTCGATCACCGATGCGAGCCACACTGACGGAATGCACTCTGACGAACTGCCTTCGCTCGCACTTCGGGCCGGCAACCAGCTTCGCCAACGCGGTGACACGGTGGCCGTTGCGGAGGGGTCGGCCGGCGGGCTGATCTCTGCGGCGCTGCTTGCGGTACCCGGCGCGTCGGCCTGCTACCTCGGTGGCGTGGTCGTGTACCCCGCAGCCGCGTACACGGCGTGGCTTGTACTTCAACCACGGATGCTCACCCGACACGAGGGCGCACCTCCGTGGATCGCCGTCGTCGAAGCACCCGCTCGGATGCGAGGTGCCACCGAGCCATTCGCTCTGAATCTGGCCCAGTCGGCAGCCGCGAAGCTCGGCACCACCTGGGGCATCGGCGAGGCTGGCGCAGCCGGCCCGTCGAACCCGTATGGCGACCCTGCCGGCCACTGTTGGGTCGCCGTCGCAGGCCCGAACGAAACCACCCGGCACATCCTCATCGGCATCGACGATCGGCCGGCGAATATGGTCACGTTCGCCGTCGCCGCACTGGCGCCGCTCTCCGACACACTCGACAAGGCGCCCACCCCGTGACCACTCACGAGCACGAGATCACCGAGCCCGTCGACCTCTGCACCCCTGACGGCACCACTCTCAACCCGGCCGCCCGCGGCTGGTCCCGAGTCCCGCTGCACCGCGCCAACCTCGATGGGCGGCCCGGCGAGAACAAGCGTTGGGACTATTGGGCCGTCCTTGCCGGCGACCTCGTGGTGAGCTGTGTGTTTGCCGACGTCGACGTGATCGGCATTGCCGACGTGTGGTGGGTCGACCTTCGCGACGGCACCACCGGCGGCGCCGGCATGTTCGCCGGGTGCGGCCAGCTACAACTGCCCGAGCGTCCTGGTACCGCTCCCCTTCACGCGGCGGACGGCACGTTCTCACTCGACATCGTCGACGACGAGAACGGCACCCGCCTCACCGCTGGCTGGACCGAGCCCGACGGTAGGGCTGGCAGCTTCGACATCACCGTCGCCCTCCCGACGGGCCACGAGTCACTGAACGTCGTCATCCCCTGGAGCGACCAGCTCTACAACTTCACCTCCAAGCACCAGGCCCGTCCAGCACACGGCGGGGTCGTCATCGGCGACGTGCGGTGGCCCATCGGCCAATCCGGCGATGATGCGTGGGGAGTGCTCGACGTCGGTCGCGGCCGCTGGCCCAGCCAGATCACGTGGAACTGGGGTGGTGGCGCGGGCATGTGCGGTGAGCACGTCGTGGGTCTGCAGTTCGGTGCCAAGTGGACCGAAGGCTCCGACTTCACCGAGAACGGCATTATCGTCGACGGTCGTCTCAGCAAGCTCGGCAACGAAGTCGAATGGATCTACGACTGGGGCAACCCGATGCAGTCGTGGCACATCCTCGACCCAGGCGGTCAACTCGACGTCACCCTCACCCCGCGCTACGACAAGCACTCGAAGGCAGCCGGAGAGGCCGTCGACGGCAGCGAGACCCACCAGGTGTTCGGCACATGGTCGGGTCGGCTACGCACCGACGACGGGTTGGAGCTCGAGTTCGACGGTGTCCAAGGCTTCGCCGAGGAGGCCCGCCAGAACTGGTAGGCCTGCCCCACGATCCGGGCCCTCGCTCGGCAGCGCGAGACACCAAACCAAATGTGATCCTGCGATGCTTCGCCCTCCACGACACACCGTTTCACTGTTCATCGTCGGCTTTGCGCTACTCCTCGCCGCGCTCCCGACCGTCGCCGACCTCGGCGAAGGCTGGAGCGAATCAGATGGTACGACCATCGTCGACCCTGAAGGCGCCGAAGGCCTCGGCGTCGGAACATGCGGTGGCCCGAACGGTGCCAGCCGAGCACGGACCAACAGCGCCGCCGCGTTCATGCAGGGTGCAAACCAGATCGGACCCGATGAGCGCCGTGGTGGCACCTCGATCTACGCCTTCCCCGACGAGGTGTCGGCCCGTGCCTTCATCGACCTGACTGCGGAGACGACCAATTGCCCGGACGGTGTGACCTGGGAACGGGTCCAGAAGTCGAACCCGGTCGCCCCGAACGAGTTCAACGGGTTCGGCGCCGGATTTGAAGACATCACCGAGAATGAGATCTGGAACTTCACCGAGAAGGCCAACAGCACCTATGCCGACGGCGGCACCGACGTGCTGCTCATGATGCTGGATCGCTCTCGCGGGCTCACCGCCGTCAATATCACGTTCAGTCCGGTCGACACCACACTGTTGCGCTACGACCGCTACGACAACATCGTGATCGCGACCACGATCACCGGTGTGTGGGACCAGAAGGGCTACGTTGGCGCCGCGGACCTCGTCAACTTCGAACCCACCGCAGACGATCTCGACCAGTACACCGCGCTGGTTCGGCCCGGCGTACTCGAACGCCTCGGCTGGGAGTAACCCGCGACGTTCGACTCCCTGATCGCCGGCCGGACCCCGATACAGTCCTGCGTCGTGAGCAGCGACGGGCGCCTCAGCACATGGACACGGGGCCAACTGCCGCTACTCAAGTTGCTTGCCGTACTGCTGCTCGTCACCTGTGCCGGTGCTGCCGTGTTGAAACTCACCGTCACCTCGACGACTGATTCGGCCACAGCGGGCACTACCACCACCGTCATCGCCGACGAACCCAGTCAGCTGACTGGCAACGCCGAAGCAGCAGCGTCGACAACAGCGCCGGCCACCACCACGACAACGACGGTCGCGGCGAACAGCACCACCGACACGGCGGCACCCGACGGCAAGACCAGCGCCGAGCGCCGGCTGGTCAGCAGCTTCATGGTGAAGAGCGAGGACCTCCTGCCCAAGAGCATCGTCTCCTCCGAGACCGGACTGTTCTTCGCGCAGAACATGATGTACCGCCACAACATGATGGTCTTCGACCGCGCCGGAAACACCGTCACGCTCATCCCCGACGACGTCGA
>Ga0105047_10010637_pt1 | contig 15016 bp, 8 predicted proteins | sample MAT04_FD_78384 | JGI IMG/M metagenome (GOLD analysis project Ga0105047, IMG submission 78384) | Freshwater microbial communities from Lake Fryxell liftoff mats and glacier meltwater in Antarctica - MAT-04 (megahit assembly) | ecosystem: Environmental > Aquatic > Freshwater > Ice > Liftoff... | reverse complement strand
GGTTGACACGTTCGACTACAAACCCGCACTCACCAAGTATGCGGGCCAGACCCTCCCCCAGGACAAAAAGTTCATCAACAGCGGGGGGCGTAAGGTCGGCTTCCTGACACCGAACTTCCGCCCGTTCCGCCCCGGAGGCGAGAGTGGCCTGTTGATCTCGGACTACTTTCCGAATGTCCGCAGACACGCGGACAAACTGGCGGTGATCAAGTCGTGCCACACCGATAGCCACGCCCACGGTTCGGCCCTCGTGCAGATGAACACCGGTAAGACGCTGATTGGTCGACCGTCGATGGGCAGCTGGATGGTGTACGGTCTGGGGACCGAGAACCAGAGCTTGCCGGGATATGTGGTGATGCTCGATAAGCGGGGTGGTCCGATTTCGGGCCAGCCGAACTGGGCCAGCGGATTCATGCCCAGCACCTTTCAAGGGACGCTCTTCCGCCCGGTCGGGAATCCGATCCTCGATCTCAAAGGGCCCGAGTTCATGGACCGCGTGGCCCAGCGCCGGCAACTCGATCTCCTGGGAAAGTTGAACGAGAAACACTTGCAAGCTCGGGCCAGAGGACAGGATCTGGCCTCGCGTATCCAGACCTATGAGCTGGCCTACCGTATGCAGGCCGAAGCCCCCGAAGCGGTCGACCTGGGGACCGAGACACAAGCGACTCTCGATGCCTATGGAGTGGGACAACAACCGACCGATGAGTTCGGTCGCAACTGCTTGATCGCCAGGCGACTGGTCGAACGCGGCGTGCGGTTTATCCAGCTGTACTCCGGCGGCGGCCACCTCGAAGAGACATGGGACGCGCACGAAAGCATCGAGAAGAACCATGGCCGCCATGGAGCGGAAGTCGACCAGCCGATCGCAGCCTTGCTCGACGACCTCGACCAGCGCGGGCTACTCGATTCCACTCTCATCGTCTGGGGCGGCGAGTTCGGTCGCATGCCGTTCAGCGAAGGGCAAGGCGCTCCCGGTCGCAATCACAACCCCTACGGATTCAGCATGTGGATGGCCGGAGCCGGCATCAAAGGCGGCCTGAGCTACGGCGAGACCGATGAGATCGGGTTCGAGGCTGTCGTCGATCAGGTTCATGTCCACGACATCCACGCCACCATCCTGCACCTGATGGGCCTCGACCACGAACTGCTCACGTATTTCCACCAAGGACGAGACGAAAGCCTGACCGATGTCTTCGGTCGAGTAGTGACTGGAGTCTTGGCGTAATGCACCGACTTCTGAACCGCGAAGCGGCGACAGGAGCTGGCCAGGTGACGCTAAACATCGAGCAGATTCAGAAATGGTCTTCATCAGAAAAGCAGACAGGAATGTCTGCTCTACTGGAGTAGAACAGACGTTCCTGTCTGTCTCGCCTGAAGAGAGATTTTGAATCTGCTCGAAAGGGACATGGCGACTCCGAAATCGACGCTCCCCGGCGCTTCTTCAAGGCTTTGCTTCACGGGGGGAGACTGGTCCATGGGCTGTCGTCCAGGCCGACAGGCTGTCGCCGCGATGCGGCTGAACATGCCACGAGTCGTTTGAGACAATCAGCAGAACGAGAATTCGCCGACTTTCCTGATAGATACATTTCAATCGTTGAGCCCCTGGCAGTTCAGCGGCAACCCAACTCTACGGTGCCACGGGGGCTTCGCGTTCGGCGATCTTTTTGAGGTACTGCTCGATCGCCTGGCGGTAGTGAGCGGGGTATTTCTGATCGAGCATGTTCTTGGCTGCGGCTTGGGCTTTCTCGGGGAGGTTGCCCCAGCGGTCCTTGTGACCGGCGTTCTTGGGATCGACTTCGCCATCCCCCTCTTTGCCGTCGCCGAGGTAGGACTCCTGAGCGCCTTGCGGCTTCCCGCTTTGAGGTGAGCTCTTCCCGCCGCCGCCTCCCCCGCCGCCTTGCTGTTGCTCGGCTTTCTTGATCAGTTCATCGAGGGTCGTGATGATCTTCTCTTCCACGCGCTGAACCTTCTGCCCGGCATGTCCCAATGCGAGTCGACGCCGCACATCGTCCATCTGGCGCGAGACTTCATCGAGTGATTTTTCTTCGAGCTTCTCAAGGTCGACTTTCATCAGCTCGGCCAACGTCACATACCGAGCGGGAGTCTGCTCAGTCTCGTGCAGTAGACGGTCAAGCGAGGTGAGGGCCGCCTCCTTTTGCAGCAGGGCCGTCTCACACACCGCCCGGTGGAACAAAGCTCCTGCGGGGTCGACGACATGCTGTGGATCAATCTCGCTGTAGACCTCCAGCGCTTCGTCGTATCGGCTCCAACTCGTGAGCGCTCGCGCATACAGCAACCTCAAATTGTTGATGTAGAACAGCTCGTCATACCGCGACTGAAACGCAGATGTCTCGACGGCTGAGGACTCATTGACAGCGGCGATCGCTTCAACAATCTGCAACGTCTCCGAATCGGCCAGCGCAAAAGCCTCGATGACCGCTTCAAACCGAACCGCCACCGACGCTGTTTCAGGTAGCGAACTCAGGGTCGACAGGAGAATCGCGGCCGATTTATCCTGTGGGACCGCCCGCTTCGTGAGCCACGCCTGGACCTGTTCCCGGCACTGATCCACCGTCAGCGGAGCGTAGACAGTGTTCGCAGCCTCGACACCGCTCGCGCACAGGTTGCCCGCCCAGCATGCAGCGAGGAGAATCCATCGGTATTGAATCTGGAAGTTCACTGGCGTTTCCTCATTGTGTCGAGGCGATCGTGAGGACACAGGTCTCGACTGAAACATCGGCAATCTTGCCCGTCCTATGCGACGATCGGCCCTCAGAGCGGCATGCTCCCGACCGAATCTGGGTCGAACTCGAAGACCCGTCTCCGGGCTTGCCGGGGTGGTGGGTCGGTTGATTTCACTCGGCTGCCGAATCGGGCTGTTCAGCAGGAGGGACCATTCCCACCGAGTCTAGTCGCCCGCGGGACGGGCAGGGTTGCCCGTCCGACTGACAATTGACCACTCCGCTACGGCCCCCTACTTGTTCCGTCCCGTCGACAAATCATACGTCGCAGCCTGGATCCGCTGCTGGCGTTTCGAGAGGTCTTCGGTGAGTTTTCTCTGATCGGGGTCGGCGGATTGCTCCCCCTCGATCTGAATGCCAATCTGCTTGGTGATCCTGTTCACTTGGTTCTGGAGCGAGCGAATCATCTTCAGCTCGGCCAGTTGATTGACCAGCTTTTGATCCTCGGGGGAGCCTTGTGGCTTCTGCTTTTGGCCCGGCTGCTTCTTCTGGCGAGCGGCTTCCATCTCCTTTTGCAGGGCGAGAAGAATCTCCTCCAACGTCTCCTGCACAATCTGTTCCAACAGCTGAGTCGTGTCTCCTGTATCCGCCCGAGTCAGGCGATCCACGACGGACTCCATGTTGCCCCGCATCTGCTCGACGGCCTCCGGAAAGGCGACCGACGAACCCTCTTCCTTGAGGAGCACCAGCGCCTTGTCCGCCTCGATCAAGTTCTCGTTTTGCTGCCGAGACACTTCATTACACTTATCGAAGTGGGCGGGGTTCCGCTCCGCTTGCGGAATCTTCTCCAGGCGTGTGGTCTCCGCATTGATCTGCAACTGTAGTCGCAGCATCTTTTGAAATCGGACTTCCAGCATCGCCAAATACAGCTCCTTCTCCTCCTCGCGAATTTGTCGCAGGATTTCTTCGAGCTTGGCCTTCAGCTGTTCGAGCTCTTCCAGAGCCCGTTCCTGGTCCTTCCCCGCTGCGTCTCTGCTCTTCTGCTCGAGTTCTTCGATCGCTTTCTGCATCGACTCCTGGGCTTCTTTCAGCTCATCGCGTCCTTCGGTCCGCGGGGGCTGCTGCTCTTGGGGCGGCTGAGGGTCCATCGGGGAGGGGGGCTGTTGTCCCGGCATCGGAGGCATCGGGCTGCCGGGCATCGGGGGTTGATCGCTCGGGGGGGACTGCGAGGGGGGCGATTCCTGGCCGTCCATCGGCTTGGAGGGCTTCCCCGGTTTCGGCGGAGTTTCGCCGGACTTGCTGGGTTTCCCCGGCGAGTCCGCAGGCATTGGGTCGCCGCTTTGGGGCTTATCAGAATCGGGCTGATCGGACTTCGGCTGATCCTTGTCGTCGCCCGCCTTTGGTTTGTCGCCGTCCTTCGGCTGCGGCTCGCCCGACTTTGGCTCGCTCTCCGGAGAGTCCTTCGGTTCACCCTCCTTCGGTTCGGTCGACGGCGAGTCCTTCGACTCGGGCTTCTTTCCGCTGGTGGGTTTGGGCTGCCCATTGCGAGCCTGATCCTGCTTGTCGATCTTGTTGGCGAGCTTTTGAGCCTCTTCCGCCGCCTTTTTCTGATCGCTTTCAGCCTTCTGCTGATCGCCCCCCTTCTGGTTCGACGCCTTCGCATCGCGCTGCTTGCCGATCACGCGATTCGTATCTTTCAGCAGATCCTGTATCCGCTCCATCTCTCGCTGCAGCCGATCCCGTTCGTCCTCGCTCTGGAGCAGTTGGAGGATTTCTTTCATGCGGTCGATGACCTGCCGCTGGCGGTCGGAGGCCGACCCCGTCTGGTTCTGCTTCAGTTCGGTAGCGATCTTTTCCATCTCACCGAGGAGTGCCTGCTCCTGACTCCGCTCGCGGGCGCGGTCGAGGATGTCGGACTGCTCGGGTTCCTTCCGACGCAGGTTCTCTGCCGCTTCGAGCAGGGAGCGTTCGAACCGCTCATAATCCCGACGGATCTGCTGCTGCTGCAGACTCAGATTGTCCTTGGGTTTCGCGGGTTCGGCCGCGTGGAGTCCAGCTTCTCCGAGCAGCTGGGCGGTTGCCAACAACAGGCAACTGCAGACCGACCAAAGGGACGCTTCCACAGCAATCCGGTTCATTGTCGCAATCTCAAATCGATTGGACGTACCAATCACGATCTCGGCGGGTCGAACAAAACTGTCAGTCATCGTGTCTACTCCCACACTGGCTGACAGCGGATGGCTGACAGCTGACGGCTTCCTCACTGCGTGAGTTCCTCGAACTTCTTGAGTTCCGTTGCTTCGTTCAACTTCTCATAGCGGTCGATCAATTCCTGCAGTCGCTTCTTCAAGTCATTGATCGACTCGCGTTCCCGCATCTCAGCCAGGACCTTTTTGAGTTGCTCGATCAGTCGATCGACACTGGCTTGGCTGTCAATCAGTGCATCGCGGGGGTCTTGGAGTTGTTCTTCTCGAAGACGGTACAGTCCGATCCGCTGATCAACATCAGTATAGAGCGTGTCATTGATCGTCTTGAGCGGAGCGACAATTCCGCCATCCACCCGTTCGAGCAGAGTCTGAGTGTCGACTCGATTGTTCACCATCTCCTCTCGAATGTCGCGAAAGGCAGCCTCAATCGAACGGCATTCGGCGTGGTTTTTTCGAATGAGGTGCAAATTCCGTTCCGCTCCCGCCGAGATCGCGACATCGAGCTGACGCAGCTGGGCTTCCCAGGCCCCACGTTCCCCGGCGGCTGTCGGTTCGGCCCCCTTGAGTGTGATCCGTTCGCCCGCCCGCTTGTGCTGTTCGCTGAGGTCATTTTGAACGCGCACGGTCTCTTCGAGGATCTGCTCCAGCCTCGACCGCAGGTTGACCTCCTGATCGTATAGCCGACCGAGCAGTTCCTCGGGAGTGACGATCAGGAAGTCGAACGATTCGCTATGGACTCGATGGGGACCCGTTTGATCATCGCCGTCGGCAGCGACCACGGACAAGGTCAACTTCTGACCTTCCTTGAGTTCCAGCGGCAGGACCGAAAACCGTTCGGCGGCTTCTTGCGGAGTGGCGGCCAGAGCGTACTCCCGCTGATTGCGGGGAGGGTTCAGGAAGGGGGACTGCTGGAGGTCGAGGGCGTCCACCCGATACTCGAACCCGGCCTCCGCGATGCCGAAGTCGTCGCGAATCGTACCCGTGAGGGGGACACTCGCTGTGCGGGTGATGGCGTTGCGAACGCCGCGTCGCCGGACCTCGACCACTGGTGCCTCGTCCGGTGTGCCAATGACCGAGAGCGTCGCTGGTTCTTGGCTATCGACTTCGTCCTCATCGAACAGATGAATCTGAAGTTCCGACTGTGTCGTCATTGGCAGCGGAAAGGCCGACTGCGAATCGAGCGTCTTGTGGAGTTCGGTCGCCTTGCCAGTGATCCACGCTGGAATCACGATCCGCGTGCGATCTCCGGGGAGGCACGCCTCGGTAACCCCAGGCGGCAGGACGACGCTGCGGGGGTCGGAGGTCGGCGTCTCACGCAGTGTCAGCCTCGCCGGTTGCGGCTTGAATGTTCCATCGGCTCCTCGTTCATACGCCAGCGATAACTCCCAACTTCCCGCCCGGAGGTCAGCTGCAAGAAGCGGCTTATTCGACGTCAGACGTAGCTCGAACTTCGTCTCAGCGGGGATCGAGATCTGCGTTCCCGTCGGAACCACAGGTCGGTCTTCGAGGGAGTCTTGCCCCATGTAGCTGGGATAGTCGCACTGCAATTCCACGTGATCAATCCGGGGTGGTTCGACGATCACGATCCGGTAGGGGGTGCCATTCGCAAAGTCCCCGCCACGGAACCACAACAACTGTTCGAAGGCCACGTCTTTCATCGTGTGGCGATACACGCCAGCCGTGGCCGGAACCAGATTGACGGTCCCGCGCGTCCGACCGGCCTCGGTCAATGAACGCCAACTGAGGGTGACTTGATCCGGGGATGACTCGGGTTTGTCGCTCTCGATAAGCAACGTGAGATCCCCACCTCGCGGGTGCTTGTAGACCTGCTGGGGACTGAATTCTCGCACCTTGTCACCAGGTTGGGCGACGACCCGAATGTGCAACGCGTTGCGGCGATACTGCTCCCAATAGTTCGGTTCGCCGCCGATGTAAGCCGCGATCCAGCGCGACATCGCCTGGGCATTCACGACCCCAAAACCGATGATCGAGGCGAGCATCACTGCGGCAATCAACAGTCCCTTCTTCAAGGGGCGAAAGTCGAAGACCGGAGCGACATCAATCGACCCCATCTGTCGTCCGAGGTCTTGCAGTGTCTGCTGCAACATCGCGTTCGAGACCGCACTTCGTTCGAGCTGTTGCCCTTCGAGTTCCACAGCTGTGATGAGCCGTTCGGACAAGTCGGGATAGCGGCGTTCGAGCAAAAGAGCCAGCGAGCGCGGCTCAAGCGGTCTCAATAACCGGAACACCACTCGGGACAGAAACAGCCACGCAAACCCGACGATCCCACCCACGACTAACACCCGGCGGAACCAGAGAGGCAACTCCAACTTGCGTGCGGCAAAGTGGAGTTCATCGGCAGCATATAGACCCCAGAACGCCAGCCCCAGAAACAGCACCACCAACGCCAGCCCCTCCCACAAAACATACCGACGGATACGCGACCGCAAGTCGTCGAGGACGCGGGCGATTTCCGGTTGGTAAGGAGTGGATGGCATGGGGTGGTTTATGGTTGAGGGTGTATGGTTGATCGAAAGAAGTTGTCTCTGACTGACGACTGAAAACTCCCCTACGCCAGCTTCAGAAGTTTTCTCGACAACCACTCCAGCGCTAGCAGGCCCACGAGCAGACCCATGACCCAGCCACGATCCCAGACTTCGTCGATCCGCTGATCCACAATGATCCGCTCTCCCTTGTCGGGCAGCAACTTGGAGATCTCGGCGGCAGCCGTCTCCAGAGACAGATACCGCCCGCCAGTCTGTTCGGCCAGTGCCGTGAGGACGGCGACGTTCTGAGTCATCTCGGCAAACTCGCGTTCGGGCAGTCGAATTTGCAGCTCCTCTTTGAGTCGATCCGGCAGGCCGGGGACTTCCATCTCCAGACGATAGCGACCCGCCAAGTCGGCCCGGAACTCTCCGGTGTATTCGGCGGGACGGAATCGATCCTGAGTCAAGACCAGCGAAGGAATCAGCGGTCGGCCTTGTGAATCATAGACATCGACTGGGAATGACGGAGCGGTCAGTGGCTGGAACTGTTCATTGAGTACGCGAATCCGGACCGGAATCGTCTGGCCGAGATCGAATTCGCGGCTGTCAAGGACGAACATCCCCCGTTGGATTCCTCGCTTCGAGCGGCCCTCGGCCAGCTTGCGAGTCAGCTTAATCCAGAACCGGTCGTAGGCTTCCTCGGAGATCGATCTCAGACGCCAAAACTCCGGGCTGCCGAGGTAGAAGCTGTTGCCCTGACCAAAGCGTTGGCCAGCAATTAATGGCGGCGGGCCATCGACACCACGAGCGAGTGGGTCGGTGAACTCGGCATAGACTGTGACTCCGCCGCGCCGCCCGCGCGTCGCCTGGGTGCGATAGAAGCCAGCGAAGTTCTTCCAGATCGACTCCTTCGCCGGATCGTCGTCGAGCTTCAGGAACTCAGCCGCTTGTCCGTCCTGAGTCAGCTCAATCGGCCAGGCTTGTTTGGCCGAGTCGCGGAGCGTCGTCCCGGTCGCCGAGTCATCAATGATGACCGGACAGAGCGTGCGGACGGTGTTCCACTTCTCGTCCTCCGAAGAGAGCAAGTAAGTGTAGGCATCCCCGGCGATGAACGCGATACCGCCCCCTTCCCCAGAGACCCACTCATTGAGCCACGCCTGCTGCTCGGGAGTCACTTGGGACCAGTCAGCGTCGAACGCCAAAATGACATCGTAGGCGAACAGCTCTTCCCGCTTTTCGGGAAACTTGAACAGCAGATTGTCGGCGTCCTGGCTGATCCCGACTCGACCGGATTGCAACCACACATCGATATCGATCGACTTGTGCCGGAACAGCAGGTTCTTGGCGAAGATATAGTCACGCATCGGACCGCTGGCAATCATCAAGACCCGCGTCGGGCGGTCGAAGACGCTGACCGTGCGCGACTCGGCGTTGTTGTCCGACCGGCTCTCGATGACATCCGCCCCCGCTGAGACTCGAAGGGTGTATTCAAAGGCACCCGCCTCAGTGAGCGACCTTGAGAACAGCACCTCTTGCGGCCCGGCTCCCTCGACCACGGGAACCGATTTCGTGTCGACCACAATCGGTGTGGCGTCCTGCGGTCCGCGTTGCAGCAACTCGACATTCGCATTCTGGTTGGTCAGTCCACGCGACTGCACCCAAGCGGTGAGTTCGAACGCGTCCCCTTTCGCCACATCGGTCGGCGAAACGACCTTCAAGATTGATAGATCGACCGGGGGAGTGGTTCCTCCGACACCGATCGTGACCAGCTTGACCCCGTGCTGCTTCGCACGGGCGATGGCACTCTCCGGGCTGCGACCGACGTTGTTGGCTCCATCGGAGACGACAATCAAGCCCGACAGTGTACGGCCTTTTTGCTCGGCGAGAACCTTGTCGACGGCATCTCCCAGGGCCGTGGCGTTGCGCGCGGGAGTCAGCCACTTGTCCCATTGAGGCGGGGCGGGCTCAACGGGGGGGGCCGCAGCGGACTCTCCCCGCAACCAGGGAAACCGGTAGAGCGGTCCATTGAGGTCGCTATCAAACGTGAACAGGTCCACCGCGTGCTGCTGCTGCAACTCCGCGATCAGGGGAGTCTTCTCGAAGAACTCACGCACCGCTTGCGAGCGCTCCATCACCGCCGACCCGGGACGGGTGTCGGTCGCCGGTTGTTTCATCGAGGTCGACGTATCGACCAGGATTGCCACCTGTGACGGACGGAAGGACTCGCGCTGCGTCCGCATGTGCGGGTTCAGAGCAATGACCAGCAAGCAGGCCAGCATCCCTAACCGCAGCACCGACAGCCACACCATCCACAGCGGATGCATCTCTCGCGTGTCGCGTCGAGCAATGACGACCGCCCAGACCGCTGTCCCAAGCAACCCGACCAGCACGGCCCAATCGCCGGTACTGTAGGGCCAGTCCCACTCGAACGCAGACGACACCGATGAGACGGCGGCTGCGGAGTCCTGAGCCAGAAGATCGGTCAATCGGGAAAGCACGAAATCCCACGTTCAGAAAGGCACACCCAGCTCCCGCGGAACCCTCCCGGGGAAGCGATGTGATTGTGGCAGATTCGACCGGTACAGAGAATGGGGGAAGAGTGAAAACAGGCCGGAATGGGGTGAGCATCCCAAACGTGGGCGAGTCATGAATTTGAGATTCACCACGGAGACGCGGAGTGGGCTCCGCCCAAAACCGAAGACAGGTTTCCGTGCTCAGTTTTCAGTTTTTAGTTTTCAGTGGCCATTCGGCCAAGGCTTGTGGCCCAGCTGATCTGGCCCGCCTCTTTGTCCCGGCAGGGACACCCGAAAACAGCCCGCCGCTTCAGGGGTGGGGAGTGCGTCCCCCTCGTGGCGCAGTCCCGGCAGGGACGAAAGAGGTTTCGGTCGCCAAGTGGTTATCAACCTCTAGCGCCCCCCCTTCGCCGACTAACATCCGAAGGGTCTTTCGCCCCTTGCGGGACTGCGCTGGCGACCGGTCGTTGATCCCACCTTTGAAGCGGTGGACAATTCTCAACCGTCCCTACCGGGACGAAGAGGTTGCGTGCTTGGCTCGCCAAGTCGGCACAAAACAGCTCTCCCCTGCCATTTGAAATTTGCGCAGGTTGCACACAAATCGAGGATTCGAAGTCCCGAGACACGGAGGGGAGAACGGAGAAGAGAACGGAGGGGAGAACCGTGCGTAGCTCCAACGAGTATCGTAGATCCCGAAACATGAACCGGGATAAAGACCCGCAGCGAAGTTTACAAGTTATCTCAGCCGGGGGAGCGTCTCGTCGGTCCAGCGATCAGAGGTCTCGACGCCATCGAGGGTGGCGCGACCCGGTACCTGGGGAGGGAACGGCTTCGCAGAGCCCTTCTTCGTATTCGCATCGACCGGCGGACGAGGCCTCTCAATCGGTTCCAAGGCATCGTAAAACGGAACCGGACGCGCCATCGGCGGATCTATAACGACTTGATCGGCGGTGCGAACTTGGCGATCAGCCTTTTTGGGGGATTCGAATTTCACGGGTTGGACCGCGGGAAGTGGGAGCAAGGCCGGGGCAGAGCTGAGAGGCGGCACCACTTTGAGGGGCGTGCTGGTGTCGAACTGGCGACCATCGACGGTCTTTAGCCGGGCATGCACGAGCAGTTCCTTCGAGGTCGGGATGTCTTGCCAGGGGAGTTCGAACTGTAGACCGGCCCCGACGAATCCGCTGTGCCACGCTTTGGCGGCTTGCTCCGTGTCGAAGGTCCAACGACCGACACGCTTGTCTTCGCTGGGGCGGGTCATGTCGAACGCTTCGATCTCGATCTCACCGGCGATCTTGACCAGGTCGCCTTGCTCGTCCAGCGGGGAGATCAATGCGACCAAGACATCATCGCCCGGCTGTCCATCCCGGTCTTTGCCGCCCGAGAGCAGGGTGTTGATCTTCAAGTCGGAGAGCCGCACGAGGTTTCCGGACTGTTCGGGAAGCGGGGCCGCACCTCCGGACGAAGCCATTTGTGAGCGGATCAGTTCCGTCTCCCGGCGAGCCAGAGCCAGCTGGGATTCAAGTTCGACGCTCTTGTTCTCGGCGCGCAGCATAGCGTCCTGATGCTGCCGGAGTTCCGCTTCGAGAGACTCCAGGTGACCGCGCGAGGCACACCCGCCGCAAAATAAAAACACCCAACCCGACAGGGCAAGCCACTGTCGTGCGGGCGATCGTGAGTAAGTGAAGTGGGCGGTCATCCGTGACCTGAGTCGGAGGAAATTCGAAATCCGAGGCACGAAATTCGAAGAAGACGGAACCGAGCGGGTCTGCTCGGGTTTTGAATTTCGGATTCGGTGCTTCGTGCTTTCCGCTGAGCCTCGTGCTCGGCGAATCCGGGCGAACCGTCGAACGGGGTGTTCCAGGCACGACTGGTGATGCTTCACCAGCTTGCCCCGTTTCACGTGAAACGGAGCGGGATGGAGGAAGGGTTGATGGTTCATCGTTGATGGTTAATCGATTGGAGAAGCGACTCCTGCGATCCACCATAAACCACCATCCATCATCCCTCTTACTCTTCCTTCCGTTGCCCCGGTGGGTTCGGAATCTTGTCGAGCACGTGGTCGATCAGACCGTACTTCTGGGCCTCTTCAGCGGACATGAAGTTGTCGCGATCGGTGTCGCGCTCGATCTCGTCGTAGGTCTTGCCGGTGTGATGCAGCAGAATCTCGTTGAGCTTCCGCTTCATCCGCAACAACTCCTTGGCGTGGATCTCCAGCTCGGTGGCTGTCCCTTCCATCCCGGCCAGCGGCTGGTGGATCATGATGCGGCTGTTGGGGAGCGAGTTCCGTTTCCCCTTGGTTCCCGCAGTCAGAAGCAACGCCCCCATGCTGCTCGCCTGGCCCAGGCAGTAAGTCGCCACGTCGCAGCTCAGGTACTGCATCGTGTCGTAGATCGCCATCCCCGCGGTCACCGAACCGCCCGGCGAGTTGATGTAGAGGTGGATGTCCGACTTGGGATCATCGAACTGCAGGAACAGCAGCTGGGCGACCAAGGAGTTGGCCAGCGTGTCAGTGACCTGCGTTCCGAGGAACACAATGCGGTCCTTGAGCAGACGGCTATAGATGTCCATGACCCGCTCTTCGCGGCCGGACTTTTCGAGAACGTAGGGAACGAGTGTGCTCATTGTGGGGTGGGCTTATGGCTGGTGGGGTGTGGCTGATGGCCAGAGTTGTCTGGACTGAGAACTGAAGACTGAGAACTGACTACTCTGTCTTCGCCGGTTCGGCGACAGGTTTCGGCTTCTTCTTGTCGCGCTTGATCGCCACGACTTCGTCGACCAGCCCGTACTCTTTGGCCTGGACAGCGCTTAGGTAGCGATCGCGCTCCGTGTCCTTGGCGACGCGGGCAATCGGCTGACCGGTGTGATCGGCCAGAATCTGATTGAGCAGCTCGCGGGTCTCGATGATCTGGTTCGCCTGGATCTCGATGTCGGAAACCTGTCCGCCGACTTGGCCGTACGGCTGGTGGATCATCATCTTGGCATTCGGCAGAACCTTTCGCTTGCCATAGGCACCCCCCGCGACCAGGATCGCCCCGCCGCTGGCAGCCAGTCCGACGCAATAGGTCGCAACGTCACACTCAATGAACTGCATCGTGTCATAGATCGCCAGAGTGGCCGTCACCGATCCGCCGGGCGAATTGACATACAGGTGGATGTCCTGGTGCCGGTTCTCGCTCTGGAGGAACAGCATCTTCATGACGATCATGTTCGCCATGCCGTCATGGATTGCTCCGTCCAGGAAGATAATCCGGTTCTCGAGCAGCAGATCCCCCAGGGTCAGCTGACGGGTTCGCGTGTAATCAGCCCCCGCCGAAGCGGCGTTCTGAGGTTCGTATTGATACTGTTTGAGGTTCATGTGGTCCATGTGCAATCGCGGCAAGGCGTGAATCGGAGGGTCCATCCCGTGGGCGTCCCCCTTCGAGAGCTGGTTCATGACGCAGCCAGCGAGGAGGACTCGCTGGGCTTTCTAGACCTGCCGACCGAAAGGAACTCCGGATTGTTCGCAATCCCCGCCAAGCGGTCAACCCCGGCCTATGCGGGGAAGGTGCAATGTTTGGTTGACGTGGGCGAGTCAGGAGATGATGTGTGACCGACCAGATGTTCCTCTGAAATAAGCAAGGTGCTTGGCAGAAAGCACTTGCGAAATCCGGCACATCGTGAATCAAGGTTCCTCTGAAATAAAACTCAGGACCAAGAAGGAAGGCATCGGGCAAATTTCTTGGAGCCACCGGCGTTGGAGTCCGGCTTGATTTTCCCGTCTGCCGGTGTGGAAGCTATCACTTGTGACACGGCAGGACTCTTGTTTTCAGGCAGGTGAAACCGTTCCCGCAGAGTTTGATTCGTCATCTGCTCTCTCAGCACCCACCTAAGTACGCAGTGCTGGTAGCAAGCGCGGATGCGTTCGATTCGATCCATCTCTTCGAACGATTTCGGGCCGTAGAGGATCATCTCTGTTCGCCGAAACGCGGCACGAAAGTCGGGAGCGGGGAGTTGAAAGACCTCAGCTGCCTGGACTACTCGATCGATCCCGCTCCCCTTCTCCTCGCAAATCCCCATTCGCCGCATGAGGTCAGCCAGTCGTTCGTTGCGAGTTTGGTAACCATCGATCATGCGATCCACCGGGACGATCGGTTCTCCTGGGTTCGATATCTCGACTCGATTGCTGAAGATTTCAATCATGACGGACGCTCCGCCAACGGCGGAGTCTTGATGGATCAGAGCATTTGCCACCAACTCGCGGACGACGACATCCGGCAGGAGTTTGACCTCAGTCCGAATGGCATCTTTGATGATTTCGTTCTGAGGCATCTGCTGCATGATAAAGCGGACCAGCGATTGAAAACCGACAGCGAATCCGAGAGTCCCGACTTGATCAAGTTTGGTTTCCAATTTGGAATTCCCCGAGCAAACCACAACACGCGGTGCTTTGCGAGCCAAGTCTTCAAAGTCTCTCAGTCGCTTGGCGAAGAGCAAAGCTCCGAGGCGACGGATGGCGTACATTCCCTCGAATTCGTCAATCAGACGTTCCGCCAGAAGGCGTTCAATCACTCCCGAGCGCTGAGTGGGAAGTGGTTGTTTGAGTAGTTCGAAAAACGACTGAGTATCGAGCAGCTCCACGACCTGTTGGGAATCGAGGCCTGATTTGGAGTGCCCCTCCAGCCAATCGGGTTGTCCTTCTGCAAAGATTTGACGGAGCCGGTCTTCGCTCATCGGGACAAGTTGTTCTCCCGATCTCATCAAGTACTTCCCCTCTAAGTGATACGCAGTACCTGTCGGGCGAGATGGGATGTGAAAAGCGAGGACACGTCCATCGGAATGGAAAACCTCGGAGATGTCGACTCGGAATCCAATCGTCTGAAACAACTTCTCGGCCATCGCGAAAGGATCACGAAACGCTTGAGTCCCGACGACTGGACGCGGAAGCTTGTCCGCCACACCCAGAATCAGGAAGCCACCACCTTCATTGGCGATTGCGACACAGTCGCGGTGCAGTCGATCGTTATCGAATTGGTTCTTAGCCTCTTTGAACTCCAGGCGTTGGTGCTCCTTTGGCATCGCTCGCCACAGGTCAATCTACGCTGGCGTAATTTCCATTGTGTCATCCACTGTGGTTTCAATTCCGGACGCGT
>Ga0105047_10010635_pt1 | contig 15017 bp, 2 predicted proteins | sample MAT04_FD_78384 | JGI IMG/M metagenome (GOLD analysis project Ga0105047, IMG submission 78384) | Freshwater microbial communities from Lake Fryxell liftoff mats and glacier meltwater in Antarctica - MAT-04 (megahit assembly) | ecosystem: Environmental > Aquatic > Freshwater > Ice > Liftoff... | reverse complement strand
GCAGTTGCGGGAAAATTCCCCACGTCCGGAGTTTTCCGCGAGGGCGCGGAAAACCGCGCCCGGGGCGGGCGCGCTCCCCATTCCGCTTCGGAGTTCGGGTTCAATCGCAGTGCTTGCCCGAGGCCTGGCCGCGAGCGTGGGACAGGCGTCGCGCCTGTCTCCAGACTGGTTCCCTGACGTCACTTAACGGTGACCCTGCGCTAAGACCTGGAACTCGGGGGGAGAACCCGTTTCAGACGATGTTAGAGACAGGCGCGACGCGTGTCCCACTGAATGGATACGGCTTAAATCGCCGCCAGTTCGAGCCAGAGGTGGGCGCTCATCAACTGGCCCTTGGCGAAGCAATCCAGGTCGAATTTCTCGTTGGGCGAATGCGCGTCGCAGTCCGGCAGCGCCAGGCCGAGCAGGAGCGAATCCGCGCCTAGAATGCGCTTCATGTCGTTGACGATCGGAATCGAACCGCCCTCGCGGAGCAGCACGGGATCCTTGCCGAAGGCCGACTTCAACGCGCGGAGCGCGGCCTGCGCCTGCGGCCCCGCGGGATCTACGAGATAGGCTTCGGCGCCGTGACCGGCCGTGACTTCGAGGCGCACGGTGGGCGGGCAAATCTGCTTCAAGTGCGCGAGGACGAGTTTGCGGATGCGCTCGGGTTTCTGGTTGGGCACCAGTCGGCAGGTGATCTTGGCCCGCGCCCAGGCGCCGATGACTGTCTTGCTGCCTTCGCCCTGATAGCCGGCGGTGAGGCCGTTGATCTCGAACGTGGGGCGCGCGCCAGTGCGTTCGGTCGAGAGGTAGCCCGCTTCGCCAAAGATCGCCGGGACGCCGAGGAGCTTCTTGAGCTTCGCGTCGGTCATCGGCAGGCGGGCGAATTGGTCTCGCTCGTTGGCGGTGAGTGGGCGGACGTCGTCGTAGAACCCGGGAATCGCCACGCGCCCCTGAGCGTCGCGACACTGGCCGAGCAACTGGCAGAGGGCCATCGCGGGGTTGTCCACCGCGCCGCCGAAGAGGCCGGAGTGGAGATCGCGCGCCGGGCCATGCAGGGTGATTTCAAAGGCGAGAATTCCGCGCAGTCCGCAGGTAAGCGCGGGCAAATTCTTCTCCGGCATGCCGGTGTCGGAAATCACGATGCCGTCGCAGGCCAGTTCCTTTTTCCGCGCTTCGAGGAAGGGGGCCAGATGCTTGCTGCCCACTTCCTCCTCGCCTTCGATCACGAAGGTCAAATCGCAGGGCAGTTCGGTGCCGGTGCGCAGAAAGGCCTCGACGGCTTTCAAGTGGGCGAAGTGCTGGCCCTTGTTGTCGGCCGAACCTCGGGCGAAGAGCGAACGGCCGGCGATGCGCGGCTCGAAGGGCGGGGTTTGCCACAGATCGAGCGGCTCGGGCGGCTGCACATCGTAATGGCCATAGACGAGGTAGTGTGGCTTACGCGCGCCACGTCGGCGGGGTGTTTTCGCGATCACGACCGGGTGGCCCGCGGTGGGGCAGACCTCCGATTGCAGGCCGATGTGACGGACGTGTTCGGCGAGCCACTCGGCGCAGGCGAGCATGTCCGGCTGATGCCGGCTCTGCGCGGAGACGCTGGGAAAGCGCAGGTAGGCGAAGAGTTCGTTGAGGAAACGGGCTTGGTTGTGGCTCAGGTAATCGGCAACAGCGTGCATGGGTGGGGATGTACCAGAACCGGACGGCAAAGCAAAGCCCGACCGGGACGCAACCGGCACCGCAACTGAGCCAAAGAAGCCGTTTGACTGGCTTGCCTCTCTGCCTAGGTTCGGCCCTTGGGTTCCGGCGCGGCCTCGACCTGCGGCGGGCCAGTACTCACCGACCGCAGTTCCACAAAGTTCCCACCCTCATGAACACCTTCGTTGCTCCCAGTGCCAAACAACTCCTCGTCCGCCAAAGCCTTGCCGGTCTGCTGCTGGCCGGCCTGCTGGTCGCTCGCCCTTCGCACGCGGCCAACTTCACCGTTCTCACCACCAACGACAACGGCGGCGGCTCCTTCCGCCAGGCCCTCCTCGACGCCAATGCCGCCCCCGGCTTGGACACCATCACTTTTGCCGTCACCAACATCGGTAAAACGATCATCCCCGCGAGCGCACTGCCGGCGATCACGGAGCCTGTGACGCTGGACGGCGCGACGCAGCCGGGCTACAGCAACGCGCCGCTGGTCGAACTCAACGGCGCCAGCGCCGGCGCGGGCGTGGACGGTTTGCGCATCTGGACCAGCAACTCGCTCGTCCGCGCGCTCTGCATCAACCGCTTCACCAGCGACGGGATCGAGATTGCTACCAACGGCTTCAACTCCGTCCAGGGCTGCTGGATCGGCCTCGGCCTCGACGGCGTGACAGCCCGGGCCAATACGCTCAGCGGCATCTTCCTCACGAACTCCGCCAACAACCTCCTCGGTAATCTCTCGAACGCCCCGGCCAATTACCTCTCCGGCAACACCCAGAACGGCGTCCACATCGGCGGCATCACGGCGACCAACAACCTCATCGTCGGCAACGTCATCGGATTGGACCGCGCTTCGGCGGACAAGGGCAACAGTCAGAATGGCGTCCTGCTGGTCAGCGCGCCGGGCAACACCATCGGCGGCACGACGAGCGCCGCGCAGAACATCCTTTCCGGCAACAATAGCGACGGCCTCGAGATCAACGGCACCACCGCGTCTAACAATGTCGTCCGAGGCAACCTCATTGGCACTGACGCCACCGGCACGCTGGATCGGTTCAACAGTGCCGACGGCATCCTCATCACCGGTGCGTCGGGCAACCTCATCGGCGGCATCGCGGCGGGCGCGGGCAATCGCATCGTCAACAACAACAGTGACGGCATCGAAATCTCCGGTCTGGGTGCGACGCTCAACGTGGTTCAGGGCAACTGGATCGGCACCGACAGCACGGGCGCTTTCCAGCAGGGGAACGCCGGCGCGGGTGTGAATTTCTCCGCCAACGCCCGCACCAACACCCTCGGCGGCATCAACGCCGGTGAGGGAAACCGACTGCAATTCAATACCGGCGACGGCGTCTATGTGAACACCGGAACCAACAACACCCTGCGCGGCAATTGCATCTTTCAAAACGGCGACCTGGGCATTGACCTCGGCACCACCGGCATCACCGCCAACGACAATGGCGACCCCGACGCCGGCGCGAATCTGTTGCAAAACTTTCCGCTGCTCACCGCCGTCACGAACATGAGCACCAACGTCGTCCTCGTCGGTACGCTCAACAGCCGGCCCAGCCAGACCTTCGCGATTGATTTCTACGCGAGCTGGCTGCCGGATTCCGTGACGAACGGCGAAGGCCAGTTTTATCTCGGCTCCACCAACGTCACCACTGACGTCGCCAGCAATGCCACCTTCACGGTCACTTTGCCCGTCGCCGCCCCCGGACGGCACTTCACCGCCACCGCCACGGACATTTACGGAAACACTTCCGAGCTCGGGCCGTCCATCCGTTCGGTCAGCCTCGTCAGCCCGGCGGCGTTCACGGTGGTCAACACGAACGACAGCGGCGCCGGTTCACTGCGTCAGGCGATTATTGACAGCAACAGCCGGGCGGGCAACGGCACCAACACCATCGTTTTCAATATCTCCTCCGCGGGTGTGCAGCGCATCAGCCCCGCCAGTCCGTTGCCCCCGCTCGCCGCCAGCGTCGTCCTCGACGGCTACACGCAGAGCGGCGCGACGGCGAACACCCTGGCCAACGGGTTCAACGCCAATCTCCTGATCCGCCTCGACGGCACCAACACGCTCGGGACCGGCGTGGATGGCCTGCAAATCGCGGCCTCGAACTGCGTCGTGCGCGGCCTCTACCTCACGAGCTTCAGCGGCGACGGCCTTGAAATCGCCAGCGGCGCAAACAGCGCGGTCGAGGGCTGCGTCATCGGTCTCGACGCGGCGAACATGGACCTCGGCAACACCGGCAACGGCGTGCTGGTCAACGCTCCGGTTGGCCGCATCGGTGGCACCACCCCCGCGGCCCGCAACCTCCTCTCCGGCAACCAGGGCTGCGGCGTGCGCGTGGACGCCGGCGGCGCGGGTTCGCTCGTGCAGGGCAACTTCGTCGGCCCCGATGCCTCGGGCGCGCTCGACCGCGGCAACGCCACCGACGGCGTCCTGCTCAGCGGTGTGACCGGCTGCACCGTCGGCGGTGCGATGGCGGGCGCGGGCAATCTCCTTTCCGGCAACACCAGCGACGGCGTCGAGATCAGCAGCGTCGGCGCGACGATGAATTACGTCCTGGGCAACCGCATCGGCACGGACGCCTCGGGCGCGCTGGCGCTGGCCAATAGCGGCGCCGGCATCCAGTTGACCTCGAACCCGCGGACCAACTTCATCGGCGGCGCAGGCGCCGGGGAGGGCAACCTGATCGCCTTCAACACCACCGATGGCGTGCAGGTGGGCAACGGCACCAACAACGCCATCCGCGGCAACGCCATCTTCTCGAACGGGGATCTGGGCATTGACCTCAGCCTCAGCGGCGTCACCGCCAATGATGGCGGCGACCCGGACACCGGCGCGAATCAACTCCAGAATTTCCCCGTCCTCACCGTCGCCACCAACTCCGCCTCAGGCACCGAAATCCGCGGCACGCTCAACAGCCGGCCCAGCACGACCTACACGCTGGATTTCTACTCGAACGTGGGCATCGAGACGAGCGGCTACGGCGAAGGCCAGGTTTATCTCGGCTCCGGCACGGCCGCCACGGACGCCGGCAGCAACGTCGTCTTTGTCATCACAGGCCCCGCGACCAACCTCATCGGCCGCTACCTCACGGCGACGGCCACCGATCCGTTCGGCAACACCTCCGAGTTCTCCGCGTCCATCCCCGTCGCGAGCCTCCTGCCCGGCCAGACCTTCACCGTGGTCAACACCAACGACTCCGGCGCGGGCTCGCTGCGCCAGGCCATCCTCGACGCCAACGCCGCCATCAACTCCGGCGACACCATTCTCTTCGCCATCCCCGGCGCCGGTCCGCACACCAACACGCCCGCCTCAGCCCTGCCGGCGCTTTCGGACGAGGGCACCACAATCAATGGCTACTCCCAGTCGGGTGCCGGCGCGAACACCCTGACCAACGGCGGCAACGCCGTCATCAAGCTCAAGCTGGACGGTGTCTCGCTGCCTGCTTCCACCGACCTCCTGCGTGTCACTGCCAGCAACTGCGTCATCCGTGGCCTCGCGCTGGTGCGCGCGAAGAACGACGCCATCGAACTGCTCAGCGGGGCCGGCAACTGCGTCGTGGACGGCTGCTTCATCGGCCTCGACACCGACGGCGTGACGGGGCAGGCGAACTCCGCGATGGGCGTGAACGTGAACGGCACTGGCCGCCACCTGATTGGAGGAGCGACTCCTGCCGCGCGGAATCTCATCTCCGGCAATTCCGCTTCCGGCGTCCAACTCAGCGGCGCGGGCGCGATCTCGAACGTCGTGCAGGGCAATTTCATCGGCACCGACCGCAGCGGCACGCTGGACAAGGGCAATTCCAGCCACGGTGTGCTCGTCAGCAGCGCGCCGGGCAATCGCATCACCGGCAATCTGATCTGTGGTAACGGCGGCGATGGCATACAGCTCACAGGCGTCACCGCGGGCTGGAACGTGGTGCAGGGCAACACCCTTGGCACCGACCTCGGTGCCGGCCTCGCGCTGCCCAACAGCTACGGCATCGAAATTCTGGCCAATGCCTCCACCAACACCATCGGCGGCACCGGCGCGGGCGAGGGCAATCGCATCTGGTTCCATCCCAATGACGGCATCGCCATCACCGCCGGCACGAACAACGCCATCCGGGGAAACTCCATTTTCGCCAACCACCTCGGCATAGACCTCGGCAGCAGCGGCGTGGCCACCAATGACCTGAACGACGCGGACACGGGCGCGAACCAACTTCAGAACTTCCCGATGCTCACCGCCGTCACGAACTCGGCGACGAACATTCTCATCCACGGCACGCTGAACAGCGCCGCGAGCAGTGTGTTCCAGCTCGATTTCTTCGCCAACCCCGCGCCCGATGCCTCCGGCTACGGCGAAGCCCAGGTCTATCTCGGCTCCACCAACGTCACCACCGGCGGGACGGGCAATGGCGTCTTCGTCGCGAATCTTCCGGTGCTCATCACCAACCGCTACCTCACCGCCACCGCGACCGATCCCTTCGGCAACACCTCCGAGCTTTCTGCCGCCGTGCCCTCGGTGAGTCTCATTCCGCCGGTCACGCTGACCGTGGTGAACACCAACGACAGCGGCGCGGGCTCGCTGCGGCAGGCGTTGCTCGAGGTTGAGCGCTACATCAGCGCGAGCAACAACACCATCGCCTTCAACCTCCCCGGCGGCGGTCCGCACGTGATCCCGCCGCTGAGCCAGTTGCCGACGCCGTTCGAGCCGGTGACCATCGACGGCTACACGCAGCCCGGCGCGAGCGCGAACACGCTGAGCAACGGCTTCAACGCGGTGCTGAAAATCGTGCTCGACGGCATCAGCGCCGGCGCCGGGGTGGATGGCTTGAAGCTCTCGCAAGCCGGCAACGTGGTGCGCGGGTTGAACATCATCCGCTTCGGTGGCGAAGGCCTCGAGGTCAACGCCGCCGGGCGAAACACCATCGCCGGAAACGTCATCGGACTGGGCCTGGACGGCACCGACCAGGGCAACGGCGCCAACGGCGTCCGCCTCGTGAACTGCGCCAGCAACACCGTCGGCGGGCTCACGCCGGCCGCGCGCAATATCCTCTCCGGCAACCAGAGTGACGGCCTCGAAATCAGCGGCCTCACCGCGGCCGGCAACCTGGTGGTGGGCAACTTCATCGGCCTCGGCCTCGATGGCCTTGCCGACCGGGGCAACAGCGCGGATGGCGTGTTGATCTCCGCCGCCCCGGCCAACTTGGTCGGGGGCACGAGCGCCGCGGCGCGGAACGTCATTTCCGGCAACAATGGCCAGGGCCTCCAGATTTCCAGCGTCGGCGCGAGCAACAACGTCGTCCAGGGCAACTATGTCGGCACCGACGCCACGGGCACCGCCGATGTCGGCAACAGCAGCTACGGCGTCTATGTCAGCGGGGTTCCCGGCACGCTCCTTGGCGGCGGTGCGGCGGGGGCGGGCAACTTGCTGTCCGGCAACAGCGACTCCGGCGTGTTCATCAGTGGCGTCGGGGCCACGGGTACGGTCATCGCGGGCAATCGCATCGGGACGGACACCGCCGGCGCGGTCGCGCTGGGCAACTCGACTTATGGCATCGAGATCCTGGACGGCGTCAGCACGCGCATCGGTGGCGCCGCCAGCGCCGAGCGAAATTTGGTTTCCGGCAACCTCACCACCGGCATCTACGTGCGCGGCGGCAGCGCGACCAACGTCAGCATCCTGGGCAACTACATCGGCACGGACCTCGGCGGCGCGCGCGCGTTGCCGAACTCGCAGCACGGTGTGCTCGTGAGCGCCAGCCCGCGCGGGACCATCCTCGGCGGCACCGGCGCAGGCGAGGCCAACGTCATCGCTTTCAATCTCGGCGATGGCGTGCAAGTCGCCTCCGGCACCCACAACGCCATTCGCGCCAATAGCATCTTCGACAACGGTGACCTCGGCCTAGACCTCGGCACCAGCGGCGTCACGACCAACGACGCGGGCGACGCGGACACCGGCGCGAACCAGTTGCAGAATTTTCCGCTGCTGACGGCCGCGACGAACACCCCCGCGGGCGCAGTCGTAGCGGGCACATTGAACAGCGCCTCCAATACGACCTACGCGCTGGACTTCTTCGCCAACTCTCTGCCCGATGCCAGCGGCAATGGCGAAGGCCGCCAGTATCTCGGCTCCGGTGCTGTCCCTACCGACCCGTCCGGTAACGCGACCTTTCTGTTGAATCTGCCCACCGTGATGTCCGGCCGCTGGGTGACAGCCACCGCCAGCGATCCGTTCGGCAACACCTCGGAGTTCGGCCCGGCCATCCAGGCGATGAGCACGCTCGCGGTGACCAACCTCGTGGTCGTCAACACCAACGACAGCGGCGCCGGCTCGTTGCGCGCCGCGCTTGAAACGGCGAACGCCTGGGTCTCCGGCGGCAACGACATGATCAGCTTCAATATCCCCGGCGCTGGCGTGCGGACCATTGCGCCCGCCAGTTCGCTGCCCGTGCTGAGTGACCCTGTGACGATTGACGGTTACACGCAGCCGACCGCCAGCGCGAACACGCTCTCCAACGGCCACAACGCCGTGCTCCGCATCCGCCTCGAAGGCTCCTCTGCCGGCGGCGACGGCCTGGTGATCGCGGCGGACAACTCGGTGATTCGCGGGCTGTGCGTGTTCAACTTCCCCGGCCACGATCTCGTGGAACTTCAGCGCGGGACCGCGTCGCGCGTGGAAGGCTGCTTCCTGGGCGTGGACACCGATGGCGTCACCATCAAGACCAACACCGGCGCGGCGTTGCGCATCACCGGCGCCGCCGCTTCCGGCAATACCATCGGCGGCACCACGCCCGCCGCGCGGAATGTGCTTTCCGGCGAGGGCTACGGCGTCACCGCCAGCGCCGCCAATGGGAACACCATCCTTGGCAATTTCATCGGCACCGATGCCAGCGGCACACAAGCGCGCGGCAACCGGTTCGCCGGTGTGCAACTCGTCAACGCCACGAACAACCTCATCGGCGGCACCGTGGCCGGAGCGCGGAACGTGCTTTCCGGCAATGGCCAGAATTCCGCCTTCAATGCCAGCGGCGTGCTGATTCAAGGTGGCTCTGGGAATCGCGTCGAAGGCAACTTCATCGGCACGGATGGCTGGGGCACGAACCGTGTCCCCAATGCCTATCACGGCGTCATGCTCGAAAACGGCGCTTCCGGCAACGTCATCGGCGGCACCAACGCGGCAGCCCGCAATCTCATTTCCGGCAACGGCAACCACGGCATCTCCTTCCCGGACAGCAGCCCCAACTGCGCCAGCAACCGCATCGAGGGCAATTGGATCGGCCTGGATGCGACGGGCACCAATGCGTTGGGCAACTCCAGCCGAGGCCTCTACCTCTACGCTTCCGCCAGGACCAACTCGGTGGGCGGCAGCGCGCCCGGGGCGCGGAATGTGATCTCTGGGAACGGTAGCGGTGGCCTCAGCCTCGAATTCGCCACGGGAAATTCCGTGCAGGGGAATTTCATCGGCACTGACGCCAGTGGCACCCGGGCGGTGGGCAACCTGAGCGATGGCGTGTACTTGAATGGCTCCTCGTCCGTTGCTTACTACAATCGCATCGGCGGCACGAATGCCGGCGAGGGCAACGTCATTGCCTACAACGCCTATGGCGTCTGGGTCGTCGCCGCCACGGCCAATCCGATCTTGGGCAACGCCATCTACTCGAACAACTCGCTCGGCATTGACCTCTCGCCGTCCTTCAGTCACGGGGTCAGCCTCAACGACGTCGGGGACGCGGACGCGGGCGGCAACAAGATGCAGAATTTCCCAGTGCTCTATCACGGCGCGTCGGCGCCGGGCGTGACGACGGTGCGGGGCAGCTTGAATTCGGCCACCAACGGCACCTTCCGGCTCGAGTTCTTCGCCAACGATGCCAAGGACAGTTCCGGCTACGGCGAAGGCCAGCAATTCCTCGGTGCGACGAGTGTGGTCACTGATGGCAGCGGCAATGCGAGCTTTGCGTGGGACTTCCCTCCGAGCCTGGCGACGAACCGTTTTGTCACGGCCACCGCGACTGACACCAACGACAACACCTCGGAGTTTTCGGCCGCCGCACCGGTCGTGCCGCACACCTCGGTGGACCTCAAGGTGGCGGTGTTCGAGCCGGGCGATCCGCTGCGCACGGGCGTGCCGTTCACCTACACAATTACGGTGACGAACTTCGGCCCGACCAATGCCACCAGCGTGGTCGTCACCGACACGTTGCCGGCGAATGTCTCCTACGTCACGGCGACCACTTCGCAGGGCACCATCAGCCACAGCAGTGGCGTGGTCACTGTGAATCTCGGCACGCTGAACCTGCTCAGCACTGCCAGTATCAACCTCACCGTGCAACCGACGGCTACCGGCAGCGCCTTGAACACTGCCGCGGTAAGCACGCCCGTGTTCGACCACGACCCGGCGAACAACACCGCCTCGATCTCGACCTTCCTTGGCATCGCGGATGTCAGCGCGACGGTGACAGACACACCGGACCCGATTGTCGCCGGTCAGTTGCTCACCGTGACCTACGCCGTTTCCAATGCCGGCCCGGACGTGGCCACGGCTGTGGTGCTGACCGCCAATGTGGATTCCAACTCGCAAGTGGTTTCAGCCACCCCATCGCAAGGCACGGTCAGCCAGGCGGGTTGGCAGTTTAACGCCGCGTTCGGCACGCTGGCGGTTGGGGCGACGGCCACCCTCACGGTCGCCACCATCCCGCTGGAGCAGGGCACCGCCTTCCAGTCGGCTTTCAGTGGCCGTGCCGAGTCGGATCCCGTGGCAGCCAACAACAGCGCGCAGCAGCCGACTGAAGTGTTGGCGGGGCCAGGCGTGTTTCAGTTTTATGCCGCCGATCAGGCGGTGACCGAGAACGCCGGCTTCGCTTACCTCTTCGTGCGGCGCACCGGCGGCGCGCTCGTCGCCGCCACCATCCAGGCCACGACCGCCAACCTGAGCGCTCTCTCCGGCCTGGATTATCTCGGCACGAACGTGATGCTGAGTTTCGCCACAAATCAGACGGAGGCTTACTTCACGGTGCCGATCCTCAACGACACCGAGTTCGAGTGCAACGAGACCTTCCGCGTCTGGCTGTCCAACCCGACCGCCGGCACCGTCGCCGTCGGCCTGACGAACGCCACGGTGACCATCTACGAAAACGACATCGTCCTGGTCGGGCAGGTCACGGCGGTGTCCACCGCGAACACAAATCTGGCCGCTGGCGGCAATGACGATTCCAACCAGGCGCGCCTCAGCGCCGATGGGCGCCAGGTCGTGTTCGCCAGCCAAGCCTGGAACCTGACCCCGAACGATTACCCGTCTGGCGAGGATCTATTCATCCGCGACCTGGCGAATGACACCACCCGGTTGATCACGGCCGATCCTTTCGGCTACGCCGTGGGATCGAGCTACAACCACAATTTCGATCTCAGCCCGGACGGGCGTTGGGTGGCGTTCGGCAATTACAGCGACGGTCTCGTGCTCAACGACACCAACGGCCTTGGCGACGTGTTCCTCCGCGACACCCTTCTGAGCACGACCTCGCTGATCAGCGTCAATCTGGCCGGCGACAGCGGCGGGAATGAGTTCTCGGCGCTGCCCGTGTCCGGGCGGGCGCTGGGCACCAACGGCCAACGCGTGGTGTTCGAGAGTTACGCCACCGACCTGGTCGCGCAAGGCGACGCGAACCTCGACCTTGACGTGTTTGTCCGCGAGGTGAATTCCGGCCACACGATCCTGGCCAGCGTGAACCGCTTCGGCAACGCGACCGGCGATGCCGGTTCTTCAGCCGCGACCATCAGCGCCGATGGGAGCGCGGTCGCCTTTGCCTCGTATGCCGCCGACCTGGTGCCGGGCGATACGACTTTCCAGCAGGATGTGTTTGTGCGTTACCTCGCCAGCAACCTGACCGTGCGGGTGACGGTCGCCACCAACGGTGTGGACGGCGGCAACCAGTACTCGAGCTTCCCGCAACTCGGCGCTTCAGGGCGATACGTCGCGTTCCAGAGTTATTCCTCCAACCTCACGACCAACCAGAACACGGGCTCCCGGCAGGCAGTATTCTGGCGCGACGTGCAGACCGGCGAAACGCGGCTCGCCTCCGTCGCCACCAACGGCGCCGCGGGCAATCAAGATTCCCATCTCGTCAGCCTCAGCCCCAATGGGCGCTTCGTGCTGTTCACCAGCGAGGCCAGCAACCTCGCGCCCGGCGACACCAACGGCTACCCGGATGTCTATGTGCGCGACGTGATCGGCGGCGTCACCTGGCTCGTCAGCCTCACGCCAGCGGGCACCGCCGGCAATCAGGGCGGCACGGAACCCGCCCTGAGCGACGAGGGCCGCTACGTGGTGTTCTACAGCGCCTCCACCAATCTGGTTCCCACTCAAACGCCTTCCGGTTTCAGCCGCGACATCTATGTCCGGGATCTGGTCGCTGGCACGACGACCCTCGTCACCCACTCGGCCTACTCGAGTCTCGCGGGCAACGGTCTCTCCCACGCGCCGGACCTCAGCGCCGACGGCAGCGTGGTGGCCTATGCCAGCGAGGCGGATGACCTGGTGCGTGGCGACGGTGGCTACTACTCCGACGTCTTCGCCTGGAACCGCGCCGCGAACAGCAACGAACTCGTCAGCATCGGCTCCAGCGCCACGCCATTGGGTTCAAGCTTCTCGGCGGTCGTCAGCGGCAATGGCAGCCGGGTGGCGTTTGTCAGCGATGCCGCCAACCTCGCCGCCAACGATGGCAATCAGGCTGACGATGTCTTCCTCCGCACCCTGGCCACCGGCCAGACCACACTGGTCAGCCGAAACTCGACGGGCAGCGGCAGCGCCAGTGGCCACTCAGGCTCGCCGCTGATCTCCAGCGATGGGCGCTACGTCGCCTTCGTGAGCGCTGCCGCGGACCTCACGCCGTTGGCGGACAGCCCCGGCTACGACGCGTTTCTTTACGACGCCACCAGCGGCACCAACCGGCTCCTCAGCCTCAACCGCTTGGGGACCGGCGGGGGCGATGGCGATTCCTATCTTTGGGACATGAGCCCGGATGGCCGCTACGTCGTGTTCACCAGTTCCGCCACCAACCTGGTGACCGCGACCGACACGAACGAGGTGGAGGACGTGTTCCTCCGCGACACGGTGGCGGAAACCACGACGCTCATCAGCGTCACGCCGGCGGGCGGTGCCGCCGGTGCGGCAGGGGCCAACGACCCGGCAGTCAGCAGCGATGGCCGTTACGTAGCCTTCCTGTCGCCCTCCGCCAACCTCCTGCCCGGCTCAACCTCCAACCGGTTTGCCTTCCCCCAAGTGCTCGTCCGCGATCGCACGGCCGGCACCACGGTTCTGGCCAGCGCCGCCCCCGGCGCCCTGCCGGCCGCTGGCGTCTGCGGCAGCCCCGGCATCAGCAGCGATGGCCGCTATGTCCTCTTCGAGACTGAGGCCGCGAACCTCGCCCCCGGCGACCTCAACGGCACGACCGACGTGTTCGTCCGCGACCTGCTGTCCGGCACCACGCTGCTCGCCAGTGCGACGGACGGAACCACCAACGCCGGCAATGGCCTTTCCTACAGCGCCCGGCTCAGCGACAACGGTCGCTATGTCGTGTTTGTCAGCGACGCTGCCAATCTCGTGCCGAACGATGGCAACGACCGAACCGACGTCTTCGTGCGCGATCTCGTCACCGGTGATACGACGCTGGTCAGCGCGGGCTGCGCCGGGACGATGTCGGGCAACGCCCAGTCCTACTCGCCGAGCCTCAGTCCGGATGGCCGGTATGTCGTGTTCGTCAGCGCCGCCACCGATCTCGTGCCCGGTTACGTGGGCGGCTTCGTGGCCAACATCTTCCGGCGCGATCTGGCAACCGGAACCACCGTGCTCCTCAGTCGTGATTTCAACCAGACCTCCGGGGGCAACAGCCAGTCCTCTCAGCCCGACGTGAGCGATTCCGGGGGGACGGTGGTATTTGCCAGCTCTGCCAGCAACCTGGTCGCCAACGATGCCAATCAGCGGGAAGACGTCTTCGTCTGGCAGTCCGTCACCTCCGGCGGCGTGGACCTCGCCCTGAGCAAGAGTTCCTCCACCAATCAAATCCAGCTCGGCGGCACTTTCGGTTACACCCTCGGCGTGTCCAACCTCTCCACCAACAGCGCCAGCGGCGTGCAAGTGACCGATCCCGTCCCCTACGGTCTGCTGGTCACCGGTGCCGGCTCTTCGCAAGGCACGCTCACCGCCAACGGCAACCTGCTCACCTTCAACCTCGGCACGCTTGCCCCGGGCGGCAGCGCCACCCTCACCATTCAAGTCCAGGCCGTGACCGCCGATTGGAAGGTCAACACCGCTGTTGCCAGCGCCACGCAGTTCGACACTGGGCCGGCAAACAACACCGCCAGCGTCTCGGTCTATGTCATTCCGCCTCCGCCGCCGCCTTCCCTGGAGATCTCGCTCGACGCTGGCCTGCTGACCATTCGCTGGCCCAGCAGCGCCACCGGCTACGCGCTGCAAACCACCACCAATCTGGTTCCCCTCGTCCATTGGACCTCAGTGACGAATTCCGTCTTGGACAATGGCACCTGGAGGAGCGTCTTCCTCACGCCAAACCCAGGGGAGCCAGGTCGCTTCTACCGGCTGCGGAAGCCTTGAAACTCGGCCAGCCTCTGCCCCGGCGGCGACGGTTGCCATTGCCGGAGCGACCGCCTTGCACCTTTGATGGCTCCAGAGTGCCCCCTTTGCTGCCGACGCTGCTCCCTCTCCATTGGATCACTGCCGTTTAGTCAAGCCGTCCGCCGGGGCGCTTGCTCTTGCGCTTAATCTTAATCTCAGCGCACCGAAGAAGTTTACGGTTAAGCGCAGGAGCAAGAGCCAGCAGCGGGCACCCCGACTCCCTTCCGGCTTAACTAATACCATTTGCGGCCCTGGACTGCACCATTCGCTGCCGACGCTTCGTATCCGTGTTACTAACACCGGTTAGCGGCGAGTCACGTCGCCCTGCCAGACTGGGGCATGGCAACTTCATCCACGGTGCGTAAACGCCTGACCCGGGCGCAACGCGCGCAACTCCCCAGGACTTTTCGGAAAAGCGGGCTTTCCCAGCGGGCCTTTGCCGTCCAAGCGGGGATCGGTCTCTCGACCCTCCAAGTATGGCTCTGTGCGCGCCGGGGCAAGCCGGTCGCGGTGCCCCAGTTCGAGGCGCTACCCAACCTATTGGCAGCCCCGGCGGCGGGGCCTTATCGACTGTGCTGGGCCAAGGCTTGGTGGCCGAGGAGTTGGCGACGTTACTACAGTTATTGGAGGGGCGATGCTCACGTTGAGTCCCGCCACGCGGATCTATCTGGCGACCGGGGCCACGGATCTGCGGAAGAGCTTCGAGGGGTTAACCGACCTG
>Ga0105047_10010632_pt1 | contig 15019 bp, 19 predicted proteins | sample MAT04_FD_78384 | JGI IMG/M metagenome (GOLD analysis project Ga0105047, IMG submission 78384) | Freshwater microbial communities from Lake Fryxell liftoff mats and glacier meltwater in Antarctica - MAT-04 (megahit assembly) | ecosystem: Environmental > Aquatic > Freshwater > Ice > Liftoff... | reverse complement strand
CGACACCCTGGGCGGCCTCGGCATGGCCGGCGGCGGCGCTCATGCCGAGGGAGAGTGGGCCGATCTGGACAGTCTGGTGCGGCAGGCGCAGCGGGCCGCGGTGCTGATCAGCCGGTTGAGCCTCAGTCGGGAGTGATGGGCCCGGAGCTCTGCAGGCCGTGATGGACCCGGCTCACCGGACCTTCGGCGGATTATCAACCGCATTTCGACGAGCGATCTCGCGATAATTGGACGTTTGCGGCGGCGAGCTTTGATTGAAATACCGTCCAAGGAGCGTTTCACATCCGTGCCCCGGCATGCAGGAACCGGCGAGGAGAAGATAATTCATGCCGCTGCCGAACGGAAAGCGTTGGCGGTCCCACTCCTCGACAGAAGAACCGAGTTGAACGAGACGCGCCTCGCCGGCGATTTCACATTCAGGGGTGAGGTCCGTCGCAGTCTCGACGGTGTATTCGTAGGCGAAGCCCGGGGTCGCCAGTTCCCGTCTTTTTCCCAAAAGAAACACACCGCATCCCGGGTCGCGAATGATGGTCTGGCCACGCGACACTTCGACCGAAATGCCCATGACCTGATGCAGTCCGGGCTCAAGCCAGACATTGATCGACGGCGCATTCGTTCTGGCGCAACCCGCCAGGGCGAACACGGCGAGAAGCCCGGAAACAAGTTTTCCGCTTCCCCGCAACGCCTCACCCATACATGTCGCCCAGATAGACCCGGCGCACTTCCGGGTCACGGATGACATCCTCGGCCTTGCCTTCGAACAGCACCGAACCGCCCGAGATGATCGAGGCGTGGTCGATGATTTCCAGCGTCTCGCGCACATTGTGGTCGGTGATCAGCACGCCGATGCCCTGACCGGCCAGATAGCGGATGACCTGGCGGATGTCGGCGATGGCCAGGGGGTCAATGCCGGCGAAGGGTTCGTCCAGCAGCATGAAGGACGGCTTGCCCGCCAGCGCCCGCGCGATCTCGCACCGCCGCCGCTCACCGCCCGAAAGGCCCGAGGCCGGGGCATGGCGCAGGTGGTCGATGCGCAGTTCCTCCAGCAGGCGGCTGGTCTCCTCGGCGATGGCGGCCTTGCCGGTGTGGTGCAGTTCGACCACCGCCATGACGTTGTGCTCGACCGTCATGCCGCGGAAGATCGACGCCTCCTGCGCCAGATAGCCCAGTCCCATGCGGGCGCGCTGGTACATCGGCTGGGCCGTGATGTCCTCGCCGTCCAGCCAGATCGAGCCGGTGTCCGGCGGGATCAGGCCGGTGATCATGTAGAAACAGGTGGTCTTGCCCGCACCGTTGGGGCCGAGCAGGCCCGCGACCTGACCACGCTGAACGTGCAGGGAGACGTCGCGCACCACCTGCCGCTGGCCGAAAGACCGGGCGATATGATCGACCCTCAGGCCCGTGGCGCGCGCGGGTGCCGCCGCCGGTTCGACCGGGTCGTGGAGGTTTAGAGCGGACAGTTCCTTACGAGCCATACTCGCTAGCTACCGAGAACCGTCCGCTCTCGCCAGTGCCTTAGTTCTCGACTTCGTCGGGCTTGTCGTCGCCCGACCCCCGACCGGGATAGTGGATGCACATGATGCGATTGTTGTCCGAAGTCACCCGAATGCATCTGGTGTTCCCATCCATCGGATGTCCCGGAGGCGGGTCAAACGGGACGCATGTCTCCCCTGGAGGGCAGGCCGGGGGTGGCGGAGGGTCTTGAATTAGCGCGGGCGAAAAGTCAAAGACCAAGAAAAAACGATCACAGTGGAAAACATCTGGTGCTCCTACGCTTGAAGGCAGCCAATTTCTGCCTGTAGCCCCATAACACGATAAGGTTGATCGCTCTACTCGTTAGGGTAAAAGACACCCTGCACGCGGCCGCCGGTCGCACCGTCCATCTGGGCGGCCTCGGTGCGGGTGTTGTAGGTCAGCCGTCCCCCGGTCATCACGTTTTGACCCTGAGTCAGGATGACGTCGCCGGTGAGAACAATCGTGTCGGTCGCGGGCGTATAAACGGCTCGGTCGCCGCGGATCGTCTGTTCAGGTGTAACGAAATAGACGTTGCCCGTCGCATCGACGCGATTCAGGCCGCCGTTGGTGATCGTGCCTTCAACGCGGTCGGCGCGGATGCGGTTTTGACCTTGGGTCAGTTCGGCGCGGCCGCGCAGAGAGAGCGCCGTCGGTGTGCGCGACACCTCGTCGGCCCCCCACATGATGGGCTGTCCGCCCTGGAAGCTCTGCGCGTCGCCGATCGTCGGCAGGGCGGCAAGACCCAGCGCCATCGCGACCGTCATCAGGGTTCTGGTCATTCTCATCAGTCCGAGCTCGCCGGGTTTATGGTCCCGCGCACCTTGTTATCGCCTGCGCCCCTGAACACGACCCGCTGGCCCTGTTCATAGATCACATAGGACGAAGCGTTGACCGTTCCAAGCGGACCGCTGCCCTGAACGCCCTTCGATCCGGACACGATGCCGGTCGAGGTGTCCACCACAGCCTCGGGCGTGACCAGGATGAAACCCGAGCCGCCGTCCGAAATCCGCACGTTCGGTCCGATGGTGACCGACCTGGCCGCTTCGTCATAGGTCCCCCCATCCGCCGTAAGGGTCGTGACCTTGCGGCCGCCGAGGTTCAGCTTCATCGCCGGGCCGATCAGCCGGAACTGGCCGGTCTGCGGATCGCGCACGGCGCTTTTCGCCCCGATCATGAAGCTGCGGCCCTCGGCGTCCTGACCGTGGAACATGGCGCTGTCCAGACGGACCTCGCGGCTGGTCCCGGCCTTGCGCTCGACATCCGACATCACGCTGCGCAGCACGATCCAGCTGAGCGTGCCGCCGGCCAGGACGATGATCGCCACCGGCAGTATGCGGCGCAGCAGCTTGACCCGCCGCGACCGGGCGCGGAACGCCCGGGCCGTGACGGCGACCCGCGCCTCGTCGGCCTGGTCCCGGATGTCGGCAGGCTCTGTCATCAGCTGTGCGCGAAGATGTCCGTCTCGTCCCAGCCCGCCAGATCCAGCGCCGACCGGCTGGGCAGGAAGTCGAAACACTGGCGGGCCAATTCGGCGCGGCCTTCGCGGACCAGCATCTCGTCCAGCTTCACCTTGGCCGCATGCAGATAGAGAACGTCCGACGCCGCATACTCCAGCTGCGCGGGCGACAGGTCGGCCGCGCCCCAATCACTGGACTGCTGGGCCTTTGACAGGTCGACCCCGACCAGTTCGCGCACGACATCCTTGAGCCCGTGCCGGTCCGTATAGGTCCGGGCCAGTTTGGAGGCGATCTTGGTGCAATAGACCGGGCGCGTCTCGACCCCGAGATGCAGCTGGAACATGCCGATGTCGAACCGGCCGAAGTGAAACAGTTTCAGCACCTTCGGGTCGGTCAGCAGCCGCTTCAGGTTCGGGCAGTCATAGCCGGGCCGGGCCATGCGCACGACATGGGCCTCGCCGTCGCCGGCCGACAACTGGACCACGCACAGCGGATCGCGCCGGAAGCGCAGCCCCATGGTCTCGGAATCGATCGCGACCTCGGGGCCCAGATCCAGGCCGTTCGGCAGGTCGCCTTCGTGGAAATGGATGGTCATGTGGGATCAGGAGCCTTGGCGGCGGAAGAAAACGTCGCCCTCAAGTAGCCGAGCGCCGCGCGCGAGGCGATAGGGCCCAAAAACAAACGGCGCCGCACCTTTCGATGCAGCGCCGTTCAAAAATGGTGCCCAGGAGAGGACTCGAACCTCCACGACATTTCTATCACTGGCACCTGAAGCCAGCGCGTCTACCAATTCCGCCACCAGGGCCCAGACGTTTTCGCACCGACGTGCTTGTCCGTCCGGAAGGCGCGGACCCTTAAGGCAGCCCCCCCAGCGGGTCAACAGACATTTGTCGGCTTTGCGTTGCGAGGCTGGCAGCCATCGTCTAATCCCGGCCCGGCGCGAGCTGTGCCTCCGCGCGCCGCCGCATGTTGGAGTCTCTGTCATGAGCGAAGTCGTCCCCGGTCTGGTCACTGTTTTCGGCGGCTCAGGCTTCGTCGGCAGCCAGCTGGTGCGCGCGCTGGCGAAACGGGGCTGGCGGGTGCGGGTCGCGGTGCGCCGGCCCGATCGCGCCTTCAAGCTTCAGACCTCGGGGACGGTGGGCCAGATCCAGGCGGTCCGCTGCGACGCGACCCGGCCGGACGACGTCGCCGCCGCCCTGCGAGGGGCAGACGCCGCCATCAATCTGATCGGCATCCTTTACGAATCCGGCCGCCGGAGCTTCCAGGCGATGCACGTCGAGACCTCGCGCAACATCGCCGAGGCCGCAGCCGCAGCCGGCGTCAAACGGCTGGTCCAGATCTCTGCCATTGGTGCCAGCCCGGAGGGGCCCTCCGAATACGCCCGCTCCAAGGCCGAGGCCGAGATAGCGGTGCGCGCGGTCTTGCCGGGCGCCGTGGTGATCCGTCCATCGATCGTCTTCGGGGCCGGTGACGACTTCCTGAACCGCTTTGCACAGATGGCCCGGTTTGCCCCCTTCCTGCCGTTGATCGGCGGCGGTCAGACGAAATTCCAGCCGGTCTATGTTGGTGACGTGGCCGAGGCCATCGCCCGCGCGACCGTCCTGCCCGAGGCGGCGGGCCGCACCTTCGAGCTCGGCGGCCCGGCGGTCATGACCTTCGAAGAGGTCCTGAAACTGATCCTGCGCGAGACCTATCGATCGAACGGCCTGATGCCCCTGCCGTTCTTCGCGGCACGGGCGATCGGCTCGCTGGCCCAGCTGACGGCCATGGTCGGCATCGCGCCCGTGCTGACCCGCGACCAGGTGGTATCGCTGCAATCGGACAATGTGGTCGCCGATGGAGCCGAGGGCCTGACCGAGCTGGGCATCCCGCCGACCGGCGTGGAGGCCATCGCCCCGTCCTACCTGTGGCGCTATCGCCGCGGCGGCCAGTTCGCCAACGCGGCGGCCGGCTGACCCCTCAGCCGTAGGCCCAGATCGCGATCAGCCCGGCAACCCCTACAAGAATCCGCCACATCGAGAACGGCGCAAAGCCGTAGCGGCCGACGAAATCCACCAGGAAGCGGACCACGAACAGGCCGCTGATGAACGACACGACGAAGCCGATCGCGATCAGGCGGGCGACGTCGCCCGTGATCAGGTCGCGGCTCTCCCAGAAATCCAGGGCGAAGGCGCCGACCATGGTCGGGATGGCCAGGAAGAACGAAAACTCGGCCGCCGCCTTCTTGTCGACGCCCAGCAGCAGGCCGCCGACAATGGTCGCGCCGCTGCGCGAGACGCCCGGGATGATCGACAGGCATTGCCACAGGCCGACGCCGATCGCCGTCTTCCACGACAGCTTCATCGCATCCTCGGCCAGCTCACGCTGTTCCAGGGTCACAACCCCGTCCTTGACCCGTCGCCGCAACCCCATCGTCCCCGCGTCCGACCACCGTTCCAGCACGATCAGGGCCACGCCGCCGACGATCAGGCTGATGCAGACGATGGTGGTGTTGAACAGCACGTTCTTGATGAAGTCGTGCAGCAGCAAGCCCAGAATGGCTGACGGCAGGAAGGCCAGCAGCACCGAGATGGCGAAGCGCCGCGCGGCCGGGTCCTTGCCCGGCAGACCCAGGAGCACCTTCCACAGCCGGACGAAATAAACCGCGACCACCGCCAGGATGGCCCCCAGCTGGATCATGACGATGAAGGTGTTCCACGGATCGTCGGCCAGGCCCAGCGCCTGTTTGGCCAGGAGCAGGTGGCCGGTGGACGAAACCGGAATGAATTCGGTCAGTCCTTCGACCAGACCGAGAAGAATCGCCGCCAACCAGTCCGCCATGCACGCCCCGTCAAACTCGATAAGGGCGGTCAGTGCGCGCCCGGTTCGGGACCCACATAGCGCAGGCGCGCCCGGATAGGCGAGCCGTTCGTGGCCTGATCCAGCGCATGACCCAGCAAGCCGGCCAGCCGGCCCAGCAGGAACAGGTCAGCGGCCCCGTCGCGCGGCAGCTCCAGCCGCCGGGCCACAACCGCCAGCACGAGGGTGAAATTTGCCCGCTGGCCCGTCGCGGCCTCGCCCTCCTGCACGGCGCGCGCCAGATCGGCTGGCAGATCGGCGGCGGCCAGCAGCGCGGCGGCGCGCGGATCGCCGGAGGGATAGTCCTCCTGGGCGTCGAACCCGACCAGACGCCCCATCTCATGGGCCCTGCGCGCCGCATTTACCGCCTGACGCCGCACCGCGACGATCCAGTCCGAGGCCCGCGTCAGCTCGGCCATCATCGGCGACCCGACCATGGTCAGAAGCCCGGCCATGGCCGCGGCCGCCGGAGCCGCGCCCCCATCGGCGGCGGCCCGCGTGGCCAGCACCGCCGGATTGATCTCATGGTCAGCCGACAGCACCAGCGCGCGGCGGATCAGATGGGCGTCCCGCTCGGGCGTCTTCCAGCTGCGTGCCAGTCTCTGGTGCAGGAACAGGCGCGGTCCCGAGCCGGCGGCGCCGTCCACGGCCTCGTCCAGCACCCGGGCGCACTCCAGCCGCAACTCTTCCACCGTGCGCGATTTGGGGTCCGCGTCCTCTTCGGCGCGCCGGGCCAGGGCGGCGAACAGGCGCGCCCGGATCGAGCCTCCGGGTACAGCCCCGACCCGCGGCCGGACCTCGGCAAAGGGATTGGTCGCCCGCGCGTCCCACAGGCGCCGCGCAACATCCTCGAGCGTCGCGGTTTCCGCCAGCTGGACCGCGTCCATCCCGCGATAGAACAGCCGCCCGCCGGCGATCACGGTCAGGGACGAGCAGACATCGGCCTCGCCGCGTGACGCGCCTCCCGGCATCCGGCGATAGACGGCCGCATCGTCGGGATCGACGACATCGCCGCTCAGGCGGGCGATGTCATGGGAGGCGTACAGGCTGCGGCGTGAATCCTCAGGGTCCGGCCGCGCCGCGATTCGGCCTCGGCTGACATAGGCGTAGAGCGTCTGCGACTTGACTCCCAGCCGGGCCAGCGCCTCGCTTCGCCCGATCCAGCGGGCTGTGTCCGTCGTCTGCACGTCACCCTCCCTGATGCCGGGGCCTCGCGGCACCCATCGGGAGCCAAGCATGCGGCTCTTTCGTGACGATGACCCTAACGTACTCGACAGCCGCGCGGCCCTCGACCTCTTTGGCCGCACTCACTGCCCGGCCCTTGGCATGGCCATGCCTTTCCGCGACAAGACGGCGATGACCTCGCCCACCCCGATCAACCCCGCCCCGAGCGCGCTCGAGGACGCTCATTCGGCGACCCGCGCCATCACCCGTCTTTCGGTCGGTGTAGCCGTCGTGCTGATCGTGCTGAAGGCCTTTGCCCTGGGTGCCTCGGGGTCGGTGTCGATCCTCGCCTCACTGGCGGACTCGGCGCTCGATCTGGTCGCGTCGCTGGGCGTCTTCTTCGCCGTGCGCTGGGCCGCGGCTCCGCCTGACGAGGATCACCGGCACGGTCACGGCAAGGGCGAGGCGCTCGCCGCCATGGTTCAGGCCGGTCTGGTGTTCGCTTCGGCGCTGTTCGTCGGCTGGGAAGCGCTCCAGCGCGTCTTTGATCCCCGGCCGGTGACCTCCGGTTACTGGGGCGTGCTCGTGATCCTGATCTCGATCGCCCTGACTGGCTGGTTGGTCCGGATGCAGGCCCGCGCCATCAAGGTCAGCGGATCGATGGCGGTGCAGGCCGACCGAGCCCATTACACCGCCGACCTGGCGGCCAATGTCGTGGTCCTGATCGGGGTCATCTCCGGGGCTTTCCTGTCGGCTCCCGGACTGGACGCGGCCGCCGGCCTGGTGGTCTCGGTTTGGCTGTTCTGGGGCGCGCTGGGCATGTTGAGGACCGCCGCGGATCACCTGGTCGACAAGGCCCTGCCCGAAAGCGATCGCATCGCCATGACGACGGCCGTGCTCGCCGATTCCCGGATTTCCGGCGTGCACCAGCTCAGAACCCGCATGGCCGGCTCGGTCATCGTGATCCAGATGCACGTCGATCTGGACCCGAACCTGACGCTGGACGCAGCCCACGACATCGTCGTCGAGGCCGAGAACCGGCTGCTTGCGGGCTGGCCTCGGGCCGACATCCTGATCCATCCCGACCCACGCGGTCGCGCCGAACTCCACGGCGGCGTCCTCGCCGAGACACCCGCCGAGGCGGGCCGACCGACACCGAAGCCGAAGAAAGGCCCGTGAATCTGAGCCGTGGCTAACGAGGGCTTAACGCCCTCGCGCGCATGAACGCCCCATGTCGGCCTGCGTCCTGTATCATTTCGCGCTCGAACCGGGCTCGCGCGCCGCACGCCTGGCGCTGGGCGAGGCGAAAAAAGCCTTCACCGAGATTCTGGTCCGTCCGTGGGAAGACGACTGCCCCATCGCGGGGCTGAACCCGTCCGGCATGCCCCCGGTGTTGCGTGTGACCGAGGACAGCCGGTCCCTGACCCTGTGCGAACCCGCCGCCATCCTGGGCTGGCTGGAGGACGGATCGCGCGAGCCCTTCCTGATGCCGACCGATCCCACCGAGCGCGCCGAGACGCGTCGCTTGGTCGCCTGGTTCGACCGCCGCTTCACCGACGAGGTCAACGCGGTGCTTCTGCACGAGCGCATGGAAAAACCGCTGCTGCGCCTGGGGCCGCCGGAGGCGCGTGCGCTTCGGGCCGGACGCGAAGCCCTGAAATCGCACCTCGCCATGCTGGAGGGTTTGCTGGCCGGACGCGACGCCCTGGCGGGTCGCCGCATCAGCCAGGCCGACTTTGTCGCCGCCGCCCATCTGTCGGTGCTGGACTATTTCGGCGAGGTGTCCTGGGCCGCCTGGCCGGGCGTCAAGACCTGGTACATGAAGCTGAAGTCCCGCCCCTGTTTCCGGCCCCTGCTGGCCGACCGCTTTCCCGGCGTGCCGCCAGCGACCTGGTACGCCGACCTGGATTTCTAAGGCTGACTGCATAAGCCCTTCGCTCTCGCCATCGCCGGCGGTGCGTGAGAGAGGCAAGCCATGCTGACCGACATCCGCCCCCTGATCCGAGAGCACGCCGCCGAACTGGGCTTCGACGCCTGCCGTTTCGCCTCGGCTACCGAGCCGTGGAGCGCGGGTGAGCGGCTGGCCCATTTCGTCGGGGCGGGCCGTCACGGCGACATGGGCTGGATGGAGTCGACGCTCGAGCGGCGCGCCCACCCCACCGCCATGTGGACCGACGCCCGAACTGCGATCGTCCTCGGCCTCAACTACGGTCCCGGGACAGACCCCCTGCCCGAGATGGCCGATGCGTCGGCAGGCTACATCTCGGGCTATGCGCGCGGCGACGACTATCATGAGGTCATCAAGGGTCGGCTCAAGACGCTCGCCGGTCAGGTCGCGGCCAGCACCGGTCAGGAGGTCAAGGTCTTCGTCGACACCGCCCCCCTGATGGAAAAACCGCTGGCCCAGCGTGCCGGTCTCGGCTGGCAAGGCAAGCATACCAATCTGCTCAGCCGGACTCACGGCAATTGGCTGTTCCTCGGCGTCATCCTGACCGCCGCTGAACTGGAGCCCGACGCGCCGGAGGGCGAGCATTGCGGCACCTGCACGGCCTGCCTCGACGCCTGTCCCACCAACGCCTTCCCCGCCCCGTTCCAACTCGACGCCCGGCGCTGCCTGTCCTACCTGACCATAGAATTTGCCGGTCCGTGGCCAGTCGAGTTTCGTGCGGCCACCGGCAGCCGCATCTACGGCTGCGACGACTGCCTGGCAGTCTGCCCGTGGAACAAGTTCGCCGCCGCCTCGAACGAGGCTCGCCTCCAGGCCCGCGACGCCCTGGTCTCGCCCCGGCTCGACGACCTGGCCGCGCTGGACGACGCAGCCTTCCGGACGCTGTTCTCGAAGAGCCCCGTCAAGCGCATCGGCCGCGACCGTTTCGTACGCAATGTCCTCTACGCCATCGGCAACAGCGCCGACCCGGGGTTGATCCCGGTGGCAGAACGTCTGCTGGACGACCCGGACGCCGTTGTGCGTGACGCCGCTGCATGGGCGCTTCAGCGTCTCCTCCCTGTTCGCGAAGCGAATGGGGAGGTGGATCGACGGCGACCAGACGACGAGACGGAGGGGGCACCTCGGTGAGTCGGGATTGGCGACCGCTCGGCCAGGCCGGCGTCGCCCCCTCCGTCACGCCGCATATCTGCGGCGCGACACCTCCCCATCGGCAACGCCGATGGGGAGAAGAATCGAAGCCCTACCCCATCCCGATCTGACCGCCCCGCTCGCCACCCGGAGCCTTGGCGATTTCCAGAAGCTTGATGCGGAACACCATCACCGCGTTCGACGGAATGCCCGGTCGGCCCTGTTCGCCGTATCCCTGCGCGGGAGGCACATAGACCAGCCATTCGTCGCCGACACGCATCTGCTGCAGCGCCTCGGTCCAGCCCGGCACCACGTCCGAGACGGTGAAAACCGCCGGCTGGCCCGACTGGAACGAACTGTCGAACACCGTCCCGTCCGTCAGCGTGCCTTCATAGTCGACGCGGACCAGATCGTTTCGGTCGGGCCGCTCTCCGCCCGCGGGGCCGGACCGGACCACCTTGTACTGCACGCCCGATGGCAGGGATTCCACCCCGTCAGCCTTGGCGTTCGAGCTCAGAAAGAACTCGGCCGCGCGGAGATTCTGCGCCGCGCTCTCGTCCGGCGCGGCCGGTCCGCGGTTGCACGCGGCCAACGGCCCCGCCAGCGCTGCCGCCATCGTCAGCGCCGCGACGCCCCTGGCCCATTTTCGCTTCGGATTCCTTCGATCCGAATCCAGAAAATGGCCCAGAATCATAGCGGAGCGAAATCTGAGACCTGATGGACCTGCGTCCATCAAGCCCGATTTCGCTCTAGCCCATCCGTAGCGCATAGCCTGCCTCTTCCAGTCCGTGTCTGATTTCTTCCACATGGTCCGCGCCGCGCGTCTCGACCATGATGTCGAACTCCGCGCCCTTGGCCGGCACGTCCAGCGCCAGCCGGTTGTGGACCACGTCGATGATGTTGCCGCCAAGGCCGCCGATCACGGCGCTCATCTTGGACAGCATGCCCGGCCGATCGTCGCCGAGAATGCGATAGACGACCATCTTCTTCTCGCGCACCAGTTCGCGGTTCAGGACCACGGCGAGCATGCGCGCGTCAATATTTCCGCCGCACAGCACCAGCCCGACCTTCATGCCCTTGAATTTGTCCGGATAGGCCAGCAGCGCCGCCAGACCGCCCGCGCCCGCGCCTTCGGCGACCGTCTTCTCCAGCATGGCGTAATAGGCCACCGCGGTTTCAAAATGGGCTTCCTGGCAGACCAGCACGTCTTCGATCAGCGGGTCGGCGATGGCGAAGGGGATGTCGCCCACGGCCTTGATGGCGATGCCCTCGGCGATGGTCTGACCGCCACAATTCGGCGTCTCGCCCCGGCGCCGGGCGCTGAACGAGGGATACATGGCCGCCTCGACGCCGAAGATGAGGATGTCCGGCTTCATCGCCTTGGCCGCGACCGAACAGCCGGCGATCAGGCCGCCGCCGCCGATCGGAATGACCAGGGCGTCAAGATCGGGCGCATCTTCAAGGAACTCCACCGCGCAAACACCTTGGCCCGTGACGATTCCCGCGTCGTCGAAGGCCGAGACGAAAACATGGCCGTGCTCGTCACGCAGCCGGTGCGCCTCTTCGGTCGAACCGGCGAAATCCAGCCCATTGATCACCACCGTCGCGCCGTGCGCCCGGGTGCCGTCGGCTTTGGTGAAGGGCGTCCCCTCCGGCATGACGATGGTCACCGGCACGCCCAGCCGGGCACCGTGATAGGCCAGGGCCTGGGCGTGGTTGCCGGCGCTGGCCGCCACCACCCCGCGTTTGCGCTCTCCAGGTGTCAGCTGCAGCAGCCGGTTCAGCGCCCCTCGCTCCTTGAAGCTGCCGGTGAAATGCAGATTGTCGAACTTGACCCAGACCTCGGCCCCGGTCAGTTGCGACAACCGGCGGGAGTGGCGGGTGGGCGTGCGGTCGACCTGACCGGCGATACGGTCGCGCGCCGCCAGAATATCGTCGAAAGTGACTGTCATGAGACGTCCCTATACCCGGTTCAGAGCGATGTCGGTTCGGATGATCTCACCTCCGAAGTCAGAAATCGCTCCAACAATGATGCTGGACCATTTTTTGGTTTAAGGTCGAATCGACCTGAAGCAAAAATGGTCTGGCCGGGTTGATGCGCGCTTTTGGCCCACAGCCGAACGCCTCGCAACCTTGACCTTATCGCGGCGTTCAGCGTCTGATCGCAACGTTCGACCCGCGCGTCCACGGAGAGAGCCATGTCTGCCCGCCACCTGATCGCCATCGCCGCCGTGGCCGCCTCGCTGACGGCGTGCGCGACCGTCACCCCCAACGGCAATGCGAGCGGCTTTGGGCCCCGTCCTTCATCCAGCGCCTTCCGCGCCGAGGATTTCGCCTGGTCCGCCGGTTCGGGCCGAGCCTCGATCGAGGGCCGCGTCGACTACCGGCGTGACGGCAGGGCCTTCACCTGTAGCTCTGTCGCCCTTACGCCCGACACGCCATATACCCGCGCCCGCTTTCAGACCCTGTACGGATCGACGACCCGCGCCGTGATCCCCGAAGCCGTCGTGCGCGCCCGCACCGTGGCCGACCCCAACGCCGACTACCGCTCGTTCGTCCGCCAGACCTCATGCGAAAACAACCGCTTCCAGTTCGACAACCTGCCCGACGGCAACTGGTTCGTCATAAGCCCGGTCAGCGCCGGCGGCGACCGCACCGTGTTGATGCGTCAGGTCGCCACGCGCCGCGGGCGGGTCACCGTCGTCCTCTAGCCTGCCCGACCCAGTACCCCTGGTCTTTGAGGCCGCGTATCTGGCCGCTTCGGAGAGTTCATCATGCCCCGCCTCACCCTGCTCCTCGCCGCCGGACTGGCCCTCGTCGCCGTGCCCGCAACCGCCCAGTCCTGGGGCGGAACCTACAATAGCGGCTACAGCTATGGCGGTTACAGCGGTCCTGGCGATTACGGCTACGGACGCCGAAGCGACGGGAACGCCGTGCCCTCCAGCTTCGACTGGCGCGGCCAGCTGGACCGGCCGGGCGACTATCGCTGCGACGCCTTCTGGGACGCCAGCCGAAGCGACTGCGGCGAGCGCTGGCGTGACCAACGCAGCCGCGTCAGCTCCCATGCCCGCCAGAACTATCGCCAGCTCGCCGGTTCCGGGCGGGATGGCTACGGCCATGACCGCTACGGGCACAACAGCGGCTACGGTCACTACGGCTATTCGCGCCGTGGCCGGGGCTATGGGTCAGCCCATGGGTACGGAGCCGGTAGCGATCAGGGCGGCGCGGCCTTTTACGGGGCCTACGGCCGCCCAGACCTGGTCTATCCGGACGCCGGACGCCCCTATGGATCGAATGGTTCGCAGCGTAGCCGCGCCGACTCGTGCCGGGCGACCTGGCGCTCCTACAATCCCCATACAGGATATTATCGGGCCTACAGTGGTCGGCTGATTTACTGCGGCTGATCCGCCACCGGACCACCGTTCGTCCGATCACGGAACAGTGGGTGACCGGCGTTCGCCATCGTTTCGCCTTGTCCGGGCCGCTTCGGTCTCACGAACCCGCAAGGGGCGGTGGATCAGGAAGCGCGTTCATGTCCCAGCACAATATTTCCGGCTCGGAAGTCTTCGGACCCAAGCCCGGCGTCATGTTGAGGTCGGTCAAGACTTCGGGCCTGCGCCGCAAGCGGGCCGCCCGCACATGGGCGGCCTTCATCGCCGGTGCCGTCGTGGCCGTCGCGGGCGGTGCCATTGCCATGGCCGCCATCTTCGGGTCGACGCTCTTTGGCTAGACGCACGTTGTTCCCTCGCCCCTCGGGGGAGGGTCGTCGCTGCGGAAGCAGCGGCGGGGTGGGGGCGCTTCAGTAAGACAAACGGCCTGTGCGCAGGTCGCCGAGCCCCTCCCCCCGGCTTCGCCTGCGGCTCAGCCACCCTCCCCCGGCGGGGGAGGGAGACACGCTTTCACATCAAGCCAGCCACGCCATCCGGCGCGTTTGGGTCTCGGTGCCCCGTGCGCGGCTGAAACCCTTGCGGACCTCGCCCGTGTAGAGGAAGCCGGCCTTTTCCAGCACACGGCCCGACGCCGGATTGTCGCTGAAATGCCCGGCCATCAGCGCCCGGCGCTTCCACGCCTTCGACGCCCAGACGACCGCACCCTGAAGCGCCTCGGTTGCATAGCCCCGGCCCCAGAACGGCCGGGCGATCCAGTAGCCGACTTCAGGCGCGGGATCCGCGTCCTCGAACAGGCCGATCACCCCGACCGCTCCATGATCCTCGTGCTCGATCAGGAAGGTGCGCGCCCGGGCCGGGTCCTGCCCCGCCACCTGCAGCACGAACGCTTCCGCATCGGCGATCCCGTACGGGTGCGGCATACGCAGGGTCATTCGTGCCACGTCCGAATCGTTGGCGAGGGCCACCAGACGGCTGATGTCGTCGGCCCCCGGGCTGCGCAGGGCCAGCCGCCGCGTCTCAACGATGGGAGAGGGTTCAATCACGCACATGACAATGGCCTCGTTCGATCTGCCGCCTCCTTGGAGGGCTCGGGCGGCTTCGAGGCGGGGAAACGAAAACGGGGAGCCTGGTGATCCAGACTCCCCGCGGAAAAATTTCCCTGGTCCGGATCGCGGCTCTCGAGCCTTGCGCGATCCGGTTTTCAATCGGTCTTCGCGCTACTCGGCGGCCATCGGCATTTCGGTGGTGACCGGAAGAATCGATACGTAACAACGACCGTTTGCCTTCTTGGTGAACTTCACAGCGCCGTGCGCGGTTGCGAACAACGTATGGTCACGACCCAGGCCGACATTGTCGCCCGGGTGGAAGGTGGTGCCGCGCTGACGCACGAGGATGTTGCCGGCCAGCACGGACTCGCCGCCGAACTTCTTCACGCCGAGGCGTTTCGATTCGGAGTCGCGACCGTTACGCGACGAACCACCGGATTTTTTGTGAGCCATAGGTCTGCTCCCTGTCTCTAACTGTTCTTACGCTTCGTCGGTGGAGGCGGGCTTGGCCTTCGGCGCAGCCTTCTTGGCCGG
>Ga0105047_10010629_pt1 | contig 15020 bp, 10 predicted proteins | sample MAT04_FD_78384 | JGI IMG/M metagenome (GOLD analysis project Ga0105047, IMG submission 78384) | Freshwater microbial communities from Lake Fryxell liftoff mats and glacier meltwater in Antarctica - MAT-04 (megahit assembly) | ecosystem: Environmental > Aquatic > Freshwater > Ice > Liftoff... | reverse complement strand
TCGGGCGGAGCGCGCGGTCGGGACCTCGGCGCAAGTAAGCCGAACCGGCATCAGCGCGTCACCGGTTTCCGCAGTACGTCGAAAGGATCGGGCACAGCGCTCGGAAGAATCAATCCGCAGCGCGTGCAGCTGCGCGAAGAGCCCGAGGTCCGCGACCGATAGCGCATCACCGAGCCAGAACCCGCGCTCGGGTGCCCGCGAATCGAGCTGGTCCAGCAAGCGTTCGAACCTCGACCAACAGGCGACTTCTCCCGCGCGCCAGACGTCGCGCGCGACGAGGTTCTTCAAGACCCTTCGCCGGAGCATAGCCGGCACCACCGCCTTGATCGGCGCTGGCATTCGTCCGAAGTACGCCTCCCGTACTCGAGGCCAGTTCTCTTCATCAGCCCAACGTGCGGCGACCACGAAGCCGTTGAGTGAAGTGTCGGCCAGCTCCTCCCAAAGCCACGCCTCGGGCGTCGCGACCAAGCTGCCGGGCGCGAGGTCATCGACGATCGCGCGCAAGATCGCGGTCGAGTCGGGAATGGCCTTCTCACCCACCAGGAGCACCGGCACTTGTCCCGTCGTGTTCAGCGCCTGGTGAGCCGCGGGACGATCGGCATGCCGCGATTGATACGCGAGACCTGCCGCGCGCAGCGCCCGGTGTGCTTTGAGGCAGAACGGCGAATAGGACTCCTGCTCTGCGACGTTCGTGGATTCGATCTCGCAGAGGACCAGGTGGGGGACTTGAGTTGGCTTCATGAGCGCCAAGTTCGCTGGATCGAGTGTCATCCTTGTGTCATGTTTAGACGATGCGACGCACCGAGCGGCTGTTTGCGATCACCGAGCACCTCCGCGCGCGCCGGACGGGAACGACGGCCGAGGCGCTCGCGCAGCGCTTCGGCATCACCATCCGAACGGTGTTTCGCGACCTCGCCAGCCTGCGTGAAGCTGGACTACCAGTTCGCGCCGACCGGGGTCGTGGGGGAGGCGTCGCGCTGGATCGCGCGTACACCCTTCCGCCAGTCAATCTCACGCCGCGCGAAGCCGCGGTCCTCGATAGTGCCGGTCGCTGGCTCATCGAGATGCGCATCGTGCCGTTCACGGCGACGCTCGAAGCTGCTCTCGACAAGATCCGCGGTGCGCTCTCCCAGTCGGCACAGCGCGAGCTCATCGCGCGGCTCGAGACCCTCTCCTACGTCGGTGTGCCCGGGCGACCCGTTGCACCTGCGGTTCGCGCGGCTGTGGAAGTGGCGTTCTTCGAGGACAGGCCGCTGCTCATCAGCTACCTGGGGGCAGACGGTGTGTCGACCGAGCGACAGATCCGGATCGACCGCGTGATCATGGAGCGCGGCGAGACGTTGATAAATGCCCGCGATCTCGACAAGGGCGCTCAGCGACAGTTCAAGCTCGATCGCATCACCCGGGCTCGCATCACCGAGCTCAGTCCAGCTTAGTCCTTGATGGTCTCGGCAACGAGCACCGTCCCAGCACGACGCGAGTTGGGCCGCGCGCGATCTCCAGGTATATGAGAAACGATGACGACGCACGGTCGAGCACCACCGGGCCCTCCCGAAGACGATGAGCTCCAGCTCGACGGCGAGCTCGTCAAGATCTCGTCCGACCTACCGGTCATCGTCGGCAACCCAACGGGAACCAAGCCGGTCGCGGACGCACGTGCGCCGCTTCCTCTGGGCCAGGGTCCGAAGGTTGGAGGCTACCAGCTCGCGGGGCGCTTTCGATCCGGTCCGTTTGCGCTGGTTTTTCTGGCGCACCGCGCCTCCCAGATGGGGATCGCGCGGCCCGTCGTGCTCAAGGTCGCACCGCGAAATAGTCCTCACTTCTTGCGCAACCGCGAGATGCTCGTCGATGAGTACCATGCGATGGCGATGCTTGATCATTCCAACATCGCCGCCGTTTATGACGCAGCAGAGGTGGACCTCGGTTTCTATGTCGCGGTCGAGTATGTCGATGGGCTCGACGCGCAGGTGCTCCTCGAAGGGCTCGCGAAGAGCAAGCGGCGCATGCCCATCGAGGTGGCCTGCTACATCGTGGTCGAGTTATTGCGCGGTCTCGAGCACGCGCATACGGCGCGCGGCACCGATGGTCGACCGCTCGGAATCGTGCATCGCGACGTGAACCCGGGCAACGTCCTGCTCTCTCGTGGTGGGAATGTGAAGCTGACGGATTTCGGCGTCGTGAAGATGCGTGGTCGCGTCGCAGCTGAGACTCAGCCCGGCCTCATCAAGGGCAAGCCCGCGTATCTCCCGCCCGAGTACATCCGCGGAGAGCACCTCGATCATCGCGTCGATCTTTATTCAGCCGCCGTGTTTCTCTTCGAGCTCGTCACGGGCACCAAGTGCTTCCGAGCCGAAGGTGCGGCCATCTTCAGCGAAGTCTTGGGCGGCATGGACACCTCGCGGTTGGCCCAGGCGAAGGTCCCGGAAAAGTTGGCGGCAGTCATCGCGCGTGCCGCCGACAAGGATCCCAAGAACCGCTTCGGCACCGCCGCCGAGATGGGCCAGGCCATCGAATCCTGGCTCCAGATAAACAAGTACTATGTGAGCGCTTCGGCCGTGGCGACGCTAGTCCAGGCGTTCGTCGCCGCCCGCGACGGTCGGTAATATTTCATCGCGGCTGGCCCGCGAATGCCGCGAGCTTCGCCTCGGCAGCCGCGGTCTCCGGGCCACGGGGCGCGCTCGAGATAGTCTCGGCGAGAAGTGCCGCCGCCTCGGCCGTTCGCCCCGTTGCCTGCAACTCATCAGCGAGCGCCAGCACACCCACCAATCCGCCGGGTCCAGTGCCGAAAAAGGCGAGCGGATATGTGTCGAGGCCTGTGCTGCCGTCCTCGACCCGCACCTCGAACACCTGATCTCCGTCGTTTTTCACGCACAAAGCCTGTGCGCCATCACGGACAATCACGGACGGCGCGTGGCGAACCGTCCGCGCATCACCCTTCGACGGCAACGCCGTCAGCTTCAGCGAGGCAAACCGCAAGCCGGCGAGCACCGCACAAACACGGTCGTGGTCCTTCGGCGGAGTGCTCAGCCGATAGTTGTCGACCGACCACGTCGGCAGAGGCGCTTCCCCTTCGCGAATCATGGTTCTCAGGCCGGGCGCTCCCGCTCTGCCGAGGACAGGCGCATCGACGGCAACCGTCATGGCCTCGTCGCGCCGGTTGTTCGGCTCCTTCTCCCCGAATTTTCGCGCCTCCTCGAGCTTCGCCTGGAGAACATAGGCGTCGGTTCCATTTTCGCGAGGCACCCCGATCTGTTCATCGAGACGGTGCCCGTCGCTCAATCGGATGAAGTAGTGCCCGCTCGGTGCCGGGAGATCGCTCATTTCCTCGCCCGTGGACAAGGGCGCGTCATCGACGCCAACCCAGGTCGCCGTTCGCGGGCCCGAGCTTCTCAGCACCTCGAGCACCAAGTTGACGTTGGGGACGCCGTTGACCGTGATGGACAGATAGCCCGGCGTTGGTAGGTCGAGCTCGAATAGATCGAGATCGGAAACCGTGGGTACGCGACGAAAGCCGATATGTCCGGTGACCGGGCGGTCGAGCGCGATCAGGTTCGCTGTCGCCGGTAGATCGTTGGGCTCTTGTTCCTCGCCGACCGCGGATCGAGACGGGAGCGGGCGTTCGTAGCTTCGCTGCAGATACGTCGCACCCGCAAACGAGCCGACGAGCACGGCTGCCGCTGCGAGCCGAACCCACAGTCGCTGACGCCGGAATCCACGCTCGAACGATTCCCAGTCCTCGCGTCGGGCGATCTCGAGCACTTTCTCCGGCGCCGCGACCTTCGATGCGGGTCGTCCGAGGATCAGCTCGATCGCTCGGCGCATCTCGGCTGCCGACTGGAATCGTTCCTCCGGGAGCTTCGCGAGGCCCTTGGCGACGAGCGACTCGAGCTCGTCGTTGATGTCCACGCTGGGAATGACGGAGCGCAGCGTGGGAGGCGCGGCCGTGAGGTGCATACCGATGACTTCGAGTGGGAAACCGGAGAACACGCCGCGGCCCGCGATCATCTCGAACAGCATCGCACTCACCGAGTACACGTCGCTGCGGGGATCGAGCACAGCTCCGCGCGCTTGCTCGGGGCTCATGCAACTCGGTGTGCCCACCACGTCGAACGCACCGGTGATCTTTCCGGTCCCTTCTTCGACCCCCGCGCGGTGGCCCTCGAGCACGGTCGCGACGCCAAAGTCGAGAAGCTTCACGACGGTCGTGTCTGCGGCTGTCTGCGCCAGCATCACGTTTGCTGGCTTGATGTCGCGATGGATGATCCCAGCGCGGTGCGCCTCCTCGAGCGCGCGCAGCACGGGGATGACGAGCTCGAGCGCGCGACGTGGTTGAAACTGGCCCTCATCGCGAAGAATAGCGCTCAGATCGCGGCCCTGGATGTACTCCATGACCAGGTACAGCAATCCGGACTCGGTCTCTCCCGAGTCGAACACCGTGATGATGTTGGGATGGTCGAGCTTCGACACCAGCTGCGCTTCGCGGCGGAAGCGTTCGGCAGTCTTGCGATCTCTGACGAGCTCGGGGGTCATCGCCTTCAGGGCCATGACCTTGCCCATTCGCACGTGTTCCACGCGAAAAACGGCGCCCATGCCGCCCTCGCCGAGCTTGGCGAGCAGACGATAGCGTTTGTCGATGACCGTCCCGACGTCGAGACTGTCGGGGTCTTTGTCGGAGATGAGATCGAAGCCGCACGCCGAGCAGAAACGCTGAGAACGCGGGCTGACCTTGGCGCAGCGACCGCACGTCCGCACCCGTTCGCCGGACTCGTTGACCCAGGAGCTCCTCAAACGCTCGATGAACGTGCCATCAACAACGAGACTCGTTCAAGCTTTCGTGCGCGACTCGAGCACCGCGATCGCCTTGCAGTCGCATCGAGTTCGCTGGCAGCTCGTTCGAGTTTCGGGTGAAGACCCACCTAATTCCGCGATCGTTACGTACATCGCTGCCCGCCTGCGCGTCGGGTACGCTATGACGTGTCGCACTCTCCAGGCGCTCATTGAGCGTTCCCGAAGCTACCATCATCAATCACGCCATCGCTCAGTACGTTTCGCGGACCATCGACGTCGAGCTCACGAGCGCCCTCACTTTTCGAATGCTGGAGGCGCGCTTCGCACCGCGCCTCAGCCACTGGTCTCGGATCTGGCCGAGCGCGATCGCGCTGAGCCGATGGCTCCTCCATGAGCCCCATCTGGCGCTGAGCAGCACCGAGCTCGGTTGCGGCCTGGGGCTGGTAAGCATGACGCTCGCGCACCGCGGGGTCGTGGTCGAAGGGACCGATCGCGTGTCGCACGCGCTGGCGTTCGCCGCCCACAACGCAGCCCAGAACGACCTGACGGGTTTCTCGGTCAGCCTCCTCGACTGGGGTGAGCCGACGGGGGTGCCGAGCAGCTTGGTCGTCGGTTCCGACATCCTCTACGACCCTTCCGCGCCGGATCGCCTCTTCGCGCTGCTCGACACGTCGGGGCTGCTGATCCCGGGCGGAAAGTTGGTCATCGCTGGACCCCGGGCGCGCTCGATTCTCTTCGACGTTTTCCGCAAGAAGCTGTCCGCCGAGGGGTATGTTCACAGCGAAGAGGCCTGCCAGGTGGAGTGGGAAGGTCGGACCGAGGCGATCGACGTCCACCTGCTGATGCGGCCTTGAGGGTTGCCTTTCGGTGCGCGACCGGGGACAAGCCCCAAATTCATGGACCGCGAGCGATTGCTCTCGCACTTCGAGGCGCACCCCGATCGCGCCTGGCCTCTCGAGGAGATCCTCGAGGCACTCGGAGTCGGGGAAGCGAAAGAGAAAACAGTTCGGCGCCTGCTCAAGGGCCTCGTACACGAGGCCAAGATCGAGCGTGAGCCTGGGCGCAACTATCGACTGGCGCGTGCGGGACAGCGCGCGCAGGGGACCGTGCGTGTCGGTCGCGATGGCCGCCTCACGGTCGTCGTCTCAGGCCCGAAGAACACGCGTTCGACGCTGAGCCTCCTCGGTGAGGCGGGCGAAGGGGATCGGGTCGAGATCGAGATGGTCACCGACCGTCGCGGAGGCGCGGCCGCGCGGCTCGTGCAGGTCCTTTCCAAGCCGCGATCTCTCGGTCAGGTGCGTCGCGTCGGGCGCGCGCTCTACATCGAGCCCACCGGTCGACGCGAAGGCCCGGTCGCAATCAGTGAAGATCCATCACTCGACGACGGCATGCTCGTCGAATACGAGATCACGACCCCTCGCAGTCGTGCCGCAGGTGCGGTGGGAAAGATCGTCACCGTCCTCGGTCGTCCCGGCGAGCGACCGACCGAGGTCCGCCGCCTCGAGATCGATCACGAGCTCCCGCTGCGGTTCCCCGTGAGCGTCGAGCACGCCGCCTCACAGCTGGGTAAGGAGGTTTCGCCGGAGGAAGTCGGCCGACGACGCGACCTGCGAAGCTTGCCGCTCGTCACCATCGACGGGGAGACCGCGCGTGACTTCGATGACGCTGTTTGCGCCGAAAAGATCGGAAAAGATAGCTTCAAGGTCTGGGTCGCCATTGCCGACGTGGCGCACTATGTGACGCCCCACGGACCGATCGATCGCGAAGCGCGTAAGCGCGGTACGAGCACGTACCTGCCCGATCGCGTGTACCCGATGTTGCCCGAGGCGCTGTCGAACGAGCTCTGTTCGTTGAAGCCCAACGTCGACCGGCTCTGCTTCGTCGCAGAGATGGTGATCGATTCGGGCGGCGCCGTGGTGTCCAGCGAGTTCTACCGCGCCACCATGCGGTCACGCGCACGGCTCACGTACAACCAGGTGGCTGCGGCCCTCGACGGTCAGGTCGACGAGGTCACGCGGCAGCTCCTCCCGCAGCTCGTGCTGCTCTACAAGGTCGCGCAGGCGCGGCTGGTTCGCCGCCTGAAGCGAGGTGCGATCGATCTCGATCTGCCGGAAGCCGAGCTGCGCTTCGAAGACGGGCTGCCGGTCGACTCGTTCAAGCGGGAGCGCAACGACGCGCATCGCTTGATCGAAGATCTGATGCTCCTGGCGAACGAGTCGGTCGCGGCGTGGTTCCAGGCCCGCGATCTGCACACGATCTACCGTATTCACGAGGATCCCAACCCCGACAAGCTGGCCGTCTTCGCGGAGCTCTGCGCCGAGGTCGGCGTCGTGACGAAGTGGAAGAAGACCAAGGTCCGCCCTCGTGACGTCTCGATACTGCTGCGCGAGCTCTCGGAGCATCCCGCCGGGAAGCACCTTCACGCACTTCTCCTGCGAACCCTCGCGCAGGCACGTTACGCCGTCGACAACGGCGGGCATTTTGGCCTCGCGGCCGAAGAGTATCTGCACTTCACGTCGCCGATTCGCCGCTATCCGGATCTCATGGTGCACCGGCTCCTCGCGGCTCATCTCGAGGAACGCGACACCGGATATACCGAGGAGGCCCTGCGCGCGATCGCGGATGAGTGCTCCGAGCTCGAACGACACGCTGCTCTGGCAGAGCGCGAGGCGCGCGATCTCGATCGCGCATACGTTGCGGCGCTCCACATCGGCGAGCCGATGCAAGGGACCGTCACCGGCGTCCAGGCTTTCGGTGTGTTCGTTGCAGTCGACAAGCCCTTCGTGGAGGGCATGATCCCGATCGATCAGCTCGGCGACGACTGGTTCGAGGCCGACGAGCGTGGCGCGTATCTCACGGGAAAGCGCACCGGGACCCGTGTTTCGCTCGGCATGCCGATCGCCGTCGAGGTCGTGCGCGTGGACATCGAACAGCGGCGGGTCGAGCTTCGCCCCCTGGAAGACGTCACCGGCCGCGGTGGCGCCACGAGCCGCGGCGCTTCGACGGGCAAGCGTGGGCACGTCGTCCCGAAGATCGAAGGAGAGTCGCCCCTCGATCGCTTGCGACGGACCGTCAAGGCGCGCGACGCAGGTTTTGCGGCCGACGCACGGAAGATGGTCAAGGGACCGCCGCTCGGCCAGAAGAAGCGCGAACAGCCTGATCGCGCCAAGCCAAAGGTCGAGAAATCGACCAAACGCGACGAGCCGGCGAGCACGTCTCGCCGCGCAGATCCGCCCAATCGCCCGGACAAGTCGGGCGGTGGCGGCGGGGCTGGCAAGAAGGCGACGTCCCGGCGCGGCGGCGCGGGCAAGAAGCGACGCTGACTACTTGACCTCGACGCGGCGTACCTGACCGGTCGTCAGCTCGACGAGCTGCATGCGTGCTCCGTCGTAGAACCAGATCGCCGTTCCGTCGCGAAGAAACGAGCGCGCGACCAGCGGTCCTCGCTCGAGCTCCCGATAGCCTGCCCACTTGAGGAGACTGCGAAGCTCGGCGAGCGTCGGCCGCGTGCTCGGATCGAACGTGAGCGTCTCGCCCGGCGTGATGAACACGATGATCCGGCAGCTGGAAGGCGTCACGAGCAAATGCCCGGTCATCCCGTCCTTGCGATCCAGGATCTGGTACGCCCGCTCGCGTTTTCCTGCTTCGCAGTCGAGCTCGATCGATTCGAAGAACTCGGGCGCCGCGACCCACATTTTTCGCTGCTCGATGCACCGCGTGACGTCCGCTGGTATCGGCGTGGCGGTCCCCGGGCTCGCCAGCAAGGTCGCGATCAGAGCGCTCCACATCGGATGATCGTTGGGTCGCGGGACGGGCGGGTCAAGTCTCGCCCGACTCGCCCCGGGGCGACTCGGGCTCAATCGCGTTGACTTCCCGGCCTCGCTGCGGGAGCGCTCGCGGGGTGCGTCCCTTCACCAGCGAGAAGCTTCGTCCGTTCGGCACGACCATCTTCAGCGAGATGACGAAACTCGCGCAGGAGCATGGCGCCATCAACCTCTCCCAAGGCTTCCCGGACTTCGATGGTCCGCCCGCGATGATCGAGGAAGTCGCGAAGGCCATGCGCGAGGGCCACAACCAGTATGCGCGGTCCCAGGGACACCCGCTGCTCGTCACGGCGCTCGCTGACCGCCAGGCATCGCTGTACGGATTGCGCTACGACGCCATGACCGAGGTGGTCGTCACCAGCGGCGCGACCGAGACGATCGCAGCCTCACTCCTCGGCCTCCTCGATCCGGGTGACGAGGTGATACTCATCGAGCCTTTCTACGATAGTTACCCGGCGGCACTGGCCATGGCTCGCGCGGTGCCCCGCTACGTGACGCTGCGGTTCCCCGACTTCCACCTGGATGTCGACGCGCTCGAGAAGCTGATCACTCCCAAGACGCGCGCGATACTCATCAATAGTCCGCACAATCCGACAGGGAAGGTCTATTCGGACGCCGAGCTCCAGGCGATCGCTGATCTCGCTATTGCCCACGATCTCTGGGTCATCAGCGACGAAGTCTACGAGCACCTCACCTACGACGGCGTAGGGCACCGGCCGATCGCGACGCTGCCCGGTATGCGTGAGCGCACCCTCACCATCTCGAGCGCGGGAAAAACGTTCTCCTTCACCGGATGGAAAGTGGGCTGGGCCTTCGGGCCGGCGGCGATGATCCAGGCGGTTCAGTCGGCGCACCAGTTCATCACCTTCGCGACCTCGACCCCGATGCAAGTCGGCCTCGCGCGCGCGCTCCAGTCGCTCGAACCCGGCTATTACGACGAGCTGCGCCGCGACTACCTTGCTCGGCGCGACCGCATGGTGGCCGTGCTCCGCGAGGTGGGGTTCGACGTGGCGGTGCCGAGCGGTACGTACTTCATCGTCGCTCGCTTCGACCGCTTCGATTCGTGCGACGACCGCACCTTCGCGCGTCGGCTGGTCACGGAGGTCGGCGTAGCGGCGATTCCGCCGAGCGTGTTTTATTCGGCAGATCCCGCCGAGGGACGGCGGCTGATGCGTTTTGCGTTTTGCAAGAAGGACGCGACCCTCGACGCCGCCGCCGAGCGCTTGCGAACGCGACTCTCGACAACGACCTGACCGCGCGATACTCCGCGCTCATGCGCAAGCTCGTCCTGCTGTTGTGTCTCCTGCTCGCCGTTCAGAGCTACGGCGTGTACGGAGCATGGCAAGCGCGGCGCGTGGTCTACGACTGCACGGTCGAGGTCGGCCCGCTGTGCTACGCGTGGGAGCTCAGCGCGATCGGCAAGGTACTTGGGGTCAGCCCGGCGCAGGACGTCGAGGACGCGCTGGAGAAGAGCCGCGACGCCTGGGACCAGCAGGTCGCCAAGCGACTGAAGAAGGTCGATGGCAAGGACGTGAAGAAGGCCGTCGATGACGCCGCCGATCGCCTCGGCGAGGCGTTCGAGAAGCTCGGTGACACCGCCCACGAGGTGATCGAAAAGGTGAAGGAATGACGTGGGCGTTCTGGATCGATCGAGGCGGGACGTTCACCGACGCCATCGGTCGTGATCCGCGCGGTCGCCTGCGCGTCACCAAGATGCTCTCGTCGGACGACGCGCCCCTCGCGTGCATTCGAGCGCTCCTCGATCTCCCCGACGACGCCGCGATCCCGCCGTGCGACGTCCGCATGGGCACCACCGTCGCAACCAACGCGATCCTCGAGCGACGCGGCGTTCCGATCGCGCTGGTGGCCAGCCGTGGTCTCGCCGATGTTCTCGAGATCGGGACGCAGCAACGTCCCGATCTCTTCGCGCTCGAGATCCGGAAGTCACTGCCGCTGTACGCTCGCGTCGTCGAAGTCTCCGCCCGCGTCGCCGCGGATGGCCAGGTGCTCAGCGCGGTCGATGTCGCCGAGGTCGAGCGCGCGCTGACCGAAGTATTCACGACCGGCATCCGGTCGCTCGCCGTCGTGCTACCGCACGCCTATGCGCATCCCGCGCAAGAGCAGGAGATCGGCAGGGTCGCCCGGCGCGTAGGCTTCGCGCACGTTTCGCTTTCGCACGAGATCGATCGCGAGCTCGGCCTCGTCGCTCGCGGCGACACGACCTGCGTCGATGCCTACCTGGCACCGCTGCTCCGAGCATACGTCGACGGTCTCGCACGGCAGCTGCCGGGTTCAACGCTGCGGATCATGGCATCGAGCGGCGGTCTGCAACGCGCCGAGCGGTTTCGCGGACGCGACGCGCTCCTCTCGGGGCCAGCGGGTGGCGTGGTCGCGGTCGCGCACGTGGCCGCGCTCGAAGGCGAGACCCGCGCCATCGGGTTCGACATGGGCGGAACGTCCACCGACGTCTGTCGCTGGGAAGGCCAGTTCGATCTCACCTACGAGAGCGAGCTCGCTGGCGTGCGCGTTCGCGCGCCGATGATGGCCATCCACACCGTCGCTGCCGGCGGCGGCTCGATCTGCCGCTACGAAGCGCACCGGCTGGTCGTCGGGCCGCAGAGCGCCGGCGCAAAGCCAGGACCGCTCGCCTATGCCAATCCCTCGGCGCATGAGCTCACGCTCACCGACGTCGATCTCCATCTCGGCCGTCTCGCCGCCGATCGCTTCCCGCTCCCGCTCGCTCTCGACCGCATCTCACCGCACCTTGCCCGGCTCCAGGAGGCCGTGGCGCTCGACGGCCACGCGATGGACGCGGACGCGATCGCGGCCGGATTTTTCGAGGTCGCCAACGCGCACATGGCCGAGGCGATCCGACGCGTCTCGATCAGCAAGGGCCACGACCTCGACGACACCGCGCTTGTCGTCTTCGGTGGTGCGGGCGGTCAACACGCCACCGCGATCGCAGCGAAGCTCGGCATCCGTCGCCTCATCGTCCACCCGCTCGCCGGGGTTCTTTCAGCGTGGGGAATGGGCCTGGCGGAAGCGAGCTGGCACGGAGAGGCGGACGCGGGGCGCCTTTCACTCGAGCACCCTTCGCGCGCCTCGGTCATCGCTGCTCTCGTAGCCGAGCTCGAGGCCAAGGGTCGCGCCGCACTGGTGGACGAGCCGCCGGCCCATCTGCGGGTGAAGATCGATCTGCGGTACGCCGGCACCGATCACGCGCTTGCTGTCGACCTCGCGGACGATCTCGAGGCCGACTTCCACCGGGCCCACCACCGCGCGCTGGGATATTCGCGCCCCGCTCACCCGATCGAGGTCGTCGCCGTGCGCGTTGCGCTCGTCGCTCCCGGTGCGCCTGACACGTCGAGCGCCACCCAGCGCGCTTCGTGCCAGCAGGGCGCACCCCGGCGTACGACCCGCATGTATGCCGGCGGCGCGTGGCACTCGAAAGTGCCGGTCTATTTCAAGGAAGATCTGGGTGAAGAGAGCCTCGAGGGTCCGCTGCTCATCCTCGACGAGACCTCCACGCTCGCGGTCGACCCCGGATTCTCGGTCCAGGTGGGCGCACAGAGCTCACTCCTCATCCGCGCCATCGAAGGCACCGCAGAGTCGGTGCTCGCAAACGAGAGTCACCCTGTGGCGCTCGAGATCTTCGCGCACCGCTTCATGTCGATCGCCGAGGACATGGGAGAGGTGCTCCGCCGCGCGGCGCTCTCCACGAACATCCGCGAGCGCCTCGATTTCTCCTGCGCGGTCTTCGATGCGCGCGGCGGGCTCGTGGCCAACGCCCCGCACATCCCGGTCCATCTCGGCGCGATGAGCGAGACCGTACGCGCCATCATCGAGCTCCACCCGCAGATGATCGAAGGCGACGTATTCGCGTCGAACGATCCCGCGCTCGGTGGCTCACACCTTCCGGACATCACGGTCGTGACGCCGGTGTTCGATGCGGGCCGACTGGCGTTCTTCACTGCCTGTCGTGGTCACCACGCCGACGTTGGTGGGATCACGCCGGGATCGATGCCTCCGGGCTCGACGCGTCTCGAAGAAGAGGGCTGTGTCCTCGCTGGTATCGCGATCGTGAAGCAGGGCCGGCTCGAGGAGGCTCGGATCCGCGACGCGTTCTCACAGCGCCCGCACCCAGCGCGCCGGATCGACGAGAACCTCGCGGACCTCACCGCCCAGATCGCGGCGAACAACACGGGGGCACGCCTCCTCGGCAAGCTCGTCCGCGAGCGGGGCGGCGAGCGCGTCGACGCGTACATGGCCCATGTCCAGGCCAACGCGACGCTCAGAGTCGAGCAGGCCATCGCTCGACTCGCGCCCGGCATCCATCGCTTCAGCGACGCCCTCGACGACGGCTCGCCCATCACCGTCGCCATCGAGCGCTCCTCGTCCCCGGGCGAGCCAGGCGACTCGCCCCGGGGCGAGTCGCGCCCAAATCATCGATTATGCATCGATTTCACGGGCAGTGCCGGGGAGCATGAGGGCAACCTGAACGCGCCCCACGCCGTGGTCACGGCGGCCGTCATCTACGTCCTCCGCGCCTTGGTAGGGGTCCCGATCCCCCTCAATCAGGGCTGCCTCGCGCCCGTCGACATCATCATCCCGCGCCCCAGCATCCTCGACCCGTCGAAGGGGAGGGCGGTCGTCGCGGGGAACGTCGAGACGTCCCAGCGCATCGTCGACGTCCTTCTGGGCGCCCTCGGCCTCGCGGCTGCGAGCCAAGGGACGATGAACAACCTCACCTTCGGCGACGACCGGTTCGGCTACTACGAGACCATCGCCGGGGGCGCCGGAGCCGGGCCGACCTTTCCCGGCGCGTCCGCAGTCCACACGCACATGACCAACACGCGCATCACCGACCTCGAGGTCCTCGAGACGCGCTTCCCGGTGCGGCTGCTGGAGTTCGCGATTCGCCGCGCGTCGGGGGGCAGCGGTCGCTTCGCGGGCGGCGATGGCCTGGTTCGCACGTTCCAGGCGCTCGCCCCGCTCACGGTGTCGATCCTGTCCGAGCGTCGCGTTCGCGCGCCGTTCGGCCTGAGCGGCGGTGGTCCGGGGAAGATGGGCGAGAATCGGCACAACGGCCGAAAGCTCCCCGGGAAGGTGACCTTCGAGGCTGTTCCTGGCGACACCTTCACGATCGAGACCCCGGGCGGCGGCGGGTATGGCTGAGCGCGGAGCGATCCTCCCGCGCGAGTTCTACGCTCGTGACGCGCTCGACGTTGCCCGCGACGTCCTGGGTCAGCACGTCCGCCACGGTGACGTGATCCTCCGCATCACCGAGGTGGAGGCCTATCGCGGTCCCAGCGACACCGCCGCGCACGCGCGCTTCGGCTCCACGCCGCGCACCCGGACGTTGTTCGGGCCGATCGGACACGCGTACGTCTATCTCTGCTACGGCATCCATTGGATGCTGAATCTCGTCGCGCGCGGCGATGGGTCGGCAGTCCTGATTCGCGCCGCCGAACCGGTGTCGGGCCTGGCGTCGATCCGCGAGCGCCGTGGCGGGAAGGATGGACCGATCCTCCTCACGGGCCCGGGGAAGATCGCCAGCGCCCTCGGTGTCGAGCGCCGCCACGACGGCGCATGCCTCTACGATCCCGATAGTCCGATCACGGTCGTGCGCGGAGTGCGACCCAAGGAGATCCTCGCCGGTCCGCGCGTGGGGATCGACTACGCAGATCCGCAACACGTCGTCGCGCCCTGGCGTTTGGCCATCGGTGGCACCGCTTGGATCTCGCAGCCGAAATCCATGTCCCCACTGACCGAAGCGGTCCGCAAACAACGCCGCCGGCGCTGAGATTGAAAGTCTCTTTCAGGAAGGCCGTCGCGCTTTCGCCCGGTGCGCCCGCATGTTATCTCGCGATTCATGCCGTACGACTTCCTGAACCGCGAAGAAGCGCCGCTGCTCGAAGAGGAGTGGGCCGCCGTCGACAAGGTGGTGGTCGACGTCGCGCGTCGCGCGCTCACCGGACGTCGCTTCATCCAGATCTTCGGCCCGCTCGGCGCCGCCGCGCAGGACGTCGACTACGATCATTTCTCCGGGCTGGGCGAGGCCGAGGTCACCGTTCTCGGTGACGAGGCGGGCAGCGCAGTCCGCGCGCACAAGCGCATCCACGAGAACATTCCGATCATCTTCAAGGACTTCGTCCTCTACTGGCGAGACCTCGAGACGGCCCGCATGATGAACATGCCGATCGACGTCTCTGCCGCTGCCGCCGCCGCGTCCTACGTCGCGCGCGCCGAAGACAACATGGTGTTCTACGGCGATCAGGCGAACGGCTACGAGGGCCTGATGACCGTCAAGGGTCACCAGACGATGAAGGCGCGCGACTGGAGTGTCCCAGGCAACGCGTTCCAAGACATCGTGGATGCACGCGTCCGCCTGCTAGATCACGGCTTCTA
>Ga0105047_10010628_pt1 | contig 15021 bp, 13 predicted proteins | sample MAT04_FD_78384 | JGI IMG/M metagenome (GOLD analysis project Ga0105047, IMG submission 78384) | Freshwater microbial communities from Lake Fryxell liftoff mats and glacier meltwater in Antarctica - MAT-04 (megahit assembly) | ecosystem: Environmental > Aquatic > Freshwater > Ice > Liftoff... | reverse complement strand
TTCGAGACCGACAATCTGGCGGTGATCTCCGAAACCGACATTCTGGGCGATCGGCTGGCCCGGCCGCGCAAGCGGCGCCGGGCGGCCAATTTCCTCGCAGAGGCCTCGGCACTGACGCCGGGCGATCTGGTGGTGCACATCGACCACGGGATCGCCCGTTACGAGGGTCTCAAGACCCTGGACGTTCAGGGTGCACCGCACGACACCCTGGAACTGCAGTACGGCGGCGACGCCAAACTGTATCTGCCGGTCGAGAACATCGATTTGCTGACGCGCTATGGTTCCGAAGGCGAGGGCGTTCAGCTCGACCGACTGGGCGGCGCGGCGTGGCAGGCCCGCAAGGCGAAGGCCAAGGATCGCCTGCGCGACATGGCCGATGGACTGATCCGCATCGCCGCTGAGCGCGCCAGCCGGATGACCGATCCGGTGGAGCCGCCAGCTGGCCTGTTCGACGAGTTCTGCGCGCGTTTCCCCTACGAGGAGACCGACGACCAGCTGTCGGCCATTGGCGATGTGCTGGAGGATCTGGGCGCGGGCAAGCCCATGGATCGCCTGATCTGCGGTGACGTCGGTTTCGGCAAGACCGAAATTGCCCTGCGGGCCGCGTTTGTGGTGGCGATGAGCGGCCAGCAGGTCGCCATCGTAGCTCCGACCACCTTGCTGGCGCGTCAGCACTTCAAGACCTTCTCGGAACGTTTCCAAGGCTGGCCGATCAAGGTCTGTCGTCTTTCACGCCTGGTACCCACAAAGGAGGCCAATGAGGCGCGCGAGGGTCTCGCCAAGGGCGAGATAGAGATCGTTATAGGCACCCACGCGGTCCTGTCCAAACAGGTCAGTTTCGCGAATTTGGGCCTGGTGATCGTCGACGAGGAGCAGCACTTCGGGGTCAAGCACAAGGAGAAGCTGAAGGAACTTCGCGCCGACGTGCACATGCTGACGCTGACCGCGACGCCGATCCCTCGAACGCTACAGATGTCGCTGAGCGGCATCCGCGAAATGTCGATCATCGCCACTCCACCCGTGGATCGTCTGGCCGTGCGGACCTACATTACGCCATGGGATCCCGTCGTCCTGCGCGAGGCATTGCTGCGTGAGAAGTACCGCGGTGGACAGGCCTATTTCGTCGCCCCGAGAATCAGCGATTTGCCTGAACTGGAACGGTTCATCCGTGAGCAGGTGCCGGAAGTGAAGTTTGTGGTCGGTCACGGCCAGATGGCACCAACCCAGCTCGAAGATGTCATGAGCGCCTTCTACGAAGGCCAGTACGATGTGCTGCTGTCGACCACCATCGTTGAAAGCGGTCTGGATATCCCGACGGCCAACACCCTGATCATCCATCGCGCCGACATGTTCGGTTTGGCCCAACTATATCAGCTCAGGGGTCGGGTCGGCCGCTCCAAGGCTCGCGCCTTCGCCTATATGACCACGCCGGCAGAAAAGCAGATCACCCTGTCCGCCGAGCGCCGTCTGAAGGTGTTGCAGTCGCTGGATAGCCTGGGGGCCGGATTCCAGCTGGCCAGTCACGACCTCGACATCCGTGGCGGCGGCAATCTGCTGGGCGAAGAGCAGTCAGGCCATATCCGTGAAATCGGTGTCGAGCTGTATCAGCAGATGCTCGAGGATGCAGTGAACGAGTTGCGCGCGCGCGCCGGAGCTGAGGCCGTGGCCGATCGCGGCTGGTCGCCGCAAATCAATACCGGTGCCGCCGTGCTGATCCCGGAGGACTATGTTCCGGACCTCAATGTACGACTATCGCTCTATCGTCGCCTGTCAGACGCGGAAAAATCGGCCGACCGCGAGGCCCTTGCCGCCGAACTCATCGACCGGTTCGGGCCTTTGCCGCCAGAAGCTGGCCAGTTGCTGAAGGTCGTGGCGATCAAGGGACTGTGCCGCGAGGCCAATGTGTCGAAGATCGATGTGGGCCCAAAGGGCGCGGTCGTGACATTCCGCAACGACGACTTCAAAAACCCAGCCGGGCTTGTCGGGTTTATCGCGAAGAACCAGGTCGCCTGGCGCATACGCCCCGACAACAAGGTGGTGGTGAAGGGCGAGTGGGAGACACCGAAACAGCGCCTCGACGCCGCCGAGCGCGTGCTGACCGAACTGGCGAAGCTCGCGGCCTGACAATGAACGCGCAGGTGCCGTTGCGTCACGATGTGATCCTGCGATGGTTCCGGTTTAACGTCCTGCCGACCCTGGACCGGAGCCCGCCATGCCCACTGAACGGAAAGCCATCTTCATCACCGGTGCCGCCAGCGGGATCGGCCTGGCGACCGCCAAACGTTTCGCCGCAGAGGGCTGGCTGGTCGGCCTGTCGGATATCGACGGGCCAGGGTTGAAGACAGCGCTTGCTGCCATAGGCGGCGATAATGCCGGGTTCACAGTGCTGCACGACGTGCGCAGGGAAGACGAATGGGAGCGCGCGCTGGACGGCTTCATGGAAGCGAGCGGTGACCGGCTGGACGTGCTGGTCAATAATGCCGGCATTGCAAGATACGGCTGGTTCACCGAACAGGGGCGCAGTGATTTCGACGATCAGATCGACATCAATCTGAGGGGCGTCATCCTCGGGTCGTATCTTGGCCATGAGCGGTTGAAGCACACGCCGGGATCACGGTTGATCAATATTGCGTCGTTGGCGTCATTGTCAGGATCGCCCCGAATGGCCGTCTACTGCGCAACCAAGTTTGCGGTTCGCGGGCTGTCGGAAGCGCTCGACATCGAGTTCATGCGCTCGGGTGTGCGGGTGTCCTGCGTGGAACCCACTGTCATAGAGACCCCGCTGTTGGACAAGGCGTCGGCACCAGGCGGCCCCAATTTCCGGGAGGCGATCACTCAGGGCATGGGCGGCGGGTTGCCGGTTGAACAGGCGGCGGAAGTGATCTGGCGCGCCGCCCACGACGAGGCACTGCACTATCCGGTGGGCGATCTGCCAGCGGCGTTACTGCAGGAAGTCCTGCCGCGGATTGAAGAAAACCGGGCGCGCTGGCGCGAGATGTTCAGGTCGGGATCGGTCGCGAACTGAAAGGGTGCCGGTTCAGATGATTTTCATGTGGAGCGCGCAAAAAGGGCCAGCTTTGGAGTGTTAGCTCCGTCGACCCTTCATCCAGGATACCATCATGCGCGTTCTGCTCCCGACACTTATTGGACTGGCGACCTTCGCCACGGTAGCCTCGCCTGTCATCGCTCAGACGCCGGCAGACCGGGCCGATGCTCGTTGCATCATGATGTTCAGCGTGGCCGCCCAGGACCCAAAGAACCGGGAGGCCGCAAAGAGCGGTAGCTTCTACTTTCTCGGAAAGCTGGGTGCTCGGGGCATGACAGGAAAGCTTGGTCCCGTGATGGTCGCCGAGGCGAAAACGCTTACCTCTCCGGCTCAGGCTCAAGCCGAGTTGACCCGTTGCGGCAACGAACTGAATGCGCGGGTTCCTGAAATGGGTGCGGCGCTGAGCCAACTTCAGCAAGCCAGCAAGGCCGCTGCAGCCAGCCGACCGCGGCCTCCAGCAAAGTAGAATTGAAAGCTGGTCTAGGCGGACTTGAGGGAGTGGGCCATGGCAGCGGCCTGTTCCAGGGCGTAACCGACTGTTTCAGGCGATGCCACTTCGGCGACCCCCAACTCAAAGTCGATAACGAACGGTGTGGCACCGTCTCCTGCTTCGAAGGCGGTGCAACCGATTACGGCTGCTATTCGTTCGCCAGCGGCCCGCGCGGCGTGAAGCCGGGTAGAGGGGATAGCCAGAGCGAAGACTTCAGGGGCGAGCCGGGCTGCAGTGTCCTCCACCCGGACCAGTCGACCGATCATGGATCCGATCTGGGGGATCGCTCGCGCGACCCAGCCACCAGCTCTGGGGGCCTGGAGTTCCGGACGTTCTGATACCTTGAGCATGCAAACGCTCAGCGCCCGGTTTCTGGCTACGGCGCTGCGGGCCACCCGCATCAAATGACTGGCAAACAAGTCGCGGGTAAACAGACCTGTAGAGGCATCCATCAAGCCCGAGCTGCGGGCGCGTTCCAGGGCGGAACGGACCGATTTCTGCCGACGAAACGCCCGGGCAAGTTCGACAACACGCAGCGCCGTCTCGGTTTCCGGCGTTTCCGGCGATGCCACATCAGAGATACCCCGATGGTAGGCCTCCGAGGCGGTCAAGCTGGAATGGGACTGCATGTATAGGAGCGCAGGGGTGTGGTAGAGACGGGTATTCCGGCGGAGCCCTGCCGCAATCGACAAAGCTTCGTGTGGAGTCTCGCCAGCCCAAAGAACGACGGCATCGAAGGGCTTTTCGTGCAGATAGTCAAACGCGGTAAAGGCCGTGAATGCGCCGACAACTTCGGCACCGTTTCGGGCCAGGGCGTTGGATAGGGCCAGGAATTGTGGGGCAGGCTCGCCGATTGCCAGAACCCGAAATGGGCTGACGTCCACTTCCGGCCCGTCAAGCGCATGGCCGCGCTCGTTGAACGTCTCCTGCCGGACTTCAAATTCTTCTTCGGCGACTGCCGTGCGCACCAGGGTTTCCAGACGCATCACAACTTGCGCCGGATCGACTGGGCCGGCCAGAATGAGATCATAGCCGTTGTCGCGCTGGAACGGATCTGGCGCGCCGATGGCGACGACCGCCAGTCGACGCGGCGTACAAGCGGTGCGAAGACGCGCGACCAGCCCATCTGCCCCCGCACCCAACCCTGCCAGATCAACGATTGCGGCTTCAACCTGCAGTTCGGAAAGGGCCGAGCCCGCGGACGCCGCGCCTCGTGCTGTAATCGTGCGCCAGCCGAGCCGGTCCAGCCCTTCTGACAAGGGGCCAGCGATCGAATCGTCGCGCGCGACGATCAGAACGCGCGCATTGATCCCTGCCGCCATGGCTTCATCCCAAAACGGCGCATAATGGTTCCTCGTGGGGAATCAGACGCCGGCATTGCAAACCAATAGCTTGGCGCAGGTTGCAGAAGGGTTTCAAAATGGAGAGAGCTTTGCCGTTTTCAGGTCAGGTCGCGGTCGTGACCGGAGCCAGCGGCGGGCTGGGGGCTCATTTCGCACGATTGCTCGCTGAAAACGGTGCAGCTGTCGCATTAACGGCGCGCCGGCTTGACCGAATTGAAGCCTTGGCTTCCGACCTGAACGCGGAAGGATTGCGCGCGTTTGCGCTGCCGCTTGATGTTGCTGATGCGGAGGCCATCGGTCCCGCCCTCGATCAGATCCAGGCCGAACTCGGACCCATCGATATCCTGGTGAATAACGCTGGTATGGGAGGCGAAGGTATGGCGCTGGACGTATCGATTGCAGATTTCGACGCCACCTTCGCCGTGAACGTACGAGGTACTTTCTTTGCTGCGCGCGAGGCAGCGCGGCGTATGATCGCTCAGGGCATCGAAGGGCGGATTATCAATATCGCTTCCATCGCGAGTCACACGGTTTTGCCCGGGCTTTCGGCCTATTGCGGCTCCAAGGCGGCGGTCGCGATGCTGACCCGCAGCATGGCGCGAGAATGGGCCCGCAACCGGATTGCCGTGAACGCCCTGTGTCCCGGCTATATCGAGACTGCCATCAACGACGCCTGGTGGCCGACCGACGGTGGACAACGCCAGTTGAAGGGCTTTCCGCGGCGACGACTGATGGAAGCGTCCGATCTCGACGCGGCTTTCATGATGCTGGCCGGACCGGCTGCCAGCGCCATGACTGGCAGCGTGATCACAGTCGACGACGGCCAATCCCTGCCGGGTGGGGGCTAGGTGTTGGCTGACCAAAGGGCAGGGCGCTTAAGTCGCTGACAAATAGGGAGGCTATGATGCGCCAGGGTCCACTTACCGGTCTTAGGATTGTCGAATTCGCGGGCATCGGGCCGGGGCCGTTCTGTGGCATGTTGCTGTCGGACCTGGGCGCGGATGTGGTGCGGGTGGACCGCAAAGGCGGTCGCGGTGGTGCACCCTCCGACATCACAGCCCGCGGACGTCGCTCGGTCGCGCTCGACCTCAAGACGCCCGAAGCCGTGGAAGCATGCCTGAAGCTGATGGCGTCCGCTGACGGCATCATCGAGGGGTTCCGCCCCGGGGTGATGGAGCGCCTGGGGTTGGGGCCCGATGTGGCGCTGAAGCGGAACCCGAAGTTGGTCTATGGCCGCATGACGGGGTGGGGGCAGACGGGCCCCTACGCCAATGCTGCTGGTCATGACATGAACTACATCGCTATCACCGGCGCGTTGCACGCGATTGGTACCGACGACAAGCCTGTGCCACCGCTCAATCTTGTCGGCGATTTCGGCGGCGGGGCGCTCTATCTGGCCTTTGGTCTGATGGCGGGCATCATTCAGGCGCGGGAAACCGGCAAGGGACAGGTGATTGATTGTGCCATGAGTGATGGTGCGGCATCGCTGATGGCCATGTTCTATGGGTTCAAGGCCTCGGGCATGTGGAAAGAGACGCGGCGCTCAAACATGCTGGATGGAGGTGCACACTTCTACGACACCTACCAGTGCTCGGACGGAAAATGGATTTCCATCGGCTCGATCGAACCGCAGTTCTACGCACTGTTGCTGGAAAAGACCGGCATCACCGATCCCGCATTTCAGGCCCAGCATGACCGCTCGGCGTGGCCGGATTTGCACGACAAGCTGGCCAAGGTGATCGCTCAGAAGACGCAGGATGAGTGGACCGCCATCATGGCGGCTACAGATGTGTGTTTCGCTCCCGTGCTGGATCTGGATGAAGCGCCGAAACATCCTCATAACGCGGCGCGCCAGACATTTGTGGAGGTGGCCGGCGTAACCCAGCCTGCACCAGCGCCTCGCTTCTCGCTGACTCCCGGGGCAATTCAGGGTCCGCCACCGGCCGTGGGGGCACACAACCGTGAAGCTTTGAGCGATTGGGGTTTCTCCGACTCCGAGATCGCCGCGTTAGGCTGATCCAGGCCAACTATTGCCTGCCAATGCGGTTCAGGTGCGGTTCAGCCGACCTGGCCCAGTTTGCACCTCGGATCGGTCGTTGAATTCTCCCGTCCCTCGAAGCGGCGGCCGGCCCGGATGGAAGACATGCCCATCGGCGGCGCGCCACCTACTAACCTGGGTGGCGCGCCGTTATGCTGTCGCGAGAGGCCACGCCACGGCCCGAGTCGATATTGCGGCCCAATGACATTCCTCGAACTGCTACGCCGACTGCGGGCCCGCGAATGGGATCCAGTGCATGGCACCCGCGTCGGCCTGACCGTACTGGGCAAGGCACTGGTCCGGATGTGGGGGCGCGATGTGATGCTCTACACCGGTGGCGTCTCGTTCTTCATCATGCTGGCAATCTTCCCCGCGCTGGCCATCGCCATGGGGCTCTACAGCTTGCTGTCGGACCCCGCCCGGGTCGCCGAACAAGGTGAGGCCCTGGCGCGCGTTATGCCAGATGCTGCAAGGCTAATTCTACAGAGTGAACTGGTCCGGCTTTCAAGTGCACCGGGGGGAAACATATCGATACAGAGCGGCGTTGCGCTTGTAGTGGGGGGCTATGCCTCGCATCGTGGCTTCAAGGCGCTGCTTGCCGGTCTTTCGTTCATTCATGACGAGGACCGACAGCGGGGATTCCTCAGCTTCAATCTACTGGCACTTGGCGTGTTGATTGCGGTGATGACGGCCATGGGCGTGCTGTCGACGGCATTCTTTGCTTTTAGAATTCTGGCCGAGACATTTGATCTGCGCCCGCTGCGCGGTGCGCTATGGCTCTACAGTGAGTGGACCTGGGCCAGCACGGGTATGATTGCGGGCATGACGTTAATATACCGGTGGGCGATGTCGCGCGATCCGGTGAACTGGTGGGCGTCATTGCTGGGCGGGATCGCTGCCGCGGCCCTGTGTCTCTTCGCATCCTGGGGCCTCGGGATCTATGTCGAGCAGATCGCAGAGTTGGGAGCGACCTACGGTTCTGTCGCCACCGTGGTGATCTTCCTGATCTGGCTATCGTGGAATGTGAACGCCATGTTCTTCGGCGGTGCCCTGGCGACCGAAGTCGAGTTGGCGATGCACAGCCGCCGAATTCCGATTGAAATCATGTCGACCAGTGTCAGGCCATAGCGACCAGAAAACTAAGTCCGCCCTCAGTATCGCATTGTTCCAGCACGACGGCACCAATCCCGGCGGCAAAGTGCGGCACATCGATCCTTGCGAGCGGATCATCCGCGAGCAAGCGGATGTAGCTGCCGGACGGCGACCGCTCGAGCGCTCGCCGAAGCCGGAGTGTGGGCACCGGACACCGGTGCCCACACGCATCTACAAGGATCTCGTCCGCAGCCATCAGCGCGGCATACACCTCTGGACCTCCACCGACTACCGCGAAAGATGCAGGGCGGCTATCTGGCCCGCAATACTCTGGAACACCTGGGTCAGGGTCGAGGAGTTGCCGACATCGTAGAAGTAATCCTCGCCGGTCGCGCAGGTTTTCAGCAGATCACTGGTACCAGTGTCGACCTCGACGCGGATCGTGTAGACTTCAATGCCTTGGTCCTTGATGTTCTCGCAGATCAGCGCCAGGCGTGAATCCAGGGCCGCCGTTCGCTCTGAATTCTCGGCGCCCTGCTGCAGGGGCGTGTTGTTGGCCTGCAGCACCCGGCCCTGCCAGATGTATCCGGCACCAGCATATGTTCCGTCATTTGGCGTGTCGCGTTGGCTCAGCGTGTTCTCACCATCGGTCATCAGCACAATGATTTTCTTGTGCTTCGGGGTCCCGTAAGCGACGCCGTCGGCAAAGGGCGAGTTGGGTGACACAGTGTTCCACCCCCAGGCCATACCGATGGGGATGTTGGTATTGCCGTCGGCATTCAAGTTGTTGATCGCCGTGCGCAAGCTGGAGAAACTGGTCGTCAGGCGCATCAGCTTCTGAAGTCCGCACCCGCGGTTAGGACCAAATGAAGTCGAAAGACCGTTGGTGGATCGATATTTGGTGACCGACCCCTGGCGCACCCGCCAGTTGCTGCTGCTGGTGCCGTCGGACAGGTAGTTGTTCTGAAAATTGTCGCCATAACCCGTGGTCCGGACGTCAGGCTCGTCCACGGCGAAGTAAGGCGTGTAGAGCGTGGCACCGGTTCCGGGTGCTGTGTCCTGAACATCATAGGGTGCCTGTCGCATCTCGACGCAGCCGCGCCAGCTGGTGCCCAGGGTCGTGAACAGTGAGAAACGATTGGCGAACTGTGTTCCACTGGCCGTTGTGAATATCTGGTTGTTGATGGGCGAGCTGCCGGTCTGATCCATCCAGGGCGAGTTGCGGTAGAGCGTCGCGTCCAGCCGCACCGTGCTAGAGAATGGCACCAACGATATTTTGATCGGGTTTGGGGTCGTGCTCTTTGAAGCGACCTCTTCCATCTTGTCGACGAACTCTTTCGCGGCGTCCTTCATATCCTGCAGCTTGGAGCCTTGATTCATCGAGCCGGTGTTATCGAGCACCAGCGCAATCTCAACCTCCATGTCGGCGCGCACGACTTCGGACCTGGCGGCCACCGCCATGGTGCCGCCGGTTACCAGTCCGGCGATGAAGGGGGTCACGTCCAGTCGCGCGTTGGCGATCACTTTGCCGTTCGGGCCGATCTGGAATGTCGATGAGGTCAGGGCAAAATCACTGGAGAGTTTCAAGTTCTGCTGGAGATACCGATCTCCGGCGACCTTCATCTGCGCGTCTGTCGTCGAGTTGGTGCGCGCGGCGCCCAGCGCAGCGGCGTCGAGGGCATCCTGCAGTTGCGACTTGGCGCTGGTGACCCGGGCCAGATCGACAGCACCCAGACTGGCGACGCAGATCGGGCCAAGGGCCAGCGCCGTGACGACGGCGACGTTGCCGCGTCTGTCGTTCCACCAGCTGCGCAAGTCAGGGAGGTTGAGTCGGATCATGTGGTGCGCCCTCACGATAAACAGTGTTTCACGATACTGTTTATCTGAAGAGGGATAATCTCAAATTATGCTCAATCGTTAATGCGTGTTTACTGTAAAGCAGGTGGTATTAATAATTTGTTTTACTAGATGTGACAGTTTCGCAGTATGGATCGTTTTCGATTTCAGATGGCCATGGCGACCTTCCGGCGCGACGAGCGCGGTGCAACCGCCGTCGAGTTCGCTTTTGTGGCCCCTATTCTCTTCCTGGCGCTCTTCTCGATCATTGAAGTTGGAATGCTCGGCATGATGAGCAGCGGGCTCGACAACGCCGTCGCCGATAGCTCGCGCCGGATCAAGACCGGGCGCGACGATTCAGCGACCAGCGCCGGGGCGTTTGAAGACCAGATCTGTGCCCGGATTGGCGGCAATATCACCGAGTGCCGGTCGCGATTGACGATAAGTGTTCAGAAGTTTGATCGATTCACCGACGCCAACGCTATCGTCAATGCCCAGCCGACGGGTCAGTTCAACAAAGGCGCGGCCGGGGACATTGTGATCGTTAAAGCCAACTATGCGTGGCCGCTCATGACCCCGTTTATCGCGACCGCTTACCACCGCGATGGCCCCATGCAGGTGACTTTGGGGTCGCGCGTCGCCTTCAAGAACGAGCCGTTCGAATGATTAAATTCATCTGCCGCTCTGCATCGGATCAACGCGGTGCCGCCGCGCTGGAATTTGCATTGATTTTCCCCGTACTATTTGTCCTTCACATCGCCGCCGTCGAGGCTTTGGGAGTCTATCAGGCCCAGCGCAACGTGGCGCATATCGCCTCCGCAATGGCAGATATAACTGCTCAGAACCGCTCGGTCACGACCGCTGAACTGGATGACATCCTCGCGGCCAGCGTCTCGATGATCCATCCGTTTCCCAACGTCGATGTCCAGCAGCGGGTCTCCAGCCTGAGCGCCAACGGTTCGGGTGCGGTATCGACGGACTGGACGATCAACAAGTCCTACTCGGTCTCAGGAGGGCCGAGTGTGCCCTCGGGCTACCTTTCGGCTAATGAGAGCGTGATCGTCACGGACGTAGTCTATGACTACAAGCCGACCTTCGGGCTGTTCCTGCCGGCCACTATCCGCTTTACGCGCCATGCCTATGTTCGGCCTCGTCTGTCGGTGAAAGTCGACAAGATCGCCTGACCGACTATCCCAGGCCCAGGCCTGCGTTGGAAAACACGGCACGCGAAAACCGTTCGCCCAGTCTCAGATAGCCTGCCGGATTGGGATGCAGGTCGTCTGGCAAATCATGAGCGTCAGCTCGTCCGAACAGTGCAAGACCGTCCACGTGATGGAGGCGTTGGTCGCCTGCCGCCCGGCGGGCCTGGACGAGGTTGGCGATGACCTCCCGCACCCGGACCAGGGTCAAACAGTCGCCCTGGACCGCCTCGTGTCCGGCGAGGGTGACAAACTTGCCGTCCGAATTGGGCACCGTCGGCCCCGGCCTGAGTTCCGCGCTGGGGCAATAGATTGGCGAGACCAGGACGACCGGTGTGTTGGGCTTGCCTTCACGAATGGTATCCAGAAAACCGTGCAAAGCCGGGGTGAACGTCCGCTCGCGCATAGAATCCATGTTGATGACATTGATGCCCACTTTCAGGGAGATCACGTCGGCATCGCTGTCGCGGATTGTGCGCGCGACGAAAGGATCCAGGTGGCACTGGCCGGCAAACCCAAGGCTCTGGAGATGCATTCCCGACAGGCGTGCAGCAACAGCTGGCCAGGTCCCTGTCGGCTGGCTAGCCTCCAGGCTGTGGCTGATGGAGCTTCCGTAATGGAGCCAGCGGCGCGTTTCAGGAGCCGCAATGGCGGACAACGAGGCGCCTTCGTCGATCTCGAAGCCGCGGAGTTCCACAAATGCATTGTGGGGAAGCCAGAGTTCGCAATTCTTCAGGCCTGGCTCAAGATCGGTGAAAGCAACTTCATAAGCCTCACCACGCACCAGCCGGAACTGGCCCGGATCATTGCGATCCAGCAACATGGCATTGCCGCGATCCGAGGCGCTGGAGTGGGCCTTACCGTCTTTGATCACCAGATCGAAGGTCACAGGCCGGGACGGTTGGGGGGATGTGGTCAGCGACGTGGTCTGGACCGAGAGGTGAATATTCCGGGCGTCCGTCTGGAAGGCCAGCCGGACGCCAGACGGGATCCGCACCATCGCATCCATGGCCCCCGGAAGCTGCGGTCGGGTCCACGCTGGAAGCCGACGGGGGCTGATCCCTTGCGGTCGTGTGTCGTAGTCGAGTGCGCCGAAAATGCTGACAGCCCCGTCACGCAGTTGCTCGGCCGAATATCTGGTCATCGTCTGGCCCCCTCAGCTGTACGGCATGCCCTGAACGTCGACGTAGAGCGCATAGATCGACTGCGACGCGGTGATGAACAGCCGATTGCGCTTCACGCCGCCGAAACAGAGATTGGCTGCGCCTTCGGGCAGGTGGATCGCCGCGATCCTGGTGCCGTCGGGCGCGAATACATGCACTCCGTCATCTGCAGGGTCACCCCAGCCGACGGCGGCCCAGAGGTTGCCGTCCATATCCACGCGAAAGCCGTCTGGTGAGGACTTGCCGAAGTCACAGAACACCCGACCGTTGGCCAGTCCTAAACCATCGATCACGTCATAAACGTGGATCTGCCGGGGATGCCCGCGCTTGTGCGAGGCACCGGTGTCGGCGATGTAGAGGCGGCTGTAGTCCGGCGAAAACGCCAAGCCGTTTGGACGCTCCATGACCTCATCGACCACGGTTGCCAAGCCAGTCCCGGCGTCCAGACGATAGGTTCGGGTGGGCAGTTCAAGCTCGCCCTTGTCGCCCTCATAATGGCCGTGGGTGCCGTAGCCGGGGTCGGTGAACCAGATCGCGCCGTCCGGATGAGTGACGATGTCGTTGGGACCGTTGAGACGTCGGCCCTCGAAGCTGTCCAGCAACACGGTGAGCGTTCCGTCGATCTCGGTGCGCCTGACCCGGCGCGACCTGTGCTCGCAGGTCAGTAGCCGACCCTGGCGGTCACGTGAATTGCCATTAGCGTTGTGGGAGGGCTGGCGAAACACGTTGACGGTATCGGTCACCTCACACCAGCGCAGCATTCGGTCGTTGGGGATGTCGCTCCAGATCAGCGCGCGCTGGTCACCGAACCAGACGGGGCCTTCATTCCATCGGCCACCGGTCCAAAGGCGCTCAACAGCGGCGCTGCCGAGGCGATATCGGTGGAAACGTTTGTCGATCACCTCGACAGCGGGGTCCGGATAGCGCACCGGCCGGGTCCAGTCCCGATCAAGCTGTCGATCCATTGGTTGTTTTCCCCCAAGCTTATTTACGTCAACGACGGTCTTTCAGAGATGACCGGGTGAGGACGTTTGTCATCGCAGCTTGGGTCAGATTCAACCATTGAAAACGCGCAAGACACAGAAGGGTGTGCGGTAGACAGATTTGCTCCAGGGCCCGTCTGTACGGGATCGTCGGGACCCTGGGATTGGCAATCGACCCGGCACAAAAACACCGCCGATCCAGCGACCGGCGGCGCGTTGTTGTGATGTGTAGTGGGTTAGGTTGCGACCATGCGTCGGCGACGAAGCATCGCGCCGGCCATGCCGAAGCCGCTGATCATCAGCGCCCAGGTTTCAGGCTCCGGGATGGCACCCGGATCACTGATCTGATCGACACCGCTGGCGATAATCGCCGCGTTACCATTGGCGAAACGCGCCAATACTTTTGCTGGATTTTCGCCGGTCAGTGTTGCGCCAAACTCCACGGCGTCCGGGTTGTATGGGAAAGGCGTTCCCGCCGTGATGGAGCTGGCCATGCCCGCTACGGTAAGATTGATCGCGAGATCAGACCCGCCTTCTGCGAACCCGGACGGGCCCGAGCTGCCGTTGACCAGACCTATCGGATTGTAGCCATCGCCATTTGCAGCGTATGCAGAGAACGCCCCGATGTACTCGCCGAGGTAGCCCTTGCCCATACCACCAAGAACGAAGCTGAGGGCGTTTGTGAAAAGAGCATCGGTACCAGCGGTGCCGATATCATCCTGAAAATCACCATTGAACAGAACGACATTGCCGGTGACGAATGCCTTTACGTTGGCCGCAGCCGTAATCGAAAGGCCATTTCCGAAACCGAAGCCATCGCGCGTGTAAACAAATGCATCGAAGCCGCTCAGGAATCCAGCGGTCGACAGCTGACCATCACTTACGATGGTAACGGTGTTGCCTACGCCATAAAGCGACGCAATGTTGTTATCTCCAAAGATCGCCAGATTGGCTGCAGACGCAGGCGCAGCGGCACCCAAAGAGAGCGCGGCGATAAGGGCCATGCCTGCCACATTCGTGAGCTTCATCGTTAATTCCTCGTTAATTCGGTCTCGAACCTGCATCAGACGCGCCGACTATTCGATGTCAAGCGTACTCCCCTGATAGGCGAGTAAATGCCGATCCCTATTGACCGGGTCGGCTCCAGCACCGGACGACGCTAGGTATCGAGAAACGCTCACACCCTACCAAATTAGTCGCATTGGTTGTGTTTGGCGGAAGGGGTGGGATTCGAACCCACGGTGGGCTTTCACCCACGGCGGTTTTCAAGACCGCTGCCTTAAACCACTCGGCCACCCTTCCAATACGAAACAATTTTACATTGTCAGTGTCATAGCGAAAATCCATCTGAGGCCGGCCAGCCGTTGTGTCCGCTAGGTCACATATGGGTCACAAACAAAAGCGTTTCGCCGCGCTCCGATGCCACAGCCCGGTGACGAATCCAATAGCGGTCATTTATAGGCGGGGAGGGCGCACCAAATCCGGCGGGTGGCGAAACTCACCGCCATGCGGCGGCCTCGTCCCGGGTCGTTCGGTTAATCCACATTCCGCTAGTTGGCTCCCGGCCCCAGCAGAACCGCATGATGGGGAAGCCGTTCGCATCCTCCACGCGCCAGGACTCGTCAGCCTCATGGACAGTTCAGGGCGGTAGGAAGGTTCGGCGGTGTTCCATAGGGCCTCTAAACAAGATCATTCCGCCCAACTGCGGGCACGAAGCCGACGGGACGGGGCACGCCGCAAGCGCGGCTGTCTCCCTTGTATTGCGGATCGCGCAGGCCCAAGCGGTCGATCACTTCTCACTTCGGATCCGACAGCAGGGTGTAGGTGATCG
>Ga0105047_10010626_pt1 | contig 15022 bp, 10 predicted proteins | sample MAT04_FD_78384 | JGI IMG/M metagenome (GOLD analysis project Ga0105047, IMG submission 78384) | Freshwater microbial communities from Lake Fryxell liftoff mats and glacier meltwater in Antarctica - MAT-04 (megahit assembly) | ecosystem: Environmental > Aquatic > Freshwater > Ice > Liftoff... | reverse complement strand
TCTTGGATGACTCCACTATTCCACCCACGAACAATGCCAGCGAACAGGCACTCCGCTGGAGTGTGATCTTTCGCAAGGTCACCAATGGGTTCCGCTCTGAGTGGGGCAGAGATCTGTTTGCGGCGGTGCGTTCTATTGTCAATACTGGAAGGCGACAAGGTTTCTCTGCTTTTGAGTCTATCCTGGCTGCCTTAAATCCCCTCGAATCCTTATTCCCTCTGAGTTGAGCAATTACCTCTCAAGTAACTCAACCCCTATGTACTGAAAGTGCATAGGGGTTGAGTTGGGTCGATAGTACCTACGAAGGCGTTGATTTCATGAAATGGACAATGGATACGTACCGTTGGATTCTCGAAACCATCAAACGCTCTGATAGCACCAAAGGCTTTGTCCTGCTGCCGAAACGCTGGGTGTTTGAACGCACTTGGGGCTGGCTTAACTGGTCAAGGCGTTTATCCAAAGACTATGAAGTTTTGCCAGAAACCTCGGAAACTTTCATCTATGTCGCGATGATTCGTCTCATCCTCAACCGTCTAGCGTAACTTTCAACTTCTCAGACATCTTCTTAGCTTAGAACGTTGGAATTCAATTCCCACCAGTTGAACCAATCCATCCATGCATGTTCTAGTAAGTGAACAGCTTCGACTTGAGTTGTTAAATTCAGTTGGTTTTGATTTGATAATGGGATTGACATTAACGTCCACAAGCATGGCTGTTCAAAAGATTCCTCTCGGTTGAATAGCCAATTGGAAATATACTGAAAACTTAGTTTGTGAATTTTTACGGAGTTAAATTGTTGAATAGTGACAGTACTTTTCTTTGAAGGATTTATGCAAGCTGTGAGGTAGAGTCGTTGATTCTGAACCAGAAATCCATAAAATCCGATTTCAGGATGAAATTTAACTTTGAGTACATTACCTGCATTTTGCGTAGATGGATGGGTCAGTAGAAATCGCTTAACATCTCCATCTTGCATAAGATAAGTTTCAATCTTCAACATACTTGTTGAGCGCCTATAGATGTAGTGACGACTTGACAAAGAATCAGAACGCTCTTGTGTTGATTTAGCCGATAGTATTGTCCAATTTTTCAAGGGAATTGACAACGGCAAGTTAGTAAAGCGTTTCGGCGGAAGTACTACTGCTTTGATTGAAATCGACATAGCACTCACTGTCAAAGCTGCAAGCAATCCTAACTGGACTTTTTTTGGATTCATCTCAAACCTGCGTTTTTTGCTTTTGATGATTAATTTGTTGAGGTTCGCGTAAAAATATTAGCCAACAGAAGCCACCAAAAAGCCCAATTGAGAGCGCTGAAAAAATGGCAGATCCTGTACCTGTATGCCAATAGTTAAAAGCATCGGTACGGGCTACGAGGATCACCATTAAAGCAACTCTTGCTGCATTCACTCCAAACCCCAATAACGCCGAGATCGCAACACACAGACCTTTTTGTGACCAAGACCAAGTAGTAAATAGGAGTAGAGACAAAACACTGATATTTAACATTAGGATGATGAGATGCAACCCTGAACAAGATTCCAAGACATGAACTTCTCGTCGTATTTTGTCGCCAAGAAGCAGGAGGGTATCTGCTTGTCTGTCTACTCGAACTCCAGCAGAATAAAGTATGAATGCTGCGAATTCAGCCGTGCGAGTAGGTAAATCTATTAACCGCAAACATAGTTCTATCAAGGGATTAAAAGCTAAAATACCAAGAATTGTCAGTTCTCTCCAGCAGCATCGGAAAACTTGATTTCCTAACGCCAAAAGTCCCAACCCCATCATGGCAAAAACTGGGAAAGCCTTAAGGAATATAGCAGAAGTAGGCAATGTTGCGCTTCTAGTAAAGATAATGGTGCATAAGCAGACTCCAGCAGTCGTAGACCAAAATTGGCTTTTACAGATCAGCGTGTGGCGTTTATCCCACACAAGAGAAGCAACTACGACCCAAAATAGGGCGCTTATGGTCAACAGGTCAGAATCATTCGTGCGATTGATTAGTATGAGATGAAGCACCGCAGTCACGCTTGTCGCCGTAATCGACCAAAACATCGGATTTTGTAGATTTTGTAAGACTTTCATTGTGGTCACCCCTGTACAGCGCTAGTAAGCGCCAGTGCGGACAAAAACAACCTGCAATGTCCTTAAAATGAGTTTTAGATCATGAGCAATGGACCACTGACGCTGATAACGCAAGTCCAAGTAGACGACTGTTTCAAAATCTAGAACTTGAGATCGTCCATTTACCTGCCACTCTCCAGTCATTCCTGGTTTTACATTCAGTCGTTGCCAATGTAACGGGCTATAGCAATTGGTTTCGCCTAAAGTAGGAGGACGGGTTCCCACTAGGCTCATCTCACCTAAGAGAACATTCCAAAACTGGGGTAATTCATCTAGACTAGTGCGTCGCAAAAATCGCCCTACGCGTGTCACACGAGGGTCATTGCGGTTTTTGAAAATACATCCTTTCGCTTCATTGACTATCAAAGCTTGAAGTTGCTCTGCATTAGATACCATTGATCGAAACTTCCATATCCGAAAAGGCTTCCCTCGATAACCACACCGAAGTTGACTATAGAAAATAGCTCCTGGGCTTTCTACAGAAATGGCGATCGCCACCGGAAAAAACACGATCGCCGTGACCATTAATCCTGTGATAGCACCTACTATATCCAGTAAGCGTTTGGCAGAACTGTGGATAGATCGGTGAGTGCTTTTTGCTTGTAAGTCGAGATGCTTGTGCGTTTCTGAGGTTCGATGAACTGATTTATTAGAGAGCAGCATAATTCACCAGACAATTAGAAGTGTTGAGAAATCAATCAAGAAAGCCCAGCAGAACTGGAATGGATAGTGCTACTGGGCAAGGATCGAAGGTTTATGCCCTAGCTGAGCGCTTTTTCTGACGACGCTTCGCTGCCAATCCCATGCCAGCTAGTCCCACGCCTACCATTGTTGTTGGCTCAGGAACCGCCTCCGATTGAATCGCAACCCCATCGTTACCGCATTCTGCAAAGATGCTGGCAATAAAGTTGCCGGTTGGCAGAAAGGCTTTGTCTACACTAAAACCAACGGGGTTCTTCCCTTGAGCACTTCCAGGTCTAAGGTCTAACCCAAGAGCTGCAAGGGCTGAAACATCCAGTAGGTTAATGTCTCCTGTTTTTGTTCCAGAGGAGATCGAGTTAAGGATTGGACTCGCTGGATTGAAGGAAGCATCATTGGCAGCAAAACCACCAATAGAAGGAGTTCCTCCGACTGCTCCCACGGCTGCGTTATAGCTGTTGAGACTGCTAAATCCGTTGTTGATGGCTGTAACGCTTTTGGCAGTTACATTTCCAAACGCTCCAGTGCCAGCCACGCCAGAATCGTTGGTATCAGCAAGCCGAATGCCAAATAAACTGCCGCTAGCACTGGCTTCAGCAAGGCTTTTACCCGTGAAATTGAGTAGCAAATCGCCAAACCCAATGTTGCCATCTGCTGCAACTGAATCTGCCACTCCAGTGATGGGCAAATTGCCATCGATCGCGAAGTAGAGGCGAGTAGAATCTTGTGAAAACAATAGTCGGTATAATTCGTAGGAACTGTTTGCACCCACAACGCCAGAGTTATAGCCGTCATTGGGTGAATCATTAGCAGATTGCCAGGTAAGCGCCGAATCAGCAGCTTTGGCTACCAGAGTTGTAGCACCAACACATAAACCAGTTCCAACGACAACAGCTAAAAGATTAACGGCAGTCATAGGATGTTGCAGTTTTTTCGAGAGTGAATGAAATGCCATAGTAATGATGATTCCTGTAATTGAAGGTAGATATTCAGAAAAAGCAATGTAGCTTTCTGAAGGGAAATACGGATCAATGCCAGAAACCTATGCAATCTTTCAATTACATTTGCATAGAAGTTTGGAGATCCCCAGTCAACAATGACTCGAACTACCAGGGATTACCGACGATCGCAAAGCTTGACCAGAAATAGGGACGTGAATAATCGGAGGAGATCTTCTCAAGCTCGGTATTGATAATGGGCGCTTGGCGTAACTCTGGGGTTTGTTTTAACAACTGCTGCAATCGCTGGCTCAAGATTTGATAGCTTTGTTGATCGAGCATTGCAAGCTGAGCCTGTTGCAGAGCTTGAGCTTTAATCGTCAGGTTGGCAGAGTTGGTCAGGTTGTCATAAAACTTGATCATCAATGCAGTTGTTGCCTGGTCATCCACCTTCCAAAGGCTGGCGATCGCCGATTTCACTCCCAATTGCACGGTTAATCCTGCAAACCCTAGTTCAAACTGGCGACCGCCCAAAATTGTCTCACAGGCACTCAGTACTAAGAGTTCGACGTTTGCAGCTTTCCAATTCAGAGTTCGAGCGCTCTCAAAGGTTAAATCTTCATTTATGAACTGGATAATCGATTCATCCGGCTTATCGGGAGCATATTTGCCATGGGTTGCCAGATGGATGATCTTAAACCGAGCTTGCTGAAGATTAGATTCCAACGTTTTCAGCGTAAAGTCACTGCCAGAAAACTTTACGCCGGGGCGCAGGCTGGTAATTGCCGCCAGTTCTACCGGAACGTTTTTTAAGGGGGTGTTCCCTGGCACCTGCACATCACCCATTGCTAAAACTTGAGCGCTTTTAATGTTGGCATAGGTGGCATCCGTCAAGCTCATGCTGGCTATGTAGCTGAGGCTATAGTGCCGAATAATAAAGTCTTGCTCTCCATGCAAGGCGGCTAGAGGAATGCTGCGTAATGATTCATCCAGGTTAAAAACCAGGTTTTGAATCCCTTCTTTTTGCAAATCGGGTTGCAGGTAAGAAATCAGCCAGTTATAGAGTTGCTGAGAGAGTGGCAAATACTTTTTTGAATCGTTGGTTTCGGTGTCTTTAACTGCATTACGAAAGTCTTCGGCGGTTCTTTGAACTTTTTCATAGCGGGTGTTGGGTATGGATTTACAAATGACGCTACGCGAAGTGACCAGGACCATCTGCAAACGATCGCTATTTCTAAGCGGTACATTTTTCAAGATCGGGCGGTTCGGTTTTGAGCAAGGCAGCGAGTCTTCAGGTTCAAACGTCGCGTAGATAATTGCGGGTTTTACCTTCGACTGCCGCTCAATCTCGCTCAACTCGTCCTGAATTTCACTTAATGTTTTGATCCGAGTGCCTGATTGACCAATGGAGGCTTCAAACTGTTCGGTAAACCGTTGCTCAATGTCAAACACTAAGTCCGAGAAGTATTCAAGTGGTGGAATCGGAATCCTTTCGCCGACTCTTTCTGGTAATGCGATTGGATCAACCGAAATAATTTGAATATTGCCAGAGGCTCCCTGTTGGCGGTAGGTGAAAGGAAAGATTCCCGTTGCAATCGTATTATCGACTCCAGTGGAGATGGCTCCAGCAGTGCCGTTGATGGAGGCATCTCCAACAATGAAAGGCGTTAGCCCTTGCCCCCCGTGGCGAATGGTTATGGAGCTTCCTGGCAAGCCCCCAGCAGTGGAAATGCTGGCAACCAAGTTGTTGCGATCTCTAAAAGTATTGGTTGCCCGAAAAAATTGCTGAGTCGTGATATCCACAGTGCCGCCCACTCCCGCCGTTCCACCTTGGGCATTGATAAACCCCACCTGCACATCGCCCAACGGATCAAGTGTGACATTTCCACCATTCCCAATCGTGGCGCTAGTGTTAATGTTACCTGTGGTAATTCGCGTCAAGGCGGAAATGGTAACATTACCGCCGATACTACCTGAAGTTGTTAAGTTATCGCTTACAACACGCCCACCTGTACTGGTTAGAGTGATATTTCCACCATTTCCTTGGTTTCCTACCGTACTGATTACTTCTGCAAATACATTGCCAGTATTAATGTTGCCAGAGGTCTTAAGTGTGATTGCTCCACTTACTCCACCATTTGTAGAAGAGGACACTAATTCTCCGGCTGTGGTGTCGATGTCACCGTTGGTGCTGGTAAGAGTAATTGCTCCTCCATTTAATAAAGCACGGGTTTGAATAGTCCCTGTGCGAATGCCATTATTAGCAGTTAAGCTAACCGCTCCGCCACTGCCAGCCTCTAAAGCAACAGCATCTAAGTTCCCTACAATATCAATGCGATCTCCAGCAGAAAGGGTAATTTGACCCGCTGTCCCTGTGCCTCGGACATAACTTGCGATCGCGTCACCGCTTGAGCCTACGCGGTTTAAGCTGATGGAACCTTGAGTGCTAGTCAGGACAACATTACCACCTGATTTGTTTTCGCTGCTATCTGAAAAGCTGGTTATACAAGCACCGGGGCAATTCATAACGATATCCCTGGTTGCTGTGAGGGTTACATTTCCTCCGTTGTCACCAAGTCTTACAGGAACATTGACATTGGTTGAAAAAGAATTGATGCCAGAAGTAGAAATAGTACCGCCAGCATTAAGAGTAATATCGCCCCCTTTGCTAGTAGGGTCGGAGTTTATGGCATCTAAATTTCCAGCAGTAATATTCCCACCAGCAATTAGAGTAATTGGAGCCGCATCAATACCAAAGTTATTTGTAGTAATGCTACCTACTTGAATAGTCCCTTGAGTGCGTATATCAACAGCCCCGTTTGCTGATGTACCGCCTAAAGTCTCCCGATTGATATCCCCTGTCCGAACATCGCCTAAAGCTGACAGAATCAAAGCACCAGCATTTCCAGTTGAAGTTGGCGCATTGAGTCTAATTGTGCCAACTTGAATACTTCCCACAGGTAATCCTGAAAAACCAATCAAAAAATCTGTGGGTTCTGTCGGTACACCAAATTGAGGAAGATTTGGTGGATTTGTTAGCGTTGCCAAACCTGCCCGGAGAATCAAAGATCGACCATCTTTTAACGTAGCAACATCAGGATCAGTCCCCACTAAAGCAGTATCAGGACCTGTAATTGTGATATCTCCGCCAACAATACTCCCGTTTGCTTCAACCTTTAACGACACACCTGTATAGTTACCAAACTGCACATCTCTGTTAGCGCTAATGATTGGGTCATAGAGGCTGACAAAATTTCCTGGCTGACCCGACAAGTTGAGGATGGAAAAGCGACCTCTGCTAGCAAAGTGAGCATCGCCAGAAATATTCCCATCACTGGCTAAGCTGAGATTTCCGCCGCTTTGAAAGGGAGTTTCTTGCTGTAGATGGTTCAGCGCTAGGATGTCAATTCCCTGATTCCCTTGAATATGCAAGTTTCCGCCCGCGAAAGCACGAAAGGGCACGGCAACGCTATCCCGGACAATAACTGTATCTGTTGCTAATAAATTTAAATCTCCCGTTGTTTGGAGTTGGCTCTCAACGAGGGTTAAGTTGCGACTGGCAGATAACGTTGCAGTTTGAGCAGAAATATTCCGAACAATAACATCACCTGAATTAACCGCAATATTTGAGCCAGTCAGTTCTACCTGACCATTACTATTGATAGTTAGACCTGTAGCATTGCTCAAATTGCCGCCTGTAAGCAGTTGAGGAAGAGAAGCAATTGGGAAATTAATTGCCTGTGGCTGAGAACTATCCGGGGTAGCCAACTCAATCTTGTAGCTCAGCAAACTTCCGGGTTGACTTAACCGAACAAACCGACTTCCTGGAATCGCTGTGACGATTACTGCACCACCCGAAGCCGATAACTGCCCGGTGTTTACCACTGTGCCGCCCAGTAATGCGAGGGATTGTCCCGATTCAACCGCCAAATTGCCTGCGTTCACGATCGCTCCGGGCTGGGGCATGGTGAAGGCAAAACTGGTTGGCAATCCATTCAACAGTGCGTAATTGTTAGCATCGATCGCATTAAACCAGCGATTGCCAAACCCGATGCCATTGGCGGTGGTTGCGGTAAATGACGCAGGCACATTCAAGCTGGCATTGGCACCAAACACAATCCCTGCCGGATTCATCAAGAATAAATTAGCGTTGCTGCCTATCACCTGGATCAGCCCGTTGATTATGGAAGCCTCACCGCCCACCACTCGACCCAAAATGTTTTGGATGCCCGGAGCCGCGAGAAAGTTCGCGATCTGATTTTGGTTTAATCCAAATTGCTGGAAGCTATGAAACAGGTTGGCGCGATCGCCGGAAATCTGCCCTCCTGTAATCTCAAATCGATTGCCATTCAGTAAAACAGTTGTGCCTGTCCCATCTACAGCAGGGGTGATCGCTTGAGCCTGGACTGGCAAACTCCACCCCAACGATGACCCTATGAATAATGCAACTGAGATCGCGTCTCGAACCCGTTTTGTTTGAATTGCTGTCAGCACCCAGAACACCCCTACTTTTTCGCCACGGTAATGCCGACACAGTACTGGTAGTTCGCAGTTTAACGCTTACTCCTGAGCAATTCTTAGTAAATCTTTTACAAACTAATAGTGCATAAAAAATGCGAAGCTAAGCTTCGCATTTTTCCATCAAACCATCCACTCATTTATTCGGGCAGATCTCCTGGTAAATCGCTTGAATTTGGGTTGACAAATCCTGAGAGGGTTTCTCGACTGAGATGGCAACATCCAACGCATCCGACCAAAGATCTTTGTCATACAAAATCTTCGCCTTCTTCATTGCCCTCTTCTCCCCGCTCAGTCCTGTAGATTTTCCTTTTCCATCCACGATCTTTAATGCCTGGGTAGCCGCCTGCCGCTCAGATTCGGACAGTAATGTAAACTTGGGGTCATCGCTTGCGTCTCGGTTCAGTTTCCCGATTCGGGTGTAAAACATGATGCGGTAAGTCTTGCCAGGGCTTAACGGTTGTCCAGCATATCGAATCCTGTTTTTCCCCTCAGCAAATGCCTCCCAAAGTTTGCTATCAGTGCTGTCATCATAAACTTCAAGCCGGATAATTTCGCGATTTCCTGATGCCGATTTCCAGCTAAACAGGGGAGTCTTGCTCCAAAATTTTTCGGGTTTAGCCTTTTCCTCCTCCTCTCTAATGGCAGGAGTAAACAGACAGACCGAACCATCCCTGCTACCACCGATTCTTTTGCGGGGACCAAACCAACCCCATGAATACTTGGGCTTACCTGCTGAGATCTGATTATTGGATGTCCGTGATTTCACTTGGGTTTGGGCAAAGGTTGGTAATGGGTTCAAAGTTGCTAAATGTAGAATCGCCATGCTAATGGAGCAAAAGCTAGATAGAAAGCGTCGAGAGCGATACATCGATTTCTCCAAGATGACAACCTTGATTGAATGAATTGCCAGAACTAGGACTAAACTTCTTCCAAGTTGAGAAGCGTCGTTCTCCCTTAAAAAAGAACTCCAGTTCTATATCCCGGATTGGTTTAATCTTCTAGCCAGTTATACGGTCAGCTTTATCCTACTTATGCATTTTTTATACAGCAATGATCTGACGCACACGCTCTAACCTGTGCGTCTTTGCCCCAACCTCCACATGCTCCAAAAAGCCAAAACTGGAAACAGCCAGGGAAGCAGCACTCCTCCAATCAAGTAAAGCTCTAAGCTCACGACTCCGTACAGAAGTGTCATTCCTAGATAAATCAACACCCATCGTTGCCAATATTTTTTCTGATTAATAATTAACGTGCTGCCTTTTCCCGCGAGTGCAGATAGCACAATCATCCACCAGGTAGGAACTGAACGAATCAAATGCCCTGTAAGCAAATGATGCGCTACATAGGCATGAACACTTCCGAGTGCCAGATTTTCGGAATTTTGTTCAGCTTTATCTACCCAAAGATCGGCGGAGCCGGTTGGCTGACGTTTGCTTGTTTCACGCCAATAAGCGATCGCCCACGGCACTGGTTCATTGTCATCTGCGCGATCGTAGCCATCAGGAGCGATAATCACGATTTGATTTCGCAAATCCTGTCGAGTTTGCTGATTTAGTTTCTCTTCCACTAATTCCCAGGCAGCAATGCGGCGATAAACGCGGGTGGGCGGCAGGGAAAAATCGATGATGAACGGCATTCCTAGGGGTAGGTTCGGCTTTTGGATTAAAGCTTCCGTAGGATTAGATGGCAGCATTGTGGCGAGGGCTTCAGATACGTCTCGCTGAAATGGGTTTATCCGAGACTGCTTTTGGGGCTGTGGCACCTGAGCAGGAGGGAGCGATCGCTGTAGAGTTTTGGCTACGGCAAGCTGGTACGCAAAAGGACAATCTTCTGTCGTACAGGTCAGGTCAGTAGGAAAAGCAATTTGCCAATTCCAGAAAACGATATTTCCAAATAAAGTGTTGCCAAGGTTGGCAACTTTGTCAGTTGGTCCTACCTTTTGCCCTGCTTCATTTTCATTGCTAGCAAACACCATCCAGGTGCCCGTTTGCTGAATCGCTGTAACTGCTTTTTTAAGCGTTGCATCATCTTGATCAGGACTATCCAGCAGGTAATCTAGTCCAATCGTTTTAACCTGTGCTGCACCCAGCTTATTCAATAGCTGTGCAAGATAGGTTCGATCCATCGGGTTGATTTTATCGGTGCCAATCCCTCCACGGACAATTGATTCCTGATCGATCGCAATCACTGCAACAGGGGGAAGGGCAGGGGGCAGAACTTGCTGAGTGATGTAGCGGTAAACGGCTTGAGAAAAATAGCGAGCATCCGTTAAAAGTTCATTAACAGGTGATAGCAAGCTGAAAAAAGACAGTGCCCCAATTGACAGCACTTGGGCTGGAGTCGGCAGCCACGGCAACAGCCAACGCTTCCAACCCATTGGCTCAATTTGAAACAATGCTGCTTGAGGATGACGAAATAGGGATGGAACCAAATACACCGATGGATAGGCAGATTGCTCCAGGGTTGGGTTGCTCGACGGCTTGGGTTGTAAAGATTGGCAGGCATGTAAAACACAATCATGCACATCGCAATTCAAAGGTTCTAACGCCTGACAAAACTGCATAAAAAAGTGATGTGCCGCTTGGGTACGAATTTTTTCACGCATTACAACCACTTGCCCCACTCCACACTGAATCAGCGATTCGGCAATATTCAGCCCCTTACAACTGGCAAACACAGCAAGCCGTAAGCCCAGCCGCACTGCTTTTTTTAGTTCTGGTTCCAGTTCAATCATCGATACAGAACAGTTTGGGGTGAGATTTATTTTTCCGCCTGTCCGTTCAGTTTCGTTGCTGTGTCCAAAAAAGCAGATCACATCCCACCCATCAAGATCAGTAATCGCTTGCTTGATTTGGTGTCGCAATACAGCATCATCTTGTGTCGAGGAACATGTGAAGCGCTCGATATGGGCGATCGCAGAGAGTTGGTTTAAAGTCTTGGAATCTACTTCTAAATCCAGATCGGGCGCATCTGCAAAAATTGCAAGAATCCGGATTTTGTGGCGTTGTAGTTTGCGCGTTGCCGGAGCACAAATGACCTTTCCAAACTGACAAGACCGAGAAATACGAACGGCATGGCGTACTTGATCTGAAGCGAAACTCCACTGTTCCCAAGGCAATCGTGCCAATTCAAACTTGTCTGATCGATGCGGCTCTGCTGGCGGCGATGTGTCAAATGCCAGCAGGATATCTACACCTTGCTCAATCTCTTGCGATTTATCGATTGAATGAATCCGCGATCTCACACATTCTCGAATAGAGTGCAGGGCTTCTGTTGCCAACCAGCCTTGAAACTCATCCAAAAATAAGTGTTCTGCTGCTTGTAGGTCATGGTGAGAATCATGGGATTGGGAAGTGCCACCACCACTCATGCCGCCAAGAGTGCTTCGTGTTTTGACTTGATAGTGGTTCTCGTATGCCTGCTGCCAGTTTTTATATTTCGTTGTGACGGGAGCATTGTAGGCAATGGTTGCAGTCACCTGTAGGCGATCTTTTTCAAATAGGTCAAACACGCAACTGTTTTCAATCTGGCGAATCACCAGTTGCATTATGACCTGCGAACTCATAGTAAAGCTCCCGTAATGCAGCGAAATGCCGGAAGAGTGATTGATGCAGTTTCATCCAGGTAAACCGTCACTACAAAGGCTTCGTCCTGGTTTCCACTTGCCGAGTTATATAGATAGGTCTGGTTTTCTGCCAATCGCACAGTACACACTCCCGATGCATCACTGACGCGTAAACCAACTCCCTGCGGCAATGCCCAACCTTCACTGGATAGCAGCAACAGCAGCAGTTGCCAATCCTGATTTTGTTTGAGAGAAACTGCTTCATTATTACTTTTGAGGGGGCACAACCAAGTTCCAGCCCACAACTCTATCGGAATTCCATTGAGTTCTAGCTTGGGTTCATGCCTGATGAACCGAGCTTCTGAAGGAATCGAGATGCCCGTATGCCCAACTATGTCAGCGATCGCCTGATTCCACGGCTCCTGATCTCGCATTGCTGGTGCAAAATTATAAGATTGAGGCAGCGTCCAGTCTTCTACTATTAAGACATTTGATTCCAAAGTATGACGCAGTACGGTAGCCATATTAGTGAATGATTGGGCAAATAGCTTAGTTAATTCGAGGAACCTCAACCCTGCTAAATTCTGTGGTTTTTCGGGCAAAGTAATTTGATTTTTTTCTGAAAATCGCAAGTACAGTAATAGAGAGTCTAAATCATCATTAAATTGATTGAATTCCACTTCACACATTTGATTTTGGTCATTCTTTTCTAGAAAACTGGAGCTACAGCCAACTAAATTTTTCAGATTATTAAACTGAATAAATCCATGCAGAAGAACGGCTTCCTCTTCTTCTAATACGGAAGCCAATATATAAATATGGGCTGCTAAATCTGGAGAACCGACCGTAGCTTTGGGAATAGAGACAGTATCCTCATTGTCTGATTCATGAACGATTAAGCATACTTTAAGAGAACCAACGCTGAGATTGCTGATAATTCCAGTCCAATTTACAAATGTTGGTGGTATAAACCTACATTGATTTAACTTGACCTCCAGGGTAGAGTCTCGTTGTTGAACCCATTTGCAAAACCCTTCCACTGCCAAGGTATTAGTGTAGGTAACCCATTTCTTTGATTCCTCAGCTATTTGATTCGTAGCCTCCTTTGCTTTAATAAAATGGTTTGCATTAAGGTCAATAATTTCTCCAGGCAAGATTTCAAAATCGTCAGAATCCAATGTGTCGTTAGAAGCTGTTATATAAGAATTCATTACATTTCCTCCATCTTTGAATCGGGCATCTTTGAATTGGGGTACTCCTGATCAAGGAAGCTACAAAGTTCTGTATCAAATAAACTCTTTGATTTTCGGTTGTTTCTACCAGTAAAAGCTCTTCTTTCTGATTCCTCAAAAAAGTCTATTATCCCTTGAGAAAAGAAAGACTCGATATGCTGATCGGCTTTTTCAATCGAAATATCTAGTACCTTTTCTACAATTTCAGGAGCGCGATCGCACAAAATTCTCAACATTTGGTGTCGAATATCTACACGCAGATTTTTTAGCTTCAAAAATCTAGAAACCTGGTATTGACTGGCTAATCCAATGTAAGGAGCTACATCCAACTGAGTTAATTCCTCACAGTGAATTAATTTAAGTGCGAAAATAAATTGCTTGTGCCTATTAAGGTTTCTGGTGTCAGAACTTGGAATGGCTTTTGCTATGACACTCTCGATAGACTTCTTCAACGCTTTATCAAGTTCTTGTTTGATAGGAGATGAATGCTGCCAGTCTTCTTCACGGTTATCCCTTTCTATAAAAGAATCATCGCGATCAACTGAATAATTAAGACTAATACTAGATTTAATGGTTTTACCTAATACCTTATGCTTTCTTAAATAGACTGCCATTTTTTTGAAATCAGATAACAAGTCATCCACTGAGATAGAAATCTTCTGAGCTTTGATCAGCACATACATTTCCTGTAACTGCTTATCACTTGGTGCTGGGCACTTGCTTCTTTTTTCCAGTGGACGATTCCGCCAATCTCGCCGATAAACTGTATGATAAATATCCAATTCGCTGAGATAGCGCTGAATTTCATTGAGGGAAAGAATCTCAGCTTCTAGAATTCTCTGGAGTTTAGTTGGAGTTACATTCATTAATAATGACCAATCAGTTTTATTAATAATTCCATACTCCAACAACGCTCTTTCAACCTGTTGGTTTCGTCTAACTCTTAAACTTACCCAAGAGGATAAGCAATTACCTTTGTAGGGATCAAATGTTGCTAAAATATTGGCACAAAACAATTGGTTAAGACCTTTTTGAGAGGCTCTTTTATCACCTAAAACAAGATAGTATAACTCTTGAATGTGAATTCCACTATCACCGCATCGACGAATAATTTGTTCACAAGCTGCTTTGATATAATGAGAGATTTTACAGTAAAGGCATCGTTCAGCCAGTGTTCGTTCTTCAACGTCAGCCTGTTCTGTAAAATAGGAGTCAAGTAAAGCGACTTGAACTGCATCATCCGAAGTCAGATTATGCTGAGCAATCAAACGGGTCAGCCAGTGTTTTAGCTGTCCATCCTCTGCATACTTGCACTCTCCTGATGGGGTAACGTGTACCCATTGATAGTATCTAAATAGACATTCCATTCCTAATAAACGTTTTGGAGACAACTCTCTCATTGTTCCCTCGCCATTTCCCTAAATTGTTATCAGCAGGCTCATCTGTTTTGTTCTACGTTTCAGCGCTGACAACCTATGCATTAAGCATCTCTGGAGTAGAGTGCACGTCACTTCTTGCTTAAGAGGATGTCTTAAAAATCCAGGCATAACGCCATCAAGGATTAAAGAAGCTGGCTCTCCTGAGTATTAGCTGATAAGTGAAACCTATAAGCTTTCTGACAAGGGTTTCAGCGCTCGCACGAGAATTAATTGGTAGCTTGAGATACGGTTTCAACCACAAACTCAGGAGATCCAGACCAAAAGAAATGTGATTGGTGCGGAATACTATTTACAGGTGACTGGGTAACCTCTGGTGGTTTCTTTACCAAAGGTTTCTGTTCCAAGAAGTGTCGTTCAGAGTGGGAAAAGTCAGAAGGCAAGTAATCTGAACTATTCAATGCCTATTTGACCCACCACCTTCAGTCTTGGATGTTAGACATGGCACCCTTTAGTCTCCAGCGACAACGGCAGCAGGCTCAGTACTTTACCCAAGACTTGGGAAAAG
>Ga0105047_10010625_pt1 | contig 15023 bp, 18 predicted proteins | sample MAT04_FD_78384 | JGI IMG/M metagenome (GOLD analysis project Ga0105047, IMG submission 78384) | Freshwater microbial communities from Lake Fryxell liftoff mats and glacier meltwater in Antarctica - MAT-04 (megahit assembly) | ecosystem: Environmental > Aquatic > Freshwater > Ice > Liftoff... | reverse complement strand
GCCAATACCCTAACTCCCAAAACGTGCCACTACACAATTCGGCCAAACCAGACGCTAAGTACTTGTTTCAATTGCAATTGAGGGGGTCGATGAGGGGTCAAAGCGTCGAACTTCGGCGGCCCCGTCGATTCAAGTGCTGAGCTATGGCACCAATCTGCGCTTGAGCGGAATAACCGGCACGCCATACAGGCCTGTGCCTTCAACAAGCCCGGTCGAGGACCTCCATGGCTGAGCCCCCCTCCATCGCCGCCGTACAGGCCGAGTTCTCGCGCCGCTTCCATATCGACTTGCCGGCCGAATTCAGGGCCGATGGGCTCACGGGCGGCGCGGATGGCCTGATCCTGTCGAACGAGCCCGGCCGTCTCAACACCGTGCTCATGGGCCACGGCCGGGCGCAACTCATGAAAGAGTTGCCGGTCGGTCACCACACGGTCGGCTTCTGGGGCTACGGCAGCAACAGCTACGCCTTCTATTTCGTCTCGAAGCAGGCGCGCGAACTCGTCTACCTGCGGCTGCACACGGGCGGCGCGTACACCGACCCCGTCAGGGCCGCCGCCGACATCACCGACTTCGTGCCCCCTTTCGTGCGCCTGCTCAGAGGCGTGCGTGAACGCGGCGGGCGGTTGCTTGCCATCGAGTCATTGGGCACCGCCTGGTACCTCTACCAGAACGACGGCTTGGGCCGCCAACTGCGGGTGCCGCTGCTGGGGTGCAGCGGTTGCATCGATACCTTCGACCGCCTGCTCAACGGGGCGCCGACCCCTGTGGGTGCCAGCGGTGAGTTCGACGAAGAAGCGGCGCGCGAAGGGGCCTTGAAGGTGGCCAAGCGGCTCTACGCCGACGAGGTCAAACGGCCCGGCAAAGAGCGCGGCGGCATGCGTGCCATCGGCGCTGCAATGAATGTGATCCGCGGCACGTCTGGCAATCGGTCGACGCGCGAGTTCCATCAGCTGCTGCTGTCGGCGCTGGGCGCGCTGCGCGAGCGCCACCAAGACCTCGACGGCGAAAACGAGCACGCGCAACGGTGTATCGGGTGCCTGATCGACGCGATCCGGCAAGAGCAGGCGCCCGGGTGAAGGACTACGAATGCGGGCGTAACTGCAAAAGCCCGACTTCGACGACCTTCAAGGCGAGTGATGCTTTGGGCACCGCAGTTCGTCGGGTCGAATTGCGTCGCTTCGCGGTCCAGCGTGACTTGAGGCCGTTCCACACACCGAAGAACCTGACCACGGCCTTGATGGTCGAGTCTGCCGAACTGGCAAAGATCTTCCAGTGGATGACGACCGAGAAGTCACGGCTGGCCAACCAGGATCTGGCTGCCGAGCAGAGCGTCGGTGAAAAGCAGCTAATTCATGGCCGCGGTGGTCAAGGCACTGGCCCTGGAGCACCAACCGGTGGACGTGCAAAGTGGAGTGCGCGTGCGTGGTGCCTGGCACATCCAAAACGTCAACCGATATCACGGGCGCTTCAAGGAATGGATGCGGCGCTTCAAGGGCGTCATGACCTCGTACCTGCCCAACTAGCTCGGCTGGTTCCGCGCAACGGACCGGAATGCCCGCTCCGGGGCCAAGCCCACGTCGCTTTTGGTCTTGGTTGTCGGTACATACAGTCGTCATCAGCTAACGCGAACAGAGCCTTGAATGTCCTATCCTTCCGCCTGAAGCCGGACCACCGAATGGACCGATGCTTGCTGAAGGGCCCTAAGGGTGGTGCGCTGCACACGCTGCTCGGTGTGCAGCCGCAACGATCCGTCTGCCCGCTGGTGGGACGGGCCCCAGGGCACGACCCCTCCCTTCTTGGTCCTGCGGAACAGCTCCTCGACGTTCCACTGGCCTCGAAAGGCGTGGACTATGCGTCCCGTGCTCCAGTTGTGATGGTCCGTGCAGATGACGCGTCGGCCGAGTTGGGTGGTCTCGGGCGCCTTGCGTTTGGCTGCGTCCACGTGCCACAGCAGGATGGGGGCGGCGTCCGTGCCGCCGAGCTCGGTCACCACGCAAGCTGGACAGGTGTTCCCTGGCCAGCGCCTTCTTGACCCGCACTTCCAACTGGCTGCAGGTCAGGCGGCGCTTGTCGGTGAGCGACTGCAGCTTGGTCAACTCCACCTTGCCCTTGCGCAGCGCGACGGCGATGCCGCGCTTTTGGCCCTCGAGCAGCTCCAAGCTCTCGACGACCACCAGCGTGCGGTCCAGCTCCCCGACCTTGGTTCTCAGTCTGGCGGCGCGGACCTCGCTGAGCTTGCCGCTCAGCAGCTTCATCGCGCCGCGCTTTGCTGCCATCTGCAACGCCTCAGTCGCCGCGTTGTGCCCCAGCGGCAGCGAGATTGCAAGTACCGCATCGTGAAATCTCCGAGCGCTGCGTGACGCCACAACGCGCGAATACGCGAGCCCGCCAGCTAGATGTTGCCCCGCCCGATGGCACCCCTCGGCAGCAAACTGCAAGCTGCCTGCATGGCGCAACCATTTGCGCCTACGTGGTGCTCGCGATCCGGTCCAAGTCGCGATCGGCGTGCCATTTGATCTCGTTTGTGGAGACAACAGCGAGATTGACTCTGGAAGCCTTGGACAGCCGGTCGACTCGGGTCGATGGGCAAGGAAGCCTTGCGCTGCACCTGAGGATTCAGCCAGTCACCGAATCCCTGTTCGTTGCCGCTGGCGCGGGTGAACTGCACCTCAATATCTCGCCGCCTTCGTGGTGAGTGGGCGGCGTCAGAGCGTGCGCCGGACCTCGTTGGAGCTCAGTCTGGCCTGTGGGTATCGAAGCAATGTCTCGTGGATTCGGAGCATCGTGACTTTTCTGATTCGAATCTGCTCCCGCTGCAGAAAAGGCAACACGCCCGATGCCGGGTCCTCGAATCACTTACGCGCCAAGCCCAAGATCCACGATAAGGATCAGGCAACGTTGAAACCCTCACCATCGCGATCGGTACGCCAATCGGGATAAGCATTCTATCGGCCCTGGAACTTATTCATCGCTGGTCAAAGGCGCGATTAAAGATTGCGCAGTTTAGCCTTCCAAGATCAGACCGGGACAGCGCTTGCGCTCCACTGAAGTACCCACCACGGTAATACTGCCGCTGTCCGGAATAGAAAAGCGTCACGCTGAAATGTTGTTCCGGACCGATTGTAATTCGCGGGAGCACACTTGATTCAAGCGGCAACTGAGGTTGTCTTCCCTTGAAGCTCAACAACTGTGAGAAGTTTGAATCGACCCCCAAAGCAGCTGCGGGGGCAAGCGAATCCAAAGGAGGGTTGGCTCGACGGCACCAACTGCACACGACACAGTCATCTCAGAGATTTTCAGCTATGTGGGCATCCGAATAGCAATCGTCAGAAACTCAAATAGATCGGCCAGATATTGAGCTGGCAGTTGGCATGATTCAGCCATAACATCAAAAACACCCCATCGATCGTAACCAATAACTGCACTGCCAAGACATGAACTACTGTACCAATCAAGCCCATCCAACAGAAGCACTTATTCGTATCTGGAACCTCGCTCAACGCAATCATGGCGCCGCACGTGTCGCCGCGACGTTGCTTCTTGGAATGTACAACGGTCGCCGCTTTCCCTTCGACTTGACCGATCTTCGTCTCCTCGACCACGGGAACCTGGAAGATGCGCTTGCATTGATGCGCATGGATGCTCGCCTCACAGCTGAGGTGCACTGCAACTTGAACACTCTCCTTGGCCGAACGGACGTTGGCCATCAGTTCGAGCACCTTGCCTACGATTGGAAACTGAAAGGCCGCTGCAAGAAGCAATTCTTGCCAACGTTGAATCGTTGACGGCGAGTTACGCTCCGCAGTATCTATTCTGTAACCGGCAAATCCAACTGCATCGGAAATGACTTTTGTGTCAAATTAACCCCTGCAATTAAATACTCCACCCATGAATTTCGAGCCTAAACCCATCACCCGCCCCGTTTCGTCAATCACGAGCGTCCGCATTGCAGATGCGACCCCAACAGATGACCTGAAAATCGCCACAGAATTGAACGGTGGAGGTTGCCCTCGATCGGTGACGGCTGCTCCCAAGTCTCAAACCCTGCCCTTGAAAATTGCAACAGCGATGACGTTTCCGACTCGCATCGATCTGCGCGAAGCTTTTGAAAACCCACCTGGGCCGCTAGACTTCGTTCTGCCGGGAATGCTCGCGGGGACGATTGGCGGCTTGATATCACCCGGGGGAGTTGGTAAGAGCTTTCTTTCGCTGGAGTGGGCGGTACTGGTCGGAGCCGGCGTCGATCTGCTTGGACTTGGTCAGCAGGTGCCCACCGGACGAGTTCTGATGTTGTGTTTGGAAGATCCCGTCGACGCGCTGAGACATCGCCTTTTTGGGCTGGGTAAATACCTCGATCCAGCAGCACGCGAGCGGATCCACTGCGCCGTCGACGTCATGCCACTGGTTGGGCGTGGCGTTGATTTGATGGACGACAACTGGTTCGACTGGATCTTGGAGAGAGCTTACGGAGTACGCCTGCTTCTAATCGACACGCTGCGGCGCGCGCACTCCCTGGAAGAGAACGATGGCGGACAAATGGCCGCACTGCTGGGCCGCATGGAGCGTATCGCCCTGTTGACAGGGTGCAGCATCGTATTCCTTCACCACACCACAAAATCTGCCGCACTCAACCAACAGGGGGACATGCAACAGGCCGCCCGCGGGAGTTCGGTCCTCACGGACAACATTCGCTGGCAATGCTTCCTTTCTGGTATGTCCAAAGACGAAGCCAAGGAGCAACGCATCAACGAAGCAGACCGTGGCAGCTTCGTGCGCTTTGGCACTCCGAAACGGAACTATGGCCCGCCCATTGCAGATAACTGGTTACGAAGGGCCGAAGGCGGCATCTTGGTGCCGGCCGACTTCGACTCGCGCGCGGTCTGTAAGCCGCGCCGCGTTGAGGCCACTACCAGTGCGAGCGAGGCGTGGTGATGAGCGACGCCCTGGCCAATCAAGATGCCAACAGGTTCGAGTTCGCCGTCACCTTCGACTTTGACGGGTTCCCGACCACCACCGTCCACCAAAGCCGAATCCAACTTTTTGAGCCCACCAGACGGCCCACGAACTGTGAGCGCGTCATCAAGACCTCCTGGGGATCGGCACTAGTGAAAGGCAAGCTTGGCCAGGGCCACGCGGACGTGTTAGAAGCCATGTGCTTCCGACAGGAGAAGTGGCGCTTGGCAGCCGCAGGACACATCGAACTGCTGATCGACCTTTACCAGATGCGCAAGGCAGCGAATGGCGGATTTCCAGGGAGCGGAACCCAACTTAACGTCGTCCTTGACGATTTGATGCAAGCGATCGTCGATATCGAGATCCCAGCGCGTGGAATCCGGATCCGCGGGCACATCATCGATGAGATCGTTGAATCGTTGGTCACCAAAGCAAGCCGCGGATTCGGCAAGGGCAGAAAACCCGGGGAGCCGCGACACCTTACGAAAGTGACGCTCGGTCGGGCCTATGTCGGTCTGGTGGGCGCCGACCTGCATCGGCACTATGACCCCACGCCGATCTCGGCCCTCCAGTTCGGAGTCTCCCAGGCCATCGCGCGCCACATTGCCACCCACAGCCAGATGCCGCCCGGCGGATGGCACCTTGACGGCCTGTTCGAAACTGTCGGCGCGGGCGACTCAAGCAAGCTGGGCAACCGTCGGCGTGAGATCAAAAAGGACGCAGAGGGCCTGGAGGCCCTCGGAATCGTCGTCGTGAACGGCCGGGTGACGCGGCAGCGCCTGGCCCAAGCCCGAAGCCCACATGCACCAAACGCCACGTCCCGTGTATCAAACGCCTGATTCCATGCAGCAAACACCAGGGGCGTGTATCAAACGCCAGCCGCCTTCAGGATGTTCAGGACTCTCAGGAGTCCTGGGACGTCGGCTTGGTGGCCGCCGACCCAGACGAACGGCAATGTCAGTAGAGCAGCAGGGCTCCGCCCTCTGGCCTGGCGGCCATTCACGGGGGGCGGTAGGGAAGAAAAGTGTCAGTCGAGAGCATGGATTGGACGACCTTGTATCAAACGCCAGGTGGCAGCTTCCAAGAGTTTTTTGCGAGCAGCCCAGCCGTGAACAGTCTCGCGTTTCTCACTGTCTCGCTCAAGGAGGCGGTTGGCTGCGTGTGGCTCTGGCCCTGCCTTCGCCATCACTTCTCTATCCCATCGCCCCGGGTGAATGGCCGCCAGGCCAGAGGGCGGAGCCCTGTCAGCATCAGCGGCTTGCCCTGACGCATCTGCTGATGGAACGGTGCGCCATTGAGCAGAAGCCAGCCTACCCGTGTACAGATTCGCTGTGCGAATCTGTACACGGGGCTGGCGAGTGGCTGCGCCCCTTCGAACCCGCCTGACGGGCAAACCCATGCCGAATCGTCGCGCCTCAGACCCGCTTGTGACCCTCCCGCTGAGGGTGCCGGCATCATTGCGGGCGCGGCTCGAGTCGTTCGCGGCTGAGCATGGCGGCACGCTTTCCGATGCGCTGCGAGCTCACTTGACGCTCGACGGCATCGAGCCGATCGGTGCACCACGCCCTCGGCGCCGGCCAGCACCGAAGCTCCGCGCTGCCGGCGCCACAGACCCCGTTCTGCTGCGTCAACTGGCTGCGATCGGATCGAACCTGAACCAGCTTGCCCGCGCCGCAAATGCAGGAACGCTCGGTGGCCGGCGCTTCGATGTGATCGAAGTTCTGTCCACTTTGCACTCAATCCAAGCCCAAGTCGGCGCTATCACTGTTGGCAAGCATGCCCCGGAGCCTGGCGATGCACATTAAATTTCTTGCGCACGGGACTGGGGATCCTATAAAGGCCGCCGACTACTTGCTTTCTGCTCACGATCACAGCGGCGTTGAGCGTTTCGAGGTGCGCGTTCTCCGCGGCGATCCGCGGCAGGTCGGCAGTGTCGCGGCAAACCTTCGAACAGTGCACCGGTACACAAGTGGTGTCATCGCTTGGCACCGTGAAGATGAACCCAGCGACCGGGAGATCGAGCAGGTTCTCCAAGATTTTGAGCGGATTGCCTTTGCAGGTCTTGAGCCGGACCAGTATGCCTTCAGCGCTGTTCTACACGTGGACGCTGATGGCTCGCGACATGTGCATGTTTTTGCTGCACGCACAGAGCTGCGCCGCGGTCGGGCCTTTAATCTTGCTCCGCCCGGCTGGAAGAAGGCCTTCGACGCGCTGCGGGATGCATGGAACTATCAAAAGGGCTGGGCCAGGCCAGACGATCCATTGCGCGCCAGGCCGGTCCAGACGGGTTCGCTTGCGCCAGCCAGCCGGTCGGCAGCACGTGGAAACCAGGTCGTTGTTGACCAGGCTCAACGCGTTGGGTTGAGCACAAACGACATCCACCACGCCGTGACGATCGAGCCAAACCAAAGGGAGACGATCAAGAACTGGCTGCTGGATCGTCTGCGCGCAGGCGACATCCGTACCCGATCGGATTTATTGAAAGCGCTCGCTGAGATTGGTGACGTGAATCGTGTCGGGTCCGACTATGTGTCGGTCAGGCTCCATTCCGCAGCAAAACCGATTCGCCTGCGCGGCAGCTTGTTCGCAGAGAGCTTTGACGCGACTGAGTTTCTACGCAGCTCGCACGTAGCACGGACGACAGAAGTCGTGAGCCGTAGGGCGCCGAACTTGCCAAAAGCAGCGCTGGCGCGAGCGCGTCTGGCGGCGGAGATCGACCGCCGGGCTGCCTACAACCGGCAGCGGTACTCGATCTCCTGCGAGGCGTCTCAAAGCGCGGAACAGGCCGTCGAAGCGGTCAAAAGGCAGGCCCATTGCCCGCAGCTGCGGCATTCGCGACGGCAGGTCCAGGGGTTGGAACGGCAAGTCGCTCAAGACACTTCACATTCAAGACCGCAAGAGGCAGGAACTCATGACAGAACTCGAATCCTTGCTGCTGAGGCAGCTCGACACCTTGTCGACCGTGTGCGAGCAGCAGCTCACGCAGCAAGCGCGGCGGTTGACAGAATGCTCGCAACTGCTGTCGACGCAGTCGAGACAGGGCGAAGAGCTGTCACTGCAGGTGTGCGAGCTCGCACAGCGGGTGCAGAACTTGAGCACGTTGCTGGAGTCCGAGCGATGAAGCGGGTCGATGAGCTTGAGCGGTTCAAGGTGGAGATTTCGCTCGCCGAGTTTGCTCAGTCCCTGGGCTATGTTGTAGTGCAGAAGGAAAGCAGCAGGGCGTCCACCGTGATGCAGCGCGGCGGCGACAAGATCGTTGTGGCCACTGACCAGAGCAGCGGCCATGGGATCTTTTTCAACGTCAATGACGAACGTGACGGCGGAACTGTTATCGACTTCGCACAGCGGCGCCTCGGACAAACCTTGGGGCACATTCGCAAAGAGCTACGTGGCTGGGTGTCTGTGCCCAGCCGGCCCTCACCGCGACGCCGCCCATCGCACGAGCGGCCAGCAATGCCGGCGCCCGTCGAGCGTGATCGTGCGGCACTGCTGGCGGCCTGGGCAGCCAGCGACGTCTACACAGGCGACTATCTGACCCTTGTTCGCGGCTTGAGCCTTGACCTGGTCGCTGCCTGGAACGTTCGTCAGGACGCCAGGGGCAACGCCATATTTCCTCACTTTGACGCCAACGGCGTTTGCGGTTGGGAGTCAAAGAACCGCGCGTTCACAGGGTTCTCGAAAGGGGGCAATCGTGGACTGGGCCTTGCAAGACTGGAAGACAAGCCTGTGCAGCGTATTGTCATCGCCGAAGCCAGCATAGACGTTGCGAGCTGGGCGCAGCTCCATGGTCGACCTGAAGGGACTTTGTACTGCAGCCTGGGCGGCACGATGGGTCAAGCGCAAATTGAACTGATGAAGCACGCGCTGCAGATGACGAACACAACAGCAGCTCTGGTGATCGCCACCGACCGAGACTCAGCTGGGGAGAAAGCCGCCGAGCGGATCGCTCTGGCCTTTCCCGAAGCTCGAATCGAGCGAAGCCGCCCTGAATCGCCATGCAAGGACTGGAACGACGCGTTGCTGTCAACAGTTGCCCAGGTGGCGGTCCGCGAGATGGGCGTCGCCATCTCTAAGTCAGTCTAGAAAGCAGGGATGCAATGCACCGAATCCACAAACCAAATTTCCCTATCCGTAAGGCACAAAACTCCTTGGCTGCAAGGGAGACTATCGACCTGTCAAGGCCGGATGAAAAGCTACATTTTTCATCGATGAGTCTGACTACGGCATTAAACATTTCAGCAGCGATAAATGCACTTGAAGGAAGCGCTGACTCGATCAAAGCCGCAGTTCTGCAGGGTGGCTGGAGAGCCCGCCGCTTCGTGGTTACGAGCATTACGCGGTCGCACTGCCCAGTCGACGAGCCGCTGTTTGACTTCGAAGATCACGCCCTGACAGTCGCTCTGGAAGTCGCGCCTGACCTCCTCGTCGCCGCTTGCAGGAAATTTGGTGTCACTGTCGAGCGCCACTTCCGCGCCGACCAGCACCCCGTGGAGCCTCAGCTTAGTCTTGATGACGGCATGGTTCACCTATTGCGTCCATATACGCATGCCGCGCTGTGCGCTCACGAGGGACCCTGGTTGCAGGACGAACATACGGTGCTGAATAGATTCCGAACGTGCTGCTCATGCCGGGCCCGGGAATGGACGTCTCCCGGCACTCCGATACTGCCAGGGCTGCTTTGGCAAAGGTCGTACCGGCCATCAAGGAGCCAATCGTGATGGCCACTTGGCGGGCACGGCCTGATGGATCAACCGAGCTTCAGGCACTAGGTCTGGCACGCCGCGAATGCTGTCAATAAGCATCAGCGCGTAAGCTTCGCGCAGATCCATAGCGCTGTCCAAGGCGAATCGACGATTGAGATAGACGGCGTACGGACTCAGGCTGTCGACACTGGAGCATTTGTCATAGATTCGGGACACGGCTGCCAGCCACTTAGGTCGGGTGCACGACGAGTTCCCGAGGATGATCTCCTTCGGTCTTGAGACTCGTCCGTACAGCAAAGCGCAACGAGCCCGCCCTTCGGCTGCAGCTGCGGCATGCCCACCGATGCCGGACTCGATGTGCTGCAGCAGCCCTCCGATCAGATGCTTGTCGTGACGCTGCAGCGAATCGAAGATCTTGCCAGCGGAGCGCGATGTGATGGCCACGCCGCTGGCATCAACTCGCACGTGGTGGAATAACACAGTTGAGTGGGTGAGAACTTGCCGCTCGCCGATCTCACCCAGGGAGAGCAGCAATGCGGCGGCACTCGCCGCTCGAAAGCCCGCCGCTGTCCGGATGTGCTTGCCGCGCGCGCGCCAAGTCGCCATAGTCCCATAAATGTGCATCAAGCCCGTGAGCTGGCCTCCGTTCGAATTCAAGCGAAGCAAGATCGCGGAAAAGTGGTAATACCCGAAAAGCAGGTCGAGCGCTGCTTCGATTGCCAGCGCCGCTGGCTCATCGATCTCCGCATTGATGTGGACCTCGCCTTGGCGGTCGGCGATCACGACGTCAATAGATTTCAGATCCATGTCACTCTTTCTCCATTGGCTGTCCGCGCAGTGCCGGCTACAGCAGTGAGTCCAGGTCTGCCCGATCGCGACCCCAGCGCCCGTCGGCATGCATGTAATACGCCTCACCTGGCTGAAGACCGCTGGGCGGGCGCGCAGATACGATGTGCGGCCCCCGGGTCGGCGGCGGTGGTAGCAACGCCTGCAACCTGGCCATGGTGGCTTCGTCGGTCGACCGGAAGAAAAATTTTGATGGTGTGTTCGCGATGATGATGTCCACGGCGGTGGCTGCCGTCGCGCCGCTTCCAAGGCGATGTAACAGTGACGATACCGACTGCGTTGCCAGGACCACGACGCATCTGTACGCTCGGCACCGATCGAGAATGTCCTGCTCACCTGTCTCAGGGTCGCTGGTCAAGAACCGATGGGCCTCGTCAATCACGACGCCGACCGGGCGAGCCAGACCTCGTCTCGCAAATACACTTTCGTACCACTTGGCTTTAAGCGCACACGCGATCATGTCGTGGCTCTGTCGTGCATCCGGGCAAAAGAGCACGACCATGCCAGCATCGATCTGCTGCGAGATGTCAGTTCGCGGCTTGGACGCGTCCGGCAGCACATCAAAATCGACGAGGTTTTCGATGTAAGTATCGGCCAAGTGGCTGCCCAGAGTGTCCAACGCACCCATGCACAGGTAGTTCCACTGTTCGAGCAAATCGTTGCTGCCCGTGTAGACGCTCATGACATTTCGAGCTTCGGAGTTCACTGCGCCGGCGTCGAGACATCGCAGCAGCGCCTCGTTGACAGCCTTGAGCTGCCGGTGACCCAACCGCGAGTGACTCAGGACGTCACGCAGCCTCGCCCAGGAGCTCCGGCCATTTGAGTGCCTGCACTGCACCAGCCGAATCAACATGTCGAAGAGTCGCTGACCCGTGGCAGCGAAGTAAGCCGCTTCCAACACCAGAATGTCTCGCAACATGTTCATGCCGAGGCGTGTCCAGTACCCATTGTTGCCCTGAGCCGCTCCGACCATGGCGGGTTCGAAGGCCCTCAGTTTGTCCAGCCGCTCGCCCGGTGAAAGTGGGCAGTCTGTGGAAAACATGGCTACAGGCGGGCACTCCCCGATGACCAGCAGACGATCCAACTCGCCCCGGTCTGCGAGGGTTTCTTGAACGATGGTGGCCAACTCGCGCTTCGGATCGATGACGAGCACAGAAGATCGCATGCCGCCCACCTCACGGTACCGCAGCAGGGCCCGCAGCATTACACTGACGACGCTGGCGGTCTTTCCGCTGCCAGTACCACCGACGGCCATGACGTTGCCCAGAGCGGTAGGATGAATGCTGTCATGCCCGAAAAATCCACCGCTGCCTGGCCGCGCAAGCAACAGATCTGGGTCGGCTGCACTCCATGGAAACGGTGCCTGCAGAACCGCGTGCGTCAATCGCCTCTCGGTTGCGACGTGGGGGAGAGTGTTAGGGCTGGCGACCGTCAGTTTGACGTCGCTCAGCATCAGTTCAAGCTCCAGCGCGTTCAGCACTTCAAGCAGTAGACAGAGCGCACAGCCTGCGCATAGGGCTTCGATACGCAGGCGCCGGGCGGCCAGTTGGTTCCCTCCTTGGCACCGCAATTCATACATCGGAGCCCAAAGACGGTCGCGCCGTGCCGCCGCGTCTCCGAAAGGCGCTGCGATTTCCCGAATTGTGAGAGTAGAACCGTGCACCCACAGCAGACAAAGAATTGCGCTCATAAGCGTCTGCGTTGGTCCAAAGTCTGCATTACGCGCACGGACGAACTTCTTGAGTTCTAGATGTTCTGAACCCAGAGACTGCCCACGCAATACGGTACGCAATGCCTTGCGCAGGCTCAGGCTCCGCAAAGCCAGATGTCTTCCGGCAACGTGAGCTGATCGCGTCATGATGAAGCTTTCAAAGACTTTGTCGTTGCGGCTTTCGATCAATCTCGCCTCCAAGGCAGCGGCGGAACGGGCGCGGTCCGAAGTGCCTTCACGGCCAGGCCTACGTGTTCCGGCCGCAGGTGATCACAGCCCGAGACGGCGCGAATCGGCACCCATAGTGGGTCCAGGTCCTGCCAAACGTCTGCCATGACCCACGGCCGCTGGCGCTGTTTCAGCGGGTCGCCAATGGCTGATGGACGCGCGACGACACGAGTTCCGATTGCTCTGTCGTCGAGCACCGCATAGTGCTCAACCTCGGGATGCAGCGAGAGCCACATCGCAGGCCGGCTGGATCGAAGCTCGTGGTCCACGTTGTATCGGTGCCAGATCGATTCGTAGCCCAGTCGGATGATCGAGGTCTCAAGGCACCAATCCGAATGGAAGTCATGGGTACCGAAGCCGTTTCGCAGGAGAGCCCGCATGGTGACTGCGGGACCCAGCCTGACAGTCCAGTCGCTGTGGACCACGATCCGAGCCTCGGGACAAGAATCGAGGATCTCTCGAACGCAAGCCAACGCGGTGGCATTGAAGCGCGTACGGTCAGCCCATGCGACGCGCTTTCCTTGGTCGAGCCAGCCGTAAGCATTGCCGCCACCGACGCACTGCGCAGCTCGGTGATCGACCTGAGACACCAGGACGCCGTCGAGATCGAGAAACAGTGCAGTTGTCGTCATGATTCTTCCCAGAATAATTAGCCGTAGCGCGGTGCCAATGCAGTGAAAGTGATGTCAGGCAGAGTCAAGTGACGACTCGAACACTGGTGTCAGCATCGGGGTCGCGGCGTCGGCTAAAGGCGCCGTCGTCAGACGCGCGAGTTCAGCTTTGCACGCTGTTGAAGGTAATTCACCGTCCTCTGGCGCGGCGGCTTGCTTTCAATCATCATTCAACGCTCAGTCGCAAGTTTGAATTAAATTGTCTTAACTCGCAACTTTTGGGCAGTGAACCAGCCCTACAGCGCTGTGCAACACGCGGCATTAGAAAAGTTGACAAACCGGGCGGATTGCTTCATACGCGGAGACTCAATGGGCGGGCGACTGGAGCTTTGAGATGGGCACGTACCGGCCCGCGCGCCAAGACTCAAAACGGCGCCCATTTTGGCTCTGATGAAGCGCTGCCTCATTTATCCGCAGAGATGAGAGTCGAGCATCATTGCGCTCGCTTGGAATGGAGCTGCGTTATCGACGAGCTAGATTCCAGCACCCGGGCTGCGCAGCACATTTTTAACATTCAAGAGCCCGTCGATGTACCCCTGGATTACAAATTGTCGAAAGCAATGGACATCGCTCGCGCAACGCTGTCCCGCATTGCCGCCAGGGCTGCAATTTACGACGGGGGAGTCAAATGAGCTTTGGTAACCTTGGTAGTCATCGATCTCGTCAAGGCCTCAAGGCGGTAGCGCGCAATCCCGTTAACTTCGCACGCGGGAATCCGCTGTCAAAGCTTTCAATCGCTCTATGAGGATGAGAACTCAGTAAGCAAAAGTAAACCGAGGAACAAGCCGGAAGATCCGCACGCAAAGCATCGGCGGCTGGGCGTGGCTCTAAGTTCGAGCCGTCTTGGAGCACCTCGAAGCTGAATTTGTTGCGCGCCGCGGTACGGCAGCAGGCCTCGACCTCAAAACAATCTTTGAAGATGCTTGGCTTGAGGATCTGGAGGCCAGCTTCCTGGAAATGATTCCTCTCGTGATGGAGAACGCCCCAAGCACTGCCGCCAAGTTTACGGCTGGATACGGCGGGACAAACTGCGAACAGACGAACCAGAAAATCGTCAACATGGCTAATGCAATCCTATCTAGAACGGCCGATCAAGCGGCGCTCACCGAAATCGACAAAGACAGACCTGATTAAAAAGCAACCTAAGCCGCGTTGAGAACATGTGCAAGTTCGGACCCCAGCGAAGCGAAAGGCCGCCAATTTAGACTGCACGGCCGAACATTTGCGCTGATTTCTGGTCGACCTCAATCAGGACTTGACGCTTTCGGCGGTTGGCTTAGGTTGGTTTCTAATCAGGAAGACAGATAAGAGTCGTCTTCGTAACCATGCGCCAATTGTGTCGAGTCGATTCGGTCCTTAGGCCGCCACAAAGGCCAGAGTGAAGCGAGACCCGCGGGCAGCCCCGAGATGATTGGCGACCGACTGGCACCGTGTGTCATCGCTGCTCTACTCCCAGGAAACGCGACCCAGCCGTCTCTGTCCTTAACTCTGACTGACGGCGCTTGACTGCTGCACAGTTGCCACCTTTGCCAAATCGGTGTGAAGCGCGTTCAGCGCATCGAGCTTACCGCGCAGCATTGCTGCTTCCTCCCGCGCTGTGCTGGCCACTTGTCGCGCCTCTTGCTGGTGGTTTGAGGCCACGAGGGCCGTGGATAGCGTCCGTCAGCGGAAGGAAGAGGGCGATTTCCCTATGCGAAATCGGCTAAGACCGTGGTAGGCTAGTCAAAATCAAAATGATTCAATATACAAATCATTGGGTCTTGCCTGCAGTCCGATCATCGGGCGGGCCTCCCGCCTCCCGGAGTTGACTGCTCAACATATGGACATTCGGTTCGATGTCGTCGCAAGCGTTTGATTACTTGACTCGATCGCAGCGCGATCGGCTGGCGCATATTGACCTGCGCGCTGGAT
>Ga0105047_10010623_pt1 | contig 15024 bp, 13 predicted proteins | sample MAT04_FD_78384 | JGI IMG/M metagenome (GOLD analysis project Ga0105047, IMG submission 78384) | Freshwater microbial communities from Lake Fryxell liftoff mats and glacier meltwater in Antarctica - MAT-04 (megahit assembly) | ecosystem: Environmental > Aquatic > Freshwater > Ice > Liftoff... | reverse complement strand
GAAGCGAAGCGCGCCATCGCGGGCGCTGTGGCACAGATCATTCCCCGCCAGCGCTATGCCGTCGCGCTCAGCGGAGGCTCGACGGCGGCGAGCGTTGCGCGCGCGCTGTCGAGCCACAACGAACTCACTATCGTGACTAATTCACTCACCATCGCACAACTAGTCACGACGTATCCCAATCTCAAGGTGATCATGACCGGCGGAATCTTGCGAGCAGAGTCGCTGGAACTCGTCGGAGTGCTGGCCGAGAACACCTTTAACGCGATCAACCTCGGCACAGCCATCCTGGGCACCGACGGCATCACCGCCGCGGGCGGGGTTACCACTCATGACGAGACAGAGGCACGCACAAGCCACGCTATGGTCACGCATGCCCAACGCGTGATTGTGGTCGCGGATGGTTCTAAGATCGGCCGCCTCGCGCTCGCGCAGGTGGCAACGATCGAGCAGGTCGACATGTTGGTGACGGATGCCACGTCCGACCCGACGGCCCTGAGCGAACTGCGAGCCGCCGGCGTCGAAGTGCTCGTGGTCTGAGCTGCAGAAGCGCTGGAAACTAATAAATGGCGGGGGTACAAATCCCTCCGGGTGCACCAACAGGTTCACGCATGTGCAATGGGGTCTGCGGCGCGGACGGTTGCTCGTCCGTCTCGACCCCAATGAGCAGCGGGGCGGCGGTGGATGTGATGGCGCTCACTTTTCCCAGGAATTCGATCTCCCGTCTCAACTCATCATTCTCGGCCTGCAAGGCCGTAAATTTGGCGCACTCGACCCGGCCAAAGTCCTTCGCGCCATCACGCGGGTGTTCCTCTTTTCAGCCCCGGACCCAGTTTCCCAGCGCCCCCTCGACAGCCCCAATCTCGGGCGCGACCTGCGCGATCGGTCAACCCGATGAAACCACCAGCTCCACAGCCTCCGCCGGGAACCCAGCGCTGAACTACCACGATTCGAAATGACGCAGATTCCCCCAAGCTCTGTCCCAAATCGCTTTACGGGCGACTTTCGACAGCGGGTCAATGGGCGCGAGCTTTACGCACCTTGGGTGCAAGAGCGGCTACGAAGAAGGCCACGGGGCTCTTACGTTCGAGGTCGAGTGACACCTTAGAGCGACGTCATTCCGCCGTCGACGAGGAACATCGACCCAGTGGCATACGCGGACTCGTCAGAAGCGAGGTAGACCATAATGCCGGTCACATCTTCCGGCGTTCCGCGGCGTCCGAGAGGTACGCGAGAGACGATCTGAGTGGTGACTTCTGGATCACTTAATATTCTCGAAGTCAATGGAGTTGCCGTGAAGCCGGGGATGACCGAATTGATACGAATGCGAGCCTTTGCGTAGTCGGTGGCCGCTGTACGAACCAGACCGTGAATGCCCGCCTTCGACGCGGAATATGCCGTGAATCCTGCCCCCTCACCGGTAATGCCGGTCGGGCTCCCTGTGACGATGATTGAGCCGCCTGCACGCATAGATCGCACAGCGTGCTTTACCGTCAGGAATGTGCCCGTGAGGTTGATGTCAATCGTGCGGCGCCAGACACTGAGCTCGAGGTCACCGACGGGGGCGTCCTCACCAATCAGCTGAACCCCGGCGTTAGCCACCACGACATCGAGTCCGTCATTTTCGCTGAGGACCGTTGAGTAGGCGGCGCGGACCGACTCTTCGTCTGCAATGTCGACGCGCAGCGCTCTTCCTCGCCTCGCTGGCGCGTGCGCAGCCGCGCGGGTGGCGCCGGCAAGATCCCGGTCGGCGAAATAGACGATGGCTCCATGGTCCGCGAAGGCGAGCGCCACCGCTTCTCCGATGCCCGAGGCAGCGCCGGTGACTAGGGCGACCTTCCCTTCAAGGCGTGCTGCGGTCATACTGCTTCACTCTCCGGTTGCTGTTGAGGTTCGCCTGTGTAGTAATGGCGACTGTCTTCAAGGTGGTCGTTCATTGCCTGCCACGCTCCGATCGGATCGCGGCTGCGGATGGCTTCGAACACGGCACGATGTTGCTCGACCGCACGCTCAGCGCGACCCTCGACCAGTAGGCTGCGAACACGGATGGCTCGCATCGTGGCGTTGATGGAACCGATAAGCGTGACGAAGAGCGCGTTGTGCGTGGCGCCCGCAATTAGCCGGTGGAACTCGGCATCGTGCAGCGCAGATAGCTCAGGCGTCTTTGAGTCGCGCATGAGATTGAGTTCGTGCTCGATGGCAGTGAGATCCTCGTCGGTGGCACGGAGGCACGCTAATTCCACCAGCTTGAGTTCGAGCGTGGAACGGATCTCGGCAATGTCTGATGCAGAAATCAACGCTTGCGACTGGGCGCCGCGCACGTAGAGTTCGAGCGCTTCGGAGACTCGGCTTGGTGACACCAAGGCAACGGTGGCGCCGCGTCCCGCCTGCACTTCCAGCACGCCTTTGGCCTGCAAGCCGCGGACGGCTTCGCGGATGACCGTACGTGAGACGCCAAACTGCTCGCCCATGGCGCGTTCGGTGGCGAGAGCACTGCCCGGGCGCAGCCTCCCCGATGCGATTGCCTCGAGCAGCTCTTCTGTCACGCGGTCTGCGAGCGTTGGCTCTCGAGGGATGGCATCGAAGTCTGTCATCTGCATCTTTCTGTCTACGTCGAAAAGCATCGGTGAGCAAAGTCGGACCCACATTCAAGCCCAGCCACCAACCTTGTGAACCATCCGGTACCAGGACACAATACTACACGTGAGGGTTTTGGCATACCAAATACCAGGCGCTCGTTAATATAACAATACCATTACGGAACCGACGGTCTGGTCAGAGAGATCCTTCACTTGGGGCGGCACAATGGCGGAATATGGCTCCGAATTGCTCGCAGAAGCCGATTCGAAATATTTTTCCCGAGGTATTGCAAATCGAGCGGATTCGGCTAAGTTGTTGGCATACCAAGGACAACACTTCGGTTGTCCTCGAGTCAAGGAGGCCTCGTGGCAAAATACAATTCGCTCATGATCGGCGCAACGGCGCTGGTTTTGATAACAGCCCTCACCGCGTGTGGCAGCACAGGTGGCAGCACTTCAGGCAGCGGTTCGGGTGAGGACACTACTGTCGACGTACAGTCCGACCTCACGGGAAAGACAATCTGCTTCGGCTTCTCGGGTAGTGAAACCGAGTTCTGGGCGGCTGGCATCGAGTCGATCACCACATCACTCGAGAAGGCCGGTGCAAAGGTCATCGAGCAGAACTCCAACGAAGACCCCAACCGCCAGCTCGAGCAGGTTCGCGACTGCATCACTCAGGGTGTCGACGGCATCGTCATCATCCCGCAGGACGGCGCGAGCGCTGTCACCATCGTGGGCGAGGCGAACGCTGCCAACATCCCTATCGGAGTCTTCAACCGCCCGCCGGCTGATGAGTCTGGCAAGGCGCTGGTGGCCGTCGCCGATAACCGTGACGTCTCGAAGCAGACCAACGAGTATCTCGCCGAGGTCGCGGGCAAGCTCGGCCGGAAGGTACAGCCGCTCATCATGGTCGGCGATCTTTCCGACCAGAATGCACTCGCCCGCCGTGACGGATTCTACGACGTGATCAACGCCAACCCGGACCTCTTCGAGAAGCCCATCGAGGTGCAGACCAACTGGGATGCCGCGACTGGACAGGCCAACCTCGAGGCGGCCGTGCAGGCCAACCCGAACATCGATGTACTCTTCACCTCCAGCGACTTCCTCTTTCCTCAGATTCAGGCTGTGCTTGAGCCCCTCGGAAAGTGGCAGCCGGTTGGCGTTGAAGGCCACGTCATCATGGGTGGACTCGACGGCGACAGCCGCGCCTGCGGCCTGATCAAGGACGGGTATGTGGACGCGACGGGAGTGCAGGACCTCTTCTTTGAGGCGGAATCGCTGCTCAAAGCGCTTGGTGCAGCTATCGCTGCTGGGGAGACCGCTCCCGACCAAACGCTGATCGATCCCGGTTTCGCACTTACTCAGGCCAACCTGAGCGAGCGCGAGAAGGACACGTGGGGCTGCGTTATCGCACCCCCAAGCAAGTAACGCCTTTCGAAAATGAGGTCACTCTCCGAGGTCAATCCTTGGCCTCGGAGGGTGACCTTTGAAACGCCCATCTCACGACGATAGGAAGTCAACGATGACGACAGTGACGGCGCCCCCCAACGGCGCTACCAAGGGCGAGAAGCCAAGCCGGAGCGCAGCGCGAGTAAACATGCTTCGCCGCTTCATGGCCGGTGAAGGCTTTGTGGCGGTACTCATAGTCGTCTACATCGTTGCCGTGTCACCGTTCGCCAGCGGAATGATCAGCGAGCGCAACGCAATCAACGTGCTCAGCAACCTCTGGCCCCTTGCGATTATTGTCGTCGGGCAGACCTTCGTACTCGTGCTTGGCGGCATCGATCTCTCGCAGGCAGCACTGATCAACATCACCAATACTTTTGGCGCACTCTTGCTTGCGAAGGCACTCAACGCCAACACCTTCACGTCAACGATCTTCTGGGGCACGATGCTCGGAGCTGATGGGGGCCCGTTCGCGACTACCGGTGGCGGTGGCGTCATTCTGGCGATTCTCATCATGGTGACCATCGGAGCGTTGCTCGGGTCACTCAACGGCTTCGCCGTGGCCAAGTTCGGCATGCCGCCCTTCATGGTGACTCTTGGCACTCTGTTGCTGTTCAACGCCATCTCCGTGTGGATGACACACAGCGAGAATGTAGCGGCCCTCCCACCGGAATATCTCCAGATTGGCCAGGGCGGTTTTGGCGGACCCTTCACTTACGCGATGGTCATCGCGCTCGTGCTGGCGATCGCAGCGCATTTTGTGCTCAGCAGCACCCCGTTCGGCCGTTGGCTCTATGCATCGGGCATCAACAAGAAAACGGCCATCATCTCGGGCGTCCCCTATAAGCGGGTGCTCATCTCGGCATACACGATCAGTGCGGTGTTCGCCACGATCGGCGGAATCCTGTACTCCACCCGGCTGGGGGCAGGTCGACCGACCCTGGGTGGTGACACCTTGCTGCTCGATGTCATCGGGGCAGCCGTTATCGGAGGGATCTCGCTGTTCGGAGGCAAAGGATCAGTCCTCGGTGCGTTCCTCGGCGCGATCTTCTTCGTCGTGCTCTCCAATAGCCTCAACCTACTCAACCTTCCTTTCACCATTGTCTTCATCGTCAAGGGGCTTGTCATCATTGCGGCTGCGCTGCTCGATGTCGCTCGGCGCCGTGTTCTAGGAGGTACCCCATGACCGCGCCCCGCCTTGAGTTGAGGAACGTGTCGCACTCTTTCTTCGGGGTGCCCGTCAACAAGGACATCTCGTTGAGTGTGGCTCCCGGTGAGGTTCTTGGACTCGTTGGGGAGAACGGAGCAGGCAAGAGCACGCTCATGAACATCGTCGGCGGAGTGCTCAGAAATGACCAGGGTCAGATGTACCTCGATGGTGAACTCTATGCTCCGTCCAGCCCATCAGAGGCGGGGAAGAACGGCATCGCGCACGTGCACCAAGAGCTTAACCTTTTCGCACATTTATCGGTCGCCGACAATGTTTTTCTGACCAGATATCCGCGCTCATTAGGAATCTTCACCAACAAGAAGAAGGCCTTGGCTTATACCGCCGAGGCGCTCGAGCTGATGAAGTTGCCGTTCTCACCGTCAACGAAGGTCGAGAACCTCAGCCCTGGACAGCGTCAGATGCTTGAGATCGCGAAGGCCGCTATCAGCGAGCCGAAGCTGATCATCCTAGACGAGCCGACTACCTCGCTCACCTCACGTGAGACGAAGCAACTGTTCGGACTCATTGAAGAGATGACGTCTCGGGGAGTCTCGTTCGTATACGTGTCCCACATTCTGGAGGACGTCAAGCGTCTTGCGCACCGCGTCGCCATTATGCGCGACGGCTCGCTAATCGCCGTACGCGATGAGGAAGACCTGCAAATCGGCGAGCTGATCACGCTCATGGTTGGCCGCAACCTCGACAACAGGTTTCCCGAACGCGAAGGAGCGGCAGGGGATGAGCCAGTTCTCACCCTTGACGGGGTGACCGCCACCGGGCTCGTCGACAACGTCTCGATGCAGATCACCTCTGGCGAAGTGGTGGGGCTCTTCGGGCTCATGGGCGCCGGCCGTACTGAACTTGCGCGTGTCATATATGGTCTCGAGCACATCGATGCTGGCTCCGTGATCCTCGCGGGCGACGACATCACCAAGGCCGACCCGAGGGAACGCATTGGGAAGGGTCTCTCGTTCGTCACCGAGGATCGTCGTGGCGAGGGCCTGTTGATGGATTCTTCCGTGGACGTCAACGTGTCGTTGCCGTCTCTCCGACGTTGGGCGTCTAACCTGCTCGCACCCATTCGCCGCCGAGCACTTCGACGTGATGTTGCTGCAGTCACGGAAGACTTGCGACTCAAGTCCGCCGACCTCGACCGGTTGCCCGTACGTTCACTCTCGGGCGGTAACCAACAGAAGGTCGTGCTAGCCAAGTGGCTTGTAACGCAGCCGAAGCTCCTTATTCTCGACGAGCCGACTCGTGGGGTCGACGTGGGTGCGCAGTACGAGGTTTATCGCACGGCACTCCAACTCGCCGACGCCGGTACAGCTCTACTGGTTATCTCATCCGAACTCCCTGAACTACTGGGCATCAGCGACCGCATTTTGGTGATGCGACAAGGTCGCCTGGTTGGGGACTTTTACAAAAGCGAGTTCGACGCGCGTCGTATCCTCGGCGCAGCGTTCGGCGAGACGCCCACAGACTCCGGAAAGGCGGTCTAGCTTCCGTGAAGAATGTTAGAAAAATCGCGCTCAGCAACGTACCAGTGCTTTTGCTCATTGTTGTCTTCCTTATCTTCTCCTTGCTGGACCCTCGATTCTTCGAGTTGCAGACCCTGGCGAACGTGGCACGCAGTACGGCATATATAGGCATCGTCGCGGTGGGCATGACGCTCGTGTTGATGACGGCGGGGATTGATCTTTCTGTGGGTTCGATGCTCTACTTGACGGCTGTAGTGGTGGGACAGATCGCCAATAGCTTCCCGATTCCGGTCGCCGCGGTGCCCGTTATAGCGATTATCGTCGGTATCGTTCTCGGGTCGATCAATGGCATCGCGATATCGGTGCTAAGGGTAATCCCCTTCATCGTGACACTTGCGATGCTTACCGCATACCGAGGGCTGGGTCTTCAACTCTCAGACTCTCGAGAGATCAACTATCCCGACATCATCGGGCAGATGGGTTCGCAAACCATCATCGGTATCTCGTTGCCGGTGTGGATCTTCGCGCTCGTCGTCGTTATCGCTCACATTGTCGTGACCCGCACCCCGTTCGGCCGTCAACTCCTCGCGACGGGAGAGGATCGTGTAGCCGCGGAGCGGGCCGGTATTCCAGTCAAACGCATCCTGTTTACTGTGTACGCAATTTCTGGTCTCCTTGCAGGACTTGCCTCGTTCGTGGCAATGATGCAGCTGCGCACAGCCGCGCCAGGATTCGGGACAGGGGACGAATTCGATGCAATCGCTGCGGCCGTTCTCGGCGGAACGAGCCTCTTCGGTGGGCGGGGCTCGGTCTTCCCGGGTACGGTTGTCGGCGCGCTGCTGATCCAGCTGATCCAGACCGGGTTGCAGTTTTTGCAAGTGGACCTATATGTCACGCCGATGATTCAAGCGGGCATCATCCTGCTTGCGGTGCTCGCTGACAGTATTCGCACGGGTCGCCTCGAGAAGCTGACGCGAAGGCTTGTCACCTCCGGGCGGTCCGAGGAATGAGCGAGGGCACGACCATTGCACCGATCCGCGGATCAGCGGGGCTAGCCCTCAGCTACTACGGAGACGACTTCACCGGGTCAACCGACGTTCTGGAAGTACTCGAGTTGGCGGGATTACCGACAGTGCTATTTCTCGACTGTCCGACCGCAGAACAAGTGGCCGCCTACGACGGGATCGTCGCTGTCGGCGTGGCTGGAATCAGCCGCACGATGTCACCCGATGAGATGAGCGCTGCTCTTCCGGGCATCTTCGCGCGCATCAAGGCACTCTCCGCGCCACTGTTCCACTACAAGATCTGCTCAACGTTCGACTCGTCGCCCACAGTAGGCAGCATCGGACGTGCCGCAGAGATCGTCAGGCATATCTTCGGAGCCGCAACGATGCCACTCGTTGTCGGTGTCCCCACGCTCGGTCGCTACACCGCGTTCGGGCAGTTGTTTGCCCGGGCCGATGGCGCGGTGTATCGCCTCGACCGGCACCCGACGATGATGACCCATCCAATGACGCCAATGACCGAGGCCGACTTGCTGGTGCACTTAGCGGGGCAAACGGCGCTGCCAGGAACCCTCGTGGACCTCCGGGCAATGGGCGGTGGCGACGACATCGCGGATGCCGAGGTCGACGCTGCGGTTGCCTCCGATGCCGTCATCATGTGCCTCGACCTGCTTGACGCGGAGACCGAGAGGCAGGTGGGGCGCACGCTTGACCGACTCGTACGGTCGCGCGTCGGAGAAGAGCCGGTCGCCGTTATCGGCTCGTCAGGCGTCGAGTACGCTCTTGCCAGAGTCTGGAGCTCGGAGCGCAGCGGAGTGCACTCGGATTCGCCAGCAACGATCGCGCAGACCGTGGTGCTCGCCGGTTCTCGTGCCCCGGCAACGGACCGACAAGTCGACGCCGCGCTGGCCGCCGGATTCTCGGATGTCCCTGTCGACCCCTTCGCCGTCACGGATTCGTCGACGAGCGGGGCTGCTATCGCTGATGTCGTATCGCGCGCCGTCCTTGCCTATTCGCGGGGCGGACACGTTCTCATTCGCACGCCGCCCAAGACTGGCTGCGGCGACGTTCAGGGCACCGAACTCGCGGAAGCGCTCGGCCGAATTGCGGTCGCGCTCGGGCGCGAAATTCGCTTGGAGCGTCTCGTGGTGGCGGGTGGCGACACCTCGGGTTTCGTCGCTCGCGCGCTCGGTATTGAGGCCCTTCGATTGATCCGACCACTAGATCCCGGCGCTCCGCTGTGCAGGGCGTTCAGCAGCGACCCACTCTTCCACGGTATGGAGGTCTGCCTTAAGGCAGGACAAATCGGTTCGCCCGATTACTTCATCCACATCGCTCGTCTCGCCGCACCCGGCGAAACGAAACGTTCAATGAAAGGAACAATCACATGACCACAATCGCGCTCATTGGGGCGGGCGGCAAGATGGGGAGCCGCCTTACTGACAACCTTCGCAAAACGGATTACGACATGCTTTATGTCGAACCCAGCGAGGAGGGTCGCGCGCGACTCGGCGAACGGGGCGCCACCGCGACGACGCTCGAAGAGGCGGTCGCGGCCGCCGATGTCGTCATCCTCGCTGTACCCGACAACCGCATCGGCGTTGTCGCACAGCAGGCGGTACCTCAGATGAAATCGGGCGCAACCCTGATTGTGCTCGACGCAGCAGCCCCGTCCGCAGGACACCTCCCCGAGCGCAGCGACGTGAGCTTCGTTGCCTGCCACCCTTGCCACCCCTCGGTCTTCAACAACAGCGAGACCGAGCCTGAGGCACAGACTGACTATTTCGGTGGAGTCGCGGCTCGTCAAGACGTGGTGATTGCGCTGATCTCGGGGAGCGAGGAAGACTACGTTCGCGCAGAGCAAGTCGTTCGCGCCTTCTTCGCGCCCGTGCTCAACGCCCACCGCATCACGGTCGAGAACATGGTGCTTCTCGAGCCGGTACTTGTCGAAACCACGGCAGCAACGTGTGTCGTGATAATCAAAGAGGCACTGGACGAAGCTATCCGACGCGGTGTGCCGGCTGACGCCGCCCGTGCCTTCCTCCTCGGCCATATCAATGTCGAGCTTGCTATCGTCTTCGGCGAGATCGGTTCGCCGTTCTCCGACGGCGCCCTCAAGGCCATTCATACCGCGAAGGACATCCTGTTCAAGGATGACTGGAAGCGCGTTTTCGACGCCGAAGTTGTCGCGGCAAGCATCGACGAGATCGTCAACCACTAGGAGTCAGAATGTCGCATGTGCCGCACACTTTGCGCGCGGGAAATTGGGAGATCACACTGTCTGCGGACGGTGCTATCTCCAGCGCGCGAGTGTGCGGCACGGAGGTGCTGCATGGACTCATCATCGCCGTGCGCGATGACAAGTGGGAAACCGTGCCAGCCTCCGTCGAAGTCCATTCTGTCGACGTGAACGAGCATGGCTTCAGCGTCAAGATTCATGCCACGCACTCTGGCGGGGATGTGCGCTTCGAGTGGGACGGCAGACTCACCGGGGGCCCCGAGGGCATCACCATGGACTTCGACGGCATCGCGGTGACGGATTTCCCCTCGAACCGCATCGGCTTTGTCGCGCTGCATCCACTCACCTGGGCGGGTCGGGCGGTGACAATCGTGCACTCCGATGGCTCGACATCCGAGTCGATCTACCCGGTGGCGGTCTCACCACACCAACCGTTCCTCGACGTCGTCGGCTTTCGGCAGGCGACCGACGACGGCCTGGTCTCCATCGACTTCGGCGGCGACGTTTTCGAGACCGAAGATCAGCGCAACTGGTCCGACGCGTCTTACAAGACCTACTCGCGCCCGCTGAGTCTCCCCTTCCCAGTGATCTGGAAGAAGGGCGATACGGCCCACCAGAGTGTGCGACTTGGATTCGAGCCCTACTCCGCGTCCGTTGCAACAACCAACCGGGTAGAACTAGAGCGGGAGGATGTGAACCTCCAGCTCGGCGAGTCAGTCTCGCTTCCTTCGGTCGGACTCACCCTGGGACCGGACGACGATCTGGCTGCTCTCACGCCCGAGATCGCCGCTCTCGCCCCGGATTTTTTGCGTGTCGACCTTGTCGCAGGCGATGAACTTGGGGGCGTACACGTCTTGCGCGATGCCCTCACGCTGCCGGTCATCCCACTGCAGCTGACCCTCCATGTGGGGAAGCACCCGACCGCAGCACTCGAAGAACTGCGCGACGTTCTTGAGGGCGAAAGCGCTCGCGTCACCGCTATCGCCATTCTTGATAGCGAGGCACCCGCGACGACCGAACGTGTTGTCTCCGCTGTCCGGAGCATTCTCGGCGAAGTCATAGATGGAATCCCGCTCATCGTTGGCACCGACGACAACCTGGCCGAACTAAACCGAAACCCGGTCTCGCTTCACGAGCTTGGGGCATCGGCAGTCACCTTCTGCCTCAATCCTGGTGTCCACGATCTGCGTTCGGTCAGCATGCTCGAGACTCCCGATGCGTTGCCCGCGATGGTGGAAACAGCCCGCAGCCTCGCGGGCGGACCCGTCGTGCTTGGCCCACTGACGCTGCGTCCACGCCGAAATCTCTACCGGGCGGGCGTACGAATCGACCGCACGGGACGCGATGCTTCCGCCACGGACGAGCGCCAACACAGCGCAGTTGCTGCCGCGTGGCTGATCGCCACACTTGGTGCCGCCGTCGCAGCAGGCGTCACCGCTGTCTCGCTATTCGAAATCAGCGGGCCTCGGGGAATTGTCGCTTCCCCGGGCGGCGCGCGTTATCCGCTTTTCGACGTGATCGCCGAATTGGGCGCGGCAGACCACGCCGTCGGTTGTGTCATGGATCGACCGTCCGATGTCGCAGCGTTGGCTTTGGCCAACGACAGCGGCGCCGTGACGACACTATTGCTCGCCAACCGAACGGACACCGAGCAGACGATTGTGCTCGCCGAGTCGGGTGAGCGCCACGTATTGGCTCCGTTTGGCGCCGAAATCATACGGAGGGATGCACCCCTTCCCGGTCAGGAAGGAACCCAGTGACCGAAGTGTCACCCCGCGATCCCAGCAGGATCTACGCTGTGTACAGCATAGAGACTCCCGGCGCGCCCGAGGCGGCTGCCGCAGCAATGGCGGGTGAGCAGTCGACAGGTACATTCATTGCTCTCCCGGGAGAGACCCCTGAGATGCATCTCAAGCACGCGGCACGAGTAGAGAGCGTCGAGAGCTTGGGGGACAGCCCCGAGCCGGCGCTCTCGGGGACCGGTCACAGTGGCCCCTTCCACCGCGCCCGAGTCGAGCTGTCGTTTCCCCTCGACAATGTGGGCACGCAACTCCCAACCCTCATCACGACCGTCGCCGGCAACCTCTTCGAACTCCGGCAGCTCTCGGGCATCCGGCTCGAAGACCTGCACCTCCCCGCCGCATTTGGGGATGCTCACCCCGGCCCGCAATTCGGAGTGGAGGGTACGCGTCGCCTCGCCGACGTGTACGACCGACCCATCATCGGCACGATCATCAAGCCCAGTGTCGGACTGACCCCCGCCGAGACCGGTGACCTGGCTGGAGTGCTCGCACGCGCGGGACTTGACTTCATCAAGGACGACGAGCTGATGGCCAATTCGCCGCATTCACCGTTCCAGGAACGCCTCGATGCCGTTCTCGCTGGCCTTGCCGACGCGGCAGACGAGACCGGCCGCATGCCGCTCTACGCGGTCAACGTGACCGATGAGCTTGACGACATGCTGCGGCACATCGACCGAGTCGCAGAGGCCGGAGGCAACTGCGTCATGATCAGTGTCAACACGGTCGGGATCGCCGCGCTGCGCGCCGCGCGATTGCGAAGCTCGCTGCCGATCCACGCTCACCGTAACGGGTGGGGCGCCCTCACGCGGCACCCCCTGCTCGGCTACTCCTTCTCGGTCTGGCAACAGCTCTGGCGGCTGGCAGGCGTCGATCACCTGCACGTGAACGGTTTGCGCAACAAGTTCTGGGAACCCGACGAATCGGTGCTGCGATCTGCGAGAGCCTTGCTCACTCCGTTGAACGGCGGCCCCGCCGCGATGCCGGTGTTCTCGTCGGCGCAGAGCGCTGATCAGGCGGCGGACACCTATGACGCCCTCGGCTCCACCGACATCATGTATGTGTGCGGCGGTGGGATCATGGCCCACCCTTCCGGGATCACCGCGGGGGTCACGAGCATCCAACAGGCGTGGACGGCGGCGCTCAACCACGTACCCCTGCAGACGTACGCTCGCGAACATACCGAGCTAGCGGAAGCCCTTCACTTGTTTGGTCGCTCCCAATAGCACTCGGAATCAGCACTTACGCATACCAGTGGCGCAGCGCAGACACGGCGGCGGCACCGATGACGCTTACGCAGATATTCGATGATGCGGTTCGCCTGGGACTTACGCTTGTGCAAGTCTGCGACTGGGCCCCACTCGCGTCGATGACTGGTCGCGAACTCGACGAGGTGCGCACCGCGGCCGAACACCGCGGACTCACTCTCGAGGCTGGCACCAAAGGTGTCGCGCCGGACCACCTGCGCGCCCATTTGCGGATCGCACAGCAGCTTGGCTCGTCCTTGCTGCGCTCCATGCTGCACTCGCCCGAGTACCAGCCAAACCGAGCACAGGCCGAGGCCGACCTCCGCGAGGTGCTGGGCGAGTTCGAAGCTGCGGGAGTGGTACTTGCTCTGGAAACCTACGAGCAGGTACCCACCGCCACTGTTGTCGAGATCGTCGATGCCATTGACAGTCCTTGGCTAGGTATCTGCCTTGACCCGGGCAATGTCATCGCGGCCCTGGAGCATCCCGATGACGTGATCGACATGACGGCCTCGCGAGTCGTGAACGTTCATGTCAAAGATTTTGCCTTCACTCGCAACGCCGACATGGTCGGCTTCCGGCTGGCGGGAGCTCCAATGGGGCAAGGACTCCTTGACTATGCCCATCTCCGCCGCGCGGTCGACCCGGATCGGCGCGGCATCAATCTCATCATTGAGCAGTGGGTACCGTGGCATGGCGATAGTGAGTCGACGATTGCGCGCGAAACGACTTGGGCTGGGCACGCCGTCGACTACCTCACGAATTGGAAGGACTGACCCTCTGCGGCCTACTTGGAAAGCGGTGACGCAAGAAACCTGAGGTACTGCTCGGCGTACTCGAGCATGCCATGGGCGAGCGAATCAAACGCTGTCTCGACGCCCAACTGGGTGCGCACCGGTGCCATCTCGAGCACTCCGCGATACCGGCTTTCAATCCCGGTGGGGTCGAGGGATTCGTCGCTCATTGTGACGTCACCCTTAGGGAATGCGGTTCGGACCTCGCGCATGAGGTCGGCGCTGGTTGTGAGTGCTCGTCCAGTCCCGGCGTAGAAGACGCGGTCGGTGTCGGATGCCGCATCGACGCATGCCGCGAAGATGGCTGCGACATCCTGGACTGGGGTGTAATCGCGCTTGGGCGCCTCACCCGCGACCTGCACCGCTTCGCCCCGGGCGAGACCCTCGACGACGGGCTTAATGCCGATCGGCCACTGCATACCAAAGCCATAGACCGCGCTGGCGCGTATAGCTCGGAAGTCGAGCCCGAACGCCTGGGCGTAGGTCATGCCCAGGATCTCTGCAGCTGCTTTCGCGGCACCGTAAAACCCACCTCCTGGGCCCTCGATCGCCGTGATGATCGGATGGGCCGCATCAATCGGCTCGTAGCGGATGGTAGGCAACACGGCTATCGACGATGCGAAGACCATGCGCTCAACGCCGAAGTCCCGGCACAGCTCGAGAGCATTAACGGTTCCCATGAAGTTGTAATCGAGCGCCCGCAACGGGTCGTCTTCAAGTGCGACGGGATTGACATAGGCATCGAGGTGGATAACTACGTCGGGCTTGTGGCGCTCGAACACCGGCCGCAATGAGTCAATGTCCCGCACGTCGGCCCGATCCAGAGGCGGTACGGCATCACAAAGAACGAATAGAGATTCCGGGCGGAATTCGTAGCGGCTAGTGCCAATAACCCGGTGGCCCGCCACGGCCAAGAGTTGCTGAACCCAGCTAGCAATGAAGCCGGTCGCACCTGTAACCAGCACCGTCTTCGCTTTCGCAACGTTCAATGGCAAGTACCCTCCTCGCGGGCTCCGCTCCGCGGCGTGGCGGCGAGTATCAGTCTTCCCCATCTGCCCGCGCTGCAGTGGTTGCCATGCCGATTTCAATCGCCAGACCCGACCGTCAACGTCGAGTGCGGTGCGCGCTACTCGGGGACTACTTCGCTCAGCTCGCTCAGCTCGACCATCACCGGCGCCCGGTACCGCAGTCGCAGGATTATGCCGAAAATGATCGGATGCGCTCGACGCAT
>Ga0105047_10010622_pt1 | contig 15025 bp, 13 predicted proteins | sample MAT04_FD_78384 | JGI IMG/M metagenome (GOLD analysis project Ga0105047, IMG submission 78384) | Freshwater microbial communities from Lake Fryxell liftoff mats and glacier meltwater in Antarctica - MAT-04 (megahit assembly) | ecosystem: Environmental > Aquatic > Freshwater > Ice > Liftoff... | reverse complement strand
TCGCGGATCCGGGGTTCGACGCCGTCCCGGCGCTGGTGGAGGCGAACCACCGCCGGCTGGACCGTAGCGATGTCGTGGTGGGCGGACTGCCTCTGCGCGAGTTGCGGGCGCTGGCGCGGCGCGAGGTTTACCAATCCCAAAGCCCACCCGTCGCGACGGGTGGGCTTTCCGGCCCCCTCCTGATCGCCGGCCACCAGCCGGAACTCTCGCACCCCGGCGTCTGGGTCAAGCACTTCGCCCTGCACGGCCTCGCCCGCAAACTCGGCGGCGTCGGGCTCAACCTCGTCGTCGATACCGACACGCTCAAGTCCACGATGCTGCGACTGCCGATTTTCCGCGACCGCAACCCGGCGGCAGTCCGCCTCGACGCGCTGGCGTTCGACCGGTTCGACGGCGAGACGCCCTACGAGGACCGCCGCGTCGCCGACCCGCACCTGTTCGCGTCGCTCGCCGACCGCGCGGCGCAGCTCACCCGGAATTGGGGCTACGAACCGCTGCTGAATCGTGCGTGGCCGGAGGTCGTCGGGCATCCGCCGGGCATCCCGATCGGGGAGCGGTTGGCGGCGGTGCGGACGTGCTTCGAGCGGAAGTGGGGCTGTGAGAACCACGAACTTCCCGTCAGCCGGCTGGCGCAGACCGCCGCCTTCGCCGCCTTCGCCGGGCACATTCTGGGCGACCTCGGGCGGTTCCGCACGGCGTACAACGGGGCGGTCCGGGCGTACCGCGCCCGCCACGGCATCCGCAGCGCCAACCACCCGGCCCCGGACCTCGCGCCGGGCGAAGCCCCGTTCTGGGTCCGCACCGGAATCGCCGGCCGGCGCGAGCGGGCGACGGCGGAATCCGACCCGCGCCGCCTCCGCCCCCGCGCCCTGTCGCTGACCCTGTTCGCCCGCCTCTGCCTCGGCGACTTCTTCCTCCACGGCATCGGCGGGGGGAAGTACGACGAAGTGACCGACGCCCTCATCCGCGACTACTTCGGCATCGACCCGCCGGCGTATCAGGTGCTGTCGGCGACGCTCCACCTGCCGCTCCCGGGTTTCCCCGCGACCGCGGCCGACGTGGATCGCGCCGCCCGGCTCGTGCGCGACCTGCACTGGAACCCCCAGCGACACCTCCCGCCCGATGCTTACGACCGGCCCGACGTGCGGGCGCTGCTCGCGGAAAAGGCTGCCCTCGCCGCGGCCGAGCCGACGGATCGTGCCGCCCGCCGCGAGTGGTTCCGCACCTTGCAGGCCGTTACGAAGCGGCTGCGGCGGTTCGTCCGCGACCGGGTCGGCCCCGCCGAAGCCGCCCGTGCCCGCACCGAAGCCGAGGCCGCCGCCAACGCCGTCCTGCGCCGCCGCGACTACGCCTGGGTGCTGTACCCCGAGGAAACACTGCGGCCGTTCCTGCAACAGTTCCTCGACCAATGAAAATGCCCCGGGACGGCCGGCCCGGGGCATTGCTCGTCTTTACACTCGCACTTTCACTCCTTCGCCTTTTTCACCCCGGTGATCATCTCCTCGGCGGCGGCGACGATCTCCTTCACCTGGTCGTCGGTCGGGCCGGCGGCGTCGAACTTCCAGCGGTTCACCACGCGCAGGCGGTTGTAGATCACGACCGTCACCTGGTCGTCCGCCCCCAGCCCCCACGCGGCCGCGGCCTTCGACGCGGCCGGGGCCAGCGCGAACGGGACGTTCGGCGTCTTGGTCGCGGCCGCCAAGTCGCGGATGGCGGTGGCGTACTCGTCGCGCTTCTCGTCGTCGGGGTACTCGGCGTCGAGTTCGACCACGGCCGTCGTCGCGCCCTCGGCGCTGGTCACGGTCACGGTCTTGGCCGGCCCCTCGACGTTCAGGAAGGCGACGAACCCGGCGAGGCGGTCGGCCCGGTAGTCGGGGATTTTCGCGTCGAGCGCCTTCGCCAACTTCGCCACCCCGCCGTCCGGGGCCACGTCTTTCGGGTGCCCGCGCACGAACACCGCCACGACCGGGCTGAGGCCGTTCTCGCACACGAGGCAGTGGACCTTGGCCGTCCGGTCGCGGGGGTCGCGGTCGTCGGGCTTGAGCGGCGGGTTGACCTTGGGCGGGAAGCGGTCGTCGGCCGCGACGTACGCCCGGAAGGTGGCCGGCACGACCTCCCCCGGCTTGGCCGTCGAGGGGGGGACGGCCTTCGGCTCCTGGGCGACGCCCGCCGCGGCCGCGAGCAGGGCGGCGAAGAGTCCGAACGTCCGGCGGGTCGTCATGGTCGCGCTCCGGGGTCGATCCTATTACCCTGACGCAACCGGCCCGGGGCGTCAAGCCCCCGGGCCGGTTGCCCCTTGCCCGCCCCCGGCCGCGGCCGTTAGGATTGATACGCTAACCGCACGTCCCCACGCCCGCGCGCCCCGAGAGTCGGAACCCATGGCCGTCGAATTACGGTGCCCGGAGGCCGACTGCCGGGCGAAACTCCGCCTCGCCGAGTACCCCGACCCCGGCACCGAGGTCGAGTGCCCGAAGTGCGGGACCGTCTTCCCGGCCCCCGACCCGGACACCGGCGAGGTGCCCGACGCCCGGCCCAAAAAGCGCCGCGACCCGGCCGCCGACGCGGACGCCGACCGCCCCCGCAAGACGCGCAAGCCGGCCGCCGACGACGACACGGACGACGAGGACAAGCCGCGGAAGAAGAAGAAGGCGGCTGCCGGGGATAAGCCGAAGGCCGAGGAGAAGAAGGCGGGCGGCGACAAGCCGGTGGCCAAGCGGCGGAAGGCGAAGAAGCAGGAGACGAGCAAGACCCTGCTGATCGTGCTGAGCGCCGCCGGGGTGACGTTCCTCGTCGCCCTGATAATCGTTCTCGTCTGGTTCTTCGGCCGCAAGCCGGTCGCCTTCGAGATGATGACCTACCTCCCGGCCGACTGCAACGGGGCCTACGGGCTGAACGTCGGGCACGTTCAGAAGTACCCGCTCTTCTTCGAGAAGGCCGAGCAGGTGTACAAGGACGTGGGGTTCAAGAAGGCGATGGACACGCTCGCCGGGGCCGTCGGGATCGACGCCAACGACCTGGTCGATTACATCGTTCAGGGGTCGGGGCCGTCCGGCGGGGGGTTGGTGATCCGGACCAAAAAGCCGTTCGACCGGGCCGGGCTGGCAAAGCTGCCGGGGGCGCGGGAGGCGGCCCTGGACGGGCAGAAGTATTACACCACGAGCGACATCGGCGGGCTGGACTTCGGCGGCCCGCGGGTGTTCGCCCCGACCGACCGGCTGATCGTCTTCACGTCCGGCGGCATCACCGACGCGACCTTCCGGCAGATGCTGAGCGGGAACAAGGACAACTTCGACGCCACCCTGCCCGGCCGGGCCGGAGCACTCGGCAAGCGCACCGTGAAGGGGACGTTCTGGATCCTCGGGTTGTACCAGTCGGGCTACCCCGCCCCCCCGATCCCGAAGGACGACCCGACGAAAACGTCCGAGCGCGGGGTGGAATTCGCCAAGCACGCCGGGACCACGGCGGCCGGGGCGACCGGCTTCGGGTTCAAGGCGAGCGTCGGCTCCCGGGCCGTCCGGTTCGAGGTGATCTTCGCGTTCCGGGACGCCGAGAAGGCGACGAGCCTGTACGACAAGCACAAGGAAAGCGACCTGGCCAAGGCGGACGACGCCGAGCCGCCGCGGTGGTGGAAGGACTTCGCCAACATTCTCTCGAACAAGAAACTCGCCCAGGAACTCCTCTCGAACGTCGGGGCGAAGGCGACCGGCGACCTGTTCCTGTACTACTCCGAGTGCGACACCCGCCAACTGATGGAAGTGATTGGCTCGCTCGGGACGAAGCTTACGGGCAAACAGTAATGGTGCGGGCGTCGGAAAGGCGGAGCGCGTGGGCGACGGGTGACTCCGTTTACCCACCCTTTCGCCCCGCTTCCCCGTCCGTAGCTACAATTCCGACGTGACCGAGAATCTACCTTCCGATTCACCAACCTGGCCGCCGCCCGCCCCGGCGACGCCGCTCGCCGTGCTGGTGAGCGGCGGGCTGGACAGCGCCGTGCTGCTCGCCGAGGCGGTCCGGGCGTACCCGGCGGTCTACCCGCTCTATGTCCGGGTCGGGATGCTCTGGGAGGATGTGGAACAGGACCACCTCGCCCGCTTCCTCGCGGAAATCGACGGTCCGGCCCTACGGCCGCTCGTCGTCCTCGACCAGCCAGCCGGCGACGTGTACGGGTCGCACTGGAGCGTGACCGGCGAGGACGCCCCGGCCGCCGACGCCGCCCACGACGCCGACTTCCTCCCCGGCCGGAACGTCCTGCTGCTCGCCAAGCCGCTCCTGTGGTGCCTGCTCAACGGCGTCCCGGAACTCGCGACCGCCCCGCTCGGGACGAACCCGTTCCCGGACGCGACGCCGGCCTTCTACGACGACTTCGCCGAGATCGTGAGTCGCGGGATCGGCGGGCGGGTGCGGGTGCTCCGGCCCTACGCCCAACTGGGCAAGGCGGACGTGATCCGCCGCGGCCGCGGGCTGCCGCTCGAACACACCTTCTCGTGCGTCCGCCCGGTGGCGGGGCGGCCGTGCGGCGGGTGCATCAAGTGCGGCGAGCGGTGGGCCGGATTCCGCGCCGCCGGCGTCCCCGACCCGACCCCCTACGCCGCCCGCTCTTTCTGAGGTGATTGATGTTCCGGGTGACGAAAGAAATCCACTTCTGCTACGGCCACCGGCTGCTGAATTACGCCGGCAAGTGCAAGAACTTGCACGGGCACAACGGCAAGGCGGTGGTCGCGCTCGAAGCCCCGGCCCTCGACCGGCTCGGCATGGTCGTCGATTTCGGCGACATCAAGCGGGTGCTCGGGCGGTGGATCGACGACACCCTCGACCACCGGACGCTCCTGCACCGCGACGACCCGTTCATCCCCGAATTGATCCGACAGGGGGAGCCGTTCGTCGAGCTGGACGCGAACCCGACGGCCGAGAACATCGCCAAGCTGATCTACGAGTACGCCGCCGGGCACGGCCTGCCGGTCGTCGAGGTGACGCTGTGGGAGTCGGACAACTCGTTCGCCACCTACCGGCCGGGCGGGGGCGACGCGCCGATCGCGCTGCGGGCCGTCGCGGGGCGGGGGTAATCACAACCCACGGACCGCAGTCCGTGGGCTTTGTCTCGCGCTGACAGTCACTTCCCGTCGTCGGGCAGGAGTTCCCACTTCTCGCCGAAGAACCCGGCCCGGACGACCTTGCCGGGGTAGCGGGCGTTCGGCGGGGTGGTGATGTCGAGGACGGCGTAGTCGGGGAGCTTCGGCACCTGGCGGGCGTTATTCAGGTAGTCGTACTCGCGGAACGTGAACCCGCTGTTCAACACCACGTACTTCTTCGGGTTGAGCGGGTTCGGGTAAATCAGCACCGGGACGTGGGTGCCGGCGTCGTAGGTCTGGTCGCCGACCTGCACGCCCTTCGCGGTCCACTTGATCGGCAGCTTGTCGGCGATCTTCGCCAGCACCGCGTTGCTCGCCGGGTCGCCCCAGAGGACGAGGTTGCTGGCCGCGATGTCGGCGTCGGTGACGGCGGTGTCGGCTTTCACCGGGGCGTCGCCGCGGAACTGCTTGCGCCAGTGCTCAATGGCGTGCGCCATCTCCTTCTCGGCCCACGCCCCGGCCTTCTCGTTCATCGCCTTTCCAGACGGCGACACCATCACGAACGAGTCCATAAAGGCGTCGTCAATCGGCCCTTGAAGGCCGGGTCGTTTGATAACCTCGGCGACCTGCGGCCCGGCTTCGATCACCCACTTGCCGTCTACCTTCCGCAGCGAAATTGTGGTCGGTACTCCCTTCGCCAAGCCCTCGAACGCGGCGGGCGGAGCGCTGTCGATCTTGATCGTAGCCTTCGGTGCCGCCGCGGTCACGCTCATCCGACTGACCCCCTTCGTGGTAATGGTGTACGTCCCGTCCGCGAGCGTTCCGTTGACTTCGGCCCGTTCCCAATGCTTGTCGAGCCCGGTCACCGTTACCCACCCGCAGGAGTTGTACCGCAGGGTGTAGGTCACAAACCTGAGTTCCCTCGGCATCCACCCGTTGCGGCCCTTCTCGACGGCCGCGTCGATCAACTTGTTGACCTCGGCCTTCGCGCCCTTCTCGTAGCTGTGGCCGGTCTTCGGGCCGATGATGTGGGTCAGCTCCAGCCCCTCCTTCTTCATCTCGCGGGCCATCACGTCGGCGGCCTGCTTCTGGCTATCGACCTCGCCGCTGTACGCGACCGTCGGCAGGTTGAAGATGTTCGCCGCGTAGTCGGTGGCGTTGTACAGGTGCCACAGTTTCTTCTCGTACCACGGCGGATCGACCTTCTCGTTCTGGAACACCTTGAGAAACTCCGGTGTCTCGGCGAAGCCGGCCCCGGGGGCGGCCGCGGCCCACACGGTCGGGTAGTGGACGGCGTACTGCCAGCACGCCGCCCCGCCCATGCTGAACCCGCGGGCGACGATCCGGCTCTCGTCGATCCGGTAGTGCTTGCGGGCGTGGTCGAGGCACTCGAAGGTGTCGATCTCGCCGGCGAACTTGTTGGCGTTGCAGTACCGCCCGTAGGGGAGCAGGATGAACGCGCCGGGGGCGGGGATGATGCCGGCGGCCCCCTGCGGGTTGGCCATGAAGTTCACCTCGCTCAGCGTCTCGCCGCGGCCGTGCCACCAGAAGTCGAGCCGGTGCGCGGTCTTGGCGGCGTAGTCGTAGTCCTTCGGGACGATCAACCAGTACGGTTGGGCGCTGCCGTCGATCTTCGAGCGGTAGCCGCGGAGCACGGGGCCGGACGCGGTCGTCCACGGCGTCTTGCCGGCCTTCAGCGCCTTCGCCCGCTCCAGCCCGGTCTTCAAGACGTTCTTCACCGCGGGGATGCCCTTGGCGTCGAACACCTCCTTGTACTCGACCGCGTACCGCACCGCCTTCTCGTACACCTGCACGTCGGGCAGCAGGTCGTGCGTGCCGATGGCCTTGATCTCGGCCTGTAACTCGGCGAGGCCCGTCTTGATCGCTTCGGCGTCGGCGGCGGGCAGGTCGATGCCGGGCGGCGGCACGGGGCGGACCTTCTCGACGACGTTGTCGCCGGGGCCGTCGGCCCGGGTCGCGGTGGCGGCGAAGGCCGCGACCGCGGCGAACAGCAGCGGGGCGACGAAGAAGCGGGACGCGAACATGGGGAGTCCTCGCGGGGTCTGGCGGGTAGCGGCCAATCTATGCCGGCGGGCGGGCGGATGGTAGCGGGCGACCCTTCTCCGCCGCCGCGCGGGCTGATACAAAAGTCGGTATCGACGGGCATTCCCCCACGCGGGCCGCCGCGCCCGCCCTCCGGAGAGTTCCGATGGCGTCCACGAAGATGATCGACATCCGCCGGGGCATGGTCCTGAACATGAACGGGGCGCTCTGGTACTGCCTCGAACGCGACCTGAACACGCCCGGGAACTGGCGGGCGATCCTGTACCTCAAGCTCAAGAACATGACGACCGGGTCGATCACCGACGAGCGCGTCCACCCGGACGACAAGGTCGATGTCGTGTTCCTCGACACGAAGGACTACAACTACTCGTACAAGGACGGCAACGACTTCGTGTTCGTAGACGCCGAGACGTTCGAGCCGGTGTCGCTCAGCGGCGAAATGGTCGGCGACATGATGTCGTTCCTGCGCGAGAACGACACCTGCAAGATCACCTTCTACGACGGCAAGGCGCTGTCGATGGAGCTGCCGCAGACGGTGACGCTCAAGGTGATCGAGACCGAGCCGGGGATCAAGGGGGCGACGGCCGCCGCCCAGACCAAGGCGGCCACGCTGGAGACGGGCCTCGTCGTCCAGGTGCCGTCGTTCATCGCCCAGGGCGAGCAAATCGTCATCCAGACGGAAGACAAGAAGTACCTCAAGCGGGCGGCGAAGGACGGGAAGTAACTCGTGACCATTTACGACATCCCGGTGGCGACCATCGACGGCACCCCCGCGACGCTGGGGGCGTACCGCGGTAAGGTGCTGGTGGTCGTGAACGTGGCGAGCAAGTGCGGGTTCACGCCGCAGTACGCCGGGCTGGAGGCGCTGTACCGCGAGTACAAGGACCGCGGGCTGGTGGTGCTGGGTTTCCCCTGCAACCAGTTCATGGCGCAAGAGCCGAAGGGCGAGGCGGAGATCAAGCAGTTCTGCTCGCTCACGTACGACGTGACGTTCCCGCTGTTCGCCAAGGTGGACGTGAACGGGTCCGCCGCCCACCCCCTCTACCAGTACCTCAAGGCCGCCGCCCGCGGCACCCTCGGCACGGAGGCGGTGAAGTGGAACTTCACCAAGTTCCTCGTCGATCGGCAGGGGAACGTGGTGCGGCGCTACGGCATGTTCACCAAGCCGAAGGGGATGGCGGGCGAGGTGGAACGCCTGTTGGATGCGGCCAATTAAATCGGAACGCGGATGACGCGGGATGAGACCCCGCGGATGAAAGGCCGGATCGGAACCGGGATTTATTCCGATCCGGTTTTCATCCGCGGGGTCTCATCCCGCGTCATCCGCGTTCCCTGTCTTTCCCCCCACTCACTCCACCGTCACGCTCTTGGCCAGGTTCCGCGGCTTGTCCACGTCGCAGCCGCACAACAGCGCGATCTCGTAGGCGAGCAATTGCAGCGGGATGGCGGCGACGATCGGCTGCAAATACTCGGGCACGTCGGGCACCGGGATCACGTCGTCGGCGACGGCCGCGACCTCGTCGTCGCCCTCGCTGCACACCGCGATCACCGGCCCGCCGCGGGCCTTGATCTCCTGCATGTTGCTCATCACCTTGTCGAACACGTTCCCCCGCGGCACCAGGAAGACGCTCGGCGTGTTCTCGTCCACCAGGGCGATCGGGCCGTGCTTCATCTCGGCCGCCGGGTAGCCCTCGGCGTGGATGTAACTGATCTCCTTGAGCTTCAACGCCCCCTCCAGGGCCGCCGGGTACAGGTACTGCCGCCCGAGGTACAGCACGTTCCGGGCGTCGGCGTACTTGGCCGCGACGCGCTTCACCCGGTCGTGGCATTCGAGGGTCTTGCGGATCACGTCCGGCAGCGCCCGCAGCTCGTCGATGATCCGCTGCCCCTGCAAGCTCGACAGGTGGCGGGTGCGGCCGAAGTAGAGGGCGAGCATGGTCAGGACGGTACACTGCGACGTGAACGCCTTCGTGCTGGCGACGCCGATCTCGGGGCCGGCGTGCAGGTAGACCCCGCCGCACGCTTCCCGGGCGATGCTGCTGCCGACCGCGTTGCAGATGGCGAGCGTCGTGTGCCCCATCCGCTTGGCCTCGCGCAGGGCCGCCAGGGTGTCGGCCGTCTCGCCGCTCTGGGTGATGGCGAAGACGACCGTCTCGCGGCCGATGGGCGGGTTGCGGTAGCGGAACTCGCTGGCATACTCGACCTCGGCCGGCATCCGGGCGAGTTCCTCGAACAGGTACTCGCCGACCAGCCCGGCGTGGTAGCTCGTCCCGCACGCCGTCAGGATCGCCCGGTCGATCTGCCGCAGCTGCTGCGACGACAGGTTCAGCCCGCCGAAGTGGGCGGTCGCGTCGGCCTCGATCAGCCGCCCGCGCATGGCGTTCGCAATCGCCTCCGGTTGCTCGTAAATCTCCTTGAGCATGTAGTGCGGGAAGTCGCCCTTCTCGGCGTCGCCCTCGCCCAGGTAGTGGGAGATGTCGTGCAGCGGGGTGGCGACCGGAGACGAATCCTGGTCGCGGACCTCCCACTCGTCGCCGCTCAGGACGCACAGCTGGCGGTCGTCGAGGTAGACGACCTTGTCGGCGTACCCGGCGAGGGCGTTGGCGTCGCTGGCGAGGAACGTCCCGCCGTCGCCGACGCCGAGTACGAGCGGGCTGCCGAGCCGCGCCCCGACGATCACCCCGGGGTCGTCCTTCGACACGACCGCCACGCCGTAGGTGCCCTTCACCAGCGCGAGCGCCCGGCGGACGGCCGCGGGCAGGTCGCCGTCGTAGTGGCGGCCGATCAGGTGGGCGAGGACTTCGGTGTCGGTGTCGGAACGAAAGTGAACGCCGTCGGCCTGCAGGCGCTGCTTGAGGGCGGCGTAGTTCTCGATCACCCCGTTGTGGACGACCGCGACCCGGCCGGTGGCGTCGAGGTGGGGGTGGGCGTTCCGGTCGGTCGCCCCGCCGTGGGTCGCCCAGCGGGTGTGGCTGATGCCGTAGCAGCCGGGGGCGGGGTGGGCGGCGACGGCCTTGCCGAGTTCGGCCAGTCGCCCGGCCTTCTTGCGCAGGTGCAGCTCGTTCCCGGTGCCGGTGATGAGGCCGGCGCTGTCGTACCCGCGGTACTCGAGCCGCCGCAGCCCTTCGAGCAGAATCGGCGACGCCTCGCGGCGGCCGGTGAACCCGACGATCCCGCACATGCTGATGGCTCCTTCCAGGGGGCGGGAAACTCTACCCCGCGGAGTCGGTGAGTGGGAAGGGGAACTGAAAGAACAGGGTGCCCGTGCCGTTCTCGATTCGCGCTCCGGCCGCGATTTTCCCTTCGGGAAGCAGGCCGTCCGGGGGTGATCGGCCGGGCCGTGGGGGATCGCTCCGCACGGCCCGAAACGTCCGAATCGTGCCGAATAAATGGCCGAGGCGGCCCGTCAAAATAATATGATACATGCCTAACATTCAATATGTTGACAGGCGACCGGTGCCACCGCCGCCGGGGTGCCGGCGGACAACACGACTCCGTCCGGAGGTGGTGCCGCCGGCACCGGCTGTTGCCTATACCCCGCCGCTCGGCCGCCCCACTCGCCGCCCGCCACAATTCGAGAGGTTCCTCGTGCCCCACCCCCACCTTCACACCCGCCGCTCCGGCTTCACGCTGATCGAGCTGCTCGTCGTGATCGCGATCATCGCCGTCCTCATCGGTCTGCTCCTGCCCGCCGTCCAGAAGGTCCGCGAGGCGGCGGCGCGCAGCACCTGCCAGAACAACCTCAAGCAGCTCGGGCTGGCGTACCACAGCTACGACTCGGCGAACGGCGGCTTCGCCCCTTACGCCATCCAGCCCGACCCGGCGAACTTCGCCGGGACCATCAGCTTAGCCTTCACGACCCGCGGGTGGGGCATACCGTTGCTCTCGTACCTGGAGCAGGGGCCGCTCGCGGCGCAGTACAGCCTCCAGACGTACTTCTACAGCACGGCCAGTGGCAGCCTCAATCAGCAGGTGACGAACACCCACCTGAAGGTCATGCAGTGCCCGTCCAACCCGTCCCAGAATCGGCTATACACGGCGAGAAGTTCGAGCGCGCCGTTGGTCGGGCTGCCGTCCACCTGGACGGCGTCGGCGGCCGATTACACCCCGGTCCTCAACGTCGGCACCGCGTTCCAGACCACCGCCGGGATCGCCGCCACCAGCACGACCCAGTACCGCGGCATCCTCCAGATCAACGTCAATACGCCGGTGCTGACGCTGACGGACGGCACGTCGAACACCATCCTGCTCGCGGAGGTGGCGGGTCGGCCGCAGGTCTGGCGGGCGGGTCAACTGGCGACCACCAGCCTCGGCGGCTCGAAGACGACGAACGACCTCGGCACCGCCGCCGAACCGTGGACGGATGTGACGGGCGGGGGTTGGGCCGACGCCGCCACCGGACAGTTCACGCTGGCCGGTTCGGACGGGACCGGGACGGTCTCCGGCGGCTCCTGCGCGGTCAACTGCTCGAACGCCCTCGGGTTCTACAGCTTCCACTCGGGTGGTGCGAACTCGGTGTTCGCCGACGGGTCGGTCCGGTTCATCCGGGCCGGAGCCACCCCGCTGGCCCTGGTTGCGGCGGTCAGCCGGGCGGGTGGCGAAACCGCGACCCTCGATTAACTTCAGCAAAAACGAGGAGCGCGACGATGGTTCCCCGCGGACGACACCACCTTCGACGAATCGCACTGGCGCTCGGCCTCGCCACCGCCGGGTGCGGGGACGGCAAGCCGACGCCGTACCCGGTCTCCGGTTCGGTACGGGTCGGTGGCAAGGAGGCGGACGGCGCGCTCGTGCGGCTGTGGCCGGTCGGCGCGGACGGCCCGGACGCCGTCCGCCCGCTCGGGTACGTCCAGCCGGACGGCACGTTTCAGCTGACCTCGTACAAGGAGAACGACGGCGCTCCGGCCGGCACCTACAAAGTGACCGTCGAGTGGCGGCCGAAGCGGAAGAGCCAGATCGAACCGGAAGGGCCGGACAAGCTCGCCGGGAAGTACGCCGACCCGAAGGCGTCGAAGGTCGAGGTGACGGTCGGGAAGGGCGGGACGGCCCTCGACCCGATCCAGTTGGACTGACCCGCCGAGGACCGCGACTGGTGCCAACCCTTCGGCCGCCCGCCCGTACCCTCACAGCCGCGGTCGCCGCAATCACCACGCTTCTGCGGCCTGCCCGATGCCCTCACGCCGGGAGCGACCGCCGGTCGAGGCCGCGCTCGATCGCGGGGAGCGGGGCGGGGGTGGATTCGACGGCCGGCGCGCCGATCACTTCGAACCCGCACCCCTCGTAGAACGCCCGCAAGTCGGGGCGGCTGGTGAGCATCACATACGGGGCGGCGCGGCGGTGGGCCTCGTTCAACGTCTCGACCACCAGCGCCCCGGCGATGCCGTTGCCGCGGCGGTCCGGGCGCACCACGACGTAGTCGATCTGCCAGTTGATGGGGGCGTTCACAAGGAGGAAGCCGTCGGCCGCGCCGCCCGGGTCGCGGTGGACGGCGACGAAGCGCACGCCGGGCCACACGGCCAGGAACTTCGAGCGCGTGCGGAATTGCGTGACGATCAGCTCCCAGAAGATTTGGCACGCCGGCTCGTCGGCCAGGAAGTCGGCGACCGGGAGGAACGCGACCGCGTGGGACCGCGGGCGCGGGCCGGTCGGCCGGCAGAAGTAATGCAGGTCCGGCTCGGCCGCCACGTCGAGTCCTCCGGAAAAAAACGGTGGAAAGCCCACGGGTCGCAACCCGCGGGTGGGTTCGTCACGCGTTCCCGACGCGGTACCCGTCGAACGGGAACGAGACGGGCGGCGACTTGTCGCTGAACAGCCCGTACTTCTTCATCTTCTTGTACAGCGTCACCCGGCTGACGCCGAGGATCAGGGCCGCCCGCGTCCGGCTCTGGCCGGACTTCTCCAGCGCCCGCAGGATGTTCGCCCGCTCGGTCGTCTCGCGGGTCTGCTTGAGCGTCCCGCTGTACCCGCCCATCGGCACCGGCATGGCCACGATCGAGGCGTCGGTCTTCGAGTGGATCAGCGGCGACAGGTGGTGCAGCTTGAGTTCGTTCCCCGAACTCGTCAGCACCGCCTGCTGGACGACGTTCTCCAGCTGCCGGATGTTCCCCGGCCACGGGAACGCTTCGAGCACCCGCAGGGCGTCCGGGCAGACGTTGAACAGCCGCTTGCCGAACTTCGTCCCGTACCGGGCGACCATCCCGCGGGCGAGCGGGCCGATGTCCTCCGGGCGGTGCCGCAGCGGGGGCAGGTGGAAGCTGATGACCTGCAACCGGTAGTACAGGTCGCGGCGGAAGGTGCCGCGCTCGACGGCCTCGGCCAGGTTCCAGTTCGTCGCCGCGATGATCCGCGCCCGGCAGGTCTGGGTCTCGTTACTCCCGACCGGCTCGAACTCGCCGGTCTCGATCACCCGGAGGAGGTTCGCCTGCTGGTCCAGGCCGAGGGTGTCGATCTCGTCGAGCAGAATCGTCCCCTCGCCGGCGGCGGCGAACTTGCCGACCTTCGCCCCGTCCGCCCCGGTGAACGCGCCCCGGGCGTGGCCGAAGAACTCGCTGGCGATGAGGTTGCCCGAGAGCGTCCCGCACGACACGACGAGGAAGCGATTCGCCCGCCGGACCGACGAGTCGTGGATCAGCCGGGCGAGGTGCGTCTTGCCGGTGCCGGTCTCGCCCTCAATGAGGACCGTTACGTCGTGGGCGGCGGCGATGCAGAGCTGGTCCACCATCGTCGTGAGCGACGGCGTGTGGTTGACGAGCTTGCGGCGGATGCGCTGGGCCGCGGTCTCGGTCGCGGGGTCGGCGAATTTGGCCCCGCCGGGGAGCTGGTTGCGGTTCGCCCACAGGGCGAGGTCGCGGGCCTGGGTCGGCCACTGCCACCGGCCGGTGAGGTACGGCGTGAGGTGGTCGAACAGCCGCTGCCCGGCGACCGCCTCCCCTTCGACGAGGGCGAGGCCGACCGGCGACTGCTGCACCTTGGCCTCGCGGATCACGGCCTCGACCGCGGCCACGTCGCCGGGGTCGGAGGCGATCAGCAGGAGGTCGCCGTCGGTCTCGGGGGCGAGGAGGTTGGGCACCTCGTCGAACCGGACGACCGGGGCGGTGGTCTGGAGCACCCGTTGCAGTTGGGCCTGGACCGCGTGGGTGAGGCGCGGGTCGCTGGCGACGAGGACGAGGCGGCGCGGCATGAACATGGGCGGAGAATCTCCGGGCGACTGGCGGCGGCCGGGCCTGCGAACCCGGCACAACCCGCACGCCCGGCACGACCGGTCGGGGTGATAACCACCCCGAACGCGGTGTAACGGGCAACCAATCACTACACCAAGCAAAGTTTACAAATTGCACCCGGGCAACCGGATTAGCCGAAGATGCGGGAAATACCGGGTGGGTAAAGTGGTGCTTCCGGCGGGTGTTAAAGTCGGGGCCGGGATTCGCGCGAAACGCGAGTTCGGGGGTGTGCGGTATCCGCGATGACACCACGAATTGCATCTGTGCGCGAAACCGCCGGCGGGTGGTGATGGGTGATGGGTGTGGGCCGCGCGTGTATGTAAACGTACCGCACTCGACTCACACGACGAAGCCTTCGGCCACCGGCCACCGGCCCTCGAATAGCTGGAACCGGACGCCCGGTTGAAGTGCGTCGAGCGGTGCCCGGTCGGATACGAAAGATACGACGGCTTCCGAACCGCCCCCCGACGACTGAAGGTCGTCGAGCCGGACGCTCCATTCCTCGTCGGCGAATGGTGCGGCATCGAACCGGATCGTGGCGAAGTAGCGGCTTCCCTGCGGGGGGGCTTTGCGGCCCCGCTCGGCCGGCGAGAGCCACCGCAACCGCACGGACTTCAGGGTGCTAATCACGGCCGACCTCCAGTATCGGTACGACGCCTGCCAAGTCGGTCG
>Ga0105047_10010621_pt1 | contig 15025 bp, 12 predicted proteins | sample MAT04_FD_78384 | JGI IMG/M metagenome (GOLD analysis project Ga0105047, IMG submission 78384) | Freshwater microbial communities from Lake Fryxell liftoff mats and glacier meltwater in Antarctica - MAT-04 (megahit assembly) | ecosystem: Environmental > Aquatic > Freshwater > Ice > Liftoff... | reverse complement strand
GCCCGCTCGCGCCCGGTCGCCGGCCGGGCGCGGGTCGGGCGGCGGGTGCGGAAGCGGCGGAGGTCGTCGGCCAGTTCGCCGGCACTGGCGTACCGCCGCCGCGGGTCTTTCTCCAGGCACTTCATGGTGACGGCTGCGAGGTCGCGGGGCACGTCCGGCCGCACGGCCCGCACGTCGGCCGGCGGCTCGTTGACGACCCGCAGGAGGACGCTCATCGGCTCGTCGCCCTCGAACGGCCGGCGTCCGGCGAGGCACTCGTACAGGATCGCGCCGAGGGCGTACACGTCGGCCGCCGGCCCGAGGGTGCGGTTCCCGGCGGCCTGCTCCGGGGCCATGTACGCCGGCGTCCCGACGATCTGCCCGGTCTGGGTCAGGTCGGCGGCCCCGCCCTGGGTGAGCTTGGCGAGGCCGAAGTCACTGACTTTCGGAAGTGCGGAATGCGGAATGCGGAATGCGGAATCCCGATCTTTCGATTCCGCATTCCGCATTCCGCATTCCGCACTTCCGAACAGGATGTTGCCCGGCTTCAAATCGCGGTGGACGATGCCCTGGAGGTGGACGGCGTGAACGGCCCGGGCGACGCCCTCCATCATGGCGGCGGCGGCGGCGGCGGGCGGGAGGGGGCCGTCCTTGAGCCGGCGGGCGAGGGTACCGCCCTCAAGGAGTTCCATCGCCAGGTACGGGATCGCCGCCCCGGTCGGGCCGGGGAAGGTGTCGATCTCGTACACCTGGACGACTTGCGGGTGCTGGACCCGGGCGAGGACTTCGGCCTCGTTCAGGAACCGCTGGACGGTGCCGGGGTCGCCGGCTCCGCCGCCGAGGATCATCTTGAGGGCGACGAGGCGGTTGAGGCGGCGGTGGCGGGCCTTGTAGACGACCCCCATGCCGCCCCGCCCGATCTCGCCGGCGAGCTGGAACCCGGGCACGTTCGGCAGCCCAACGAACGGCAGATGGAACGCCTTCCCCGCCGGCCCGAACACCTGCGTCGCGGCGTCCGGGGTCGGGGCGGCGGTCCCGGCTGCCGGGCGGCCGGAGCGGGTCAGCAGCGCCGACACTTCCTGGTAGCGGGCGGCGGCGGTGTCGGACGCCTGCGTGAGCTTGTCGAGGCGGTCCTGGCACGGGCCGCAGGAATCGACGTGGGCCGACAGCGGGCCGAGCCGGTCGGTCGGCAGGGCGTCGTTCAGGAAGCCGGACAGGTCTGCGTCGGGCGGGCAGTCGGACATCGGGTCATGGTAGGCCGGCCGGGGGCCGGCTGCCAGCGCCGCCCGGCGGTCGGGAGAGTCGTCCGCCACACCGTGGCGGTCTCGTCCGGACCGTTGCGGAGTGGCGGACGACTCTCCCGACCGCCGGAAGATTCGTAGGTCGTGGCCGAGTCTTCGAGGCCCGACAGTCCGGGCGAAGATGTCGGGCCTCGAAGACTCGGCCACGACCTACGGAAGACTGGACCATGACCGTCACGGAGCAGCGACCTCCCCCGCCCCCTACCGCCAGTAGTAGTGCCACGCGTACGACATCTCGGCGCTCTGGCCGGGGGCGAGCTTGGCCGTCCACGTCACCCGGCCGACGCCGTTGAAGTGGCCCCACCACGCCGGCCACGAGTAGTAGCCCCACCACGCCGGGCGGGCGGCCACGACCGGGCCGTCGTCGTCCTCGATCAGGTTCACCATCTCGGCCTTCGCCCCGTCCCCGGCCTTGTCCACGTTCCCGAGCAGGTAGCGCGTCACCTCGACCTCGATCGGCTTGCCCCCGTAGTTCGTCAGCCCGATCGAACTCTCGATGTCGATCCGCCAGAAGGCGTGTTCGGCGAACGTGGCGGCGTTCGGCGTCCGCTTCGCCTCCTTGTCGGTCTTGCGCACCTTCACGTCCACGGCCGTGGTCAGGGTCAGGTCCACGCTCCCGCCCTTCGACGTGTACGTCATCATCGCCTGGCTGAGCACCTTGCCGTCCTTGAGGAGCAGGGCCGGGGCGGTCGTCAGCGGTTGGCCGTCGCCGTTCAGCAGGCGGACCTTGTGGATCACCTTCGGGGCGGTCATGAGCTTGACCAACTCGACCGCGTTCGGGTCGGTCACCTGGCGGCGGAGTTCGGTCGGCGGGGCGTAGGGGATGTCGAGGGTGTACACGTCCTTGTAGTCGAGCGTGACCTGGGCGACCGGCACGACCATCCGCTGGCCGCGGGCGAGGGTGACGTTCTTGACCGTGTACACGTACAGGTCTTCCCCCTGGCTGTCGGCCCCGCCGATCTCCGGCCCGAGGTTGACCGGCCCGCCCCCGCCGGCCGCCGGCCTCCGGACCTCGCCCCCGCGCGCCACCTGCGTCATCATCGAATTGCTCAGGGCGAACTGGGTCGAGGCGTCGGTCTGGAAGTACGGCGACAGCTGGGCGACGGCCTGGCTCAGGGCGATCGGGTCGGCCGTGTCCTTGAAGTAGAACGACGGCACCCCGACCACGAGGTTGACCGTCGCTCCCTTCAAATCGGTGAGTTCGTTCAGCAGGGTGGCTTGCAGTTTGACGACGGCCTTGCCCTTGCCGTCGAGTTCGATGCGGTAGTTCGGGATCCAGCGGATGCCCTTCTGGACGTAGGCCATGCCGACCGCGGCGGTCGCGGCCGGCGGGCGGCCGGCCCAGTCGAGCTTCATCGTGAGCAGGTTGCGGAACTCCTCGTCGCTCACTTTCACGTCGTACTTGCCGACGAACTTCACGTCCGTGACGTGTTCGACGGGCACCGCCCGCGTCCCCTCGACGGTCTTGAGCAGCAGGATGTTCCCCTTGAGGGGGACGTGCTCGCCGCCGGCCGGCTGGGTCGCGTCGAGTTCCTCGGACGAGCGGGAGAGGAAGCGGACGATGGTGCCGGGGTACGGCGGCTTCGTCCCCTCGGTGACGACGACCTCGGCCCCGACGTTGGCCTCGATCAGCTCGCGGAGGGTGAGGGCCGTGCGCTCGACCTTGACCCGCCGCCGCCCGGCGGTGACGGAGTGGAGGGTCGCGGCCTTGTCGGCGCTGTACGGCCAGAAGGTGCCGAGGACGGGGGTGGGGAGCAGGTCGAGGAGGACGTTGCCGGCGGCGTCGGTCGGCATCGTCCCCTGGTGGACGACGTAGGCGTGGCCGTCCTTGAACACAGTGACTTCGGTGACGGGCATCCGGGCGAGCGCCCCGAGCGGGGCGGCCGGCTCGGCCCCGGCGGGACCGGCCGCGGCGAGGAGGACGAGCGTGGCGAGATGAGTTCGACGCATGGGGCACCTCGGGGCGCACGGGCGGAGACTGTTACGCCGGGAGTATACCCGCCCGGCCCCCCGGCCGGCGCAACGGTTGGGTAACGACCGACGGAGGGGAGAGTGGGTGTGAAAAGAGAAGGGACGGTGCCGCGCCCGCGGTCACGCCGGGCGCTCGGCGACGGCGAGGAGGCAGTCGCTCATGCCGGCGGCGTAGCAGGCCCACGCCGCCGCCTTCGCCGCCGGCTTCCACCGCAGCAGCCGCGCCCAGCCCCCGCCGGCCGCCCGCCGGGCGCTCGAGCGCAGCCAATCGGCGTGGCGCAACTGGCGCACGAACTCGACCCGGAAGCCGGCGGTTTCGAGCATCGCCCGCAAGGTCGTCGGGGAGAAGTGGGTGAGGTGGCGGGGCACGTCGAGGCCGAACCACGCCGCCCCGAACCAGTAGAACGGCAGGCTCTCGATGTTCGGGGTCGCGGCCACCAGTTTGCCGCCCGGGACGAGCAGGCGGAACGCCTCGCGCAGCACCGCGAGCGGGTCGTGGACGTGTTCGAGCGACTGCCACATCGTCACCACGTCGAACGCGCACGGCCGTAGGGCGGGGTGGGGCAGCGAGCCGGTCAGGACGGGCAGGCCGAGTTCCTCCTGCACCGCCCGGCCGGCCCCGACGGCGGCGTCGAGGCCGGTCACCTGCCACCCGCGGTCGGCCATCCGCTTGAGGAAGGCCCCGCCGCCGCACCCGAAGTCGAGGAGGCGGCCCGGCCCCGGCCACGGCAGGTCGCCGCGCCGCTCGCCGCACGGCCGGCCGAACAGCCGCGCCCACAGCGGCCGGGCCGGGCGGGACTGGCGCATCTTCCCGGGGCGGCGGTGGGGGCGGTAGTCGGGCGGGTAGAAGCGGTGGATCGTGCCGGGCGTCGGGCGGGGGTTCGTGTAGGTCAGGGCGCAGTGCTCGCACCGGACGACGGCGAACCGCAGCCCGGTGCCGCCCGCCGGGACCGGGTCGGCGGCTTCGAGGACGAGGCTCGCCTCGTCCCGGCCGCAGAGGGGGCACGCGGTTTCTTCCCACGCCACCCGCGGGCGGGCGTCGCCGGTCGGGTCGGGGTCGGTCGCGGGCGGCCGGTGGAGGATCATCGCGGGGCGGCCCTTCCGTGGACCGGGGAGCAGGGAAACCCGGGCGAGCCTAGCCCGCCGGCGGCGGCCGCGTCAACCGCAACCGGGCGGCGTCCGTAAAATGGAAGTCGCTCCCCTATCCGCCGGGGTTACGCACCGCCGCTCGTGTCCGGTTTCACTCTTGTGGCACAGGTCTCCAGACCTGTGAAGGCCGCACAGGTCTGGAGACCTGTGCCACAAGATGGGACCAGCCACCGGGCGCGAGCAGGAGACGCCCCCCGTGTTTCGGCCCGCCGCCGGCCCGCCCGCCCCGCCCGGCGACCTCGACGCCGAGGCCGTGGCCGTCAAGATCCGCTGGTTCGGGCTGGTCGTCGGCTACCTGTACGCCAACTGCGGCACGGCCGCCGACCCGCTACCGCTCAACGCCCTGCTCGCCTTCGGGTTCGCGTTCACGGCGCTGGACACCTACTACTCGTGGCGCGGCCGCGTCTTCCTCGGCGACTCGCCGCTCGTCATCTCGTGCATGGAGGCGCTGTTCATCGGCCTCCTGTGCCACTCGGACGGCGGGCCGGACAGCCCGTTCCGGTACTACTACATCCTGTCGCTGATCTGCGCCGCCCTGCGCTACAGCCCGGTCGTGACGGCCGCCACCTGTGCCCTCGACGGCCTCAGCTTCGCCGCCCTCGTCGCCGCCCTGCCGGCCGGCCGGCGGAGCGCCTTCGCCGTCCTCCTCATGCTCATCGTCCTCGGGTGGGTGACGTGGGCGGCGGTCGCCCTGGCCCGGTTGCTGCGCCGCGCCGGCGAGCAGATGACCGGGCTGAACGCCACGCTCGAAGGCCGCATCGCCGAGCGGACGCGCGAGTTGCAGGAGTCGCAAGCCCAGGTGCTGCACCAGGAGAAGATGGCGGCCTTCGGGCTGCTCGCGGCCGGCATCGCCCACGAGGTCGGCAACCCGCTCACCTCGATCAGCACGCTGGTGCAACTGCTCGAACGGCGCGACCTCGACGCCTACACCCACGGGCGGCTCGGCCTCGTCACCACGCAGCTCACGCGCATCCAGACGACCCTGCGCGAGCTGGTGACGTTCAGCCGCCCGGCGAGCGACGCCCGCGGCCGCGTCTGCCTGCGCGAGATCGTCGGCGAGGCGCTCGGGATCGCCAAGTACTACAAGGGGGTGAAGCACCGCGAGGTGCGGGCCGACCTGCCGCCCGACCTGCCGCCGCTCGTCGGCGTCCGCGACCAGCTCGTGCAAGTCTTCTTCAACCTCGTGCTCAATGCCATCGACGCCACCGGCAAGGGGGGCAAGGTGGTCGTCACCGCCCGGGTGGAGGACGGGGCGCTGGTCGCCACGGTCGCCGACGACGGCCACGGCATCGACCCGGCGCACCGCGACCGCCTGTTCCGCCCGTACTTCACGACCAAGCGGCACGGCACCGGCCTCGGGCTGTTCGTGACGCAAAAGCTCGTCCACGCCCACGGCGGCACGATCGCCTGCGCGTCGTCCCCGGGCGAGGGCACGACGTTCGAGCTGAGGTTTCCAGTCGTGCAAAGCCCAGGGACCGCAGTCCCTGGGCTTTCGCCCGGTTTAAGTTAAGGGAATGATGCCACCGCGCACGCCACCCGCCGCGACCGTCCTGGTCGTAGACGACGAGCCGATCATCCGGGCGACCCTGGCCGAGTTCCTCCAACAAGAGGGGTTCGCGGTGCAGGTGGCCGCGACCGGGGAGGCGGCGCTGGCCCTCGTCGCCCGGCACAAGTTCGACGTGCTGCTGTGCGACGTGAACCTGCCCGGCCTCGACGGGATCGAAGTCTTGGAGCGCGTCGCCCGGGTCAGCCCGGAAACGTTCGTCCTGCTCGTGACGGCTTACGCCACCGTCGAGAGCGCGATCGACGCCTTCCACAAGGGGGCACACGACTACCTGATGAAGCCGATCCTGCTCCGCGAGGTCGAGCGGAAGATTCGGCGGCTGCTGCTCCAGCGCGACCTGTTCCGCGAGAACCAGTGGCTCCGCCGCGAGCTGAACCGCGAGGCCGAGACGGGCGAGATGGTGGTCGGGACGACGCCGGCGATGCGGCAGGTGCTGGCGATGGCCCGGAAGGTCGCCCCCACGCCCTCGACCGTCCTCGTCACCGGCGAGAGCGGGACGGGGAAGGAGCTGCTCGCCCGCGCCGTCCACCGCTTCGCCCAGGCCGCGAAGCCGACGGCCGGCCGGTTCGTCGCGGTCAACTGCGCCGCCATCCCGCACGACCTGCTCGACGCGCAACTCTTCGGCCACCGCAAGGGGGCCTTCCCCGGGGCCGACCGCGACGCCCCGGGCGCGTTCGCCCAGGCCGCCGCCGGGACCGTCTTCCTCGACGAGATCGGCGACCTCGCCCCGGCGACGCAGGCGAAGTTGTCGCGCGCGATCGAGCAGAAGGAGGTGACGCCGGTGGGGGCCGACGAGCCGGTGCGGGTCGAGGCGCGGATCGTCGCGGCGACGAACACGGACCTGGCGAAGGCGGTCGGGGACGGGCGGTTCCGCGAAGACCTGTTCTACCGCCTCAACGTGGTCGCCCTGCACCTGCCGCCGCTGCGCGACCGCCGCGAGGACATCCCGGAGTTGGCCGACCGCCTGCTCGCCAAGCACGCCGCCGCGATGGGGAAGAAGGTGACGGGCGTGGCCCACGACGCGATGCAATTGTTGCAGGCGTGCCCGTGGAAGGGGAACATCCGCGAGCTCGACAACGCCCTGCAACGGGCCGTGATCCTCGGCGAAGGCCCGCTCGTGACGCCGGCCGACCTGCCGCCCGACCTCGCCCCGCGCGGCGACGACCCGTCGGCGGTGGACGACCTCGGCCGGGCGGTGGAGCGGTTCGAGAAATTGCACGTCGAGCGGTTGCTGCGCCAGACGGCCGACAAGCGCGAGGCGGCGAGGCGGCTCGGCATCGGGCTGAGTTCGCTCTACCGCAAGATCGAGCAGTACGGCATCGCGGGGGATCAGAGCGCGAATTGACGGCAAAGCCCACGGATCGCTATCCGTGGGCTTTCAGCCCAGCCCGAACAGCGCCCGGGCGTTGCGGGTGGTGCAATCGGCGAGGGCGGCGGGCGTGATGCCCCGCGCCGCGGCGAGGACGGCGGCGGTGTGGGCGACGAACGCCGGCTCGTTCCGCTTCCCCCGGTGCGGGACGGGGGCGAGGTACGGGCAATCGGTTTCCACCAGTAGGCGGTCGGGCGGGATGTCCGTCGCCACGGCGCGCAGGCTGTCCGCCGTCTTGTACGTCAGCATCCCGGCGAACGAGACGTGCAGCCCCATTTCCAAGCACGCCCGCGCCGTGCCCGCGTCGCCGCTGAACGAGTGCATCACCGCCTTAATCGGCCCATGTCGGTCGAACTCGTCGCGCAACATTCGCACCACGTCGGCCTCGGCCTCGCGGCAGTGGATCACGAACGGTTTGTTGAGGCGACGGGCGAGCGCGATGTGGCGGGCGAAGTAGTCTTCTTGCAGCGCGAACGGTGCCCGGTCCCAGTAGCGGTCGAGGCCCGTTTCGCCGACGGCGACGACGCGCGGTTCGGTCTCCGCGAGCCGCACGACCTCGTCCCAATCGCCGGGCCGTGCCTCCGCGACGTGGTTCGGCTGGACGCCGACGGCGGCGACGACGAGCGCGTGGGCGGCCGCCAGGCGGACCGACGCGAGCGACGAGTCGCGGTCGATGCCGACGCAGATCACGCGGCCGACGCCGGCGGCCTCGGCCCGGGCGAGGGCGGCGGGCATGTCGGCCGCGAAGCGGTCGTCGAACAGGTGGGCGTGGGTGTCGATGAGCATGGGGGGTCGGGGGTACGCTTCCGAGCCGGGTGGTTTCGGTTTTCTCCCTCTCCCCTTGCGGGAGAGGGCGGTGAGGCCCGCCAGGGCCGAGCCGGGTGAGGGGAAGGCGATACCCGAATGGGTGACGCCTCCACCCACTCGGGTATCGCCTTCCCCTCACCCGGCCGTTCGCCTACGGCTCACGGCCGCCCTCTCCCGCAAGGGGAGAGGGGAAGAAAAAGCAAACCGCATTTCTCACCCCAGCGCGTCCAGCTCCTTCGAATGCCGCCGGTGCAGGTCGGCCAGCGCCCCGACCGCGGCCCGCGCCGCCGGGTCGGTCGTCGCCGCGGCGTCGGCTTCGAGGGCCGTTAGGTCGAGTCGCTGCTCGGCCGCCACCCGCGGGAGCAGCGACCGGACGGCGACGAAGTTCAGGTCGGTGAACGCCACCGGGTACGACCCGAGCGGCGGCAGATCGACCCGCACCCGTTCCAGGTAGTCGCCGAGCGCGTCGAGCGCGGCGGCCGACTCGTCGGCGACCCGGAACAGCGCGTCGCGCACGCCGCGGTCGGCCAGGCTCGTGTAGGGCGACGCCCCGCGGACGTAGCGCAACAACGACCGACTCTCCCGGCGGTAGACCTCTCGTAATCGCGCGGCGTCGGCCGGGGTCATCGCGGGCCGCCCCCGGAAACGTGTGCGGGCAGGCCGAACCCGGCGACCGCCCGGTCCGCCGCCGCCGTGAGCGGGTTCCACACGACGCCGAGCGCGACCACCACGGCCGCCAGCGCCGCGAGGTACACCGTCGCCCCCGCCCGAACCGGCGCGAAAGGCGTGTCGTCCGGTTCGTCGAACAGCATCGTGCGGACCACGCGGAGGTAGTAGTACGCGCTCAGGGCGGTGTTCACGGCCCCGACCGCGAGCAGCACGAAGTACGCCGTCCCGAGCCACGCCGGGCCGGACGCGGTCGCGGCGCGGCCGGCCTCGTACACGGCCGCGAACACCTGGAACTTGCCGGCGAACCCGGCCAGCGGCGGGAACCCGAGCAGCGAGAACAGGAACACCGCCATCGCCACCGCCAGCACCGGCGACCGCCACACCAGCCCGCGGAACGCCGACAGGTCTTCCGACCCGGTGGCGTTGCGGACCAGGGCGACGACCGCGAACGCCCCGAGGTTCATCGCCAGGTACGCGACCAGGTAGTACAGCACGGCCGCCGCCGACCCGCCGGTCAGCACCGCGACGCCGAGGAGCATGGTGCCGGCGTGGGCGATGGTCGAGTAGGCGAGCAGTCGCTTGAGGTTCGTCTGCCCGAACGCGGCGAGGTTCCCGAACGTCACGGTGATCGCCCCGACGACGCCGACGCCCACCCCGAGCGCCTCCGGCAGGAGCCACGGCGTCGCGCCCGCGGCCGCCCCCTGGAGGGTCAGCAGCAGGCGGGTCGTGAGGGCGATGGCGGCCGCCTTCGACGCGACCGACAGGAACCCGCCGACCTCGGCCGCCGCCCCCTCGAATACGTCCGGGCACCAGAAATGGAACGGCACGGCGGCCAGCTTGAACCCCAGCCCGACGAACACCAGCACCAGCCCGGCGAGGGTGAACGGGTCGAACCCGGCGTGGGCGTCGAGGCGGGCGGCGACGGCGGCGGCCACGTCCGGCAGGTAGCCGGTGCCGATCGAACCGGCCAGCAGGCTGATGCCGTACAGCATCACCCCGCTCGCCCCGGCCCCGAACACGACGTACTTCAGCGCCGCCTCGCTCCCCCGCCGCGTGCCCTTCAGGAACCCGGCCAGGGCGTAGCTCGGCAGGCTCGCCATCTCGACCGCGATGAAGGCCATGAGCAGGTGGTTGGCCCCGGCCATGAGCATCATGCCGAGCGTCCCGCCGAGGAGCAGGACGTAGAAGTCGCCGGAGTCGGTGCGGTCCGGGATGCGGGTGAGGCGGGTGAGCAGGACGGTGAGGAGGGCGGCGGCAGGGAGGAGGGTGCGGGCGAAGTTGGCGTAGGCGTCGGCCGCGAGCATCCGGCCGAAGTAGGCGGCGTCGCGGGGGCTACCGGGGGCGTCGCCGAGGCGGGCGGCGGCGACCGCGAGGGCCACCCCCAGCGCCGCGAGCGCCACCCCGCCGAGGTGGGTGCGGTCGAGCGGCTTGCACAGGCGGCAGAGGAGCAGCGCGACGATCCCGCCGCAGACCGCGAGTTCCGGGAGGAACAGGCCGAGGTCGGTTTCGAGCGTGGCCCGGAGGGTGTCGATGTTGGGGCGGGAAAGAACCATCGGGCGGCGGCACCTTCCTGGAAGAAAAAGCCCACGGACGGCGGTCCGTGGGTTTCGATCACCTTCGCTACCGCCGCCGCTCCAGGCCGAAGAAGTTCCGCAGGCCGAGGAACAGGATCATGCTAATCGACCGGACCGCCTCCCGGCGGTTCACCTTGCTCACCCCGGCCCGGCGGTTCTCGAAGATGATCGGGTACTCGCCGAGCTTCGCCCCGGCCTTGAAGCACCGGAATAGCACCTCCTGCTGGAACGAATACCCCCGCGACCGGGTGCGCTCCAGCTGCGCGGCGCGGAGCGTACTCACGCGGTAGCAGCGGTACGCCCCGCTCGCGTCCTTGACCGGCATCCGGAACAGGAACCGGACCATCAGGTTGACCGACTTGCTCATCACCTTGCGGGCGAGCGGCCAGTTCTCCGTCGCCCCCCCCGCCGTGTACCGCGACCCGATCATCACGTCGTACTTGTCCATCCCGGCGAGGATGCCGGGCAGGTAGCGGGGCGGGTGGCTGAAGTCGGCGTCCAGGTTCTGGAGCAGGTCGTACCCCCCGGCCATCGCGTAGTTCATCGCCGCGAGCGTCGCCGTGCCGAGGCCGAGCTTGCCCGGCCGGTGCAGCACCCGCACCCGCGGGTCGGCGGCGGCCAGGGCGTCGGCGAGCCGCCCGGTCCCGTCCGGCGAGTTGTCGTCGATCACCAGGACGTGCGCCGCCGGCACGACCCGGTGGATCTCGGCGACCAGGGGTTCGAGGTTGCCGGCCTCGTTGTACGTGGCGATCGAGACGAGCAGCCGCGACTCGCGGGGCGGGGCCGGGGGCGTCGGCGGGGTGTCGATCATGGGGGAGAGCGGGTCGGGCGTGGCGAGCAGCACGGGCATACCTGCTTGCAACCGGGGCCGGGCGTAAACTGATTTCTAGAGTATTGACCCCGTCCCGTCCGCTTTATGCCCGCGGCGGTCGGGATTTCGCCCGCGTGGAGGATGACCCATGCCGGAAACGCTGGACGTGTCGTGCCCGAAGTGCGCGAAGTCGATCAAGGTGCCGGCCGAGTTCGCCGGCAAGCGGGTGAAGTGTAAGGGCTGCCAGGAGGTGTTCGCCGTGCCGGCCCCCGCCGCGGCGAAGGCCAAGCCGAAGCCCGCCGCGAAAGCCCCCGCGAAGCCCGCCCCCGCCGCCGCCCCGGAGCCGAAGCCGGAGGCGGCGAAAAGCCCGTTCCTGGACGACGACGACGCCACGCCGATGGAGGTCATCAAGGAAGCCGACGTGCCGATGTGCCCGCACTGCGCGAAGGAGTTGAAGCCGCCGACGGCCGTGGTCTGCCGCTACTGCGGGTACAACAACCAGACGCGGACGAAGGCCGAGACGAAGAGCGTGGTCGCCGCCGACGCCGCCGCCTGGACGAGCCACCTCGCCCCCGGCATCATCGCCGTCCTCATCATCATCGGGCTGGTCGTCCTCGACATCATCTGCATCGTGAACATGCGCGAGTGGCTGGAGGGGAGCGAGCTGGAGATGGAGGAGAAAGACCTGTCCGGGAAGAAGAAGATGCTCGTGAAGCCGGGGGCGTTCAGCACGATGATTACGGCCCTCTCGATCGTCGTCATCCTCCCCGCCGCCCGCTTCGCCATCCGCCGCCTGATCTACGAGAACAAGCCCGAGGAGAAGGCGGCGATGTGAGGGACGAAGGTCGAGGGGTGGGGGATGAGTCCCGACGCCGGGGCCGGCCCGTGTTCGTATTCTGACGTTCATCCCTCACCCCCAACCCTCATCCCTTCCCCCGCCATGCTCGCCAAGCTGCAGACCTACGCCCTCATCGGGATCGACGCCGTCCCGGTCGAGGTCGAGGTGGACGCGGCCGCGGGCACGCCCAAGACGGTCCTCGTCGGGCTGCCCGAACTCGCCGTCCGCGAGAGCATCCACCGGGTCGAGCGGGCGCTGGCCAACCTCGGGTACTTCCGCCCGACCGGGCGGACCGTCATCAACCTCGCCCCGGCCGACCTCCGCAAGGACGCCGGGGCGTTCGACCTGCCCATCGCCCTCGCCCTCCTCATCGCCACCCGCCAGCTCAAGCCCGACCAGCTCGACAACTCCGCCAGCGTCGGCGAACTCGCCCTCGACGGGACCGTGCGGCCGGTCCGCGGGGCGCTGTCGATGGCGATGGAGGCCCGCGCCCGCGGCGTGAAGCGCCTCATCGTCCCGGCCGCGAACGCGAAGGAGGCGGCCGTCGTCCGCGAGGTGGAAGTCTACGGCGTGGCCTCGCTCGCCGAGGCCGTCGGCATCGTCGCCGGGGCCGTGGAAGTCGATCCGGTGTCGCCGGGGATGGACGACATCGAGGCCCGGCTGAACCGCTACGACCTCGACTTCGGCGACGTGCGCGGCCAGGAGTTCGCCAAGCGCGCCCTCACCGTCGCCGCCGCCGGTGGTCACAACGTCATCATGCTCGGATCGCCCGGCAGCGGGAAGACGATGCTCGCCCGCCGCCTGCCGACCATCTTCCCGCCGCTGTCCGCCGACGAGAGCCTGGAGACGACGCGCATCTACTCGGCCGTCGGCAAGATGGCACCGGGCGAATCGCTACTCACGACCCGCCCGTTCCGCAGCCCGCACCACACCATCAGCGACGCCGGCATGGTCGGCGGCGGGAGCGTCCCGCAGCCGGGTGAAATCTCGCTCGCCCACCACGGCGTCCTCTTCCTCGACGAACTCCCCGAGTACAACCGCCGCAGCCTCGAAAGCCTGCGCCAGCCGCTCGAAGAGGGGCGGGTGACGATCAGCCGGGCGGCCCACTCGACCACCTTCCCGGCCGACTTCGTCCTCGTCGCCGCGATGAACCCGTGCCCGTGCGGCTACCTCGGCGACCCGAAGCACGCCTGCAAGTGCCACCCTATCGCGGTCGAGAAGTACATGGGCCGGATCAGCGGACCGCTGTTGGACCGGATCGACTTGCACATCGAGGTGCCGCCGGTGCCGTTCGAGGACTTGTCGAAGCCGGGCGAGGGGACGGGCAGCGCGAAGATGCGCGACGAGGTGTACCGGGCGCGGGAGGTGCAGGCGGCCCGCTTCGGCCGCGGGGCCGGCAAGCTGAACGGCCGGATGACCTCGAAGCAGATCCGCAAGTATTGTGTGCTGGACGCCGACGGCCAGGCGACGCTGAAGGAGGCGATGGAGGGCTTCGGCCTGTCGGCCCGCGCGCACGACCGCATCCTCCGTGTGGCGCGAACGGTCGCAGACCTGGCCGGCAGCGAGCGGGTGACGCAGGACCACATCGCCGAGGCCATCGGCTTCCGCGCCCTCGACCGCAAGCTGTGGACGGGGTGAGGTCATGCCGCCCCGTTACTCGCCGCTCCGCCCGATTTCGGCGGGGCCGTGATTCCGTCCTCGATGTTGACGATGCGAGTGATCGAGAGTTGGACGATCTGATCCGGGGCTTCGTCGCTCGCCGGGTTCGGCGGGACAACCACCCACCGTTGGGTGGCGACCGCCTGATCGGGGTAACGGATGTCGTAAGTCTGCCCAGTCGTGGTGACAATCCGGAACGGTTGGAACGGCTGCCGCCGGGTGCGGGCGAGAATGTCGTTGATGGTGAACACGGCGGTCTCCTCTCGCGGGTGGGTCGTGTGATTGCCGTGTTGGAACCTTTGAGGGTCGGTCGTGCGGGTTCACGGCGGGAGCGGCCCTCCGGTTCACCTTGAGGGAGAGGGGTTGGGGGTGAGGGGAAGGCCGACCCCGCCCGGCGTGCTTGCCGGTGGGGGGAGCGCCTTTCCCCTCACCCCGCGGGCTGCGCCGCGACCCTCTCCCTCAAGGGGAGAGGGTCAAACCCCGGCCGCGGGCGAACCCCTCGCCAACATCGTTTCAACAGAGCATCGTGTGATTGTAGACGACCGCGGTGACGGGAGCGAGCAGTGCCGTCGTAGGGCCGGCTCCGCCGGCCGCGGACGCGCCGGTGGCCGACTATACGGGGTTGACGCGATGACCGAAGCGGAATGGCTGGCGGGTGACGACCCGCTTCGGATGTTGGAATACCTTCGTGACCAGAGCCATGATCGCAAGGTACGGCTGTTCGCTTGTGCGTGTTGCCGAACGAAATGGGCATTGCTGTCGGACGAAGCGTGCCGTGTGGGAATTGCCCAGGCCGAACGATTTGCCGACGGAGTTGCGACGCGGCAGGCGATCAAGAAAACTCGAAGAACGGTGTGGGATTGCTCGCACGTTCCACACGCTATGGCGGTATGGCACGCTGCCGACCTGTGGGCATGGCAAGGGGCGGCTGCGACTGCGGAAGCACTCGCCCCACGGATCGGTTCGGACCGGGACGCGCAAGGGATGGAGGTGCAGTGCGAACTGCTCCGCGACATCTTCGGCAACCCGTTCCGCCCCGTCGCCGTCGATCCGGAATGGCTCACGTCCACGGTCGTCGCGCTGGCCCGTGGCGTCTACGACGACCGGGCGTTCGACCGCCTGCCGATCCTCGCCGACGCCCTGCAAGACGCCGGGTGCGAAGACGCCGACATCCTCGCCCACTGCCGCGGCGACGGCCCCCACGTCCGCGGGTGCTGGGTCGTCGATCTGATGCTCGGGAAGACGTGACGCGGGGCGTTCAAGAGGCGGGGGCGGCGGGCGGCTCGACGGGCGGGAACAGGGCGTCCGTGGGGGTGCGGAAGCCGGGCAGGATG
>Ga0105047_10010619_pt1 | contig 15027 bp, 16 predicted proteins | sample MAT04_FD_78384 | JGI IMG/M metagenome (GOLD analysis project Ga0105047, IMG submission 78384) | Freshwater microbial communities from Lake Fryxell liftoff mats and glacier meltwater in Antarctica - MAT-04 (megahit assembly) | ecosystem: Environmental > Aquatic > Freshwater > Ice > Liftoff... | reverse complement strand
CAGGCCGCCCGCACTCGGAACGCCGCAGAACGACGCGCTACGCCTGAGCGCAGCCTCGAATTCGTGCACCTCGACCTTCCCTCGCTCCGCGCCTACCGCAAAGCTCTGGGAACCGAGGAGCACCGAGTCTCGTACTGGCGACGGATCATCCAGGCCCGTCTCGACCTCGTGCGATCACACCGCGACGACGTGCCCACGATGGAGCGCCTCCAAGATGCCTTCGCGGAGGAGCGTCCGGCGCAGGGGCGGATGGCGCTGATGTCGGTGATGCCCGATGACGATATTCCGCCGATTCCCGATCTGGACCATCTGTGGAAGACCTCGGTGGACCCCAATGACGAGAAGGCTCGGATTCGACTCGAACGCGACCTCGCGTTCGCCGAACTCCAACTCTCGACCTATCGCCAGGCTCTGCACCGTCGCCTAGGCCGAGCGACCGCCGAACTCATCGCGAGGTACCACGAAGACCCCTCGTTGTGCCTGGTCGCGCTGCCCAGCGCACCCGGCGCTGCCTGAATCGCCCTCGCACTACGCACCGAACGCGCCACGTTGGGCGCGCTTCAGCGGCCTTCGGCATGCCACACTGACCGCCATCGACCACACTCGCGGTCGGAACCGGTCGCAGGGAGGCCCGCGTGGACGACGTGCTCATGAGCGCGCCGCTGTTTGCCGCTCTCGACGACGACGCCGCGTCGGCGCTTCGTTCGTCGATGACCGAAGTCTCCTTTGACAAGGGCTCGACCATTTTCGCTGAAGGCGATGCCGGCGATCGCCTCTATGTCGTCTTGGACGGCAAGGTCAAGCTCGGCGTCACCTCTCCCGATGGTCGCGAGAATCTGCTGAGCGTGCAGGGGCCAGGCGAGATGTTCGGCGAACTCTCACTCTTCGACCCAGGACCGCGCACGGCAACGGCCGTGGCGCTCACCGACTGCACACTGGTGGGCCTGGGCCATGCCGACCTGACCACCTGGTTGACCGGCCGACCAGCGCTCGCCGAATCACTACTGCGCGCCCTGGCCCAACGACTGCGACGCGCGAACGATGCGATGGGCGATCTCGTCTTCGCTGACGTTCCCGGCCGAGTAGCCAAGGCGCTCCTGGATCTCTCGGAGCGATTCGGCACGCCCACCGACGATGGCACTCACGTGACGCACGACCTCACGCAAGAAGAACTCGCCCAACTGGTCGGGGCCTCCCGAGAAACGGTGAACAAGGCGTTAGCCGACTTCGCCTCACGCGGCTGGCTGAGCCTTGAACCCAGGGGCGTCACCATCCTCGACAGCGACAAACTCTCTCGTCGCGCCCGCTGATCACCAGATACTCGATCGTCGCGCGCACCACCTTTCGTCTACGAACGATCTAGTTCCTGCAAGTACTGCATCTGTGCCTTCACGCTGAGCAGCGCGGCCTCGCGCACGTCCGTAGGAACTTCTGAGTACACCGACTCGAGCACCTCATGTGCTGACGAAGCGCCGCCTGCCATTGCCGCCCGCACCTCGTCGAGTCGCTCCCGACGGTGCGCCAGGTAGTGGCTCGCTTGCTGAATGGCGGTTCCGCTGATCGGCCCATGACCCGGCAGCACCACCACATCGCCGAGTTCACGCAGTCGGGTCAGCGTGCGCAAGTAGTCAGCCAAGCGGCCCTCGGGATGGGCGATGACGCTGGTGCCGCGTCCCAAAATAGTGTCGCCGGTGAGCAGAGCCGCTTGACCATCGCTGTCGGTCACCACAAACGAAACGGAGTCGTCCGTGTGTCCCGGCGTGTGGAGCACCTTGATCGACAGATCGCCAAAAGCCAACGCTTCGTCGGCCTCGAATCGTTCGGCGTGATGCAGCCACTGCTGACTCCATGCGCGCACCGGAGCCCCCGTGAGTTCATGGAGTCGTTGCGCACCCGCACGGTGATCGGCATGACCGTGGGTCAACCAAATCTGCTGAACCTCGCCTCGCATCGCCAAGTCGAGCAGATGCGACTCATCGAACGGACCGGGATCGACCACCACCACCTGCGATGAACCAAGGACCCATGAGTTCGTGCCATCCAGCGTCATTGGGCCGCTGTTGTCGGCCGTCACCACCTGCGCCCACGAGGGAACGGCTAGATCGGAGTCGGGCGTCATCCGGATCGCTGCTCCAGGTGGTGGGGTCGGGTGGCCAAGGCATCGTCCACCGATCCGGCTTCGCTCAAGCCGGTCAGCACCAAAAGAGTAGGCGGCAGCAGCAGCATCTCGCCGCGTCGATTGGCGTCAAGGGCTGCGTCGACGTTCCACCAGCCGGCGGCCACAGCCTCGCCGTCATCAACGTGAACAGGTTCACGCTCAGGCGGCAGATTCACCAAGAAGAACCAGGTGTCGTAGCGGCGGGGAATGAAGTCGGGCGTGAGCCACCAGGCCCACGGCACGAGCGCACTCAGGTCAACCGAGGATCGCCCTCGCTCGAGGAGCGCACCTACCGAGGTGCGTCCGGCCAGGAGATCGGCTCGATCGCTCGCGCTCCACGACGCTGCCCCCGCGCCAGAAGTGAGCACGACACCGCACTCCTCAAACGTCTCGCGCACCGCCGCAGCGACAAGGCGCCGAGCGCGATCGGGGGCCGCACCCATCACACCGGCGATCGCCTCAATGGAGGATCCGGTCACAGGCAACGACGCGTCGTCGAGCGGATCAACGGCGCCACCGGGAAATACATGCGCCCCTGCGGCGAACGCCATGATCGGCAGCCGCTGCATCAACCACACCTGGAGCCCGCGACCGTGATCGGCATTTCGCACCAGCACGACCGTCGAGGCATCTCGTGGTGACTGGCTCACTCCACCTCAACGATGATCTCGACCTCAACCGGAGCATTCATGGGCAACGATGCAACACCCACCGCACTGCGCGCGTGAATTCCGGCGTCGCCAAATACCTCACCGAGAAATTCGCTGGCACCATTCACGACGGCTGGATGGCCTCCGAAGTCTGCAGTGCTCGCCACAAAGCCGACGACTTTGACTACGCGAACCACCCGTGACAGTTCTCCAATTTCAGCCTTCACCGCTGCGACGGCGTTCAGTGCGCAGATACGCGCCATGGCCTTCGCATCGTCGGGTTCAACGCCTGCTCCGACAATTCCGGTGAGCGCCAACTTGCCCTCAACAAAAGGCAGCTGACCAGCGGTGAACACCAGTGAGCCGCTGCGCGCGGCCGGCACGTAGGCAGCCAGCGGTACTGGAACGGCGGGCATCGACATGCCCATGGCGATGATCCGCTCTTCAGGAGTAGTCATCAGCCATCAGCCCTTGGGGCGCTTGAGGTAGGCGACCATGTTTTCCGGCGTCGGACCCGGCACCACTTGCACGAGCTCCCATCCATCGTCTCCCCAGGTGTCGAGGATCTGCTTCGTTGCGTGAATCAGCAGCGGCACGGTGACGTATTCCCACATGGTCTTTTCCATGGGCCGACCCTAGCCCGATCAGGGTGTGCACCGCGCTGGGCAGTTGCGCAGCTCCGACCATTCGACGCCGTCGGCGGATCCAGGCGGTGCCAGACAAGCATCGGACCTAGGTTGGACACGTGGTTCCTCAACTTCACGTCGTCAGCGGCAAGGGCGGGGTCGGCAAGACGACCGTGGCCGCCGCACTGGCGATCGCGTTGGCCTCCAACGGCGGCCGGGTCCTGCTGGCCGAAGTCGAGGGTCGTCAGGGTTTGGCGCAGTTGTTCGACGTAGCGCCGTTGCCCTACGCCGAGGTGCGGTTGGCACCGGCATCGGCTGGCGGAGAAGTGGTCGGCTTAGCCATCGATCCCGAAGCCGCCCTCTACGAATACCTCGACATGTTCTACCGGCTGGGTCCGGCTGGCAAGGCGTTACGCAAGGTGGGCGCCATCGACTTCGCCACCACCATCGCTCCCGGCCTTCGCGACGTATTGCTCACCGGAAAGGTGTACGAAGCCGTCGGCAAACGTCGGACGGGTCGCCCCCAGTACGACGCCGTCGTCGTCGACGCACCTCCCACCGGACGTATCACGCGCTTCCTCAACGTCGGCAGTGAAGTGTCCGGCTTGGCGAAGGTCGGACCCATACGCGCACAAGCAGACGCCATCACGTCGCTGGTGAAGTCGTCGCGCACCGTTGTTCACTTGGTGACGCTGCTGGAAGAAATGCCCGTGCAGGAAACGGCTGATGCGATCGCTGAACTCGAAGCTGCCGACATTCCTGTGGGTCGCGTGATCGTGAATGGCATGGGCACCCGCTGGTTCGATGCCGGCCAGCAACGCACCATGGCTGCCGTGGTCCGCGATGCCGACGCGATGCGCGAAGAGTCGAGTGAGGTGGCCACCACCTTGAAGACGCTCGGCATGGCACGGCCCGTCGGTTCAGCCAAGGCACTCGTTGACGAGGCGGTGCGCCATTGCGCCCGCCTCGAGCAGGAGGACGAACAACTCGAGGTCGTTCTTGCCCTCGATCCCCATGCTGCTCAGTTGCCGTGGATCGTCGACGGCATCGACATCGCAGCGCTCAGAGAGCTTGCCGCGTTGCTGCGCGCCGAGGGCGTCGTGTCATGACCACCAAACGCGCACCAGCCAGTGCCAGCGTCGAACACATCCTCGACATCGACGCGCTCATTGACGATCGCGACCAACGCATCATCGTGTGTTGCGGATCGGGTGGAGTGGGTAAGACCACGATGTCGGCGGCCATCGGATTGCGTGCGGCCGAGAGGGGACGTCGCACAGTTGTGCTGACCATCGATCCGGCCCGCAGACTGGCGCAATCGATGGGCTTGGAAGAACTCGACAACGAACCTCGGCGGGTTCCTGGGATCGATGAGAGCGCCGGCGGCTGCCTCGACGCAATGGCACTCGACATGAAGCGCACCTTCGACGAGATCGTCGAAGCCCATAGCGATCCCGAGCGCACCGCCGCGATCCTGGCTAACCCCTTCTACCAATCTCTGTCGTCGTCCTTCGCCGGTACCCAGGAGTACATGGCGATGGAGAAGCTCGCACAACTGAGCAAGCAGGCACAGGCCGAAGGCACCTGGGATCTGATCATCGTCGATACCCCTCCGAGCCGGTCTGCGCTCGACTTTCTTGATGCGCCAGAACGGCTTGGTTCATTCCTCGATGGGCAACTCATGCGACTGCTCGCAGCGCCGGCGCGCAAAGGCGGCCGGGCGGGGCTTCGCGTGCTCAACATTGGCGTCGGCGTGGTCAGCGGCGTACTCAACAAGATTCTGGGAGCGCAGATCCTGGATGACGTGCGCACGTTCATTGGATCGCTCGATGCGATGTTCGGGAGCTTTCGCGAGCGGGCCGACGCCACCTACAAGATGTTGAGCGAGCCGGGAACGAGTTTCTTGGTGGTGTCAGCGCCCGAGCCCGACGCCTTGCGCGAAGCCGCCTACTTCGTTGATCGACTCAGCGCTGACGATCTGCCACTGGCCGGACTCCTCGTGAATCGAGTACACCGGCCCCGTGCGACCGCCATCACCGCTGATGCAGCAGCGGCCGGCGCTGAACGAATCGACGACCTGAGAAGTGGTGTTGACGCTGAACAACGCGCTTCGCTCGACCTCACCGCCGTGATCCTCCGATTGCATGCGCAAGCGGTTCGACGCTTCCAGCGCGAGCAACGGCTCGTCGACCGGTTCACCGCCGGCTACGCGTCGATCCCTGTCTTGATGGTCGATGCACTGGCACAAGACGTGCACGACATCGATGCGCTACGCGATGTCGGCAACATGTTCACCACGGAGCAGGCTTAGCCCCGAGCTGGGGAAGGCTCAACCCACCTGAAGCGGTTCGTCCACCAGCGAGATTTCATGCGATGGAAGCATCGTCACTTCGTACTCATCGCGCGCGGCCTCAAGAACCTCTCGCCATGACGTCACCTGCGGCCGGCGACGTAGCAGCGCCCGCCGCTCACGCTCGGTCATTCCGCCCCACACACCAAACTCCACCCGATGATCGAGAGCATCGGCCAGACATTCGGTGCGCACCTGGCAGGTCATACAGACGCTCTTGGCGCGGTTCTGCGCAGCACCCTGAACAAAGAGCTCATCGGGGTCGCTCGTTTGACACGCCGCTTCGGCAATCCAGTCAGCGGACCAACTCATGAGCGCCTCCCCAAGGCTGTGGGCCGCGGTCTGCGTGTGACTGATGTGACACAGGTGGCAGACCGCCCATGCCGTGAACGTAGGGACTCCGGGCAGCAGACGGGAACCCCCTGGTCACCAAGGGTTACAGGTTCGTTATGCCCAAACACCCTCGGTGAGACTCGAACGCCCCTCTTCGCCCGATTCGCGTGCTTTATCCCTCGGCCTCGTGCGTAGGAGTCTGGTGCCTGCGCGACGTACTCTTCTCGACATGACGTCCCAGGGGTCACACCCGCCACGGTGGAAGCCGGCCCGGCATCCCGTGCGTCGCTTCTTGGTCGTCAGCATCGCTGCCGGGGTCGTGCTCGCCGGCATGCTGCTCCCGGCCGCCGGTGGCGTTGCCTTAGGGGCGCGCGATGCGGCGCAGTCGTTCGAGTCTCTTCCGAGCGTGCTCGACACTCCCCCTCTTCCGCAGCGTTCGATCGTGCTAGCCAAGGACGGCTCCACCATTGCCGAGGTGTTCGCCGAAAACCGCACGTCGGTGCCCCTCATCGGCATTGCGCCGTCCATGCGCCAGGCCATCGTGGCGATCGAGGATTCCCGCTTCTACGAGCACGGCGGCGTGGATGTCCGCGGCACGTTGCGAGCCCTGCAACGCAACACTCAATCCGGTGGCGTGCGCCAGGGTGGCTCGACCATCACGCAGCAATACGTGAAGACCGTGCTGGTGGCGAACGCGAAGACGGCACAAGAACGAGAAGACGCCCGCGCGCGCACAGTGTCTCGCAAGTTGCGCGAAATGAGATTCGCCGTCGCACTTGAACAGAAGTACACCAAGGATGAGATTCTTGAGCGCTATCTCAACACCGTCTACTTCGGTGATGGCGCCTACGGTGTTCAAGCCGCAGCGCAGCGCTACTTCGGCCGTGACGCTCGAGAACTGTCACTGATGCAGTCCGCCACCTTGGCCGGCCTGGTTCAGCAGCCCATCGGATTCAATCCCCGTCGATTCCCGGCCAAGGCGCAAGACCGGCGTGATGTCGTGCTCGCGCGGATGTCTCAACTCGGCTACATCTCGCCGGCGCAAGCCGCCAAGGCGTCCGCCGTCTCGCTGTCGCGCGCACTGAAAATCACCGAGACACGCAACGGATGCACCACGTCGTACGCCGCGTTCTTCTGCGACTACGTTCTTCGCTTCATTCAGAACGACCCCTTCTTCGGCAAGACTCGTGAAGATCGAGATGCATTTCTGCGGCGCGGCGGGCTCACCATCAAGACGACGTTGGACCCTGCGCTTCAGAAGACCGCTCAGTCAGCCGTGGATAAGAACATCCCGCGCACCGATCGCAGCAACAAGGCAGCGGCCGTGTCGTCTGTGCAGCCCGGCACTGGGGCGATCTTGGCCATGGCCCAGAACCGCAGTTGGGGCACGAAGGGTCGCGGGTTCACCACGGTCAATTTCAACGTCGACACAAAGTACGGCGGATCACTCGGTGCGCAAGCGGGTTCGACGTTCAAGGTGTTCGTCATGGCCGCCGCGCTCGACCAAGGGATTCCGATCACCAAGACGATCCGCTCACCCTCAACTCGCACGTTCAACGGTTTCAAGGATTGCACCACGGGGGCACCCTTCGCGCCGTACACCGTGAGCAACTCAACTGGCAGTGGCACCTACACAATGCGTACGGCGACTGCGAATTCGGTCAATACGTACTTCGTGGCTCTTGAGCGCGACACCGGCTTGTGTCGCCCGAAAGAGATCGCCGAATCATTCGGTGTCACCCGGGCCACCGGCCAATCACTCAAGCGCATCCCCTCGTTCGTTCTCGGGAGCCAGGCGGTATCGCCGCTGGCCATGGCCGAGGCCTACGCCACGTTCGCGGCCAGCGGTAAGCACTGCCAGGCCGTACCCATGTCAGACATTCTCGACAGCAACGGACGCTCCATCGGTGCCCCGCCCACGAACTGCGAGCAGGTGATCAAGCCAGCTGTCGCCGATGCCGTCAACCAATTGCTCACATCGGTGATGACGATCGGTACTGGAAAGAAGTTGCAGATCGGACGCCCGGTGGCGGGCAAGACCGGAACCACTGACCAGAACGCGGCCGTGTGGTTTATCGGCCATACGCCGCAGTTGGCGACAGCGGTGTGGATCGGTGATCCACGAGGCGGCCAGCGCTATCCGATCCGCGACATCACCATCAATGGCCGCTTCATCACGAAGGGATTCGGCGGCCTGTTGGCCGGACCTATCTGGCAAGAGGTGATGATCGCGGGCACCCAAAACCTGTCGATGCAGAACTTCACCAAGCCCAATCCCTCGCAGATATCCGGATTGCGCACCACCGTGCCGAACCTGGTTGGCCTCGACCCTGCGAGCGCACTGGCCGCACTGGCCGCGGCCGGACTCAAGAGCGAAGTAGCCGAATACCGCGTCACGTCTCTGCAATTGGAAAACACAGTGGCCTACACGTCTCCGCGTTCGGGCGCGCGGCTGTCGTCAGGTCGAGTGGTGCGGATCTATCTCAGCGATGGCATGCCCGTCGTGCTGCCGCCCTTACCCTCGCTGCCCACCGCGCCGGTGCAGACGCAGGCACCGCTCACCGCCGTGACGCCCACACCGTGATCGACGGTGACTCGCCCCTCACGAGGGTAGATATCGCTGCTCGGGAGACGGACGAACACGGAATGCTCTAACTCATCCCGAGCGCGGCCCGCACTTTGGCGGCGACCGATGCGCCATCGAAGCGTCCGCTCACCTGAGGGGTCACCACCTTCATAACCGCACCCATCGCTCGACCACCCTCAGCACCCGCCGAAGTGGCCTCCGCGACGGCCGCCGCGATGATCACATCGACTTCGGCATCGCTGAGCTGCGCGGGTAGGTACTTCTCAAGGACACCAAGTTCGTCGCGTTCACGCGCCGCCAGTTCAGGTCGCTCAGCGCTGACGTAAGCATCGGCTGACTCGCGGCGCTTCTTCGCCTCACGCGAGAGCACGAGCATGACGTCAGCATCGGTGAGTTCGCGGGCTTGCTTGCCAGCGACCTCTTCATTCGTGATTGCGGTGAGTGCCATCCGAAGCGTCGAGGACGTCAACTCATCGCGCGAACGAATCGAATCGGTCAAGTCGGACTTCAGCTGATCTTTCAAAGCGGCCATGCCAGCAGTCTGACAGCAGACTCCTCGAAGACGGGGAACCCCCGTGGATCGTCCATTTCCATCGTCTGTACTGGTCTGGGAGCATGGCGGCATGCCCACTCATCCCCTTGTGACCGCCGGTGGCCTTGTGGTTGCCGCAGGCGCCGGGCTGCTTGGCTACTCACTCTGGGAAGCGCAGGCCTATGGCGTGCGCTACGAGTCGATCCCCGTGCTCCCCCCCGGGAGTGATGCCGTTCGCGTGCTCCACATCTCCGACGTCCATCTGATGCCCAATGACATGAAGCGGGCGCAGTGGCTGCGACAGCTGGTGGACCTCGACCCTGATCTGGTGGTCAGCACCGGCGATCACATCTCGCATCGCGACTCGATCCCGGTGTTGCTCGACGCCATGGATCCGCTCTTGGAACGCCCGGGAATGTTCGTCTTCGGATCGAACGACTACTTCGCACCGGTGTTCAAGAACCCGCTGACGTACCTGCGCAAAGGCGGATCACGGATCAGGCATGCCGAGGCGTTGCCCTCGCAAGACCTGCACGACGGTTTGACGTCCGCTGGTTGGCTCGACCTCAACAACCGCCGTGAGCAGATGCGCATCGGCGCCCTTCTGATCGATGCGGTCGGTGTCGATGACCCTCACATTCGCCGGGATCGCTACGACGACGTCGCAGGTCCGGCCGACTCGGCGGCGGGGCTCTCACTCGGCGTCGTACATGCGCCGTACCGACGTGTGCTTGATGCCATGACGTTCGATGAGCGTTCGTTGATCTTGGCAGGACACACTCACGGAGGACAGATCTGCGTTCCCGGCTACGGCACGCTGGTGACCAATTGCGACCTTGACCGCCGTCAGGCGAAGGGCCTCTCGCGCTACATCGCCTCGCCACAGGCCCAGTCGTGGTTAGAGGTTTCGGCTGGCATCGGCACGTCGCCGTATGCGCCCATTCGCGTCGCCTGCCGACCCGAGGCCGTACTGCTCACCCTGACTGCCCCCTGACAGGCGAATCCCGCCGCTCGGTTAGAGTTCGGCGGTCGCACGGGGTGTGGCGCAGCTTGGTAGCGCGCTTCGTTCGGGACGAAGAGGCCGTGGGTTCGAATCCCGCCACCCCGACCAATGTCGAACGGACCGGTCCCTTGGGCCGGTCCGTTCGTCGTTGCGAGGGGTCCGTGGATTCGGGAGGAGCGGCCGAAGGTCGCGACGGTTCCCGCCACCCCGACCACACCCGATTGCGGTGCTGAGGTGAGCGTTTCAGGCCTGAAACGCTCACCTCAGCACCGCAATCGGGTGGTTTGGTGGTTCAGGCGGAGAGTTCGGGCGCGACGAGTTCGGCGATCTGAATCGTGTTGAGCGCGGCACCCTTGCGGAGGTTGTCGTTGCTGACGAACAAGGCCAGGCCGCGTCCGTCGGCGACGCCCTCATCGGGCCTGATGCGCCCCACGTACGACGGATCACGCCCGGCTGCCTGAAGCGGAGTGGGCACATCAGAGAGCGCCACACCCGGGGCGCCGGCCAGAAGTGCCGTCGCTCGCTCAACCGAAAGCGGTCGATCGAACTCGGCGTTGATCGAGAGTGAATGCCCCGTGAACACCGGGACGCGAACGCAGGTGCCCGACACCAAGAGTTCGGGGATGCCCAGGATCTTGCGGCTCTCGTTGCGGAGCTTCTGCTCCTCATCGGTTTCGAACATTCCATCGTCGACGATCGAACCGGCCAAGGGGATGACGTCAAAAGCAATCGGGCGCACGTACTGCTTAGGCACCGGAAGAATTACGGCATCGCCGTCTTGCACCAGGCCCGTCACATCTTGGCCAAGGCCAGCGCGCAGTTGCGATTCGAGTTCTTCAACCCCAGCAAGGCCACTTCCCGAAACGGCTTGGTAGGTGCTGACCACGAGCCGACGCAGACCCGCTTCATCGTGCAAAACCTTCAGCACCGGCATCGCGGCCATCGTGGTGCAGTTCGGATTCGCGATGATGCCCTTCGGACGGATCGCAGCAGCTTGCGGATTTACCTCGCTCACCACGAGCGGAACATGGGGGTCCATCCGCCAAGCGCTCGAGTTGTCGACCACAACTGCACCGGCAGCGACGAACTTGGGCGCAAGCGCCTTCGACGTCGCTCCTCCCGCTGAGAATAGTGCGATGTCGATGCCCGTGAGGTCGGCGGTGGCCGCGTCTTCAACCACCACATCGTGGCCACGCCATTGCAACACCGTTCCGGCTGAGCGGGCCGACGAGAAGTACCGCACTTGGGCGAGCGGAAAGTCGCGCTCGTCTAGCAAGCGACGCATCACCGCGCCAACCTGTCCGGTGGCACCAACGACAGCAATCGTGAGGCCGCTCATCGGCCGGTACCGCCGTAGACGACCGCCTCGCCCGACTCGGCGTCGAGGCCGAAGGCTGTGTGCACTGCACGAACCGCGTTGTCGAGATCGGAATCGCGCACCACGACCGAGATGCGAATCTCGGACGTCGAGATGAGCTCAACGTTGACGTTCGCTTCAGCTAAGGCCGAGAAGAAGGTCGCCGAAACACCAGGGTGCGAGCGCATCCCCGCACCGATCAATGAAAGCTTGCCGATCTTGTCGTCGTACTGCTGGCGCTCGAAGCCGATCTCGTCTTTGACCCGATCGAGCCCAGCCATGGCCTTCTCACCGTCAGCAACCGGAAGCGTGAACGTGATGTCGGTGCGACCCGTCTCAACGGCCGACACGTTCTGCACAATCATGTCGATGTTCACTTCAGCGGCTGCCAGGGCGCGGAAGATCGCCGCGGCTTCGCCGGGCTTGTCGGGCACGCCGACGACTGTCACTTTGGCTTCGCTGCGATCGTGCGCAACGCCAGAAATGATCGGCTGCTCCATGTCGTCTCCTTCAGTGCGGCCGATCACCATGGTGCCCTCGTTCATCGTGAACGAGGAACGCACGTGGATCGGAAGATCAAAACGTCGGGCGTATTCGACGCAGCGCAGGTGAAGCACCTTCGCTCCTTGCGCCGCCATTTCCAGCATTTCTTCGTACGTGATGCGCGCCTGGTGTCGCGCGGTTGGCACGATCCGGGGGTCGGCCGTGAAGATGCCGTCAACATCGGTGTAGATCTCGCACACATCCGCATTCAACGCCGCCGCAAGGGCCACCGCCGTGGTGTCGGATCCGCCGCGACCCAGCGTCGTGATGTCTTTGGTGTCTTGGCTGACGCCTTGAAAGCCAGCCACGATCGCGATCGCACCCTCAGCCAGAGCACCACTCAATCGACCCGGCGTGACGTCAATGATGCGCGCCTTGCCGTGCACGCTGTCGGTAATCACACCGGCCTGCGACCCAGTAAACGACTTGGCCTCGTAGCCGAGGTCAGCAATCGCCATGGCCAGCACGGCCATCGAGATCCGCTCACCAGCGGTGAGGAGCATGTCGAGTTCGCGCGCCGGCGGGAGCGGGCTGACCTGCTTGGCGAGGTCGATGAGATCGTCCGTGGTGTCGCCCATGGCGCTGACGACCACGACCACGTCGTTGCCAGCCTTCTTGGTTTCGACGATGCGTCGAGCGACCCTCTTGATGCAGTCGGCATCAGCGACCGAGGAGCCGCCGTACTTCTGCACAACCAGTGCCACGGGGATGCTCCAAGGCGGGGAAGTCGCGAACAGGACGGTGCGGTGAGTCTAACCGGGGGTCAGCGGTGCCTATCCTGACCCGGTGTCGTTACCTGCTTGCTCGTCCAGACCCTCACGCCAGAACCCGTGGCACCAGGCCCCCTGGCACGCGCCGCTAGTCGCGGCTACTGCGGTGCTGATGGCCTCGGTGGCACTGATCGGTTGCGGGACGGACTCGTCGGTGGATCCCGACGTCGCGGCCTTCCGCACCAGCGCAGGGGCGACGTCCACGACCGAGTGGAGCGCCCGTTACCGCCTCGACACCACCGACCAGAAGACCGCCGCGACGGTTGATGTCGCTCGGGTGCCCGACCAGCTGCGTCTCGACGTCACCACCGCCGAAGGCGTGGCCACCAACATGTCGGGAACCAAGGGTTCCATCTCGTGCCAGACCTCACCGGGCAAGGCTGCGGTGTGCGTGCAGGCCGCCGGGCCAGGGCAAACCCCACCAGCGGCTCTCGATCCGGCCTTGAGAAGCGTTCTCGCGAACACCTTGCCAGCGATTGCTGCCGGGCGAGCAGACGTTCAATTCCTTGGGCCTTCTGACAACGCGAAGTTCCCTGATGCCACGTGTGCCCGGGTGAGCGGCAACGATGTGGCCGCTGGCGTGTACTGCCTCTTTTCCGACGGCATTCCGGCCAGCGCGAACTTTCCCAGCGGCTCCATCTCATTCGTCAAGCGGCTCCCGGCGCCCGCGGCCACTGCGTTCGACCCGCCCGCATCCCCGCGACCGCGCTAACGGCATCTTGCGCCGCTACGCGGAGTTGGGTTCAGCCAGTTCAGACGTGGCTGCGATCGAGCCGCACATGCGCCACGATCGAGTGCAATGCGCGCAACGTCGCGCCCGCTTCGCTGCCCCACGCGCTGAGGTAGGAGAACTGCCACCACCACAGGGCTTCGAGCCAACGACCGTCGTCGTAGTGCTGCAGACCGTGGGCGAGTTCGCCGACGATTTCGGCGATGTCGTCCGAGAGCCTGGACACATGCAGGGTCGGATCGGGGGCGTAGGGGTCGAACACTTCGGCGAAGTCGTCGATCGGTCCGAGTAGGTGCGCCAGGCCTTCACGGATCACTTGCACATCGGGATCGGGGCCGGCATCTGGTTCGAAACGTTCGTCAGGCACCACATCGACGATGGCGCCGAGGCGACCCCCGGCGAGCATCAGCTGCGATACCTCAAGCAACAGCAGCGAAACCGTCTGGTCGGGATTCTCCCCCTTGGAAATCTCACGCACCGCGATGTTGAACGACCGAATCTGGTCGGCGATCTCGTCGGTGAAATCAGAGAGGTCGTCAGACATCGAGAAGTCGCCTTCCTTCGAACGCCCGGCCGAGCGTGATCTCGTCCGCGTACTCCAGATCGCCGCCCACCGGAAGGCCACTGGCCAAACGTGAGGTTGCGATTCCCATCGGTTTCACCAAGCGCGCGAGGTAGGTCGCCGTCGCCTCGCCCTCAACATTGGGATCGGTGGCCAGGATCATCTCGGTGACCACCCCGTCGGCTAGCCGGCGCATCAGTTCCTTGATCCGCAGATCGTCCGGACCGATGCCTTCCATCGGATTGATGGCACCTCCGAGCACGTGGTACCGGCCACGGAACTCGCGGGTGCGCTCGACCGCGATCACGTCTTTGGGCTCTTCGACCACGCACAGCACCGCGAGATCGCGTCGGGGGTCGGCACAGATACGGCAGTGGACGTCTTGGGCGACGTTGAAACAGATCTCGCAGAAGCGGACCTTCTCTTTGACCTCGATCAACGTGTGAGCCAATCGCTTCACGTCGGCCTGGTCAGCGTTCAGAAGGTAGAAGGCAATCCGTTGGGCACCCTTCGGACCGACCCCAGGCAATCGCCCGAGTTCGTCAATGAGGTCTTGGACCACGCCTTCGTACACGGCTGGAGCCTACGCCGCGGCTCCCACACGCGTGAGGGGACGCGCGGCAGCCCGGCAGAGTCCGACCGAGAATCACAACTCAGATCGGGGCGGCTGGCAGATGACTCGGGCCAAGCACCTCCGCGTCACAGCGCCAACGGATAGGGGGGCTTGCGCTAGCAGCATCCATCGACACGACCAACCGGATCAGTCAGTTTCGATTTCGCCGATCGGTTTGGCATCAAAGGCGGCCGCCAACAGTTTCTCGCCGCT